>Ga0318563_10000038_pt1 | contig 48774 bp, 39 predicted proteins | sample GRESIP066b5f19_FD_203689 | JGI IMG/M metagenome (GOLD analysis project Ga0318563, IMG submission 203689) | Tropical soil microbial communities from Luquillo Experimental Forest, Puerto Rico - GRE.SIPMG.066b5f19 | ecosystem: Environmental > Terrestrial > Soil > Tropical forest > Bulk soil... | reverse complement strand
GGCTTGACCAGGTGCGGGGCCAGCTTCGATACGAGCATGTCGCGTTCGCGCAGCGCCTCGTAGACCAGCTTGAAGTCGAGCTGCTCCAGGTACCGCAGCCCGCCGTGGATCAGCTTGCTGGACCGGCTCGAGGTCCCCGAGGCCAGGTCGCGCGCCTCCACCAGGGCCACCCGCAGGCCGCGCGACGCGGCATCCAGGGCGGCCCCCGCCCCCGTGACGCCGCCCCCGATGACCAGCACATCGAACCGCTCGGCCGCCAGCCGATCGAGCACCGCGCCACGGTCACGGGCGTCCAGGGCCCCGTTACCTGCCATCACCCGCCCCCAGATTCGCCAGGGTCGCTGTCCCGGACCATGGACATCATCAGGCTGGCCGGGGCGTGACTTCGCGGGTGAAGTCCGGCGCGCGCTTGGCGATGAAGGCGCGGATGCCTTCCGCCGCCTCGCCGCCGGTGAACAGTCCCTGGACCAGCAGAGCCTCATAGCGGTGCCCCTCGTCCGGCGGCAGCTCGAAGGCGGCATTGACCGCCCGGACGACCGCAAGCTGGGCCGGCAGCGAGGAGGTCACCAGTTCGCCCGCCAGGGCGAGCGCGTCGGTGACGGCGTCACCGTCGGCGAGCCGGTCGATCAGGCCGATGGCCAGCGCCTCGCCCGGCCTGACCTGGCGGGCGGTCAGCATGATGTCCAGGGCCCGGCCCCGTCCCACCAGCCGGGGCAGTCGCTGGGTGCCGCCGGCTCCAGGGATGAGGCCGAGCTTGACCTCGGGCAGGCCGAACCTCCCCCGGGGGCCGCTCAGCCGTATCGTGCACGCCAACGCGAGCTCCAGCCCGCCGCCGAGCGCCAGGCCGTCCACCGCGGCGATCGAGACCCATCCAGCTCCGGCCAGCCGGTCGTTGACCGCACGCATCTTATCGCCGTAGGCCATGAAGGACTCTGCGTCGATGGCGGACATGTGCTTGATGTCCGCCCCTGCGGCGAAGAAGCCGTCCAGGGCCGAGGTCACGATCATGACCTTGACGTCACCGGCCCGCTCGGCCGCGTCGATGGCGGCGTGCAGTCCCTCCAGGATGGGCGCGCCGAGCGCGTTGGCCGGCGGCCGGTCCAGCGTCACGACCCAGACCCCGGGGCTCTCGCGGCGCCAGGTAACGACCTGCGCAGGTGCGGTCATGATGCTCCTCCGATCGGCGCGGCTCAGGCCATCGTCAGGCCGCCGCTGACCGACAGCGTCTGGCCTGTGACGAAGCCGGCGCCGTCGGAGGCGAGGAAGGCGACGGCCGGGCCGATGTCTTCGGGAGTGCCGAGCCGCCGCATCGGAATCGCGCGGGCCATCCCGGCGATGACCTTCTCCGCGTCGCCGGACCCCGCCGCGAAGCTCCGCAGGGCCGGTGTGTCGGTGGGGCCCGGGCACACCGTGTTGGCGGTGACGCCCTTGGCGGCCACCTCGCGGGCCAGGGTCTTGGTGAACGCGATGATGCCGCCCTTCGCGCCGGAGTACACCGCCTCCAGGGACGAGCCCACCCGGCCGGCGTCCGAGCCGATGTTGATGACACGCCCGAAGCCGCGGTCCATCATGCCTGGCACAACGGCCTTGGTAACCCGCAGCGCGCCCTTGAAGTTGATGTCGAGGATCTTGTCCCAGAACTCCTCGGTGGTCTTCACGAACGGCATGAAGTCGTCCCAGCCGGCGTTGTTCACCACCACCTCGACCGGGCCGAGCCCGGCCTCGACGGCACCCACCGCGGACTCGACCGAGGCGGTCTGGGTCACGTCGATCTCGACCGCGATGGCGGTGCCTCCGGCGGCGGTGATCTCCTTGGCGGTCTGCTCGGCGGCGGTGAGGTTCAGATCCGCCACGGCGACCCTGAATCCCTCTGCGGCCAGTGCCGTGGCGATGCCCTTGCCGATGCCCTGGGCGGCCCCGGTGACCATGGCGACGCGGTTGCTCATGCGGTCTCCTCCGGTGTGGTGGTGCGGATCAGCCGGCCGCCGGGTGCCAGTGCACCGGCCCGGCGACGAGGGAATGGCTGGTGAGCCTGCGGCCGAGGACCGATTGCGCCTCGCGGGCCGCCTCGATGACGGCTGGCAGGTCCAGGCCGGTCTCGACGCCCATCTCGTGGAACATGCTCACCAGGTCCTCGGTGGCGATGTTGCCAGTCGAGCCGGCCGGCACCGGGCAGCCGCCGAGCTCGCCGAAGCTGGACTCAAAGCTGGTGCAGCCCGCCTCGAGCGCGGCATAGGCGTTGGCCAGGCCCTGCCCGCGGGTGTTGTGGAAGTGGGCGGTGACCTCGACCCCGGGCAGCCGCTCGATGGCCGCCGCGAAGAACCGCGACGCGTACGCCGGGTTGCACATGCCGGTGGTGTCGCCGAAGCCGATCTCGGTGGCGCCGGCCTCGGCGAAGTGCTCGGCGATGTCGAGGACCCGGCCCATCGGGACCTTGCCCTCGTACGGGCAGCCGAACGAGGTGGCGATCACCGCGCAGAAGGTGAGGTTCTCGGCGACGATGCGCTTGCCCATCACCGCGACGTCGGCCAGGGTCTCCTCGACCGTCCGGTTGATGTTGCGCCGGTTGTGGGTCTGGGACGCGCTGACGAAGAGCGCCACCTCCTCGAACAGGTCACGCACCGCGAGCGCATTGCCGAGACCCCGGCTGTTCGGCACCAGCACCATCCGGGCGACGCCGTGCGGCAGGTCGATGCCGCGGAGCACATGCACGCCGTCGGACAGCTGCGGGATGACATCGGGCCGAACGAAGCTCGCAACCTCGATCCGTTTGAAGCCGGCCCGGCCCAGGGCGTCGATCAGCCGGATCTTGTCCGCAGTGGGGATCGTTTCCGGTTCGTTCTGGAAGCCGTCGCGGGGGCCGACCTCCCGAATGCGCACCCGTCGGCTCTCGCCCCCGCTGCGATTATCGTCCGTCACGACACGACCTCCCGGTCCGCGAGGCTCCGCTCGAGCCGCACTCTATGATGTGGCGCCGCCACCGCGACGAGCCGGCGGGCCCGCTCCGCCACTGTGCAACCGGTCAGAAGCGCGACGCCGTGCTCGGTGACCACCGCGTCCACGTCAACCCGGGCGGTCGTGACGACCCCGCCACGCAGCGTGGGATTGATGGTCGACTCACCGCCGGACTCGGAGCGTAGCGCGATGATCGAACGGGCGCCGGTCAGCGATGCCGCCCGGCTGAAGTCCACCTGGCCGCCGACGGCGCCGATGTGCACGCCGCGCCGCAGCTCGGCGCCGACCTGGCCGAGCAGGTCCACCTCGATCGCCGAGTTGATCGACACCAGCGACTTGAGCTGGGACAGCACGGCTGGAGCATGGGTGTAGCTGGCGGGCCGGAACTCGACCGGGAATTCGCCCAGCCGGTTGTACAGCGACGTGCTGCCCAGGGCGGCGCCGGTGATGACCAGCCCCGGGTCGATCTCCTTGCGCGCGCCGGTGACGACGCCCTTCTCCACCAGCGCCGTCACGCCGTCGGTGATCATCCCGGTGTGGAAGCCGAGGTCGGTGTGCCCGGCGAGGGACTCCAGGACCGCGCTGGGCAGCGAGCCGACGCCGAGCTGCAGGGTGTCGCCGTCCTCGACCAGGCCGGCCACGCGGTCGGCGATCACCCGGTCCAGCGCGTCGGGCGCGCGGGCGGGCGCCTCCCGCAGCGGCCGGTCGGTCTCGACCACGGCGGCGAAGGCCGACAGCGGCAGCCCGGCAGTGCCCCTGGTGCGCGGCATCCGGTGGTTGATCTCGGCGATCAGGGTACGGGTGTGCCTCAGCGCGTCGGCGACGTACTCCACGCCGATGCCGAGCGAGACCAGCCCGCCGGCGTCGGGCGGGGACACCTGCAGCAGCCCGACGTCGGATGGGAGCTGGCCGCGCTCGAACATCCGGGGGAGCGCGGAGTAGTGGCAGGGCACGACGTCGAGCAGGCCGTGCCGGCTCAGCCAGCGCAGTTCGCCCAGCCCGCCGTAGGAGAGCACGGTGAGGGAGTCCGGCAGCGAGTCGGGCAGGTCGCCGGACAGCCGCTCGTTCCAGGTGAGCCCGCAGAAGGCGCGGACCGGGCCGATGCGGTCGGCCTGTTCGAGCAGCGCGTTGACCAGCGGCTCCGGCTCGGCGCTGCCTTGACCCCACCACACACCGTCGCCAGCGGAGATGTAGCTGCCGAGGTCGATCATGGGCCGATCCGCTGCACCAGGGTGGCCGTGCCGAGCCCGCCGCCGCAGCACATGGTGATCAGCCCGATCTCGGCGTCGCGACGCTCCATCTCGGCCAGCAAAGTCCCGAAGAGCCGGGATCCGGTGGCGCCCACCGGATGGCCGAGGGCGATGGCGCCGCCGTTGACGTTGACCCGGCCCATGTCCGGCTTCAGCTCACGTTCCCAGGCCAGCACCACCGAGCTGAACGCCTCGTTGATCTCGACCAGGTCGATGTCGTCGATGGTCATCCGGTTGCGGTCCAGCAGCTTGCGTGTGGCGGGGATGGGGCCGGTGAGCATGAGGATCGGGTCGACCCCGACCGTGGTCTGGTCGAGGATGCGGGCCCGCGGGCGAAGGCCGTACCGTTCGGCACCCTCGCGGGAGGCGACCAGCACCCCGGCGGCGCCGTCGGAGATCGGGGACGAGCTGCCCGCCGTGATCCGCCCGTTCTTCTCCCGGAAGACGGTCTTGAGCCCGGCCAGGCTCTCTATCGACGTGCCCGGGCGGATCGCCTGGTCGCTGGTTCGCTTCTGGCCGTCCAGCTCGAGCGGGATCATCTCCCGCTCGACCCTGCCCGCGGCCACCGCCTCCGCCGCCAGCCGGTGCGACCGCACGGCGAAGGCGTCCAGCTCCGCCCGGCTGATGTCCCACCGTTCGGCGATCAGCTCCGCGCTCTCGCCCTGTGGCACGAAGCCGTACCGCGCGCGCAGCGCGGGCGGCCACGGGTCGCCGTACAGTTCGGAGATCTTCGCCGGTGAGTTCATCGGCACGTGGCCCATATGCTCCACGCCGCCCGCCAGCACGACGTCGTGTGTACCCGACGCGACGAGCGCCGCCGCCATCTCCACCGCGGTCTGGGCCGAACCGCAGCGGCGGTCGAGCACGGCCGCCGGCACCTCGGCCGGGTAGCCGGCCTGCAGCCACGCGTTGCGGGCGACGTTGCGTGACTGCTCGCCGAACGGCGCGGTGCACCCGATGACGATGTCGTCGACGGCCTCCGGCGCCAGCCCGGTGCGGTCCAGCAACGCGGTGTAGACGGCGCCCAGCATCTCATTAGGGTGTACGTCCCGGTACCAGCCGCGTTCCGGATGCGACCTGCCCATCGGCGTCCGCAGCGCCTCGACGATCAGCGCCTCCCGGCCCGACCGGGTCATGGGGCTTTCCTTCGGCATCAGATGACCGTCCCTCCGTCGACCGGCAGGACCTGACCGGTGATGTACGACGCCGCGTCTGACGCGAAGAAGACGAAGGTGGCGGCTATCTCCTCGGGGTCGGCCCACCGGCCGAGCGGGATCCGGGCGAGCGTTTTCGCGGCCAGCTTCTCGTTGGCGCGGATGTTCTCGGTCATCGCCGTCGCCGCCAGCGGAGCGACCGCGTTCACGGTGATCTGCCTCTTCGCCAGCTCCTTGGCCAGCGACTTCGTGAGACCGACCACGGCGGCCTTGGCCGCGCCGTAGTTGACCTGGCCGATGGTGCCCACCAGCCCGGCGGCCGAGGTGACGTTGATGATGCGGCCGCTGCCGTCCTCGGCCAGGAACGGCAGTGCGGCCTGGCTGACGGTAAACGTGCCTCCGACGTGGACGTCGAGCACCAGCTGGAACTGCTCGGCCGTCATCTTGGCGAACATGGCGGGCGCGATCATCCCGGCGTTGTTCACCACGACGTGAAGGGTGCCCCCGGTCAGTTCGGCGGCCTGACCGGCCGCCCGGGTCGCCTGCCCGGCGTCGCGCACGTCGAGCACCGCGGAATCGGCCCGCCCGTCGGCGGCCACGATCCCGGCGGCTACTGCGGCCGCCGTGTCCTTGTCCACGTCGGTCACCAGCACGGCCGCGCCGGCCGTGGCCAGCGCCCTGGCGACCGCCGCGCCGATGCCCTGGCCGGCGCCGGTCACGAGCGCGGAGCGCCCGGCAAGTGAGAACATCAGTAGCTCCTGGGCAGGCCGAGCACGTGCTCACCGAGGAAGTTGAGGACCATCTCCTGGCTGAGCGGCGCGATCTTCAGCAGCCGGGCCTCACGGAAGTAGCGCGCGACGTGGTACTCCTCGGAATATCCCATCCCTCCGTACGTCTGCAGCGCCCGGTCCGCCGCGTCGAAACCGGCGTCGGCGCACAGGTACTTCGCCGTGTTCGCCTCCCTGGCGCACGGCTTGCCGTTGTCGTAGAGCCAGGTGGCCTTGCGCAGCGCGAGCTCGGCGGCGTCGAGCCGGGCCAGGGAGTCGGCGAGCGGGAACTGCAGGCCCTGGTTCATGCCGATCGGCCGGCCGAAGACCACCCGCTCGTTGCCGTAGCGCACCGCGCGCCGCAGCGCGGCCCGGCCCAGGCCCAGCGCTTCGGCCGCGACCAGCATCCGCTCCGGGTTGAGGCCGTCAAGGATGTACCTGAAGCCCTGCCCTTCCTCACCGACCCGGTGCGCCTCGGGCACGCGCAGGTCGTCGATGAACAGCTCGTTCGAGCTGACCGCGTTCCGGCCCATCTTCCTGATCGGCCGGATGTCGACGTGGTCCCGGTCGAGATCGGTGAGGAACAGGGTCAGCCCGTCCGTCTTCTTCGCGACGTCCTCGAACCTCGTCGTCCGGGTGAGCAGCAGGACCTTCTCCGACTCCATCGCCTTGGAGATCCACACCTTGCGGCCGTTCACGATGTAGTCCGAGCCGTCCCGCCTGGCGAACGTCGTGATCCGCGTGGTGTCCAGCCCGGCGCCGGGTTCGGTGACGCCGAAGCACACGTGCAGGTCGCCGTTGACGATGCGCGGCAGGTTTTCCCGCTTCATCTCCTCCGACCCGTGCACGATCACCGGGTGCATGCCGAAGATCGACAGGTGCATCGAGCTCGCGCCGTTCATCCCGGCGCCGGAAGCCGACACCTCCTCCAGCAGCAGCGCCGCCTCGGTGATGCCGAAACCGTATCCGCCGTACTCCTCGGGAATGGTAATCCCGAGCCAGCCGCCGTCGGCAAAAGCCTGGTAGAACTCCGTGGGGAACTCGTGCGCCGCGTCCTTCTCCAGCCAGTACTGGTCGTCGAACTTGGCGGCCAGCTCGGCGACCGCCCGGCGGATCGTCGCCTGGTCCTCGGAGAGCTCAAAGTCCACCGGGAGCGCTCCTTTCTCGCTTCATTGGTACGACAATATCAAATGGACTGACCATAAACTAGGTGGGCACCAGCCGGAGCCCGTCGGCGATGCGTTCGTTCCACGCCGCTGGGCCGCCGTACAGGTACTCGTCGAGCTTGGCCCGCTTGTAATACAGGTGCAGGTCGTGCTCCCAGGTGTAGCCGATCGCACCGTGCAAGGTCAGCGCGCTGTCGGCCACCCGCGCGCCGGCCGCGGTGACCTGCGCCTTGACCGCAGCTGCATGTAGCGCCGACTGCGGGCCGCCGGCGTCGACTGACGCCGCGGCGAAGTAGACCGCCGACCGGGCGGCCTCGACCTCGACCAGGATCCTCGCGGCGGCATGCTTGACGGCCTGGAACGAGCCGATCGGCACGCCGAACTGATGGCGCTGCTTGCTGTACTCGACGGCCATCGCGAGCATCCGCGTCATCGCCCCCAGCGCGTCCGCGGCCACCAGCACGGCGGCGCGCGCGGCGCAGCCCGCCAGGAACTCCCGGGCGTCGACGTCCAGCGGCCCGGACGGCGCGCCCTCGATCACCACGTCGGCCACCGACCGGCTCCGGTCGAGCAGCCGGCGGGCCTGCGCCTGCACTCCGGCGCCGGCCGGTACCAGGCGCAGGCATGGCGAGCCGCTCGGGCCGTTGACCACCGCCACGAACCACGCCGCCAGGTCACCGGCGAGTACGCGCGGGACGGTCCCGTGCACACGCCCTTCGCCGTCGATCATGAGGCGGGGAGCCGCATCCGGGATCGCGTCAGCCGGGGACAGCAATGCCGGGTGCGCACCCTCGAAGGCGGCGACGCCCGTCCCGGAGCCGAGGGCGGGCACGGCGAGCGCGGCCGCCAGCCAGGTCGCGGACGGAGCGCTCGCGCCGGCGAGCAGCTCGGCCGTGAGGGCCAGCTCGACCAGCCCGCCCCCCTGGCCGCCGAGGGTCTCCGGCACGCCGACGCCGGCCCATCCGTCGCGGATCAGCCGGTCGGCGAACTCGTCCGCGCCGCCGCCATCCAGCCACCGGCGCACCACTTCGCGGGGGGCAACGTCGGCGAGCCAGCCGCCGAACGACTGCCGGTAGGCCTCCTGCTCCTCGTACAGCTGCCACCTCATCAGAATCGCAGCTCCTTGACCTGGGACCGGATGTCCTCGACGGCCTCGGGGTTTTCAGCCCCGGACAGATCCCCGGGATTGGTCCCGAGCACGGCGGCGCGGACCGCCCGGCGCAGGATCTTGGCCGACCTGGTCTTCGGCAGCTGCGCGACGCGGATCACGCGCGCAGGTGCGAAAGGCTTGCCCACCTGGGCGGCAACCAGTGCGGTGAGCCGCGCCGACACCACCCCGTCCTCGTCACCGTCAGCGTCCGCCGTGCCGGGCCGTCGTACCCAGAAGGCCCAGACCGCCTCGCCCTTCGCCGCGTCCGGGATCCCGACGACCGCGGACTCGGCCACGGCGGCGTCGGTCGCGAGCACCGACTCAATCTCCGCCGGGGCGACACGCTTGCCGGCCACGTTCATCACGTCATCGGAGCGGCCGAGGACAAACCAGCCGGCCTCGTCAGCCAGGGCGTAGTCCCCGTGCCGCCACAGGCCGGGGTACGTCGACCAGTAGGCCTCCCGGTACCGCTCGTCGTCCTTCCAGACCCCGCGCGTCATCGACGGCCAGGGCTGCCGGCAGACGAGCTCGCCGACGCTGCCGCGCAGCGGCCGGCCGTCGTCGTCGACCACGTCGACGTCCATGCCCAGCGCCGGACCGCCCAGGGAGCAGCTGCGGATCTCCTCCACCGGGTAGGGGCACAGGAACGAGCCGCCCACCTCGGTCCCGCCGGAGAAGTTGACCACCGGGACCCTGCCGCCGAAGACCTCCCGGGCCAGCCACTCGTAGGACTCCGGGTCCCAGGGCTCGCCCGTCGATCCCAGCACCCGGACCGACGACAGGTCGCCGGCCGGGCGGGCATCGGCGGCCCGCACGGCCCGGACCAGCGTCGGCGAGACGCCGAGCATCGACACGCGATGCCGCTCGACGAGGTCCCAGAGCCGGCCGGCGTCCGGGACGTCGGGGGAGCCTTCGTACAGCAGCAGGGTGCCGCCGCAGGCATGCGCGCCGAAGATCGACAGCGGCCCCATGATCCAGCCCATGTCGGTGATCCAGCAGAACGTCCGGCCGGGCGCCATCTCGAAGCCGTATGCCACCTCACTGGCCACCTTAACCAGGAAGCCGGCATGCGTGTGCACCGCGCCCTTCGGCCGGCCGGTCGTCCCGGAGGTGTAGGCGAGCAGCAGCACGTCCGACGCCGAGGTCGGCTCGACCCCGGGGTCCGGGTCCGCCGCCAGCAGCTCGGCCCACCCGACGTCGCGGCCGGGCTCGAGCGTGACGGCCTGGCCGACGTTATCCACCACGGCGACGAACTCCACGCCGGGGCACGCCGTCAGCGCCTCGTCCAGCAGCGGCTTCAGCAGCACGGTACGACGCCGGCGCATCGTACCGTCCGCGGTGATGACCGCCTTGGCGTCCGCGTCCTGGATCCGCGCGGCGATCGCGGCCGGGGCGAACCCGGAGAACAGCGGGACCACCATCGCCCCGATGCTCGCCACGGCATACGTGGCGACCACCGCCTCCGGCGTCATCGGCAGGTAGATCGCCACGGCGTCGCCTTTGCCGATGCCCCGGGCGCGCAGTCCCGCCCGGACCCGGGCGACCTGGTCGTCGAGCGCGGCGAACGTGTGCCGCCGCACGGTCCCGTCCTCGGCCTCGTGGACGATCGCGGTCGCGCCGGGCGTAGCCCGCTTCCAGCGCCCCAGGGCCGCATCGACGATGTTGATCGTGCCGCCGCTGAACCACTCGGGGTACTCGATGCCGCGGGTGAGGTCCACCACCTGCGAGTACGGCGTGCGGAACGCGATGCCGAGATCGCGCACGACCGCATCCCAGAACGCGCCGATGTCGGCCACCGACCGGGCCCGCAGCTCGTCCGCGGTGGCGACGCCGAGCGTGCGCATCAGCCGGGCCACGTTGGAACGGTCCAGGTAGTCCCGGGACGGATGCCAGGTGTAGGTCATGTCATGCCCTCGGCAGGCCGAGAACGCGTTCGGCGACGATGTTGCGCTGGATGAAGGTGGAGCCGCCGGCGATCGCCGTGCCACGTGCCTGGTTGGCCAGGCGGAGCCACCGGCGGGCACCGGCCGCCTCCGGCGAGGTGTCGTCGAGCCCGAACTGGCCGGCCAGCGGATCGAGCGAGAGGCGGAAGTCGGCGAGGTCCTCGACCAGCGGGCAGAAGTAGAGCTTGCCGATGGAGGTCACCGGGCCGGGGGGTTCTCCTGCCGCTGCGCCGGAGACGACCCGCTGGCTGATGGTGTAGTGCACCAGCGCCCGCGCCCACAGGTCGGCGACCTTCTGCCGGACATGAGGGTCCGCGCCGAGCGGGTTTCCGGCCGGGTCGGTCATCCTCCGGATGTCCGCGATGATGTCGTCGACTGCCCTGGTCGTGTTCACCCGGCCAGTTGCGATGGCGACCCGCTCGAAGGCCAGGGTCCCCATGGCCACCGCCCAGCCCCCGTCGACCTCGCCGACCACCGCGTCGTCGGGCAGGAAGACGTCGTCCAGGAAGACCTCGTTGAATTCCGCCTCGCCGAGCATGTGGGCGAGCGGGCGGACCGTGACGCCCTGGCTGTCCATCGGCAGCAGGAAGTAGCTGATCCCCTTATGACGCGGGCCTCCGCCGGTGCGCGCGAGGAGGATGGCGTGGGCGGCCAGCTGCGCGCGGCTGGTCCAGACCTTCTGTCCCTGGATCCGCCAGCCCCCGCCCGGCTCCCCTTCCCCCTTCACTCTGGTCGCGGTAGTGCGCAGCGAGGCGAGGTCGGATCCCGATTCGGGTTCGGAGAAGAGCTGGCACCAGGTCTCCTCGCCGGTGAGAATCGGCCGCAGGAAGCGCCGCTTCTGTGCCTGGGACCCGAAGTGGGCGATGGTCGGCCCGGCGAAGTCCTCCCCGATGGTGTTGAGCCGCTCCGGCGCGCCGGCCCGGTCGCATTCCTCGCCGAAGATCGCCCGCATCCGCTCGTCCAGCCCCTGCCCGCCGTACTCCCGCGGCCAGGTCAGACCGGCGTACCCGGCCTCGAAGAGCATCGCCTGCCACCGCCGCCAGAACGGCGCCCTCTCGACCAGGTCCGCAGGCTCGGGCCAGGGCAGCTCGGGCAGGCTCTTCTGCAGCCAGGTGCGCAGGTCCTGGCGAAACCGCGCCTCATCCGGCGTATCCGAGAGATCCACCCGTCACCTCGCCCTCGTCGATCTCAAACTATACTATAGGTTAGACCAAAAGATAAAGTAGGCCAGGTCCACGGCTCCCTCCTTGATAAGCGACCGCTCAAGCCGCTAGAGTCAAATGGTTAGGCCTAATTCGAAAGGGCAAAATTCCGATGGATGAGTTCACCGACGTGACCTACGAGGTCCAGGACGGCCTCGCCTGGATCACCATCAACCGGCCGGAGCGCTACAACTCCTTCCGCGCGCGCACCGTCGACGAACTCGTGTCGGCGTTCAAGCAGGCCTGGGCCAGTGCCGAGGTCGGCGTCATTGCCCTCACCGGAGCGGGCGACAAGGCGTTCTGCACCGGCGGCGACCAAAAGCAGCGGATGGAAACGGGCGACTACGGGCCCTCGCAGACCGGGCTGTTCGAAGTCGACTCGCTGCACCGCGTGATCCGCGACGTTCCCAAGCCGGTGATCGCGGCGGTCAACGGGTTCGCCATCGGCGGGGGGCACGTCCTGCACCTGCTGTGTGACCTGACGATCGCCGCCGACAGCGCGACGTTCGGCCAGAACGGCCCGCGGGTCGGCTCGTTCGACGCCGGTTTCGGCACGGGCCTGATGGCCCGGGCCGTGGGTGAGAAGCGGGCCCGCGAGATCTGGTTCCTGTGTCGCAAGTACTCGGCTCAGCAGGCCTTCGAGTGGGGCCTGGCCAACAAGGTGGTGCCGGCGGACCAGCTTCGCAAGGAAGTCCGCGCCTGGGCAGATGAGATCCTGAGGCTGTCCCCCACCGCGCTCAAGGTGCTCAAGCAGTCCTTCAACGCCGACACCGAGCACTTCGCCGGCATCGGCCAGATGGCCTACTCCAGCCTCAAGATGTTCAGCGAGACCGCCGAGGCCCGGGAAGGGATCACCGCGTTCAACGAGAAGCGCAGCCCCGACTTCTCCGCCTACCGCGGGAACTGACGTGCAGGCCTTCTCCCGCGGGCTGCTCGACGGCAAGCGCATCCTGATCACCGGCGGCGGTTCCGGCCTCGGCCGCGGAGTCGCCCGCCACCTGGTCGACCACGGTGCCGTCGTGCACCTATGGGGCCGCCGGGCGGCCGTGCTGGAGGAGGCCGCCGAGGAGGTATCAGCAGCTCGCCCCGGCACCGTGCACGTGCGCACCGTCGACGTACGCCGGTTCGAGCAGGTCGACGACGCGATGGAGTCGATCTGGTCCGAGCACGGTCCGCTTACCGGCGTCGTGAACAACGCCGCGGCGAACTTCATCGCCCAGACCCAGGGACTCAGCCCGCGCGCTTTCGAGGCCATAACCGGCACGGTCATGAACGGCTCGTTCCATACGACGCTGGCCGCGGGCCAGCGGTGGATCCGCGACGGCCTCCGCGGCAGCGTGCTGTCCACGCTCACCACCTGGGTATGGACCGGGTCGGCATACGTGGTGCCGTCCGCTATGGCGAAGGCGGCGGTGCACTCGATGACGATGTCGCTGGCGGTCGAGTGGGCGAAGTACGGCATCCGGTTGAACGCGGTGGCGCCGGGACCGATCCCTACCGACTACGCCTGGGAGATGCTCAACCCGACCCAGAGCAGCTCGGTCGGCGCCACGCAGGCCGACCAGGTACCAGCGGGCCGGGCGGGCACGATCGAGGAGCTGGCCAACCTGATGATGTTCCTGCTGTCGGACGCGTGCGACTACCTGACCGGCCAGACGATCGCGATGGACGGCGGCCAGATGCTCGCCGGCCCTGGCACCTTCGCGGGCCTCACCTCGCTGACCGATGCGGACTGGCAGGAGATCAAGGAGAAGAGCCTGGCTGCCACGGCCACGAGCAAGGCCCAGCGCTCGGTCTGACGCCGGTCACCCAGCAAGCGTCGGCCGGTAGGAGTACGACCTGCTCCGGGTCAGCGCGAACTCGAAGATCCCGATCCCGGGCGTGCCGTCCCAGTCGAACGTCGCCAGCCGGTCGGTCAGCGACGAATCCAGCGTGAGCTGCGTGACCGTGCCGTCGAGCGGGTAGACGTCGGACTCGAGGTGATCACGCCCGAGGGCCTGGCCGTGGCGCCCGCCATACCCGCCGCCGGCCATCAGCGCACCGCGCGCGGACGCATCGGTCTCGATCGTGTACACCCTGCCGCCCTCGGTGGTCACCTCGATCGTGCCGGACCTCAGGTCGAGCTGGTCGAACGACAGGTGATGGCGTACGTCGACGACCGGGTCCAGGCCGCCGTCGGTGTGCATCACCGCGCCCTCGAGCAGCAGCCGGCTGCCCGCGCGGTCCTCGACGAGCAGGAAACCGACCGAGCGGTCCGGGAACTGCGCCTGGTACCAGATGTGCAGGCCCTGCCCGCCGCTCATCGTGCGCACGCCGCGGGATCGGTCCCGCTGGCCGTACCAGCCATCGATCCGCTGCCGCACCCCGTCGATGGCGAGCGTCCCGTCATACCACCCGGACTGGAAAAGGTGCTCGAACACCGTGGTCCCGCCGCCGGAGTTGGTAACCGTCACGTCGCCGTACCAGGCAGGCGCGCGGGCCCGCCAGGTCAGGTCGAACTCCAGGCTGGCCGGGTTGGGGCCGAGGGCCACGTGCCAGGTCGTCATCGGCTCGACGACCTGCCAGGAGAGCTGACCGCAGCTCGACCAGTCGGTGGCGCTCAGCTCGCTGGCGAAACGGACGTTGCGCTGCTCGGTCCCGGTGGTGAGGATCGCGAACCCGTCAACGGTGTCGCGCGCCGGGTAGATCCCCAGGCCGAAGATGATCGACGGCGTCGTCGCATCCGTCCGGTGCAGATTGAACACGAACCGGTCGAAGAACCGCTCGGGAAGATCCGTGACGCCCGGCCCCACCAGTTCGTCGTGGAAGCTCTCCATCAATCCTCCCGGCGTTGTCCGCGCGGCGGCAGAATTCCGGCGGCGCGGTGGGCGGCCTCCAGGAACGACCGCACCAGCGCCGGGTCCCCGTAGTAGGGATCGCCGACGCCGCGGACGGCCCGGCGCCGCCCGTACTCGTAAAGCGCCGCGAGTTTCCACAGCGCCACCGCGGTGTACCAGCCGAGGTTGGCGAGATTGGCTCCGGTCCGTTCGGCATACCGGTCGGCGAGCTCCTTGCGGGTCGGGTAGCCGCGCTCCAGCATCGCGACGCCGAGTTCCTCGGTGGGCGTCAGCGGGGCGCCGCGCTCGGGCACCGAGGCCAGGAAGTAGCCGACGTCGAGGAGCGGATCGCCGATCGTGGCCAGTTCCCAGTCCAGTACGGCGGCGATCTCGCCGGGCCGGTCGGCGCAGAGGACGACGTTGCCGATCCGGTAGTCGTTGTGGATGATCGATGCCCCCGACTCGGCGGGCACGTGCGCGGCCAGCCAGGCGTCGATCTCCGCGAAATGCGGCGGCGGCTTCCCGTCGTCGTCCGCCACCAGGCCGCCGATCCGGCGGCGGTGGCGCTCGTTGAAGCCCTCCGGGCGCCCGAAGTCGGCCAGTCCCGCGGACCGCCAGTCCACGGCGTGCAGGCCCGCGAGCGTATCGGCCAGCGCCTGGCCGATACGCCGCCGGAGCGCGGGCGAGTCCAGGGGCGGCGGCGTGCCGGTGGTGACTACCGGGCCGGCGGCGAAGCTCATGGCGTAGAACGGCACGTCGATGACCTCGCCGGCCTGGGCGGTGGCGAGCAGCCGCGGGACCGGCACCGCCGTGTCCGCGAGCGCCCCGATGAGACGTGCCTCGCGCATCATGTCGTGGGCGCCCGGCGGGGTGGGCGGCGGCGGCGGACGGCGGACGACAACCCGGCGCGAGCCATCCGAGACCAGGAAGGTGAGGTTGGAATGCCCGTCGCCGATCGGCCGGGTCGTGACATCTCCCCGGGTCAGCCCGCGCGCCTCGAGGAAGGTGGCCAGCTTCGCCCGCGTTTCCGGCGTCCAGTCCCAGCGCATCGGCGCCTGCTCACTTCCCGGTGAAGCGGGGCGGGCGCTTCTCCTTGAATGCGGCCAGCGCCTCAGGCATGTCCATGGTGCAGGTGAGCAGCGCCTGGCCGCGGTTCTCCAGCTCCAGCGCCGCGGCGTATGACGTGATCTCCTGGTTGCGCTGGATCGCGCGCTTGGACATCCGGACGCCGCCGGGCGAGTTCGCGGCGATCAGCCTCGCCAGCGCGACGGCCTCGTCGTACAGGCGGTCGGCGGGAACGACGCGGTTGGCCAGCCCGATCGCGACGGCCTCCGCCGCGTCTACGATGCGCCCGCTGAAGCCGATCTCGGCCGCCCTTCCGGGGCCGATCAGCCGGCTGAGGTTGTACGACGTGCCCAGCTCGCCCATGGACAGCCCCACCCTCAGGAACGCGGCGCTGAACTTTGCCGTGGGCGAGACCAGGCGGATGTCGGCCGCCAGCGCCAGAGCCAGGCCGCCGCCGATGGCCGCCCCGTGCACCGCGGCGATGACCGGGAAGGGCAGGTGCCGGATCGCCTGGATGCCGCCGGTTGCGGTCTCCTGGAACTCCAGGAACTCGCGCACCCCCATCCGGGTGATCACGTCGAGCTCGTCGAGGTCGAAGCCGGCGCAGAACGCGCGCTCGCCGGCCCCGGTGAGGATCAGCGCACGCAGCCGGCTGTCCCGCAGCGCGCCCGCGGCCAGGCCGTACTCGGTGAACATCCGCACGGTCTGGGCGTTCATCCGCTCCGGGCGGTTGATCCGGAGCACGCCGATACCGGCCTCGGCCACCTCGAAGGCCAGCGCCTGCAGGTCGGGGAAATCCGTGGACCCGGTCATGGTCGACGTCATCGCGGTCAGGCTCCGGTGAAGACCGCAGGCCGCTTCTCCTTGAATGCGGCCAGCGCCTCCGGCATGTCCGCGCTCCGGGTGAGGAGCGCCTGGCCGCGGTTCTCCAGCTCCAGCGCCGCGGCGTACGACGAGATCTCCAGGTTCGCCTGCAGCGCCCGCTTGGAAAGCTGCACACCGCCCGGCGAGTTCGCGACGATCGCCCCGGCGAGGGCCAGCACGTCATCGAGCAGCCGGTCCGGCTCGCTGACCCGGTTGACCAGCCCGATCGCCAACGCCTCGTCGGCGGCCACCATCCGGCCCGTGAAGCAGATCTCGCTGGCGCGGGCCGGCCCGATCAGCCTGGTGAGCAGCCAGGACGCGCCGAGGTCACCGGCCGACAGGCCGATCCGGACGAACGCGGCGTTGAACTTCGCGCTGGTCGACGCGAACCGGATGTCCGCGGCGAGCGCCAGCGACAGTCCTCCGCCCGCCGCGGCTCCGTTGACCGCGGCGATCACCGGAACCCGCATCCCTCGGACCGCGAGCAGCGCCCGGGCAGCCCGTTCCTGCTGGTCCAGCATCCCGAGCGCGCCGAGGCCCGGCAGCTCGTCGGCGTCGGCGAGGTCGTAGCCCGAGCAGAACGCCCGGCCCGCCCCGGTGAGCACCACGACCCGGCAGCCGTGCTCATGGTCGAGCGCAACCGCCACCCGCTCAAGCTCGTCGAACATCACGTTCGTCATCGCGTTGTACCGGTCCGGCCGGTTCAGGGTGACCATCACGACGCGGGGCGTCGCCTCGTCGAGCGCGAGGGTCTCGTACTCGGTGTCCAGGCTCTTCATCACTTCCACCTCACGCGCGATCGCTCCGGTCTCGGACCTATCATAAGCCATGTGTTAATGGTTAGGCCATATAGCCAGCCACGCCGTAACGCCGCTTCACGCTGGACAACGTCGTTGAGGATGGCGAATGCTAACTTAGGTATGACCAAATATCCCGACTGCGGAGGCATCTCATGGCCGCTGAGCCAGCGACCGCGGAATCCGGGCCGCGCAGGCGCGCCGTCCAGCTGACGCCCTTGCAGGTCCCGAAGGCGCCCGACGTACTGGCCGACGACCTGCGCGAACGGATCCTCCGCGGGGACTTCCCCGAAGGCACGGCGCTGCCGCCGGAGCGCGAGCTCGTCAACCAGACCCGGATGAGCCGCGCCACCATCCGCGAAGCGCTGCGGATCCTGGAGGTGCAGGGACTCGTCCGGGTCAAGACCGGACGCGCCGGCGGGGCATACGTATCCCGGCCCGACCCGGACTCGGTGGCCGACTCGGTGGACCTCCTGATCCGGGCCCGGCGGATCAGGATCCCGGCGCTGCTCGAGACCCGCGAGGCGATCGAGCCGTTCTGCGCCCAGCTCGCCGCGCAGCACCGCACCGACGAGGACCTCGGGCGCCTCGAAGCGGCGAACGAGGCCATGGCCACCGCCGGCACGCTTGCCGAGTTCCTGCAGGCCAACGTCGACTGGCACGTGGCGGTTGCTGTCGCCGGCCACAACGAGCTGCTGACGGGCTTCATGCGGGCCCTCTCCCGCGCCATCTATGCCTCCACCGACAACCAGGGCTTCGTCGACGACGATGTGCGCCAGACCACCCTGCGGGCCCACCGCGCGGTCACCAAGGCCATCCGGGCTAAGGACCCCGAGGCGGCCAGGCGGCGGATGAGCCGCCACGTTCACTTCTATGCCGAGGCGGTCATGGAGGTCGAGGACCGGACCGCAATCGAGGTGCCCGGGGACTGATCTGTCACGGCATGCTGAGTACCTGGTCGATCCAGTCGAGGATGCTGGCCACCACCTCGTCGCGGTTGGTCTCGTTGAGAATCTCGTGCCGGGCGCCGGGGTAGGTGCGCACGGTGACGTCGGCGAGCCCGGCGGCGCGGTAACGGTCGACCAGGACGTTCAGCAGGGCGAGGTTGGCGTTGACCGGGTCCAGTTCGCCCGCGGCGATATAGACCGGGAGGTCGGGGCGTATCGCGGCTACCTGGCCGGGGTCGGCCATCCGGCGGGCACCGGCGAACATGTCCTTGGCGGCGTCGGTGTCGATCCCGAACCCGCACCGAGGGTCGGCGATATAGGCGTCGACGATCTCCTCGTCCCGGGACAGCCAGTCGAACTCGGTCCGCGCCGGCTCGAAGGCGGCATTGAACGCGGCGAGATCGATGGGCTTGTCGAGGTCGAGCGCCGGCTCGAGAAGATCCAGCGCGGTGGTCCCGGTCAGCACGACGGCGTCGACCCGGTCGTTGTGATCGAGCAGGTACTGCTGAACGGCGAAGGAGCCCATGCTGTGCCCGAGCAGCACCAGCGGCAGGCCGGGCTGCTCGTCGCGGACCCGGGACACGAGCAGATCGATGTCCTCGACCAGCCGGGTCCAGCCGTCCGGCCCCAGCTGGCCGAGTTCGTCCGCGGATCGCGCGGTGGCGCCGTGGCCCCGGTGGTCCTGGCCGTAGACCACTAGGCCGCCTTTGGCGAGGGCGCCGGCGAGAGCGCTGTAGCGCAGCACGTGTTCACCCATGCCGTGGGTGAGTTGTACGGCCCCGCGAGGCTGGCTGGCCGGGTCCCACCGGTAGCTGACGATCTCGAGGCCGTCTTTCGCTGGATAAGTGAAACGTGCCGACGGTTCCATCGGATTCTCCTGTCCTAGTCGGTCATTGTCCCGTGCTGCGGAGCCATCTCCCGATCGCATCCCAGGGCCTACTGCTCCTTGCGCAGGGTGAGCACTTCATCGAATCCTTCCCGCAGGCAGGTTTCGAAGATCTCAAGGTCGCTGATCACGTCCGGGTCCACGTTCAGGCCGATGCAGCAGGTGCCGTCGTAGGAGATCATCGCGACCATGGCGGCCACCCCGGGACGAGGACCGAGTGGATACAGGCCGGTTACCCGGGCCCCGGCCAGGTACACCGGATGCCCCATCCCGGGAATGTTGGACGCCTGGACGTCGGACACGTTCGTCATTCCGGCGGCGAGCTCGATGACGGCGGCCGTCGGGAGCCGGCTCAGCGCAGGCGCGACGAGGTCGAGGAACCCGATGGCCGGTTCGGCCCGGGCGGTGACGACGAACTCGCGGATGAGCTCGATGCGGGCGCGGGGATCCGGTTCGCCGACCGGGGCGGCGAATCTCGCGCCGGCGAACCGGTTGCCGCCCATCGGGTCGTCGCTGGTGCGCAGCGAGACCGGGATCCCGATCGGCATCAGGTCGACCGGGATGCCGTGGTGCTCGTGGTAGCGCCGGAACGCCCCGAGCAGCCCGGCCAGGAACGCATCGTTCACCGAGCCGCCCGCTGCCTTCCCGGCGGCCTTCAGGTCGCTCAACGGCACATCGTGCAGAACGAACCGGTAGCCGACGCCTCCGCCGCCGCGCAGCAGCGGCGACCGTTCGGCCGGCGGGGGCGTGAGGACGCGGCGCAGCGAGAGACCGAACCGCAGCGTGTCGCCGGCGACGGCGGCCGGGTTCCGCACGGTGCGGCCGATGAGCTTGACGGAGTCGCCACTGCGCCTGATGAAGTCGGCTGGGGCATCGGTGAGCCGTTGGCGCAGGCGGGTGGCCAGCAGGCTTTTCGGGGTCAGCAGCGGCCGGGGCGCGGCCCGCGGCGCGAGCTGGTGGTCGCCGGGCTCGGGAGCGCGGCTGTGCGCGAGCGTGAGCAGCTGGATCAGGCCAATGCCGTCGGAGAGGCTGTGGTGGACCTTGAGCAGGTAGCCGGCCCGGCCGTCCTGGAGGCCCTCGATGAGCACGGCCTCCCAAGGCGGTCGTGCCTTGTCCAGCGGTCGCGCCAGGATCCCCTGGGCCAGGTCGAGCAGCTGGCGCATCGTGCCCGGCGCGGGCAGCCGCACCCGCTGCAGGTGGTAGCCGACCTCGAAGTGCGGGTCGGGTGACCAGGCCGGCGGGAACAGAGGCAGCAGCGGCTCGACGGCCCGCTCGCGCAGCCGGGGGATCTGCTGGCTGACGCGGTCGTGCGCGGCGACCAGCCGATCCCAGTCCGGCTCCCGGTCAAGGATCTCCAGCAGTACCCCTGTCGACCGGGTACGGGGGTCGGCCTCGGCCCGCCACATGAGGGCCTCCCAGGCGCTCATGTCCGCCGGGCCGCCCCACGCGGCGCCTTCCGCATCGTGTGGCATTCAGCTCGCCTCGCTCGGTTCAACTCCGGGCGCCACGGAGGCGGCCCCGTGATCCTTCTCATCGGCGCGGTCGGCGGCGCCGGTGACCTCGAGAATGAGACGGGCGACCTGCTCGGGGGCGTCGGACATCGGAACGTGGCCCACCCCGGGCAGCCTGACGAGCTCGGCGGCCGGGACGCGTTCCAGCAGGGGGATGCCGTTGCGCTCGAACGGGATGATCCGGTCTCGCTCCGCCCAGACCACCCGGATCGGGCAGTCCGGGTCCGCCGGCAGGTATTCCAGCGGGTGCTTCGTGATCACCCGCAGCAGCGGGGCCACCACTGGGGAGTCCTTCATCGCCCGGATCGAGGCCGCGAACTCGGCCGGATCCATGCGGTCGGGGTGCTCGACCTGCGTCGCGAGCAGCAGCCGCCGCGCCCACCGCCGGCGGGCGATCGCGTCCGCGCGGCCGGCCTGCCCAGCAAGCAGAACGAACGACAGCCGCATCCCGGTGGCGACAGTGGTCATACGCGCCGCCGACCGCCACGCGCCGGCCGGGCCGAACACGACGACCGACCGGGCCCGTCCGCGGCGGGCCAGCTCCAGGGCGGTCCACCCGCCGAGCGAATTGCCGGCGATGTGCGCTCGGTCGATCCCAGCCCGGTCGAGCTGTTCGACGACCCCGTCGACGAGCGCCTGGATAGACGGGGCCGCGCCCGCGGCGAGCCGCTCGGCTCCGCAGTGGCCGGGAAGGGTCGGTGCGAATACTGCGTGCCCGCGCTCCAGTAGCGGCAACACCGGGCGCCACACCCGCCAGGTGCCGCCGACGCCGTGCAAGAGCACCAGCGGCGTTCCGGAGCCCCCGGCGTACGAGGGCGTCACCGGAATGGCCTCTGGCGCCGCTCCCTGCTCGGAACCTCGGCGTCGTCGGCCCTTCACCAGCCCTCCCCGTGGAGTTCGTGTCCGGGTGCGACTCCGAGCAAGCCGCGGTAGGCGTCCTGGACGGTGGCGCCGTGCCATAGCACGTTGTCCACCTCTTGAGCGATCTGCATATCCACCCCGGCCTCGGCCGCCAGCTTCATGATCACCGGGGCGGCCTTGACCCCCTCCGCGACCTGCCTCATCCCGGCCAGTACCTCCCCGATGGACTTGCCCCGGCCCAACTCCTCGCCGACGTGCCGGTTGCGGCTCAGCGGGCTGAAACAGGTCACGATGAGGTCACCCGTACCAGCAAGACCGGAAAAGGTCAGCGGGTCACCGCCGAGCGCCTCACCGAGACGGCGCATCTCCCGCACCGCCCGGGTGATCACCATCGCCTTGGTGTTGTGGCCCGCCCCGGCCCCGTCGGCCATCCCGGCCGCGATCGCGAAGACATTCTTCAGCGCGCCGGCGATCTCCACGCCCACCACGTCGGTCGTGGAGTAGATCCGGAACCGGGAGGTACGGAACAGGTCGGCCAACCGGGCCGCCAGGTTCTGGTCCGGCATGGCGATCGTGGCGGCCGCGGCGTAGCCGGCCATGACCTCCTTGGCGATGTTGGGCCCGGCGAGCACGCCGGCCGGGTGCCCCGGGAGCACCTCTGCCACGATCTCGGTCATCCGGTGGTCGGTGACCTGTTCCAGCCCCTTGACCAGGCTGACAATCGGGATCCACGGGCGCACGTGCGGCACAACCTGCTCGAGGACTCCCCGGAAGCCGTGCGAGGGGACACCCATGACCAGGACGTCGGCATCGTGCACGGCCTGCTCCAGCGAGTCGGTCGCGCGCAGGCCGTCGGTCAGCGGGATGTCGCCCAGGTAACGGCTGTTCCGGCCGCGCTTGTCGATCTCCTCGGCGACCTCCGCCGAGCGGACCCAAAGCACCGTGGGGGCGCTCCTGGCCACGATCGACGCCACCGTCGTCCCCCACGAGCCGCCGCCCAGGACAGCTACCCGGGGTTGTCTGCGGTTCATCCCTCAACTCACCTCCCTGAACAGTTCGGGGGTCGCCGGCCGCGTCAGCGGCTGGCGCCCTGGCCATAAGCCTAGGACACAAATGCTTGAATGGATAGACCAAATTGCGCTAGACTGACTTGCGTTCCAAAACGGCCAGCATCCGCCACGGCTTCGACGCGGTGACCGACCGCCCAGGGCTACCCAGAGGCGGGGCCTGCGCCATCTTGAAGGGCAGTCCATTGACCACACTCGACACGTTGCTCGAGGAGATCCGTACCGGCCCGTCCGGCCCGCGGATCGCCGCCTTCTTCGACTTCGACGGAACGCTGATCGACGGCTACTCGGCAGCGGCGCTCTACTCACACCGACTGCGCAACTTCGAGATCGGACCTGCCGAGGCTGCGCACACGGTGCTCGCCAGCCTGCGCGGCTCCCTCAGCGAGGACCAGTTCGCCGAGCTGGTGGAGCGCGGCATCCGAGGGTGGGCGGGCCGGGCCGACGACGACCTGACCGAGCTGGGAGAGCGGCTGTTCGTGCAGAGCATCGCGGCGACGCTGTTCCACGACGCCTGGCGGTTGATCAAGGCACACCAGCGGCGTGGCCACACGGTGGCGATCGCCACCTCCGCCACCCGGTTCCAGGCCGGTCCGCTGGCGAGGCGGCTCGGGGTCGAGCACCTGCTGTGCACCGAGCTGGAAACCGAGGACGGTATCCTCACTGGCCGGCTGGCGGGCCGGACCCTGTGGGGTCCCGGCAAGCTCGCCGCGGTGCGTACGTTCGCTGCCGGGCACGGCATCGATCTGGCCGCCAGCCACGGTTACGCCAACGGCGACGAGGACGTGCCTTTCTTGCAGGCCGTGGGACACCCCCATCCGGTCAACCCGCAGAAGCGGCTGGCCAAGGAGGCTTCCGCCCTTGGCTGGCCTGTGCTCCACTTCAAGAGGCGGTCCCGTCGGCTGGACCCAGCGCCGGCTCTCCGCACCGCGGCCATGTACGGCAGCCTGCTGGGGGCCAGCGGAACGGGCCTGACCATGGGCCTGCTGAACCGCAACCGGCGGCGCGGCGTCGACGTGGCCACCTCCGTGTTCGGGGACCTGGCCGGCGCCGTCGGCGACATCAGGATCAACGCCGTCGGACAGCAGCACCTGTGGTCACACCGTCCCGCGGTGTTCTTCATCAACCACCAGAGCGCGCTGATCGACCTGGTCGTCACCAGCAGGCTGCTGCGCGACGGGTTCACCTTCGTGGCCAAAAAGGAGATCGCGCGGGTCCCGGTGATCGGGCAGTTGTTCCAGATGGCCGATGTCGCGTTTCTCGACCGTGCCGATCGCGCCAAGGCCATTGCGGCCTTGCAGCCGGCCCTGGACAGGTTGCGCGCGGGCACGTCGGTGGTGATCTCCCCGGAGGGCACCCGGTCGGTGACCCCGGCAGTCGGTCCGTTCAAGAAGGGCGGCTTCCACCTGGCGATGCAGGCCGGCGTGCCGATCGTGCCGATCGTCATCCGCAACGCCGGGGAGATCATGTGGCGGGATGCCAAGATCGCGCAGAGCGGCACCATCGACGTGATCGTGCACCCGCCGATCCACACCGGCGGCTGGACACGAGAAGACCTCGACGCCGCCGTGGCGAAGGTCCAGCAGCTCTACGTCGACACGCTGGAGGACTGGCCCGGCGCGGAGCGTGTTGAGTCCGGAGAGTCAGACGCGCCCCCCGGCCGCGCCGCCCCGGCCGGGGCGGCCCCAAACCGGCGGAGGCTGGTCGACGCGACAGGCACGTCATGAGCGCTACCCACCACGCCTTGGATCACTTCGGCGGAGGCACGCTCCACCGGAGCGGTGCGCGCGTCCTGCTGAGCCGAGTCGGCCTGACCATGGACTCGACGGAACCGCTGCCGTCGGATTCCGCCGAGGTCGCCAACCTGCTCGGGGCGGCAGCCTTCCGGAGCCAGGTGCGCGACCTGGCCGGACGGCTCGGCCGGCCAGAAGAGGATGTACTGGCCGAGGCGGCCGGCGACCTGCGGGAGATGTCGGCCACCCACAACGAGGCCGTGATCGCGCAGTGGCAGCGGTTCGGCCGGTGGATGCGGCGCGGCTACGACACCCTGCTCGACGAGGAAGCACTCGGCGGGCTGCGCGAGCTGAATCGCAAGCACTCCCTGATCTTCTTGATCTCGCACCGCTCCTACCTCGACGAGTGGGTGCTGCTACCCGCGCTGCTCTCGTCGGGTATCTCGCCCCCCTACGGGCTGGCCGGAGCGAACCTGAACTTCTTCCCGCTCGGCACGGTGGCCCGGCGCACCGGCGTCGTCCATATCCGCCGGTCCACGAGTGACGCACCGGTGTACCGGCTGGCCCTGCGGGCCTACATCCGCCAGCTCATGGCTGACCGGGCGAACCTCGTCTGGTCGATCGAGGGTGGCCGTTCCCGCACCGGCAAGCTCCGCCCGCCCCGGTACGGCCTTCTGCGTTACGTGGTGGACGCGGTGGAGGCGGTCGATGCGCCAGAGGCCCTGGTCGTGCCGGTGTCGATCGTCTACGACCAGCTGCCGGCGCACGAGGTCTCGCTGATGATCTCCGAGGCCAGGGGGCTGGGCAAGCAGCCCGAGAATGTGCGGTGGCTGCTGGGCTACGCCCGGGGGCTGCACAACCGTCTCGGCCGGGTATATGTCGACCTCGGGCAGCCGCTGCGATTGCGGGAGCGGCTGACCGAGCTGCGCGTCGACGATCCGGCGGAGACGCATGCCGTCGAGCGGATCGCGCTGGAGATATCGCACCGGATCAACCAGGCGACGCCGGTGACGCCCACCGCGGCCGTGTGCGTGGCGCTGCTCGCCGCCGATCGGGCCCTGACCATGGCCGAGGTGCTGGCTACCGTCGCGCCGCTGGCCGACTACCTGCGGCGCCGCGACTGGCCGGTGGCCGGCGCGGCCAGCCTCACCGACCGCTCCACCGTGCGCCGGGCGCTGCAGGAGCTCGTGGCCTCCAGCGTACTCACCTGCTACTCCGGCGGTCCGGAGACGGTGTGGGGGATAGGTGCCGACCAGCACCTGGTGGCGGCCGTGTACCGCAACAGTGCGATCCACGTGCTGGTAGTGCGGGCGATCGCCGAGCTCGCGCTGGTGGCCGTCGCGCGGCGTCAGGACGGATCCGGGCGCAGTGCCTGGGACGAAGCCTTGCGCCTACGGGACCTGCTGAAGTTCGACTTTTTCTTCGCCCGGCGGCGCGACTTCGCCGCCGAGCTACAAGCAGAACTGGCGCTAATCGACCCCGGCGCCGGCCAGGTGGGCGCCGAGATAAGCCCGGACGACGCGCAGCGGTGGCTGGAACGCCTCCAGCCGCACGTGGCGCACCTGGTACTGCGCCCGTTCCTCGACGCCTACTGGCTGGTTGCCGAGCAGTTGGCCGCGGCCGACGCCTCGGAGGAGTTCGACGAGCAGCAGTTCCTCGCCCGGTGCCTGCGCGTGGGCCGACAGTGGGCACTCCAGCGCCGGCTGGCCAGCGAGGAGTCTGTCTCGGCCGAGATGTTCCGGACCGCGCTGCAGCTGGCCCGGCACCGCGGCCTCATCGCATCCGACGATCCTGCCCTCAGCAAACGCCGAAGGGCCTTCGCCGACGAACTTCGCGAGGTGCGGCGGTACGTCGCCGAGATCGCCGACATCGCAAGCCGCAAGGGGACGGAGTGAGAGGCTGGCATGCTGTCCTTCGCCTTCAGCCCGGAGCAGGAAGAATACCGCGCCCAGCTGCGCAAGTTCACGATGGCCGAGCTCGCGCCCCGGTACATCGAGCGCGCCGCGCGCTCGGAATTCTGCTGGAACGCACACCGGCAACTGGCCGAGCTCGGCGTCCTCGGCATCGGCCTTCCCGAGAAGTACGGCGGGACCGGGGCGCTCGACCCTGTGACGCTCGGCCTTGCCGCGGAGACGCTGGCCTACGGTGACGTGAACGTCGCATCCGCTCCGGTGCTCTCCGGCCTCGTCGCCGCCCAGCTCGCGGCAAACGGCCAGGACGCCGTCGTCGACGAGTGGTTGCCTCAGCTGATCGCCGGCGACGTCGTCGCGGCGATCGCCGTCACTGAGCCCTCCTGTGGTTCGGATGTCTCTCGCCTGCGCACGGAGGCGCGCAGGGTCCCCGGCGGCTGGCGGATCCGCGGCGAGAAGATTGCGATCACCCTCGCCACGGCGGCGTCGATGGCGCTGGTCTACGCCCGGGAGCCCGGGTCACAGGGGTACCGGGGCATCAGCTGCTTCGCCGTCCCGCTCGACGCCAAGGGCGTCACCCGCACGCACACGCCGGGCATGGGGTGCCTGCCGCTGTGCTGGGGCCAGCTGTCCTTCGACGACGTCTTCGCTCCGGAGGACCACGTCGTGGGGGAGCCGGGCCGGGGCTTCGCGGGTGCCATGGAGCACTTCGACTTCAGCCGGCCCGCGCTCGGCCTGCTGTGCCTCGGAGCAGCCCAGGCGAGCATCGACGAAGCATGTACGTGGGCCGCCCAGCGCGAGGCTTTCGACCGGCCCTTGGCTGCCTTCCAGGGCGTCTCCTTTCCCCTTGCGGAACACGCGACGTACATGGAGGCAGCTCGCTGGCTGTGTTACCGCTCGCTGTGGGCGCGGGAGGCCGGGGAGAAGCACACGCACTTCGCCGCGATGTCCAAGTGGTGGCCGCCGATCGTGGCCAAGGACGCGATCGAGACGGCGATCGTCACGTTCGGCAACCTCGGGTATTCGACCGAGATGCCTCTCCAGCAGAGGTACCGCGACGTCGCGAGCTACCTGATCGCTGACGGGACCGCCAGCATCCAGAAGCGGATCATCGCCACCACGATGATGGGCAAGGCGGCAGCTCTGTGACAGCCACGGAGACGCCGCCCGCCACTCCGAAGCTGGGGGTGGCGGTCAACGAGGCTCTGCTCATCCCCGACCCGGCGGCGCGGCGGCGGATCCTGGACCACATCGCCGTTGCCGGCCTGGACCACGTCACCACCGGTGACCACATCAGCTTCCAGGGCGGCACAGGCTTCGACGGCCTGGCGTCGGCGACGTCGATCCTCGCCGCCCACGACACCCTCGCGGTGCTGGTCGGCGTCTACCTCGCGGGACTGCGACATCCCATGATGACGGCGAGGCAGCTCGCGACCATCTCCCAGATAGCGCCTGCCCGGCTGATACTCGGAGTCGGTGTCGGAGGCGAGGACCGCAGCGAGATCTCGAACGCCGGCGTGGACCCCGTGACGCGAGGACGCAGGCTGGACGAGACCCTCGAGGTACTGCGAAGGCTAGCCACCGGCGAGGCCGTCGACCATCAGGGACAGTTCTTCTCGCTCAGCAACGCCCGCATCCTGCCCCCGCCGGATCCGCGGGTCCCGCTGGTCATCGGCGGCTCGGGCGACGCCGCCGTCCGGCGCACCGCCACGTACGGCGATGGCTGGCTGGGTATCTTCTGCTCGGCTCGCCGGTTCGGTGAGACCGTCGAGCGCATCCGCGACGCCACGGCCGAGCTGGGGCGTCCGGCACCGTGGTGGTTCGGCCTGAGTATGTGGTGCGGCCTGGGCTCCGACGGGGACCGTGCCCGCGAGCTGCTCGGTCGGCGGATGCAGGCGCTCTACAACCAGCCGCCGGAGAGATTCCAGCATGTCACGGCCGCGGGGACGCCCGTACAGGTCGCCGAGAAGCTCGCGCCCTTCGTCGCGGCCGGTGCCGAGCACCTGACGATCGTCACGGTCGCCGACTCCGTCCACGACGGCATTGACCTGGCCGCCGAGGTGCGTCGCCTGCTCCAGGCCGAGTTCGCGCCGGTCGGCTGAGGAGGCTATGTGCGCGCAATCGTGATGAAGGAATACGGCGGCCCGGAGTGCCTCGGGCCGGCTGAGCAGCCGGATCCCGTGGCCGATCCGGGCTGGGCGGTGGTACGGCTGCGCGCTGCGGCCCTCAACTGGCACGACGTCCTCGTGCGCCAGGGCAGGTACCAGTCCCCTCTGCCCCACGTCCCAGGGGCGGACGGTGCGGGGACCGACGTGGAGACCGGGGAGGACGTCCTCATCGTGCCGTCACTGTGGTGGGGCGACGACGAGTCGGCGCCGGGTCCCTCCTGGGAGATCCTCGGCGACCATCGCCCGGGCACCTACGCCGAGATGGTGCGCGTCCCCCGTGAGTGTGTCGTGCCCAAGCCGTCCGGACTGTCGTGGCCGGAGGCGGCCGCGCTGCCGCTGGTGGGTCTGACCGCCTACCGGGCGCTGTTTCCCCGGGCCCGGCTCGCACCGGGCGAGTCACTGCTGGTCCTCGGGGCGGGTGGTGGTGTCGCCACGATGGCCGTCTCGCTCGCCTCGGCCGCAGGGTGCACCGTCGTGGTCACCTCGTCCTCGCCGGACAAGGTGAGCCGGTCCCAGGAGCTGGGAGCCTCGGCGGGGGTCCTCTACGCCGACCCGTCGTGGCCGCAGGCGGCGCGGGAACTGTCACCTGGCGGGCACGGCTTCGACGTCGTCCTCGACTCGGTCGGGACCTGGCAGCAGTCGATTGGCGCGCTGCGCCCGGGCGGCCGGCTCGTCGTCCTGGGCGCCTCCCGCGCCGAGCACGCGAACCTCGACGTGCGGCGATTCTACTTCGGCCAGTTCGACCTGCTCGGCACCACCATGGGCAGTACCCGCGACTTCGCCGGCCTGCTCGCCATGCTCGACGCCTATGACATTCCTGCCCCCGTCATCGACCGGACGTTCCCCCTGGACGAAGCCGCCGCCGCACACGCCTATCTCGAGACCGGCGCCGGCTTCGGCAAGGTGGTCCTCCAGATCGCCTGAACGCCGGCCGCGACACATCCCGTCAAGGAAAGAGGACCCATGACTGGCCGCGTTCGCTACGAGGTGGACGACCGAGGCGCCGCCTTCGTGACCCTCGACGCCCCGGAGTCGCGCAACGCCCTGAGCGACGACCTTCTCGACGATCTCCTCGACGCGCTCGAGCGAGCCCGTGCCGATGACGCCGTGCGGGTCGTGGTGCTCACCTCTTCACACGACCGGGTCTTCTCCTCCGGAGGAGACCTGAAGGCGTTCGCCGGCGATACCCCGGCAATCGGCAAGTACGCCGGACTGGACCGCTTCCCGCGCCTGTACAGGCTCATCGGCGGCCTAGGCAAACCCGTGATCTGCGCCGCGAACGGCGACGTGCTGGCCGGCGCCTTCGGCCTGGCCCTTGCCTGTGACCTCGTCATCGCCCGGGAAGGCGTCCGCTTCGGCTGCCCGGAGATCAACGTGGGCGTGTTCCCGTTCATGATCTCTGCGCTGATCTACCGCAACATCGACCGGATGAAGGCCAACGAGCTGATGATGCTCGGCGAGCCGATCGACGCGGCGGAAGCGCAGCGACTGAACATCGTCAACGCCGTCGCCCCGCTCGAGAGCTTCGAGGAGGTGGTTCGTGAGTGGGCGCACAAGGTGGCGAGCAAGTCACCGCTCCTCATGCGCCTGGGCAAGAACGCCATCGACGCTACCCGGGACATGAGCCTGCCCGGCGCGCTGGAGGCGCTGCGCGCACAGCTCGCGCTGGCGTTCACCACCGAAGACATCGTGGAGGGCGTCGCAGCCTTCCGGGAAAAGCGCGAAGCCGTATGGAAGATGCGCTGAGCCTGCCGCTGGCTTATCCTTCGGCCTGCGGTCTACGGCCCATGTTAAGGAGCCGTTGTTCAAACTCGGCCCACGTCCGGCTCCACTCCGCCAGCGGGCCAAGGATCTGCTCAAGTGCCGCAAGCTGCTCATCGAACGAGGACAGCTGGGACTTTAGCGCCTCGATGCTGCGCCGCTGCGCAGCGATGCTGCCGGCGATCGAGGACATCTGCGTTGCCGACAGGGCGCCAGGCAACGGAAGCGCGTCGGCCGGCGGGGGAAGGCGTCCACCAAACCCGGCCAGGCCGTGCAGCATGTCGGTGGCCTTCCGGAGTTGCCCGGTGAACTCCTGGACCAACTGGGGAAGCGCCGCGGATGCGCCCTGCTGATCGTCGGTCATCGGCGTAGTCCTTCCGCCATGCTCAGAAGCCGTCGCCCACTGTGCGATCATTCCCGGTTGGTGGCGGCTCGATCACTAATCTGTGAGAAGGCGTCCGGCACGGCCAGAATCACGACCACGATGCCAATGGGCTTCACGGGCTCCCTGGTGCCGCTGGTAACGGCAGTACCGGATAATGCCAACTGGTCCCGAGGTGACGCGTGGGCCTAGCCTGAGCCGAAAGGAAACGACGCGGCGCTCAAGGGACCATCACTCCGTGATGCTGTGCCGCCCGCCTCTTCCCCGGCTTCCAGGTGGCCAGGCTTGCCGGTTCGCTGCCGGTGCGCAAGGCGCGCCCGGGAGGCGGCGATCTCGCCGAGCGCGGCCTGCCGTCCCTCGAAGCCGGTCGTCGAGGTGGACTTGCCCGGCTCGAGTGCCTTGTAGACGTCGAAGAAATGGTGGATCTCGCTGCGCAGGTGGCCCGGCATGTCGTCTAGGTCCCGCACCTGGTCCCAGCGCGGGTCCCCCAGCGGGACGCAGATGATCTTGGCGTCGGGGCCCATCTCGTCTTCCATCCAGAAGATCCCGATCGGCCGGGCGCGGACCCAGCATCCGGGGAAGACCGGCTCCTCCAGCAGGACCAGGGCGTCCAGCGGGTCACCGTCCTCGGCAAGGGTGTCCGGGACGAAACCGTAGTCGGCCGGGTAGACGGTGGCGGAGAACAGCCGCCGGTCCAGGTGCAGCACATGCCGGTCGTGGTCGAACTCGTACTTGTTCCGGCTGCCCCGGGGTACCTCGATGACGACCTCGACCGCGTCGGCGCTCAGGTCCTCGGCGGTGCCTTCAGCCGCCGGTCCGGTCGGGACCGGCTCGCTGACCCCGGCCAGCTGGGTGATCCGGTCCGCCGGGATCTGCGGCCACAGCCCGGCCAGCAGCCGGGAGAACACTTCCTCGCTGGTCCCCACGCCGTCCACCACCAACAGCTGGTCGCGGCGGCCGAACCAGTCCAGAATGGGCTGGGTCTGCTCGTCGTGCAGGGTCAGTCGGCGGGTGACGGCCTCCTCGGTGTCGTCGGCGCGCCGCTGCACCACCCCGCCGCACGCCCCGCAGGTCCACGTCTCCAGCCCGCGGGCCCGCTCCACGCTGTAGATGCGGCCGCAGCCAGCGCATACCCGGCGTGCCAGCAGCCTGGCCCGGGCCATCTCCAGCGGCACGTCGATGACTGCGGCGCGGTCCAGCGTGCCGTCCGCAAGGATCCCAGCCAGCGCCTCGGCCTGCTCCACGGTCCGGGGGAAGCCGTCCAGGACGAAGCCGCCGCTGCGTGCGTCCGCCGCAGCCAGGCGCTCCGCAACGAGGGACACCACGAGATCGTCATCCACCAGCTCGCCGCGTTCCATGGTTTCCCGGGCTCGCAGGCCCGCCGGGGACTCGGACCTTACCGCTTCGCGGAGGACGTCGCCCACCGAGATGTGCGGGACGACGAGCAGCCGGGCCAGCTGCACGCTCTGTGTGCCCTTGCCCGAACCCTGACGCCCCAGCATCACCACCCGCAGGCCCAACAGCATCGGCGCCATGGAGTGCTTGCCGTCCGTCGCCTTATTGAGCATGTGAGCCTCCGCGGCCATAACCGGTTCCGGGCCGTTGGACCTTGTAGGTGAGCTGTCTGAAATGAGCTATCTCATGTCTCGGGGCTGACCGGTGGCGGCGAGGATACCCTGCCACAACCGACCGGCGGTGTTCACTTTCTTCCTAGAGGAGACGGCCAGCGGGATCGGCACGTGGGTGAATCGACGATGCCAAAGGCCGACCACCATATCCGTCTTGCCGGCCATTCCGGCATCCACTGCGGCATATCCAAGCAGCTGGCAGAAGGCCGCGTCGCGAGCGTTCGAAGGCAGGCTGCGGATGATGTAGCTGGGGTCGATGTACTTCAGGCTCACCTCGAGGCCGTCGGCCCGGCACCGTCGCGGGATCTGCTCCTTCAGGAAGAGGCCAATGTCGCCGTGGCGCACGTTGCCGGACGAGTCCCGTTCGCCGGTCGCGGCGAGCAGGTCCTGCCCGGCGCCCTCTGCCACAACGATCACCGCGTGCCCGTCGCGTGCGATCCGCTCGCGCAGCGTGCGCAGCAGGCCGGCCAGGGTGAACGGGCTCTCCGGAATCAGACACATGCTGACATGGGTGTCGGCCAGCGCGACGGAGCCCGCGATGAATCCGGAGTCGCGACCCATCAGCTTGACCAGACCGATGCCGTTGCGGTGCCCGGAGGCCTCGACGTAGGCGGCGCGGGTGGCGTGCCGTGCGGCGGCCACGGCGGTCTCGAAGCCGAAGGACGTCTCAACGAAGGAGATGTCGTTGTCGATGGTCTTCGGTACCCCGATCACGCCGATAGCCAGGCCCCGCCTACGCACCTCTTCCGCGATCTCGTGCGCGCCTTTCAATGCGCCGTCGCCGCCGATGGCGAACAGCAGCCCGACACCCAGCCGCTGCAACGTATCCACCATCTCGGCGGGCGGCTGCGCGCCACGGGAGGAGCCGAGCACCGTGCCGCCGAGTTCGTGGATCCGGCCGACTCGCAGGCCGGTGAGTTGCACCGGCTTGTGGCCGTACTTTTCGACCAGGCCCTCGTAGCCGAACCGGAACCCGTAGACGTCCTGGACGCGGTACTTTTCCCGCAACCCGATGACGATCGCCCGGACGGCGTCGTTGAGGCCGGGGCACAACCCGCCGCACGTGACGATCCCGCACCTCAGCGCGCCCGGATCGAAGAAAATCCGTTCTCTCGGGCCGGCCAGCTCGAACGACGGCGGTTCGACTCCGGCTTGCAGGTACCCGCGCAACTCCCCGAGATCGTCACGGTGCAGCACCCGCTCCTCGGCATCGATGAACCGGGTGTCGCGGAGGGGCGACGGCACGGTGCGTTCCCCCAGGGCGGCGACGATGAAGTCCGAGGACGGGTGTGCCATCGTCACACATCCAGCTCAACGAGGTCTTTGTCCGGGCCGGTTCGCCTTGCGGGCGGGCGCGGACCGCGGCGTCTGGACTGCCTCTGGCGGCGTTCGGCCCGCCTCCACTGCGAGCATTCGCCCCACGATGCGACGCACCTGCAGCACGCCGGCGTCGGCGGTGAGGTGGATCCCGGCTGCCGCGCCTTCGTAGCCCGCGGTCGCTTCGATCGCCTCGAGCACGGTCACGTCCTCTCGCATGACCTTCGCCATCACCGCGTGAAGGTGCTGGCCGACGAGCGTGCGGTCGAGTGCGAAGTTGTGCGCGAACCAGGAGAACAGGTGAGTGCGGGTGGGGGATTCAGGCGTTACCGCGTGGATGCGCGCCTGCTCGTAGGGCTGCCCGTCGCCGCCGTCTATCTGCCACCCTTCTGCGAGTATCGCCGGTGAGATGAACGTGCCGTGATGGCGCCGCTTGTACTCCCGATCCCGCGGCAGGCCGGTTGCCTCGGCTTCCCAGTCGGCCAGGCCCGCGGGTGGCAGGGTCCGGGTGTAGGTGACCGACGTCTCGGATACCGACACGTGATCGAGCGCCGGCAGCTCCTCGAGTCCGGGCGGTGTCTCCTCCGGGTGCACCTCCGGGATGTGCGTGAGATCGAGGTAGTGCTCGTGCACGAGCATGTAGTTGGCCGCCAGGCACACCATCTCACCCGACGAAGACCATCCCTCGCCGGACAGCCATGGCAGCTTGGGCGGCGAGTGCAGGCTCGATCGGCCCGGCTGGCCGAGCCAGATCCAGACGAACGGCGGCTCTTCGCGGACCGGATATGCGCGCACGCACACCCCGTATGGCAGGTTCGGCTGCGAGGGCACGCCCACGCACGCGCCGGCCGTGTCGTATCGGAGGCCGTGATAGCCGCACACCAGCAGGTCACCTTCCAGGCGGCCTCTGGACAGCGGATAGGCGCGGTGAGCGCAGCGGTCCTCGAGCGCGACGGCCTCGCCCGAGGCCAGTCGGTACAGCACGACCGGGCGGTCCAGCAGTTTGCGGCCCAGGAGGCCGGATCCGACCTCGTCGCTGGTGGCGGCGACGTACCAGCAGTCCCGTGGATAGTTCGGATTCATAGGTCGAGCACCAGCCGATCTGAGAGCGATCGCGAGACACACAGCATCATGGCGTCGTTGCGCGCTTGCTCCTCGTCGCCCAGCACCGAGTCACGGTGGTCGGGCGTCCCTTCGATGACCGATGTTTCACACGTGCCGCAGATTCCCTCCATGCAGGAACCCAGCACGCCGACCCCGGCGTCCTCGAGCACCTCGAACACGGACCGGTCGGCCGGGACGGTCAGCGTGATACCCGAACGCTGGCAGACCACCTCGAAGGTCTCAAGGGCTCCCGACGCGGGCTGGTCCGCCCCGGGCTTGGCGGCGAATCGCTCCACGTGCAGCGCACTGGCCGGCCAGGATGCGCAGGCGCTTTCGACCGCGCTCAGCAGGGCCTCGGGCCCGCAGCAGTAGACGAGGGTGTCTTCGCGCGCACTGCCCAGAATGTCCTGCAGGTCGAGCAATCCCCGCTCGTCCTGCGGCCAGATCGTGACGGGCTCGCCGTAGGCCGACAGGTCCTCGACGAAGCTCATCGAGGCTCGCTTGCGCCCGCCGTAGGCCAGCTGCCACTGGGCGCCCGCGGCCTCGGCCGCCTCGATCATCGGCAGTATCGGCGTGATCCCGATCCCGCCGGCGATGAACTGGTAGCACGGCGCGCTCACCAACGGAAAGTGATTCCGCGGGCCACGGACGCGTACGGTGGAGCCCACGGCAAGCTTGTCGTGGACGAAATCTGAACCCCCGCGGCTCTGCGGATCACGCAGGACGCCGATGCGCCAGGTATGCGTATCGGCCGGGCTTCCGCACAGCGAGTACTGGCGTACCAACGACGCACTGAGCATCAGGTCGATATGCGCGCCCGGGGTCCATCCGGGGAGCGGCCGCCCGGTGGGGTCTTCGAAGCTCAGCGTGACGACGCCCTCGGCGAGGACGCTGCGCTCGGCGACCAGGAGATCGGTCTCGAGTTCTTGCACTTCGAATTTCGGCGTGCTTCCCACATCAGCGAGTTTCTCAGCACAGACGAATCCGGGGAAAGTCGCCGGAGGGGATACATTCGTCACCCGAAAGGGGGAGACGGGACCGAATTTGACTACTTCCGGGGCTCTTGCGGGTCAATTCTGTCGCTGACGAGCCCTGCATCCGAACAGCGCCCTCCATCTCGTATTGTCGCGTTGAGAGCTCGAAATCCCTCGTAAGGAGCCTAGAAATCCTCCGCACGGATGATTCCCGCGGACGCGCGGTCCGGCAAAGTTTGGTGCTCTGAGTCTGAGGAGGCCGAATTGTCCGTTCGTCGTTCGTCCATTGTCCTGGCTGGCGTCGGTATCGTCCTGATCGTGCTGGGGGTGCTGGTCCGCTTCGTTGTCGTTCCGGTGGCCACCAAGCTTCCCGGCAGCACCAACCTGGGCATCACCTATAGCGGCCAGGCCACCCTGCTCAACAGCAGCGCGCTGCAGTCCGGTGACACCAAGAACGTCATCGCGACCAACGTCCCGACGACCGTCGACCGGCGGGTAAAGGTGACCAGCATTCACGGTGACACCGCGATCGTCTCCGACGACCTGACCATCCACGCCGGAAGCCAGACGTTGACCAGCGACCACACCTATGCCCTGGACCGCACGACCCTTGAAGGGGTCACCCCACCGCCGGGCATCTCGGTAGAGCCCTCAGTCGGCGCGCTGAGCTCGGCGTTCCCGATCGGGCCGCAGCCAAACGACTCCTACCGCTTTTACGACTCAACCACCCGCGACATCGTCCCGATTTCCTATGCCGGGCACGCCACCCGCGACGGGCGATCGGTAAATGTGTACAGAATCGCCTCCGCCGGCGCCGTGAGGGACCCTGGGCTGCTGAAATTGCTCCCGCCGTCGCTGCCGAAGAATCTGATCGCCAGCCTCGCACCGGTACTGCCGACCGCCGTGCGGGCCAAGATCACCCCAGCCATCCTCGCCGCGCTGCCCAGCCCGGTCCCGCTCAGCTACACCGGGACCACCAATATCGTCGCCTACGTCGACTCGCAGACTGGCATCGCGATCGACGAGACGGTCTCCGAGCAAGTCGTCGTCAATGTGACCGCCGGATCACAGACATTGAGCCTGATCCCGGTGCTCGCTCTCGACTTCCACGTCACTCCGGCCAGTGTGAAATACCTTGCCAACAAGGCCAACAGCACCGGTGAGCTGCTCACGCTGATGAACTTGATCGCGCCCGTCGCGCTGGTCGTGATCGGAGTGGTGCTGCTGGTGATCGCGATACTGCGGCGGCACAAGCCCGCCGTGGTCCCAGCCGTAGCCCAGAACACCCACGGCGACGCCCCACAACCGCAGAGCAGCAGGCTGGACGCCAGCCCGCCACAGTAACGTTCCGCTGCATGGTCACCCTGATGAATGGACACGGCTCGCGTCGAGCGGTGATCGGGATGGCATATCACCCTAGGGGGAGAGGGGAATCTCCCCGCGGGGTGACGCGCGACACAATCCTCGCGATTAGGTTATCCGCACAGCGCTGATTCACATTCATCAGTGTGCTCACACCTGCGAAATTACAGCCAATCAGCCCAAAGCCCGTTGCCTCAGGTCCTGCCGCAATGGGGGCCCACACCGAAGGAGAATTCTGATGGAAGTCACGGCAGCGGTTCTGCGAGAAGTCGGCGGCGACTTCGGCCTGGAGAAGGTCAACCTTGACGCACTGAGGCCGGGTGAGGTTCTGGTCCTGATCAGCGCGGTTGGCATCTGCCACACCGACCTGGCCACGCGTGATGGCGCGCTGCCCTTCCCGCTGCCGGGCGTGCTCGGGCATGAGGGAGCCGGCGTCGTCGTGCAGGTCGGCGACGGCGTGACCAAGGTCGCGCCGGGCGACCGTGTGGGCGTGAGTTTCGCCAGCTGCGGCTCTTGCCCGGCGTGCGCGTCCGGCGCGCCGGCATACTGCCACCGGTTCATGGAGCTGAACTACGCCGGCGTGCGTACCAGCGACGGCTCGTCGCCCCTCAGCAACGCGCAAGGCGCCGTTGGCAGCAGCTTTTTCGGTCAGTCCTCGTTCGCCACGCACGCGATCACCAGCGAGCGGAACGTCGTCAAGGTCGGCTCCGACATCCCGCTGCACCTGGTCGCTCCGCTCGGCTGCGGCGTGCAGACCGGCGCCGGCGCCATAATGCGCAGTTTCGCCGCGCCGGCCGGATCCTCGGTGGTGATCCTCGGCGCCGGATCGGTGGGCCTGTCGGCCGTGCTCGGCGCCGTGGTCCAAGGCTGCGGTCACATCATCGTGGTGGAGCCCATCGCGACACGGCGGGAGCTCGCCGTTCGGTTGGGTGCCACGCACGCCGTCGATCCCGCCGCCGGGGCTGTCTCCGAACAGGTCCGTGGCCTGTTGCCCCAGGGCGTCAACTTCGCCCTCGACACCACCGGCCACGCCGGGGTACTCGCCGAGGCGCTTCAGTGCCTCGGCAACCAGGGGACCCTGGGCATGCTGGGCGTGCCCTCCGATCCGGCGGCGGTGCTGTCCCTGCCGCTGATCCAAAGCCTGGTGCTCGGACTCACGGTAAAGGCCATCGTCGAGGGCGACAGCGACCCGGATGTCTTCATTCCTCAGCTCATCGAGCTTTACAAGGCCGGCAAGTTCCCGGTCGACGAACTGATCACCACCATGCCGTTTTCCAAGATCAATGACGGGGTCGCGATGCAGCACAGCGGGCAGGCGGTCAAGGTCGTCCTGGTCCACGACACCGACCAGTAGCCCAGCCCTCCGGCCCAGCCTCAGTTATCAGGAAGGACTGCCGTAATGGAGAGCCCACTTGAGCGCAAGCTTCAATATGCTGCAGCGTGGTGCGGCGTCGTCTTCCTGGTCGGATACCTCATTTCGTTTGGGCTTCTCGGCCACAATCATGCGCCGCCGTCGCCCGCATATACCCCGCAAGGGCTCGTCGAGCACTACTTCCGGCCCTACCACCAGCAAATCATGGTCGGCATGATCATATGCATGGTGGTGGGTGTCTTCTACCTGCCGTGGGCAGCGGTGATGTCGCGCGTGATGTTGCGGAAGGAACACCGTTCACCCATCCTGTCCAGCATCAGCCTGCTCGGCGGCGGCCTCACGGCATGGATTCTGGCGGAGTTCCCCGGACAAATCCTGCATGCGGCTTATTACGGCTCATCGCAGCCGGTGCTCCAGGAATCCATATGGCGTGGGGCCTGGTTCATCTACGACATGACCTATATGGTCACCGGTTTCGAGATGATCGCGGTAGGGATCTATGCGGTGACGGACAACAGCGACTCGCCTATCTGGCCGCGCTGGGCTGGCTGGGTCGCCATCGGCGGAGCACTGTCATTCGTGCCGGAAAGCGTCATGCCGTATTTCAATACGGGGCCCCTCGCATTGAATGGCCTGTGGAACTTCTGGATCGCATTCCCGTGGTGGCTGATCTGGTTCGGGATCTACACCTTCTACATGCTGCGCTACCTCCGGCGTCAGCTGATCGAGACCGCGGAGGAGCCGATCCGGGCACGGGTGGAGGCGACGCCCGAGGTCATCTAGTTGGGTGACCGATCGCTGGCGCAGCGCGGGCGTTGCGCACAACGGTGTGGTCGGCGGCCGGCTCAACCGGAGGCTTGACCGCGAAGATGGAAGGATCGACTATGGCGACGCAGACCCCTCAGCTGATCGTGAGCTATCCCGAGCGGTACTTTGCGGCGTGGAACCAACGGGATCTGGCGGTGGTCGAGAAGATACTCGCGCCTTCGTTTCGCTGGATCGACCCGTCGCTTCCGACGGAACTGACCGATTACGAAGGTGCGCGGGGCTTCTTCGTCGCCAGCTGGCAGGGCTTTCCCGACATCGCTTTTGAGGCGATCAGCGAGCCGTTGGTCGACCTCCAAGGTGGTCGCGTCGCCTGCGAATGGCGCATGACTGGCACGCATGCCGGCCAGGGATTCCCGCCCGGTATCCCGCCCACCGGCAAGGCCTTCAACCTCGACGGCACCGACGTGTTCACGGTCGCTGACGATGGCCGCGCCACGGCGATCCGCGCCTACTACGACTCCGCAACTCTGCTCCGTCAGCTCGGACTCGCCTAGCAATCCTCGCTCGCGAGGGAACGCTAGGGGGTTACCGTCCGTCCGCGCTCCCGGCATCGTTGACTCTATGGTCTGACCATTCTACCATATGAGCAAGCCTGTACCGCTTGAGGTGCGGCACGTCGGCCCTCGGGAGACGACGCGTCCCTTCGGACTAGCGGTCGAACGCCGTCACGCCAGGAGATCTCTATGAACGCCACAGGACAGGGGCTGCGCCGATCGGATGAGTATCGTGCGGCCGGCTACTGGGGGGACGACACCTTCGTCACCTTGATCGACAAGTGGGCCGATGCCGACCCGAACCATCCCTATGTCTCGGACGGCAGCCGGGAACTGAGCTACGGCGAGTTTCGTGACCAGGCGAACCGCCTGGCCACCGCATTCGCGACACTCGGGGTCAGGCCCGGTGACCGGGTGGCCGTCCAGCTGCCGAACTGGAGCGAGTACTTCCTGATCTACGCGGCGTGCGCGCGCCTGGGCGCCGTCATGATCCCCATCGTCGTCGTCTACCGGGCAGGCGAGGTCGGCTTCATCGTCGAGAACGCGGGCGCGGTCGGCCTCATCACCTGCGGCGAGTTCCGCCGCTTCAACCATGCCGCGATGGCCCGCGAGATAGCCGAGACCGCGAGCAGCCTCCTGTTCCGGGTGGTCGTACGCGGTGAGCCGACGGACGGCGCGAAGTCCCTCGACGACCTGCTCACCACGCAGCCCGACGCCAGCGTCCTGCCCCCGCCGCCGATAGCCGACGACCGTCACCTGATCCTCTACAGCTCCGGCACCGAATCCCAGCCCAAGGGCTGCCTGCACACCTGGAACACCGTTTCTTTTCTGCCGAAGCAGGCCGTGCAAGCCCTCGGCATGACCCGGTCGGACGTCATGTTCATGCCGTCACCGGTGACCCACGCGCTCGGCCTGACGCTAGGGGTCATGGCCCCGACGGTGGCCGGAGCATCAGTCCACCTGCTGGACGTCTTCGACCCGCAGACCGCCCTGCAGCGCGTGGGCGAGGCCGGCTGCACCGGTACAGCGAGCCCGGCCCCGTTCCTCCGCATGATGCTCGACGCCTACGACCCGAGCGTTCATGACCTGTCACGGCTGCGCTTCTGGCTGTCCGCGGGCGCGGCCATTCCGGCGGCTCTGGTCGAGGAGGCGGCGGAGAAGTTCTCCGGGTGTCGCGTCGTCAGCGCATACGGATCGAGCGAGACGATGATGGCGACCATCTGCCGCCCGGAAGATCCCGTGGAGCGGGTCGCCTCTTCCGACGGACGGCCCGTTCCGGGCGTCGAGATCCGCATCATCGGCGACGACGATAAGCCGGTCGGCCCGGGCGAGGACGGCGAGATCCGCTACCGCGGTCCGGGCCGGATGCTCGAATACTGGCGCCGGCCCGATCTCACGGCCGCGGCCACGGACGACGAGGGCTGGTGGCGTACCGGCGACCTGGGCCGGCTGGACGAGGACGGCTACCTCCGGGTTACCGGACGGCTGAAGGACATCATCATCCGCGGTGGATTCAACATCAGCGCGCGACAGGTGGAAGAGGCCCTGCTGGGACATCCCAAGATCGCGAACGTGGCCGTGATCGGCGTGCCCGATCCCGCAGTCGGCGAACGAGTCTGCGCCGTCATCGTGCCGAAGGGTTCCGCGGAAATCACGCTCAAAGAAATGCGGGACTACCTGACCAACGAGACCAAGCTGGCCATCTGGAAGGTTCCCGAGCGAATCGAATTCGTGTCCGAACTACCGGTTACGGCCGTCGGGAAGATTCAGAAGTTCGTCCTGCGTGACAAGTTCGGGACCCCTGGTTGATGGGAGTGACATGACCTCAGCTGAACCGAAAGTACTGTACGAAAAGCGTGACGAGATCGCCTTCATCACGCTGAACCGTCCGGACAAGCTCAACGCCATCGACAATGACGTCGAAGAGCAGCTGTTCCAGGCGTGGACGCGGTTCCGGGAGGACCCCGATGTGCGGCTGGCCATCTTGTCAGGGAACGGTGAGAAGGCGTTCTGCGCTGGCGCCGACTTGCATACCCACGTCGACGGCTGGACCGGGGGCGGGCCCGATCTGGGCCGCAGAATGCTCAGCAAAGGTTTCGCCGGCGGGATCACCCGCGGGCTGCATCGCACCACCAAGCCCATCATCGCCGCCTTGCACGGCAAGGTGATGGGCGGCGGGATCGAGCTGGCGCTGGCGTGCGACATCCGGGTGGCAAGCGATGACGCCGAGTTCGGCTTCTACCACATGCGCCGGGGTATGCACTTCGCCGACGGCGGGATCGTGCGGCTGGTCAACATCTGCGGCGTCGGCATCGCCATGGAGCTAGAACTGATGGGCGAACCCATTTCGGCCCAGCGCGCGAAAGAATGCCACCTGGTCAACCGGGTCGTACCGCGCGAAGACCTGATGGCGACGGTGGAGGACATGGCGGCCAAGATCCTGCGTAACCCGCGGACCGCGGTGGAGTCGGCGAAGGAGACCATTCTCGAGGTGATCGGCCGGCCTCTTGACGACCAGCTTCGCCTCGAGTGCCTGTACGGTTACTCGATCATGGGTAACCCGGAGATCGTCGAACGCAGAGACTCGTTCTTCGCCCAGGGCGACCCGGTGCGCAAGGGCTAGCGCGATGGAAGAGCTGAACACGGCGAACGCGAGCGCCCGCGCCCCCGGTGCCGCGCGGTTCGGCGTGAATTTGATGCCTCCCTCGTGGATCGGCCGGCCCCCCATCGTGGGCGCCGCTCTTAAGGCGCACCGGGCTCGCCTGCTCGACCGGATGCACCAGGCGGGCATGGACCACGTCATGGTCGGCGATCACGTCATGTTCCAGGATGGTGTCGGCAACGACGGGCTCACCGACGCCGCCTCCGTCGCCACCGCCACCGATGAACTCGGCGTGTACCTTGCCGTCTACCTCATGGTTCTGCGTCACCCCGTGCTGGTGGCACGGCAGATCCTCACCGTAGCCCAGTTCGCTCCCGGCCGGCTCTCGCTCGGGCTGGGCATCGGGGGCGATGACCGGCGCGAAGTCCTCGCCTGCGGGGTCGACCCGCGGACCCGGGGCCGGCGTATGGACGAGGCGCTGTATATCGTGCGACGGCTGCTGGCCGGCCAGAGCGTCACCCACGACGGCGAGTTCTTCCAGCTGGACCAGGCGCGTCTTCGCCCCACCCCGGCCGGGCCAGTGCCGCTGGTCGTCGGCGGCCGGTCCGAGGCCGCGTTGCGGCGGGCAGGCAGGCTCGGCGATGGCTGGCTTGGCATCTGGACCACGGCCGACCGGTGCGCCGAAGCGATCGGCATCGTCGAGCAGCACGGCGCGGGCGCCGGCCGGTCCGACGTCGAGTGGCGCCACGGCATGACCTTCTGGTGTGGCTTCGGCGCTGACCGGGCGCAGGCCCGAGACCGGGTCGCTCCGGCCATGGAAGGTCTCTACCGCACTCCTTTCGGGAAGTTCGAGCGCTACATCCCGTACGGCACTCCCGCGCAGGTCGCCGAGTTCATCGCACCGTTCATCCAGGCCGGAGCCACCACGGTCAACTTCATCCCGTTTGCCGCCAGCGATGAAGCCGCTATCGACGCCGTGGCCGAGACGGGCGAAATGCTCGGAAAGGAGCGTGCCGCCGTCTCGAGGTGACTTCTGCGACTCGATGTCGCGTTCCGCATCTGCGAAGCCCGGCTCGTTCGGTTAAATCCCGGACGAGAGCTCAACCGCTGGCAACCTCGATCGCGGTACGCTCCTCCACCTCCTGTACCGCCTCGGCGTACGCGTGGACGTGCTTGTTCATCCGGCGCAGGGCAGCGTCCGGGTCCTGTGCGCGGATGGCTTCGGTAATGCCCAAGTGGGCCCGGATCGTCGTGCGCCGGATGTCACTGTCGATGAAACCCTTGGTGTCGGTGGCGGAGTAGATGGCCCGCGACAACGCCAGCATGAACCCGGTCAGCAGTTCGTTGTGGCTCGCAATGGCGACTGCGACGTGCCAGTTCACGTTGGCCTGAAGGAATTCCGCGAGTGATCCGTCGGCGGAGATGGCCTCGTTGGCCCCCTCGAGCCGCTCGAGATCGGCGTCGGTGCGGTACCTTGCGGCCAGCTGCGCGCAAACCGGCTCGATCGCCTCGCGCGTTTCCAGCAAGGCAGCCATCCGGATACGCCGACCGCGGATGACCAGGGCGACTGAGCCGGCCACCGACTCATCGTCCGGTCTCTGCACGAAGGCGCCGCCTGCCCGGCCGGTCCTGATGCGGATCAAGCCCTGGACTTCGAGAATGCGCAGCGCCTCGCGGACCGTCGCCCGGCTCATCTGGGTCTGTGCCACGAGGTCGCGCTCAGTGGGCAGCGCGGTGCCTTCGGGAAACTCGCCCAGGAGGATGCGCTCGCGCAGGTCATCCGCGAGGACCTCCGAGGCCTTGGGAACAGGCATCGGCGTCAGCCGGACTGGCGGCCGGTTCGGCCCGCCCTTCGAAACCGGCGGTTCCTGCATAGTTCACCCCTTGCTAAAAAGGTCATACCATTCTAGCATTCACCGTGTGGGTTCGGGCACGCGAGGAGAGGTCCCCATGAATGCACCGATCAAGACCGTCCGCGACCGGTACAGCGAGGAGCAGATCGCCGCGTTCTATGCCGCGGGCTACTGGCAGCCGACCAGCTTCAACGCTCTGGTCTCGGAACAGGCGGCCCGCCGCGGTGACCAGGCCTTCGTGTTCGACAGCACCACGTCGCTGACGTACGCCGAGTTCCATGACAAGGCCGTACGACTCGCCGTCGGGCTCAAGCGACGGGGTGTACGTCGCGGAGACCGGGTCGCCGTGCAGCTTCCCAACTGGACCGAATTCCCCGTGATCGCCGCGGCGCTGTCCAGGATCGGCGCGATCCTGGTCCCCATCATGCCGATCTACCGCGAGGATGAGGTCGCCTACGTGCTGCAGCACTCCGGCGCGACGGCCGTGGTGACCTGCCAGGAGTTCCGCGGGTTCGGGCACCTCGAAATGTTCCAGAAGCTCCGCTTCGAAGCCCCGCAGCTGCGGACCGTGTACGTCGCTCGCGGCCCGGCGGGAGCGGACGCGTCCGAGACCCCGGCACTGGACGGCCTGGTGACCGCCGGGGACCTGGCGGCCCTCGAGGAGGAGGCCGGCCCCGACTCGTCGCCCGACGACGGCTTCGTCATCGTGTACACCTCGGGCACGACCTCCCGGCCCAAGGGGTGCTTCCACACCTTCAACACCTATCGCGCAAGCGCGAGCGCGATCAGCAAGGGCCTCGGATACACCGAGCGCGACGTGCAGTTCGGACCCTCGCCGATATCCCACACGACGGGCCTGGTCACCAGTGTGATCATGCCCCTGATCGTCGGCGCGAAGTCCTACCTGATGGAGGCGTGGAATCCGGAGGATGGGCTGCGCCGGATCGAGCAGCACCGTTGCACCGCTGCCGTGACCGCGACACCGTTCCTGCAGATGCTGATGGCGGCGTACGACCCTGGCAAGCACGACGCCAGCACCCTGCGCCTCTGGGTCTGCGCGGGGTCGCCCATCCCCAGGGCCATCGTAGAGCGCTCCCGCGAGATCTTCCCCGGCTGCCGGACCCTCAGCCTGTACGGCCGCTCGGAGAACCTCCTCACCACCATGTGCAGGGCGGACGACCCGGCGGACCGGGCGGTCACGTCGGACGGCGCAGCCCTCGAAGGTGCCGAAGTGAGGATCGTCGACGACGACGGTCTCGAGGTGCCACGCGGCGAGGAGGGCGACATCGCCTACCGGGGGCCCAGCCACATGATCGAGTACTTCAACGACGACGAGCAGACGGCCGCGCTGTTCACCGCCGAGGGGTTCTCCCGCTCCGGAGACCTCGGCCGGATGGACGAGGACGGGTACGTGCGAGTCACGGGACGCCTCAAGGACATCATCATCCGGGGCGGGATGAACATCAGCGCGCGCGAGATCGAGGAACACCTGGTGCGACACCCCGCCATCGCGGACGTGGCCGTGGTGGGCATGCCGGACGACCGACTAGGCGAGAAGGCATGCGCGTACGTCGTCCTGGCCGACCCGTCCGCGTCGCTGACGCTCGACGACATCACGGGCTATCTCCGCGCACAGAAGGTCGCGACCCAGAAGTTGCCGGAGCGCCTCGAGATCGTCTCAGCCATGCCCATGACCGCTACCGGCAAGGTCCAGAAGCACCTCCTACGCGCAGACATCAAGGACAAGCTCGGGGTGACATGAACGCCGGCTGGTTGTCCGTGATGATCGCGAATCCCCCCACTAAAGCCGACGCTCGCCCAGCGAGCGGCGCCTGCAAGCTGGTGGCCTGGACGGGCGACACCGCGGCGGCGAGCGTCGCGCAGTCCGATCAGGCAGACCTGATCGGGCCAGCCGTCGCGCCGCCATCCGAGACCGCGCCCAGCTGGGATGGCGGGCAGCCGTGGCTCGGGCATGGCCCTCAGATTCCCGGCTCCACCATGCGTGACATCCTGGCCATGCTCGACCGCGTGAGCGACCTGTGCGGACCGGAGGGCCATCCCTGGGTCCCGCCGATCGTCGACTTTCCGTCCGCGGAGGCTGTCTTGACCGCCGCGTCGCAGCGTGTCACCCAGGCTCTCCGGGAGGATCGGCAGGACGCCCCCCTTGGGTGGGGCAGCGCCGAGACGGTCGACCTTCTCCTGGACCTCAAGGAAACCCAAGGGCGGCTTCGCGAGGCCAGGCTCGCCGAGCGCGTTGCGGCCTTCGCGGCCGTGCAGGATGCACTCGGGCGGCTCCATGCGGTGGGCTCCGTCTCGCAGCTGATCGATCGAGTTCCGGAAGAGGCATGCCGTCTGGGCTTCGACCGGGCCATGATCTCGCGGGTCCACGGGTCCCTGTGGGTTCCGGAGGCGGTCTACGTCGAGGGTGACCCCGGGTGGGCGCGGGAGATCCTGCGGGTGGGCCGCGACGAACCCCAGCTGCTCAACCATCTGATTCTCGAGACCGAGATGGTCCGGCGGCGAGGCCCCCTTCTCGTCCCCGACGCGCAAACCGATCCGAGGGTGCATCCGACGCTAGCCGCGGAGACGCGGGTTCGTTCCTACGTCGCGGCGCCGATCATGCCTGAAGGACGGGTGATCGGGTTCCTGCATGCGGACTGCTACGTGCGGCGCCGGCACGTGGACGAGTTCTGCCGCGATGTCCTCTGGATGTTCGCGCAGGGCGTGGGATACGCATTCCAGCGCACCGTACTGTCCGAACGGCTCCGAGCCCTCCGCGCCACCGTCGGTCGGATGACCGTCGATATCACCAAGGTGACGGACGAACTGGTCGACTCGGAGGTGGAGGTCGCCCGGACGGACCGGGAAAACGTGGTGGTGGCACTGAACGACGCGGCGATGTTCGCGGCGGACAACTCGCCTGCCGACTCAGCGTTGACCCGGCGCGAGATCGACGTCATGCGGCTCATGGCCACCGGCGAGACCAACGCCGGCATCGCCGCCCGGCTGATCATCTCGGAAGGCACCGTCAAGTCGCACGTCAAGCACATTCTCCGCAAGCTCGGAGCCGCCAATCGCGCCGAGGCGGTCTGCCGGTACCTCCGCATGCAAGCAAAAACGCACAGAACGGCCGTAGATGATCAACCGGCCTGGCGTTCCATGGCGGCACGGTTACAGGTTCGACATGCGCTGGAGTCTTGGCGGCCCGCCCGGCCAATTGGGCCTGCAGGTACTCCAGGACGCGCTGGCCGGGCGGGCTGGCCGGAGACATGGTCAATGCTGAGAGTCAGCGACTGAACGAAGCTGACACGCGCGGCGTTCCCTGGCGGCGCTGGGGACCGTACCTCAGTGAGCGGCAATGGGGGACCGTACGTGAGGACTACGGTGGCGGGCATGACACCTGGTCGTCCTTCACGCACGATCAGGCTCGTTCCCGTGCTTACCGGTGGGGAGAGGACGGGCTGGCCGGCCTCAGCGACGACAGGCAGCTGCTGTGCCTGGCGCTGAGCTTGTGGAACGGACGCGACCCGATCCTCAAGGAGCGGCTGTTCGGCCTCACGAACGCCGAGGGCAATCATGGTGAAGACGTCAAGGAGTGCTACTTCTACCTCGACGCCACGCCCACCTCGTCGTACCTGCGGATGCTCTACAAGTATCCGCAAGCCGAATTCCCGTACGCCGACCTGGTTGCGGTCAACCGGGCGCGAGGCAAGTCGGACCCCGAATACGAGCTTCTCGATACCGGGATCTTCGACGACGGCCGGTACTTCGACGTCGAGGTGGAATACGCGAAGGCGGCGCCCGAGGACATCCTGCTCGAGGTCACGGTGCACAATCGGGGGCCCGGCGACGCCTCCCTGCATGTGCTGCCCACGCTGTGGTTCCGGAATACATGGTCATTGGCGGGAGGTACCGAACGGCCGGTGCTGCGTGCCATCACGGATACCAGCGGCCGCACCGCGGTGCAGGCCGAGCACGGTGAGCTGGGCTCCCGCTGGCTGCACGCCGACAGCCCGGCACGGGTCCTGGTCACCGGGAACGAGACCAATAACGAGCGCGTGTTCGGCACGCCGAACCGGTCCCCTTACGTCAAGGACGGCATCGACCGGGCCGTGGTGCACGGCGACGCCTCCGCGGTCGACCCGGACGGCACCGGCACCAAGGCGGCGCTGCACTACGTGCTGAACATCCCGGCCCGGAGCAGCGCGGCACTGCGGGTCCGGCTGAGCGACGCCGACCCGGCACAAGGTGGCGATCCGTTCGGCGACTTCGGTGGGGTGCTGAACGCCCGCCGCGGCGAGGCCGGCGAGTTCTGGGCCGGCGTGCTGGCCGGCGACCTCACCGACGACGAGCGGCTGGTATGCCGGCAGGCGCTCGCCGGCATGCTCTGGTCCAAGCAGTACTACGAGCTCGACATGGAACGGTGGCTGGCCGAGCACGGTGCCGCCGCGCTGGCCGTCGGTACCGGACAACGGAACGAGGACTGGCGGCACCTGTCCGCCCGGGACATCATCTCCATGCCGGACAAGTGGGAGTACCCCTGGTTCGCGGCCTGGGACCTCGCCTTCCACACCGTGGCCCTGGCCGTCGTCGACGTGACGTTCGCCAAGCAGCAACTCGATCTGCTGGTGAGCCGCCGGTACCTGCACCCCAACGGCCAGCTTCCCGCGTACGAGTGGAACTTCAGCGACGTCAACCCGCCGGTGCACGCCTGGGCGACCTGGTTTGTCTACGAGCTGGAGAAGGCCATGACCGGCTGGGCGGACCGGGCCTTCCTGGAGAACGCCTTCAGCAAGCTGATGCGGAACTTCGGCTGGTGGCTGAACCGGAAAGACGCGGACAACCGCAACATCTTCCAGGGCGGATTCCTCGGCCTGGATAACAT
>Ga0318563_10000026_pt1 | contig 53669 bp, 51 predicted proteins | sample GRESIP066b5f19_FD_203689 | JGI IMG/M metagenome (GOLD analysis project Ga0318563, IMG submission 203689) | Tropical soil microbial communities from Luquillo Experimental Forest, Puerto Rico - GRE.SIPMG.066b5f19 | ecosystem: Environmental > Terrestrial > Soil > Tropical forest > Bulk soil... | reverse complement strand
CCTTACAGGCTCGCCATTGGCGATTAAAAAAATGATAAATTTTGGGCTTAGCCAACGTAAGAATATCTTTTTTTAAGCCCTTTTTTGAGATGGGAAAATCTTCCTCATCTTTAGGCAAACACTTCTGTGTCTTCTTTTCGTCATCGCGAACGTAGTGACGCGATCCAGACAGGATCGCCACGCCTTATAGGCTCGTCATTGACGATTAAAAATGTGCAAGCTTCAAATAAAAAAAGCCTCAGCTTAAAAACTGAGGCTTCTACAAGCTTTCTAATTTCTTAGGCAGCTTTTGGTGCAGCTGGTGCAGGTGTTGGAGCAGGTGTTGCTGGTGTCGTTACTATAGTTGGAGAAGAATTAATCACGGGAGCAGTATTTACTGCTGGCATCCCCCCTAAAGCGGGTCCTCCACCAACTACTGGCGCACCTACTACTGCAGGGGCACCTACCGCTACAGGAACAGCAGGAGCCACTGGAACAGCAGGAACTACTGGAGCTACCGGACCTACGATTTGCGGTACATAGGCGATACCAGGAAGACCGACAAAGCCGGTAAACTCAGGAACGCATGGCAACACAACGTCGTAATCACTGCAGCAAGCATCTTGCGATTTAATCAATACCCGATCACCTTCAACAAGCGTTGGCAAGGCTGTCATGATTTGACCATAGCAGTCAGAAGTCACGATAGTGCGAGGACCTTTGAAAACGGCTTCATCGAATTTTTGGATATAGATTTCGAAGTCCATATTAGGTCCAAGCCATCCTGGATTAACAATAACGTTGGCGTGAACACCATGGTTATTATTCAAGCTCCAGAATCCAACATCTTGTGTTTGCCATCTGCTATTAGAACGGCTGTTGGAGAAACACTGCGAACGAACAGCCATTTCAGCTGCGCGTAGTGGGCAGATAGTTCTATCAACATTGGGGCAATCGATTAAGCAACAACCTTCATCATCGAGATCTTGGAAGTCGTTGGTATTAAAGAATTGGCGAGCCCATACGTCAGCTGCTTCATAGCAGTTGGCGATTTGGGTACGAACATTTTGGATACCTTCGTTGGTGCTACCATCCCAATATGAGACAGTATAAGCCATGAAGCCATATTCACCATCAATGGTTTCTTCCTCAAGCCTATAATCAGCACGCAAACCTATAAATAGGTCTTCGCCGTCGTTCTCTGCTATGCCATGGTTATCACGACGTTCCATGTAGAGCGTATCACGATAATCGCCAGCACGAATACCAATGAGTTCAATGGCTAATACTTTCTCACGACAATGCTCATCGCCGGAATAAAGAATTGCCCATGTATCATCGTCATTAACTACAGCATCACCATCGGAGGTCAGCCATACTCGTGTATCTTTGTGGTGTTCTTCAAAAAGATCGAAGAAGGTCACACCTGTATCATCCAGGAGATCTTGGTCTTCATCGGCGATATTGGTGAACTGAGCCAACTGAGTCAATGCACAGGCTTCATCGTAGACATCGCTATCCAAAGGTCTGCCGTTGCCCAAACGAATATTATAAAGACTTACGTTTAAGTCATCAACAGTTTCGTCTTGCATATGGACCGTACCCATGAAATCGCCATCGCCTTTGAGAACGAAGTTACGAGTTGGGTCAAATCTCGCACCATTAACTCTAAATTCGCTGTGAAGACGTTGGCCGCAAAGATTCTTAATTCCACCGTCTTGGTTTACAACGATGAGCTCAGGACCAATGACATCAGCATTATCTACGCCTTCAAAAGGAGCGAATCCAGCAGCAATAACATAAGGAAAATCTCGTTCTTCAAGTACGAAACCTTCATCAAGACCACCACCGGTATGACGACGCTCAGCCATACATATTGGTGGGCGTGTAGGTACGAGGAAATTTTGATTTTCTTGATATGCCCGGACTAGAACGCGAGGATCAAAGAGCGTATTGCCATCTTCTGCAATTTCATGAAGCTCTTCGTTAACTAAATCTGTTTGGATCAGCAATTGAAGGTTAGCTAACCATGTTGCACAATCCACTTGGCTGGCGTTCCAGGCTTCACCACGAAGTTGATTTGCTCTGTCATAGTAATCCCAAACTGCATTTTCCAAGGGACCTAAGAGCCAAACAGCTTGGTTGTAGCAGCCTGCGGGGACAAAGATTTCAAAGCTTCTTGCTTGCAAGTCAGGGAATTTTTCATGCTTTTTGTGTTTGCAATTACGATCATGATGCTCACCGCAACGCTTACCACAACGGTTACAATTTCCTTCACGTTCATGCCCACCACAGCCTTCGCAATTCGAAGAAATTTCGCCACCAGCATCAGCTGCAGCTACTGTGCCTTCGGCATTGCTAGAAGGAGAGCCATCAACCCCAGCAGCGCCAGCGGCAGTAGCCTGTGGAATTGGTTCTAGATCTGCCTCTTCTGAGCTTGAGCGATCACGATCGCCACGACCACATCGGTTACATCCGCCATCGTGTTTATGATCTTTTTCACATTTTGGACATTCAAAGCCACGCTTAAAGCCATCACAGCGACCATAGATACAACGATTGGTAATATCCCCCTCATCGAAGAAATCGAGTCTGTCGAGTCCACTATCTATGCCGCCTTCTCCAATGCCATCTCTGCCATTTCGGCCATTTCTACCATTTCGGCCATGTTTCTTTTTACCATCGCCTTTATGATGACGGGGAAGTCTTTCCAACAAGGGATAAGCGTCGTTATAGGCGTTAATTACAAGTGGCAATTGGAACATATACTGAGGAAGACCTACAGCAGCAGTTCCATCTGGACCGGATTCACCAAAGAATGCAGGCCCTAATGGTCGGCCTAAATCGTCAATATTTTGGATTTGAAAGCGCCAATCGTCTAGAAATCGCTCATCATAGGGTTCCAACGGGTCTATTTTCACCATCAGTTGTATAAAATCCCAAACTGGAACTACAGCGACAGGAACGTCCGGAGCTACAACAACTGGTGGTCCTACAACTGGAGGTAGAACGGTTACATCACTTGGGTTGGCAATTTCATCGCCTGGATTACTATCATTGGGGCTTTTATCACAGCCACTAGTGAGCAACATTAAAGCCGCCATAAGTGCACTTGTCGCACCGGCTAACTTAACGCTACTTGGAAAAAAGCGTTTTAACATGTATTTGTTCCTCCGAGAGAGGGAAGGAACATCTCCCCCCTTGCATGAGGAAATTTAGGATGAGGCAATTTCTGGCCGCAACTTTTGTGTCCATAAAAAAACGTTCCGATTTTCAATTATTTTAAAATTACGCAGTAAATCAGAGTATTTATGCGATCGAAAAAACATTTTTTTGCTACGGCATATTTTCTGTGCTTATGCACCAACTATGACAAAGATGTCCACTTAGCTTTGTGTTCTTTATCTTTTTGAAGCATCCCTGATTGACCTTGGCATTTTTTAAGGGCACCTAGACTTTCATGGAGCGGTGGCCGAGTGGCTGAAGGCGCACGCCTGCTAAGCGTGTATAGGGGAAACCCTATCCCGGGTTCGAATCCCGGTCGCTCCGCCATTTTAGCTCAGCAGTTGAGAAACAATCCAAAAAGTTCCCACCAAAGTAATGAGCAAAATACCAACACATATACGGTCTAAATTATTAAGTAGACTTAGGTTAGACTTAGGTAAACTCGCTATAGTCGGGGTAAAAATAGGCTCAGGGAGCTCGGAAATAATGGGAGTTTTGGGCGTTATCTGCTCGGACATGAAAGCAACGTCATCATGGTAATCTTGATAAATAAAATTGGTAATACCAAGGGTAATTTTATCGTTATGGTTTAAAATTTCTGACTCAATAATTTCTCGCCCATTCAATAATATATGCGCTCCTATTATCGGAATAATACGAAGACCAGAAATATCGCGTACAAAAGACACATGTTCTTTGGCAAAATGCTGATCGTCATCTACAACGAAATCAGAATGGGCCAAAGTGCCCAATACAAAAGAAGCTTTGTCATCATGAAAATAATAAATATTTTTGTTGATGCAATTAATAAGACGAGGAAGATGATCGACATCATTGGTGTCGTTAAAAATTTTACCCATAAGTTTACGGGCCATAACAGTTGTACGCTCCTGGCGTGGAGGCCTATTGTCGTTTTGCAGCCCTATGGAAAAACCCGGTACAATAATTTCATGGCTAAGACCTAATTCATAGCAATTTTTAGGATCGAGCTGGGCTCCATCAAGTATGGTCCCTGCGGTTGACCCTTCGTCAATGATTACATAGAAGCCTTCAGTAAAGCGTACAATAAAATGACGGCGACTTACTCCAGCATGATCTAAAATTACTGTGCAGCTTTTGCTTCGTCCAAAAGTAATAAGGGACTGCTCGCAGAGCAATTCTTGGCTTATCAAACTTTCACTTGAAGTAATAAGAAGCTTAATAGTCATGAACGTCTAACCGATACAAGAATTTCTCGACAACGGTTTTGGGCATTTAAAGTCGCTTTTTTACCATCACATATGAGAAATTGGCGACAATGCCTACGTGCAAGCTCGTCGTTAAAAATATTCGCATAATGATCAGCTAAACGAAAGTGAGCGCTACAAAGATCTTGTTTAAGCCCGATCGCTGCATGGCACTGCTCACGTGCCTGTGTATCTAAACCGCGCTCAAAAAGCGCTGCGCAAAAAGCTTCGTGAGCAAAAGCGTTTTTAGAATCGCTCTTGAGAACTTTACGAAAGTTTTCATAGCCCTTTTCGGCGTGGCTACTCTTCTCAAAAGCAAGCCCAATGCCCTTGCGACAAGCGCTATTATATGAATCATGAGATAGGCATAAAAAATATTGAGCAAAAGCTTTATCAAAATGGCCATTTTCGACATGAACTTGAGCGAGGCCTTCATGACATCCATCGTTCTCGCTTTCTATTACTAAGCATTTTGTAAAAGCCTTCTCGGCACTGTTAAGTAAAATTTGGCGCTCATGCATAAATTCTGCCAAATCATAGCGATTGAGCTCAATAAGCCCTAAATCTCGATAAGCACTGGTGTAATTAGGCTCAAGAGCCAAAAGTTTATTAATTTGCTCTTTGGCGATACCCAGATGCTTCAAACTTTTTTTTATATCATCGCCTGCTTTTCGCCGCTCGGCCAATCTGAAGTGGCTGAGGGCACTATTATAACGGGCATCGGTATTCGACGGATTAATCTCAAGAGCTCGATCAAAAAATTTGCCTGCTTTATCGAAATCACCATGAGAAAAATAAATAGAGCCTAAATTATTGCGCGCCTCACAAAAATCGTTGTTTTGTCTAAGAGCTTGAGAAAAAAATCTCAGTGCTTTTTCTTCATCTTTATAAATTAACGCAATAATTCCTATGCCATTTAAGCATTCAGGCATACTCGAATCATATTCAAGACAGAGCTCACAATGCGTTTGCGCGCGTGCATAATCTTTGAGTTCTATGCTTTCTAGACAAGCACGTTGCTGCAATAAAGCATTGGTATTTACGGCATGCTTTTTAAAACAAGAGCTGCTTATGACGCATACAAACATAAGCAATAATAAAACTCTTTGCTGCATAGAGGAGTCCTCAAGAAATTTTCCCCTCATAACTAACAACGAGCAGCACAAACTTGTTCTCAGTATTTTTAAAACTTAAACCATGCAGCTACAGGCACGGCAAGCAGTTGCAAAGATGCCGCGGCAACAAAAAAGCTAATATACATAGCCATGATAATACCCATAGTTTTCATAAATCCGCCTAAAGCCTGTTTTATGAAAAGCGCTCTCGATAAATTTATGCCAATCATAAACAAAGCAACCAAGGGACCTACAGCTGGGATCGCATAAAAAACCATAAAAGCCAAAGACACACTGGCACAGTCCATAATACAAGTAAAATCAAGCTTTTGATCGCTCCCCCGCATGAGTAACCACAGGAAAGCAAAAACAGCACCGCCTAAAATATGCGGTGCCATAAACGCAATAACAGGAGATAAAAGACCTAAAACTAAAGCATAGGCTTTTTGCAAACCGAGCGTCTCTACAAAACTTTGGTTATTAAGCCCCAGATTTTTTACAAGGGCTAAATATTCCTCAGGGCGCAATGAAAATTCTTTGATCACATAAGTAGAGAGTAAATAAATATTTAAGCTTCCAAGACCAAGGCCTATGAGCACGCCCAAAAAACCTAAAAGCCTTATGCGAAAGCTATCAAGGTGCGAAAATCTCGTGGCAAAAAAAGTCGTTGGCCGAAACCAGAGCATTATTAAGTCATTGAACATAAAAAACCTCAAATTAATCTTTGGGAGCGATGGCCATTATATCCACCAAAACCACACGCTTTTCTTCAACTTCGGTGATTTCAAAACGCCAATTTTCATATTCAAGCACGGCATTTCGCTTTGGTATTTCCCCAAATTGGGAAACTAAAAAACCCGCCAAAGTATCGTAAGACTCGTCATTGGGCAGACTTATTCCTGTCTTTTTTTGTAAATCAGAAATACTGGCTCGTCCTTCGGCAACATAATGATTTTTATCCAGTTTCTTGATTGTCTCTTCTTCTTCTTCTTGATCATATTCGTCGTGTATTTCGCCAACTATCTCTTCCAGTGTGTCTTCAAGGGTTACCACACCGGCAGTACCACCGTATTCATCGACTATTATAGCCAAGTGTAATTTTTGACGTTTAAACTCTCTCAGAACCGAATCAAGCCTCATGGATTCAGGCAAAAATATAGCCTTTCGCAGATGATTTTTGAGTACAAAATCGTGTCCACTGGAAACAGTCAGAAAATTAATAAGATCTTTTACGTATAATATACCCACCACGTGATCTATATCGCCTTCAAAAACTGGCCAACGCGTGTAACCATATTGCGCAACAAGGCTTAATATTTCTTTAAAAGAACAATCTATAGGCAAAGAACATAAATCAGTACGTGGCACCATTATTTCCCGAGCGGTAATCTCGCCAAAAGACATGACGCTTTGCAACATATTCCCATGTTCTTGCTTAAAAACACCTTCTTCATGCGAAAGCCTAATTAAGTAGGCAATATCTTTTTCAGTTGCGACAGGACCTTCTCTTTTTGTATGCCCTCCAAGTAAACGCACCAAAAAAGTCGATAAATTAGAAAGCACCCACACAACAGGAAACAGCACAAAATAAACAGGATAAATAATATACATAGATAACGCTAAAACTGTCCGTGAATTATGACGCGCAAAAGTCTTGGGAGTGATTTCTCCAAATACAAGAAGAATTATAGTAACAGCAGTCGTTGCAATACTAATAACATAGTCGTTAAAGAGTTTTTGGGCATAAACAGTAGCTACCACAGCTGCGAGCGTGTTCACGGCGTTATTGCCGATAATTATAGCTGTTAATACTCTATTTGGTCGCGTAAGCCATAACTTAAAAGGCCCGAGCAATACACGTTTTTCATCTATGAGCTGACGCACATAAGATTCAGGCACCGTCGTAAGAGCCGTCTCTGCACTGGAGAAGATCGCTGAAAGTACAACACAAGCAAAAAGAATTATCTGATAAGATAAGTCGCTTTCCATAAATTTTTAAAAGCCTCCCAAAAGCCTACACTATCCGTAGTGGTATTTTTAGCCCTACATAGTACGCTATGTGACATGAAAATTGCTATTGCGCAAATGAACCCGGTCATAGGGGCTCTTAAAATTAACGCTGAAAAAGCCTTAAAAGTCGCTCTTAAAGCTTCGTCTATGGGTGCCCAATTTATTGTTTTTCCAGAACTTTATTTAAGCGGCTATCCCCCTAAAGATTTATTATTACGAGCGGATTTTTTGGCTGAAATAAAACAATGGGCCTCTTGGCTCGCCCAAGAAACGCCTATTCCTATGCTCATAGGCGCTCCCTTTGGCCATGCCCCTTCAGGCCTCACTTATAACGCTGCTTTGTTTTGTTATAAAAACGAGCTCAAAGCCGTGGCTTACAAGCGTCTTTTGCCGAATTATAATATTTTTGACGAAAAACGCTATTTCACCAGTGCCCCTACTCCTGCCTGCGATGTCTTGGTTTATCAAAACAAACGTTTTTTGGTGAGTATTTGCGAAGATGCTTGGAATACACAACCGGGATTTACGCCTATAGGCTATGAATGCGACCCAGTAGCGCTCGGCTTTTTAGAGCACGCGCCTCTCGATTATTATATAAATATATCTGCTTCTCCCTATACGAGCGCCAAACCGCCTTTACGGGAGCGTCTTTTTACCAATATAGCTAAAAAATATGGTGTCATAGGGCTCGTAGCCGGGCAAGTAGGCGGCAATGATCAGCTTTTATTTGACGGGCACTCTCTTGTTATAAATAGCTCGGGCGAAATTATAGCCCGAGGACAAGCATGCAAAGAAGACCTGCTTTTTTATGACTCTCAAGCTCAAGCACCCGCTTTAGCTGCCCTCTCTGATTTTTTAGACCCCCTGGAATTAAGTAAGCAAGTTCTTGTTATGGGCATCAAAGACTATGTAGAAAAATGCGGTGCTCGCGGTCTTATTTTGGGGTTATCTGGCGGCATAGATTCCGCTGTTTGCGCCTGTCTCGCTGTTTTGGCGTTGGGCAAAGAACGTGTTCGAGTATTTTATTTGCCGAGTAAATATTCCAGCATGAATTCGCTCAGAGACGCCCAAGCTATGGCCCATAATTTAGGCCTAAAACTAGAAATTATTTCTATAGAACCTAGTGTCCAAGCTTTAGAAGCAAGCTTAAGCGCTATTTTTGCTCATGCTGCCCCAAGAAATCGAGAACTTGGCGAACAAAATATCCAGGCGCGTATTCGTGGAGTAATCTTGATGGGTATTTCTAACGCCATCGATTATTTTCTTGTTAATACGTCAAATAAAAGCGAACTTGCAGTAGGTTACGGCACGCTCTATGGCGATATGTGCGGAGCTTTCGCGCCACTAGGAGATGTCTATAAGACCCAAGTCTGGCAGCTCGCTCGCCTTATAAATAAAGCTCAAGAGCTCATTCCCGAATCAATTATAAGTAAGCCACCAACAGCTGAGCTTAAAGCCGACCAATTGGATAGCGACTCCTTGCCTGATTATCGTATCTTGGATGAGATTCTTTATAATTTTATAGAGCTCGATTTAAGCCCGACGCTTATCAGCACGCGAACAGGATTTGATATTTCTCTTATTAATCAGGTGATTAACTTGCACAAAACCAGCGAATACAAAAGACGCCAAGCTCCTATGCCTTTTATGATCAGTGATCGGGTCTTTGCAGATGCGCGGCGCATGCCAATCGCTCAACGCTTTTAGGGCGTTGCCAAGCGCGCTTTGCGCTGCTATGCCAAAGCTTAAGTACACACACATGAAGACTTTGGGTGCTTAGAGCAATCTTAAGCTCACTTCGTGTGGAGGATTAACCCAAAACTAAGCCTTCAGGGCTTTACAGAGGAAACGATGTCTAAAATTGGCATGAGAGAAATGCTTGAAGCTGGCGCTCACTTTGGTCACTCGACCCGCCGTTGGAATCCAAAAATGGCCCCCTATATTTTTGGGCCAAGAAATGGCGTTCATATCATCGATTTGCAGCAAACCGTCGGTTTGTTTAAAAATGCTTATGAATTCATGCGCGGCCAAGTAGCAAAAGGCGGCAAAATTCTTTTTGTTGGCACTAAAAAGCAAGCGCAAGAAGCTGTAAAAGAAGCTGCTCTAGATGCAAATCAATATTATGTAAATTATCGTTGGCTCGGCGGCATGTTAACCAACTTTAAGACTATTAAACAGTCTATTGAACGTCTGCGCAAAGTAAGCGAGATGGCTACTGATGGTACTTTTGACAAGCTGCCTAAAAAAGAAGTTTTTAAACTTACACGCGAGCTTGAAAAACTTGAGAGAAACCTAGCGGGCATCAAAGACATGACAAAGCCACCTAAAGCTATTGTTATTATTGATCCCAAAAAAGAGCATATTGCCGTACGCGAAGCTCATAATCTAAAGATCCCAGTTGTAGCTTTGCTTGATACCAACTGCGATCCAGACGTTGTTGATTATCCAATTCCTGCAAACGACGATTCTATAAGATCAGTAAGTCTCTTCGTAGAAAAATTGGCGCATGCCTGTAAAGAAGGCGATATGGCCCATCAAAGCGAACTGGCTGAACGTCGCCAAAAATCAGCTGAGAAAGATGACAAGAGCGCTCGATCTTCGGCTCCTAAAGAGCACGTGAAAAAAGCTCAAGGTCCTCACGTAGAAGTTGTCGCTATTAAAGCTGATTCACCTGAAGTTGAAATTGTTGAAGAACTTGTTTCAGAAAACAACGATGAGAATAAATCTTAAATAATCAAGATTAAGGAGGTTGTTATGACACAAATAAGTGCTTCAATGGTTAAAGAGCTCAGAGAAAAAACTGGTGCTGGCATGATGGATTGCAAAAGTGCTCTTACAAGCGCTGGCAATGACATGGAAGGTGCTATAAAAATCCTGCGCGAAAAGGGACTCGCAAAAGCTGCTAAAAAAACTTCACGTGTTGCGGCTGAAGGCTTGGTCGGTGTTTATGTAAACGGATCAAAAGCGGCTTTGATTGAGCTTAATTGCGAAACTGATTTCGTATCCAGAAACGACGATTTTAAAAAGCTCGTAGACGATATGGCAAAAACCGCTTGGGCCTATACACCCAAAGCAGGGCAAAATACTCGTGAAATCGATGGCTCTGAACTTAGTCAAGCTCAAACACCAAGCGGTGAATCGGTTGAAAGTCTCATCAACGAAAAAATAGCCGTTATTGGCGAAAAAATAGCGTTGAGAAGATTTGCGCTTTTGTGCGAAGCTGATGTCTACGGTGCCTATATTCACGGCGCAGGTTCAATCGGGGTTTTAGTAGCAGCTAAACTTAATGACGCTGCATTGGCTAAAAAACCCGAAGTAGAACAAGCTATGCGTGATATCGCCATGCATATTACAGCCGCGAGCCCTACTTTTATTAGGGAAAATGAAATCCCTGATAATTGGATTAAAAGTGAGCGAGAAATTTTTACTACACAAGTACTTGCCTCAGGTAAGCCTGCTGAAATGGTAGAAAAAATCGTTGACGGTAAAATGGCTAAGCATAAAAAAGATTTTTGCTTACTTGATCAGCCTTTTGTCAAAAATCCTGATCTTACTGTTCAGGGAATGCTTAACGAATTGGCTAAAAATACGGGTGCTCACGTTGAGATTACTAGTATAGTTCGTTTCAAAGTTGGCGAAGGAATAGAAAAGCAAAGCGATAATCTTGCTGATGAAGTGAGAAAAATGACGGAGTAATTCTACACTCCTACATGTTGATTTGAATGCCAGCTTTGCTGGCATTTTTAATTCCTCACCGCGGGTATCTTCATGGGGATGCGTCTTAGATTTTTCGCACTGGCTATGGGCATTTTATTTATAGTAGGCTGCAACGACCGTGAAGTAATTGTCGAAGGGCTCACACAGGCTGATGCCAACGAAATCTTAGTGGCACTCTGGGATCACCGTATCGATGCGATCAAAGAAGGCCGCACCAACCGTAAAGATACTAATTATAATATAAAAGTTAAGAAAAAACAGACTCATGCGGCGTTACGCATACTAGTTATCAATCAATTACCGCAAAGCAAAAGAGCAGGTCTCAAAGAAGTATATCCTCCAGGCTCGGCAGGGATAATTCCGACTAAGAGTGACGAACAAGCACGTTTAATTATGGCCCTGCAGGGCGAAATAGAATCTTTGATCAAAGCCTTGCCCCAGATAGTAGATGCTCATGTTGTGCTGTCTCTTGATCAAAGCCATGAATTTTCTAAAAACTCAAGCACCAAAAGTGCCTCGATTACTATTACCTATCGTCCTGATCCCGATGACGATGCTTTACCTATTAGTGAAAAAGAACTCCAAAGCTTAGTGTCCTCTGCTGTTGGGGGACTACCTCTCGAGAGCGTCATAGTAATTATGAAAGCGCTGAAAGCCATAAAATTTCTCAGTCCCAAGGAGCCCCTTTTCAGCGATATCTTAGGCAAAAATTCGAATACAGGAGCTCAGAATAATTTAATCTGGCCCCTTCTTACGCTGCTTATGCTTGCTTTAATTACGGCAACCTATGCTCTCTTAAGACCCCGCTTTAAAAACTGGCTTCGGAGCTCATTATGAAAATAAAAAAACTTTTGCCACCCGATGAGCAAAGTTTGCTTTTAGTTTCACTGCTTTTTGCTCGAAGACATTTGGACGAAATATATTCTTTTTTCTCTCAAGAGCAATGCGAACGCATGAACGAAGCTAAAACCCGATTTTTACGTTTAGAGCAAGCCCCGCGCGTCACACAAATGATTCTACAATTGCGTCGCCTTTTATTAATCAAAGAGAATAATTTTCGCTGGATTCATCCAACGTGGTTTGAATATGAACTTGATAAAGAACCGCCCTACCTGCGTGCTCTTATAGAGCCCGCACTACGGGATCAACCAAGCTGCAATAAAATTTCAGACAGCAAACCGGTTATTTCTAACGAACAAGTCTTACAAACTTTTCTCACATCTTTTCTTAATACGCCTCAACGGGTCGCATTATTTGACCCCGTACTTATGCGCTTGCAAAGTTTAGACAGATCTCGTCAAGAGCATGTGATTACGAGCATCGGTCGTCACAGCTTGAGTGCTTTAGGCCAAGTCTTAGATCAAAGGCGTTTTACTAAATATATACAAAAATATTTTCTTCATCTTAATTTAAAACCAGTACCAGTGATCGCAGAAAATCCACTTATTCATGAGCCTTATAAGAAGCTTTTACTCACTAATTTGCTTGTGCTGCGTAGAAAAAGTCATTGCGATATACCAATAGAATTCGGCCTATGGCTCATTGCTATATATCTTTATGGCTATAAGCCATCATGGCATCGAATGATCGAACTGGTACTACAAAGGCCCTTAGGCATAGGATTGCGAGAGAAGCTAAAGTTTTTAGCAGATATCAAACTGGAAACAGCTAAATTATCTACAACCAAGCTCCTCATAGATGCGATGGATAAGGCTTTAAATATTTAAACTTTCCAGTCTCTCTGTAACAATACGAAGGAAACATCCGTTGAGTGATTGCTTTTTTAGTTCCAATTCATAGCGACGTTCTTCTTTTTGAAAACATGCACTCAAAGATTTTTCGTCATTCAAAGCGTATACTTTGCTCGCTAAATGCTTTTTTACTGGCATAGAATCTGCGGGACAATAACTTTCGGTTTGACAAGCATAAAAACCACTGCCTGATCCATCGCGCACCTGATCACAATAATCGGGGAGCGAAAGACGCAAAAAATCTAGGCTAGAAAAAAACTGAGCACTCCAGTACCCGACCCGCTCTTCATGTGCAAAAGCATTGCAGATGCTCGCATAATCACTTGAACGCGGATAATAAGCACTGCATATACGGGCCCCATCGCGTTCAACAATACAAAAACCATGCCACGTATCATGGGCCTTCACTTGCAAAGCTAGAGCTAGAACACTAAGGGCTAATAAATAACGCATAAACTATCCTCCAAGCATATTTCTTTTTTATATATTATCGAGCATTTTTTAAATTAGAAAAAAAACGTACCGTAAATCGCCGAGCAACTTCAGCATGAGAATCGGCAGAAAAAGCAAAAAGAGTCAAAGTCGGTACGCACATGAGAAGCCCAAATACATGCAGTCGCAGAAAAATCGCAATGCCCACATGTAAAAAGCAAGTCGCGATTATCCAAATAAAGCGAGTTTTCTTGGGCCAAATAAAAATACAATAAAAAATTTCAATAACTAAAACAGCCCACCCTGCTGCCATAGGAATAAAGGGCACCTGCGCAAGCCAGTGCGCATCCATAATGCGATAACCAGGAGTATTAAGGGCGATAAAAATAACATCGCCATTGTACCACTGCATGCCACTAGCTTTTTCTATGCCACTTGCCAAATAAGAAATACACATGTGCAATTGGAGCACACGCAAGCCAAGGCGAGCTTGATAAGAGGGTATATGAGATTTTTTTTTAAAAAAACAATCAATAGAATAAGCTCCTCCCGAAGGGACAAATATAAGATAAAATAAAAATATATGTATATACATGTCAGCACCATATGCGCCGCTATAGCCCGTGTTTAAAAATGACCAATTGAGAAACCAGCATACAAAAGCTGCCGGACGGGTAAACAAGCCCACAAGAAGAAATATAAGACTAGCGACATATATAAAGCCAACACCCATTAAAGCCGCGTTCTCACTTAAGCCAAAGCTTAGGCCATATTCGAGTAGCCAATTCAAACGCGGAAGCGAGGGATTATTAAGAAGATAGCTCACTTCTTTTTGGACAAAACCTGTGCTCGCAAATAAGCCATAAAAGCCATCATGTATGAGATATGCCTGCCAGAGCAGGATCAAAGAGATACCAATTCTAAAAGCAGCCAATGGCCTGGGTGAAGCTGGTTCAAAAAAGAATTTACTCAACCAAATTCTTAAAAATTTAATTTTTTTCAGCATCTTTTCCCTCTTCTTGTTTGGCTCGTGCAAAGCGTGCTTTATAATAATCCACCCACAGCTGGCGTTTGCCTTCACGATATTCTGCGATACTAACAGGTAAAAATTCCTGAACATGCAGAATAACTTCGACTATCTCATGATATTTCGTAAACATCGCGGCACATAAAGAAGCCGCAAGTGATTGACGAAGATGGGTGTTTTCGTTGTCGGTATTTGTTAATTCGTCAAATATACCACCCAGGCGTATATGCATTTCTCGCTCAGTGTCAGTGATAAGAGGAACGTGGGTTAATTTACTGCCATCTTCATATATTAAATCAAACAATCCTTGAACTTTCATGCCTATTGAAGGGGCAAAGAAGCCATAGCTACTGTTTGCACCCGAGGCTTGAGTATAAAAATTTATAATATTTCTGCATGGCAACCAATCTGCCAATTGACCATAAGAGGCACCCACGCTTACTAACGCTAAATGGACAATCGCCCAACCTAAGAGAAAGCTCTTAAAAATTCTTTCTTTCATCGCTATCCTTCGCTTTTTACTTTTCCTAAATATATGACTTTATTGTCTGCTATTTGGTAAATATCACTTTCTAAATAAGCTTTTCGTTGAAAGATATTAAAACGCTGATAAGTCAAAAAAGCCAAAGCATCTGCATCAGATCGCTGAACACGAGCGAGAGCTTCTTTGACAAGTTTGTTGAGATTTTTAGGTGAACCAAAATGCATAAAAAAATCAAAGCTCATCGCTAAACTTTCTTCATAACATAGATTTTGATCGGGAAGTCTTCTTAAATTACTGTCTAATTCTTCAAAAATATTAAGACACAGGCTCAAATTATTAAGAGCCTCATGAAGTTTAATAAGGGAAGTAGATTGCGCTCTATTTTTATTTAAAATTACAACGCTCAGTCGTCGATTCTCATGAGGATTTGGAGTGGCATACATTCCCCATCCAAAATAACGCCATGAAGAAATCTTCGAGTTATTAATTATTATAATATGAATTAGAGGCCAGCCAAGTAATAAAACAAAAATAGTGCAAGCAAGCTTAGAGCGCAGCCTATTTATGATCTTAAATTCTAGATCCATGGCTTCACCATCAGAAATAAGAGTGCCAAACAGGGATAAGACCAGCGTGCTGCTCTTGGAATAAAAAGTAAAAGAATAGCAAAGGCGCTAAAAGCAAAATCAATCTCACCAGAAAAATAAGCCACCAGACCCTGGAAAATAAAAAGGCCACCAATGCCCAGGGCTCTCAACTTCGGAAACAACAAAGAAAGCGGCAGAAAAATTTCGACCGCAATGGTTAGCCAGGAAAGCGACAATAATAGGCCCACTTGAAGCCTAGTTAGGTGAACAACTCCTTGGGTACAACAGGTCGTTGCCAACAAAGCATAAGAAGCTAGGATTTTATTGAGACAATAGCCGAGCGTGGTCGTGCCCGATAAAGCCTCGAGAGCGAAAAACTCGGCGTTCCAATAATAGCCATCAAATAATTTATGAAGACCAGAGAAAAACCAGACCGAGAGCATTAAAATTTTAATCATTGAGCTACATGAAAAAGAGCTATTTTCATAATTATGAGCGGGCATCAAACACATCAAAATTATTATTACAAATTCTAATATTTGGTGATTTATACTAAAGGGCCATGAATAAAAAATATCGTATAAGCATAAACAAAAAACCACTAGCAAAGCTGGCATATAAAAACGTGAAGTCCCCGCTAATATTACGACTAATAATACTAATATTTTACTAAAACTTAAATACTCATAAATATTTTCATGAAAAACAAATGCCACCGCGATTTTAAGCACTAAAAATTGACGAAATAATCTAAACGCAATGTTTGCTCTATTTTCAAGATCGCGATCAAGATTATGAACAAAGAGGTGAGCAAGCAAATCTAGCCAGCTGGTACGAACAACTGGATATATATTGGCCACTTCTCACCTCATCTTTCACTAGTTCAAAGATCTGAACCTATCGACTGTAGTGATGACGGTGATGGCGTCCACGTTCCCTGCCCCAACCATTCCAGCCACCACCATTCCAGCCACCGCGTTCCCAACCACCACCATGCCAGCCACCGCCATGATGCCCCCCGCCGTGATGGCCATGGCCATGACCGTGGCCATGACCGTGGCCGTGGCTAACATGCGTCTTTGAGCTCGATTCTTTTTCAGGGATACGTTCTTCAAGCATTTCTACATCATGCATTGATACGTGCTCAGCACGCGCAAAGTTGCTTAATAAAGCCATGCTCGAGGCAAGAGCTGTCATCAAAATTATAGATTTCATCTTTACTCTCCTATTAGGGCATCTGATCGACGCCGTAATTAAAATGAGAATAAGCTTATTCTATTTGTAGTAGCAACTTTTGAAGGTAAAGTTTAATAAAAGATGCCGTTCACACCTTGCTACTCAGCTTCCTAGCCTTGAAGCTGCCTCAGGCGTGCAAGAGCAACGGCACAATAATTTGGATCTTTTTCGATACCAACAAAACGTCGTTTTAATTTATGACAGGCAATGAGCGTAGAACCTGAACCCGCAAAACAGTCAAGTATTAAATCATCAGGTTTGGTGGTAAGTTTCACCAGACGTTCCATAAGTTGTAAGGGCTTTTGCGAGGGATGCTTGCCAAGCTTTCTTTCGCTCGCCGGAGTAGTCGGAATAGACCAAAAATTGCGCATTTGCTTACCATTATTTAATTTTTTGGCTTCTTCATAATTAAAAGTCCATTTAGCAGCATGGCTTTGCGAGTTATTGCATAACCAAATAATTTGCTCGGTACTCTCAGTAAACATGCGACAGGTAATATTCGGCTGAGCGTTCGGCTTGGCCCAAATTATAGAATTTATTATGCGCAGGTCCATTTTTTGCGCTAAAGCTCCGATAAGATAAATATTATGGTAAGAACCAAAAATAAAAATATTACCGTTTTTCCGAGTCACTCGACATACTTGCTCGAGCCAAGCCTGAGTAAAAGCCTCATAGTCGTTGTTGATAAAGCGATCCCAATCACTTTGCATAGTTATGTGAGCAGAAAAAGCCCAGGCAAGCCCGCGTTTTTTTCGAGCAATATTATAAGGCGGATCAGTAATACAAGCATCTATACAGTTTTCGGGCCAGTTTTTCATGACTTCAATAGCATCAGCACAAAAAATCTGATTAACAAGACGAGGCTTCGATTCTTTAGAATTCTTGCTTGGTAAATCCGTAGCCATCACACCCCCGCCCATAAAGAAACCATAACACGTGATTTTCTCCTAACCATAAGTGGGAGCAAAAAAGCTTTCACTGGGATGAGAAGAGCTCGATTTGATCGCCAATTCTTATTACATGCGATGCACGAGCATCTTTAATTAATAATTTTTGCCTGCCTTCAAACTGAATACCTTGAAAATAAACTATACCATCGTGCGTACGTATACCAAGAAAATTGGTCAAGACGACAACCATACCGGGTGGCTTTTGTTCATGAACTTTAGTTTGAATAAAAAAACTTTTAAAAAACATCACACGACGCCCATTAATAAAGCCGTATAAAGAAGGCCAAGGGTCAAAAGCCCGTGCTTTTAGAGCAAGCGTACGCCCCGAACTTTGAAAGTCCCATGCTCCTTCACTTTTGCTCAACATTGGCGCATATAAGATCCCCTCCAAACTTTGGGGGACTTTTTTTAAGCGTTTTTGCATGAGATTTTCTAAATTCTCAGCAAGTAAATATGCTCCCAAATAAGAGAGACGGTGAAAAAGACTGGCAGAATTATCATAAGACAAGATGGGCGTTGTTTTTTGCGCTAAAATATCGCCTTCATCAAGCTTAAGTACCATGTCCATGAGGCAAACACCGCTTTCTTTATCGCCTGCTTCAATGGCCCTTTGCACAGGCGCAGCCCCCCTAAATCTCGGCAATAAAGAACCATGAATATTCACAAAGCCAAGGCGAGCAGCTGATAAAAAACGTTGGGGAATAATATTCCCATAGGCTACAACTATAGCTAAATCTATTTTGGCATTGACGAAATCTTGATAAAAATTATCGCCATCCTGCGTATTTTTGCGCAAGCTCTGTGGCTGCAATACCAAAAAATTATGCTCCAAAGCCCTCTTTTTAACAGCAGGAGGGCTCAGAATTTTTCCCCGACCAGCTCGAGCATCGGGCTGTGTGACAACGAAAGAAAGTTTATGACCATAGTTTTGAATATAACTCGCTACGGCTTCTAAAGCCGGCAGTGAAAATTCCGGTGTACCAAAAAATGCCAAATTTGCCATAGATTTAGTCTTATTTTACCCAAGACTACTGGTCAAGTCTTGCTCTCCTATCTTGATCACTGCGCATCCCCTGTTAAGTTTTGGCTTATGAAAGATTTATTATGTTTGCTTATTTTTATAAGCTCCTTGTCTTCTTGCTCTTCACTGCATCATCAGGTGAAAAACTCCACGACCCAGATCAAACAGGAAACAAAGGAGGCACAGGCACTTTATGAGATGGGCGAAATACAAGCTGCCGTAGCCAATCTCAGTGCTCTCGTAGAAAAAGGACCCTATAGGCCAGCTCATGATTTAGCTTATGAGCTTTTAGTTGAATGGCTTTTGGAAACAAATAACTATGCTGAAGCAAAACGCTATGCTACGCAATTTATTCAACAACATCCTAAGAGCCCAAGTACCAAAAAAATCGTCGAATTATTTAATAGCCATGCTATTCACGAAAGACTCATAGTTCCCATAGTGCCTTTACAGGAAGATTCAGAAAAAGATCCGACTGAGCTTGAAATTAATATCGACGATTTTGAGAAAAAAAAATCAAGCTCACTCGCTCCTCATGCCCTCGGTATACTCCTGCCCTTTTCTGGGCCCTTAGCACCTTTTGGCAAAAAAGAGCTTGAAGCGATTTTCCTAGCACTTGACACCCCTGCTCCCACGAACTTAGAAAATAAAATCTCTGAAATCACTGCTCTAGGGCTTAAAATTTTCATAGCTGATTCAGGAGGCGATGTCGCAAAAACTCAGTCTATGACTAATAATTTGATACAAAAACATGATGTTGCTTTAATTTTAGGCGATATTGCTTTTGACACGAGCGTTGCAGCGTCACAAATTTGCCAAGAACGACGTATACCGCTTGTTAGCCTCTCACGTCATCCCCTCACCACTAATCTTGGTAATTATATTTTTACGTTTAACCCTTCTTTTAAGTCACAGATTAATTTTTTGGTTGATTATGCTCAAAATACGCTCGGTCATAAACGCTTTGCCATTTTATATCCTGGGCATTATTACGGCATCACCATGGCTGAAGCTTTTAAAAATGCTGTTCTTAAAGCCGGTGGAACAGTACGATCTGAAGCCTATGACGCACAGGAAACTACGTTTACCAACGTCATAAAAAAGCTCGCAGCAATAAAATGCCTCGGAAAACGCTGTGATCGAGCGAGCACTATACCAAAGATTGATTTTGAGGCTTTATTTATCCCAGAATTCGCGAAGCTCGCGTATTTAGTACCAGCGCTTGTACAGGCTGATGTGCTTGTCACGAGCAGCCCTCAAGCACTCAAAAATTATATACTTGCAACTAAAATTAAAAAGCCAATGCCCGTGCAGCTTTTAGGTCTGAGTTCGTGGAACGATAAAGCGACTTTGCAAAAAATTGGCGATAAAGCAAATGGGGCATTTTTTGTTGATGCGGTGAGTTTTGATGAGAGCCCAGAGCATATTAAATTCGCAGAAGCCTGGGAACGGTTGGGTCATGGTGAACCAACAACAACAGAGGTCTTAGCCTATGATGCAACAAGAATGATTTTTAAAATTTTAGCACAAGATAAGCCTTCGCGTGAGCATATACAAAAATCGATTAGCAGTTTTGACCAACAAATAGGCCTTTTGAAAAATATAAAATTCAGCCCTGAAGGAGAGCTTTTGACGCCGAGTATTGGATTCACACTTACAAGTGGCGCGTCATCGGTCGTCAAAAGGGAAGGTACCTAATGGATTACATAAAAAATATCACGAGAAAATTAAAAAAAAAACGCAACGCAACGCTTAGAAAAGCTTTTAATAAAGGCATACAACAAAGCCAAGAAGAGTGCTGCAAACTTAATACAGCAATCCATCGTGGTCTTGAACGAGCACATGAACTTAAGATACAAAGTATAATTATAAGCGTTCAAAAATTAATAGAACAGCATCTACAAGAAGATTCTACGAGCATTATTAATATAGCTAAAAAAGCTCTTAAAAATATTTCTGAACATACCGATGCAGAGCTTTCAGCCCACCCAATTGATGCTGCAATTTTGGCACACGCTGCGTCTGCTTTAAACATCTCAAATGCGGCTTCACGCACTGTTACGATTATAAAAGACGAGACACTCGAGCGAGGATCTCTCGTAATTAAAGCACATAAAAGTATTATCGATGCTCGAGTATCTACTCAGTTAAACCGCGCTCGCGATGTTTTATTGGCTTAGGAAGTAATACTATGGCTCGACTTGTGAAATTTACTACAGAACCGCATAAATATTTTGCCAAACGTAAAGGGCAATTTTGGCCACTTAATTTAATAATATCCAGCGAAAATTTTAAAGTTAAAAAAGAATTTCACGAGAATAATTTAAATCTTCAAAAAGTGATCTCTCAAATCATAAGCGAATATATTAAGAAAATCCCTCAAGATCGTGCCAAAGCTCATACTCGTGGTTCAATTATTAAGCGTCAGCATGAGATAGCAGATATTTTGACACTCGCGTCCACCTGGCAACTTAACGTTGAGCATGAGGTAGAAGCTATGCTCACACTCGCTCAAAGTATTGCTGAAACCATTGTTTGCACACCATTACAAGTTACAAATATCGAAGATATAAAAGCATTTTTATCAAACCAATTAAAGAATTTTTTTTTCGTCACCATAGCTGTTTCTGAAAATATGTTTACAGCATTATCAGACCCTCAATATTTTAAATATTTCTTAATAATCAAATCAAAAGAAGAACAAAATTCAACAATAAAAATTAATATAAACAAAGAAGAACATGTTATAAATATTCATGAGCTTAATATGCAGAAAGTTCTCTCTCAGTCGATCAAAGATATTATGAAAAAAATTAATTAATTGGGTTCACCATGATAATTAGGTCCCTGAGGCGGCGCTTTTACTCACCCAGCCGTTCTTAAATAGCGATATTTATGTTAAAGGGTTTTTAAGAGTATTTTCGAATAGGTGACATTGTGAAGGATGAATTACCGCAATCCGTGGCTATTATCATGGATGGCAATGGACGTTGGGCCGAACGTCGTGGCATTAGCCGCAGCATGGGACATTGGCAAGGAGCTAAAACAGCCGAAGATATTATTCGCTATGCTCACGAGATCGGTATTAAATACTTAACGCTCTATGCTTTTTCCAGCGAAAATTGGCAGCGTCCACCTGAAGAAATTCGTTCTGTAATGGAAATTCTTGAAAGTTATTTAAATAATGACCCCAGTGAATTAGTCAAAAATGGCATTCGTATTATTTCTATTGGCGAAATAGAACGCCTACCCACGAGCCTTGCTCGGACTTTAGAAAGCGTTATGCAAAAAACAGCATCATGCACGAAATTAGTCATTACGCTTGCTTTGTCTTACGGTTCATGGGACGAAATTACCCGCGCCTGCAAAAATATTGCGAGCCAGGTAGCTCATAACGAACTCGAACTCGATGCTATAAACAGCAATCTAATTAGCAGCTATTTATATACTAAAGATACACCACATCCTGATTTATTTATTAGGACATCGGGTGAATTAAGATTATCTAATTTTTTGCTTTTTCAACTAAGTTATAGTGAGCTTTACTTTACCCCAACATTATGGCCCGACTTTCAACGAGCGGACTTCGATTTGGCACTCTCGAGTTATGCCGCACGTAAACGTCGATTTGGTGCACTGGAATCTTAAGGATCTTTATGTCAAACTTATTATTACGCGTTATTACCGCTCTTTTACTTTTACCCGTCGTTATTTATGCTCTTTGGTCGGGAGGTCCATTTTTACTGGCATTATTGGGGCTCGTAAGCCTCTTTTGTAGCATTGAAATTGCAGGTATAATTAGGCCTAAGAATAATTTTTATTTATGTTTAGCCCTGATTTTTTGGGCGGGCCTTTTTAGCCCTCTGGTTGTTACCACGAGCGCACCCCATGCCCTCGCTCTGATGTCGGTGGTTTTACTTATAAGTAATAGCGTTATTTTATTTAAACAAAATCTGGATCAACAAGGCCTTGAAAAATTAGCCACTATTTTTTATTTTATATTTTATATTATCATCGGCATGGGTTGTCTTTATTGGCTTAGTGCGGCGCATATTAGTCTCGTCTTTTTAGCATGTATTGCCACCTGGGCTAACGATTCTTGTGCTTACTTTGGGGGACGTGCTTTTGGCAAACATCCCTTATTTAAAAGCGTGAGCGCCAAGAAGACCTGGGAAGGTTTCATAGCAGGGGCTGTTGGCTCTCTCTTAATAATCATGGCTCTTGAATTTTTCATTGCGCCACAGGCTTTGCATCCGTTTTATGGGTTGAAATTAGGGGACTTTTTATGGGTCGCTCTGCCAGCTCTTATACTTGCGCCTTTGGGTGATTTGATCGAAAGCAGACTTAAGAGAATTTATAATATTAAAGATTCTTCGAATATCTTACCCGGCCATGGGGGACTCTTAGATCGCATCGATGCCTTGCTCTTGGTTATACCTTGGACCGCTCTGTACGCTTTCTTTATTCGGCCATTATGATAGTAGAGATTTATGGGTGAAATAAATAAAGCCCCGGGCGTGGGGGATGCACGCATTAAGAAGCGTGAGCAAATTGTGCAGGCAGCCCTGGCTTTGGCAAATGCTGAAGCGGATAATAACTTTGACCCTGTGCATTCGCCTTTGTGTGCTATCGATATTGTTATGGTAGCAGGTGCCCCTTGGCTTAAAGATGCTCTCGAAAGGGATTACTGCAAAGATGAAAGTGGCTATAAAAAAATAGGTGGTGGAGCTAACACACCAAAGATGGCTTATTTTTTCCGTAGCGCCGCTAATCTCATGCATTTTTTAAAGCGCCAAGGCCTCTACATCCCCCGCGGTGGGCAACCTGAGCCATCTGCGGGTATGGCTTGTTTTCTCGATTGGGATGACCGTGGTCGTTTTAATTTTGCCCCTGATCGCAGTGCCATAATTATTCAATGCCAAGACGGTCATATTAAGCAAATTGCCCTCCCTCAAGCAACTAAGACCGGATATGAGATAAAGCTTGTGACCATAAGCGCTCAAAGTCCTCTGGATTTGGCTATTATTGGCTATTCAGATTTGCCTTAATTATTAGTCGATTAAAATTATCGCAAAAAATAAACAGACGACAAAAGTTGCAAAAACTAATAAAAGTTGAACAGAAGTCCCCTCAGGTCGCGCTTCGCCTGTTTGAAAAATACTAATTTCAGTAATACGTTCTTTATTTTTCTGGATCTTATTCATAATTTCTCGTGCTCGCTTTTGCTTTTTTTAGCTCTTGGGGCTTACTAACATTGATCTAAAAAAGCATGCAATAAAAAAAAGATGGTCAATTTTATCATTGCTTTTCACAAATAGTTTCATGCTAAGAGTTATCTATTGAATCAACACACGGGTTATTCATGGCAAGTAGACTAGTCGTAGAGCGTGTCCCGCTCAAAATATTGCAAAAACATCATCACAGCTGGCTTAACAATTTTGGCGACCAAGAAACTCTGGTTGATGCCGTTGGCAATAGACCAGGGTTTTTCGGGCCCAATCCAGTGGCATTTTTATCGTTGCTGGCTCGTCGCCCTACTATTCGCCTGGGGGACCTCGATGAAGCTCTTGTCAATGACCGGACTTTAATCCGGGCGCCAGCTTTTAGAGGCTCTCTCTTTCTTTTAAATATTCAAGACTATCCTATTTATTTTAGAACTTTTCATCATGGTCTTATGCAACGTGGGCTTCAAGTCTTAAACGAAGCCGGAATTAATAAAGCACTCTTGGCCCACTTTGCCGAACTCATAAGAGGAGCCAACCCACTTTTGCCCCTTTCTGTCTCGGATATTATTAACATAATTTTTCCTCGGCGAGAAAAGCCCTCAGCTGAGATCGCGCACCGCATCATGCAAAAATTATGTGACATGGGTGTCCTAGTACGTGCAAGCGCAAAGGGCTGGAAAGGCAATGATTTTAGCTATGCTGTACTCAGTACATGGGCACCAGAATTATCTTTGAGGCTGGATAATCCTGAAACTGCGCGTACTGAAACTATTCGCAAATATTTGAGAGCCTACGGCCCCGCTTCAATGGAAGACATTGCCTGGTGGACTGGCTTACCCATGCTCCAGTGCCAACGTTCGGTCTCGCATATGCGGCGTGAAGCAATACGCTTTCATGTAGAATCTTATCGAGACGACATGATAGGACTTAAAGAAACAGTTGACCTGTTGCGTCGGCGCACGCCAATAGAAGAAGAAATACAACTCTTGCCTCAATGGGATCCCTATATATTGGGATGGCGCTGCCGCAAAAGAGTGGCCGATAAAGAATGGCTCCCTTATATTTATGATCCATTTGGCAATGCAGTAAGTGTTATTGTCGATTGTGGAAAAGTCGTTGGCTTATGGCAATTTAGAGATAACGAAATAAATTTATTAGAAATTCACATCTTTCAAACATATCGGGAAAGAAAAAATGCCATCATGCAAAAAGTTGAAGAATGGGCCCGTGCTTTAACCACCCTCAGTGGTGCACAATCTGCAACTATTATCGAACGCCCTTTGCCTCCATGCTTGGCCGAGCGGCCTGCTGGATCTTTTCTATGGCCGTTGGGCAAACAGCAAATCAATGGACAAAGCATAGAAAAAGACCTGACGAGCCCTATGGAAAGACGTATGTCTAATACTTTTAGGCAAAAATATCTCGACAACGAATTTTTGGTTCGCCCCAATGTCAGCGTACCAGAAATAAATACCGATGATTTCTTGATGCCATAACTTGAGCAAGCCGGTTATTAAAGCCCGGCTTATCTAACACTCAAAGTAACTCCAGTTTTAACCTGTTCAAATCCATGGCGGGAAGCTTGCATATCGGCATGCCAGACTTTGCCAGGTTTTGCACTAATTACTTCATAACCTTGATTTTTGCCTTCAGTAATCCACGCATGATTTTCGTTGGAATTAAAAGCACTGGTATATTTGCCGTCTTTGGTGCGTAAAAAAATCCACCAATTTGAGCCTATGTTGAATTTATCCCAAAGATTTTTATTAAAATATTCATTGGGTCTTGTACTATTATAGAGCTCTTTTGACTCTCCCGCTGAAACTTTAGTCGCGTAACTATCAAAGAACATGCTAATAACTTTGGCCCACTCAGGCGTCCATTCTCCTGTAGACGCACTTTTGTACCATTTATAAAAATCATGAGTAGTCTGAATTGCGCTCATCGAGCTCCAAGCTCGGCATGCTTCCAAACTCCATATTTGAGACCATTCCCATGCCCCACTAGGTATGATTATCGCCTGAAAATCCTGGTTAGCACTGTTGCTTAAATAAATGGCACGATGCATAGGTTCCCTGCTGGTAACTAACGTTGATGATCAAGAGTTATTAATTATAAAATAATAATCAAGAACATAATTTTGTAATTATATTTATATTAATAAATATGCTCTTCTGCGCGCCCAAGCGCGCAAAAAGAAATTTTTATTATTTTTGAGCTCACTCAAGAGCTTTGAGGGGATTATCCGCGAGTTTTGCTAAATAAAACATAGGCTTGAGATTAGCCTCGTAGACCCCATCGATAATACTTACGTCAGGATAAAAGCCTCCAGCCCACATCGAAGATGGCGAGAGCTCAAAAGTAAAGCAATAAACTTTAAGAGCTCCATAGAGCCAATCACAAGTATCACCTGAAGCAATATAAAGCTCTGAAGACTGCATTGGTCTATAATTATTCATAGCAGCCATATCGTGAGCCATTTTTTTAAATAATGCCTCGTCTTGACCACCTACCCCTTCATTGCGTCCGCCCCAAGGATATAAAATAAGTTCTGAGAACGTATGAAAGGACAAAGCTATCTTAATTTGACGATTGGCTAAAAAGAAATCACGTACAGCCTGAGTCTCAGGCTCAGAAAAAGCCGAACGACCCATGTAAATATCAGAAGAAGGGCTTGATGAAGAACCACCGGTCCCCCAACCAAAGCCATAGTTCCGATTAAGGTCCACACCAAATATATTATTGCCATAAGGATGACGATTTTTCCTCCAATATTTATAGCGACGATTTTCAATATCATACATAGAACCGTCTGGATTAACCATCGGAATTATATATATATCAGTGCTTTTTAATAAGCTTTTTATATCTGGATCAACAAGCTCACGCTCAAGAAGTTCCCGAGCAAATCTCAAAGGTACTTCAGTAGAAACATGCTCACGCGCATGATGGGTACCAAGGTAGGCAATAGCCGCTTTATCCCCATTTTCCGCTCCTGTTTCCTGCCCAATTTTTATGGCCCAGAGCTCGCGCCCTTCCATACTCTTTCCTAAAGAAAAGAGACTTGCGAGTCCCCTATAGTCTTTTTCGAGCTGGCGAAGCTCAGCCACCATTTCGTCATAAGTATGATAAACTTCTTCACCAACAGGAAAATCGATTATGCCGCTTTTAGATAAAAAATAAGATGGCAATTCTTCGCCTAATATTTCGACACTTAATATATTATTTTTTAGCTCTTTTTGCAGAACTTTGAGATCACTATTATTAACCACAGAATATATACGATCGTCGATTATAGAATCAGGATGAATTATAGTCGCAATTTTGGAGCGAGTCTTATTATCGGGGGCTGAAATTTCGACAATAAAAGATGATGGCCCATGGTGAGCTCTAGCCCCCATAGAAGCAAAAGCCTGCAAGACTCCTATCAGCAAGAATATTATACGCATAATTCCTCCGCATGCGCAGCAAAAGCGCATGATAAAAATTAACATAAATACTCATGGGTATATTATATTATTATAAGCACACAATTTTCTTTGATATGGCGCGAAGCTAGAGCAAAAAAAACTCCCCTGAGGGGAGTTTTGTACATGGCGCGCTCGGCACGATTCGAACGTGCGACCTCCAGATTCGTAGTCTGATGCTCTATCCAGCTGAGCTACGAGCGCATGGACAGTAAAATCGCATATTACTCACAGTTGTCAAGGGATCTTGGCAATCAAAGCAAGTAAGTACTAAAAACTCGATCCCAAAGGACCGTAGTGACACCATAATTCTTATTTTTGAATGCCTCGTTATGATGGTGCAAAAGATGATGACGCTTGAGCCTTTTAAGCCAGGGATTTTTCCATTTTATTTGATGACTCGCATAATGAACAAACTCATACCAACAATAACCAGTCATAAATCCAGCGAGAAATCCAAAAAACCAGGCCTGCGGTAAAAGAAGAGCACATATTCCTGCAATAATACTACCGAGCCCGAGGCTTAAAAAAGGCGGAAAAATTACCCTATACGGATCCAAGGGATACTCATGATGCATGCCATGTATTACATAGTGAAAGTGGCTAAGCCCCGAAATCTGGGCAAGAACATGGAACATAAAACGATGCATGAGATATTCAAAAAGTGTCCAAAAAAATACGCCCACAACAAAAGTTGCACAGACAAGCATTATTGACGCTTGCGAAATGAAACCCATACTAAGAATTAATAACGCCAAGGGAGCAAAAATAACCGGTGCGGCCCACCAACGCCAACGAAAGAAGAAATCGACACCAGGTTGCCTAAACATGTAATTGGGCTTGTTTGTTATATCCATTGGAAGGCCTCCATGCTCAAATAGTCCCTAACAGCCTAGTTATGAATTTTTATTCGTGCATATTTTTAGTATCGCACCGAGCCTTCCCAATGTTGCTTTTGTAAGACAAAGAGGTATTAATCCTGAATAATTATTAAGCGGGATTAACGTCATGTCTTTACGCTCAGTCAAGATCTTTTTTTTGTTGCAAGCCACATGTTTGCTCTTCTCATGTGCGAGCAAGCGCATTTCACCTTTGGTTTTAAATCAACAAGAACCTGTTACCGTCTTGGCTCAAGAACTCAGCATTACGTATATGCCGCCCCATAAGCGCGTACCTACCCACTTAGTAATTAATAAAAGTGTCCGTTATCAATTTTCACAAAGCCAAATTCCAGAATCTTTCTCTCAAGAACTAATTATCGATCCCCTTATGCATCAAACAAGCTTCGTGGCCCAGGTGCAAAAAATGGGAAAAACTTTAAGAAAATATCCTGCTAAAACCGTTCAAAGCCCTCACCGAGCTGGTCGTGCGATGCTTTCTATAGTTGTTCCTTTTTTAAAGCCTGAAGAAGAAGTTGTAATTACAAGTTCCTATAACTGGATGGATCCGCGCCTGGTTATGCCAGTTTTTATGGAAGAAGCCGAAGCAACCTTGGCATCTAAAATAACCATCGATGTACCCTACGGTATAAAATTACGGCATAAAGCAGCATACTTAGGAAGTGCTATCACACTCGAGCCGACAAGCATTGCTCTTGAGAAAACCGCATGGGGCACGAGTGATAATCGCCATGGCAAACGCTATATATTCGAACATAATTTGGGGCCACATAATAACGCTAAAAAAGTAAGCCATCGCCAACAGTTATTTTTAGCTTTTGATGCACCAGCAGAGCGTGATAAAAATACGCTGTTTGAAAGCTGGGAGGCTGTGTCGAATTATTTATATAGCCGATTAGACCGTTATGATCTAAGTTCAAATGCCATTCGTGATTTCAGCGTTTCACTGACAAAAGATAGCACTGATGACATCGAAAAAATCAAGCGCGTATTATATTTCTTAAGTAATAATATAGAGATGCGTAATGCTTTTGAGCCTTATCTCGACCAAGATGCACAACCTGCCAATAAAATTCTCAGCACTCGTGCTGGTTCTGCTTTAGGAAAAGTTGTACTCGGTAGTGCTCTGCTCTCAAGTCTTAATATTGAAGCCAATATAGTCGCGGTTTCTGATCCTGACAAAAATCCTCGTATTCTTGATTTTTTTTCTCCCATGCTCTTTAGTAAGCCCGTACTTGCCATTGCTCACAATTCTGGGACTTATTACTACGATCCCTTGCAAAATTTTGATCGCCTGGAGCAAGTTCCTGCTCACTTGCAAGGCCAGCAGGCGCTTTTAGTAAAAGCTTCAGGAAGCCAGTTTTTCACGCTGCCCTATGAAAGCGCTGAGAAAAATACCATAAGTTATTTCTATGATCTTAGCATAAATAACGCGGGCTTTTTGGAAGGCCAATTTTCTCTTGATCTTGAGGGTATAAAAGCACGTGAAGCAAAAAATATTTTGGGCGAACAAAGCGCTCTACTCTCTGCTTCGGCTTTGCAGAATAAGCTTCAAACAGGCTCTACGCTTCGCTGGCAAAAAGCTTCTTTTAATCCAGCAGAACAAAGCGTTGGTCTAAGCTTTAACGGTATTTTTTCTCCTCGCTTACTGGCACGTTCTTCGCATAGTGGTTTTGAATTACCTATAAAAGACATTTTTGAACCAATATTTCTGCCGTTAATTAATCATGCCAACCAAAGTCATTCTTCGATTTCTAGTTTAGAAGCTTCGCTGCAAATACCCAATAATTTTAAATTCGCCCAAACCAAGCCCTTGAATTTTTTGATCGACCACAACGGCCTTAGAGCACGCTTTTTGGTGACCTTTGAAAATCAGACCGTAGTCTTTAAGGGCGAAAGTATGATAAGTTTACCTATTAACGCAGAAAGAGACTACAAGTTGGCATTGCCAAACGACCTACTCACTGTAGTCGAAAAAGGCGCACAACCCGAGGATCCACGTGAAGCTATCCTATCCAAGCCGCCGGAAAATTCTTAGCATAGGAGCCTATGTAATTTTAGCGATAACTATAGCTTATATCATGGTTCATCGCTATACTCCCAGCCTCTCAGTGGGAACTCAGGCTCCCTTGAGCGATAAAATTACGCTGCTCAACGCATCGACAACGAGTTTTTCTACGTTTAAAAAACCCATGCTCATTAACTTCTGGGCAACATGGTGTACGCCTTGTCAGCACGAACTCCCTGTCTTAGAGCGCCTTGCCCAAAAATATTCGCAACAAATCACTTTTATCGGAGCAGCTGTTGATAGCCCTCGAGCTGATATAATCTCTGCTCAAAATACTTTGAAGCTCGATTATATTATAGGTGAAGTCAGCGCGCAGGTTACCAAAAATTGGCGCGCACAGCTTTTACCCACTACTTATTTAATAGATTCTTTTGGCACTATTATTTGGGCCCATGCAGGCTTACTCAAAGAAGAAGAATTAGAAAAAGCCATCGCCTTAATTTTAAAATAATAAATTCTCAAAACCTATTGCAAGTTATATGCCACAATAATATTATTATCCAAAAGATTTATTGACCTAAAATCAAAAAAAAATAAACAGGCACTTATGACACTAAATTATTTAACTATTATAGCATATTCTGTCTTTATTATTTCCTGCAAAAATAACCCTGACGAGAGGCACGTTCAAAAGCAGAAGCTGTTTGTTTGCGATGAAGCTTCACTGAGCCAAGAGCAAAGCACTGCTCTCGTACCGAGTCCATCAATTTTAACTAAAGTCATGAGCAACGCAGACCAAGAGCTCATGCTGAGCGCCGATGAGCTTAAAATTTTAATTAAAGAACTTGAGAGTGTTTTTCTAATAAATAATTGGGGAAGCTCTAAGATAAACTTAAAAGACCAAGAAAAAAGCGATAAAATCAATAAAATTTTGACTTTTATTTTAAATGCTAAAAAAACTAATATTTCTTCTGAAAAAATTAAAACCAACGAAATTATTGACGCGGTAAATATCGCCAAAGACTGGCATAAAAAATTATCGCCAGACGCCTATAAACTTATCGAGATGGATTCTTATATTATAAGTATTCCTGCCAATACTTTTTCTGGTCTTGATCAGCATATTTTTAGAAATTATATAAGTTTGGCACTCACTGAATTTTTGGCTCATAATTTTGATTACGCAATAGCGCAGGGCTTATTAGTTGACGAAAAATATGCATGGAAAATTATTGCCGACTACTCACCTATTTTCAGAAAATTTTTACAACGAAAGATGGAGCTTCTGAGTGAAAAAACAAAAGAAGAAAAGCAACTTAAAAGGCTCATCCTAGGAGTGCTTCGTTCAAGTTCGTTTATCCTATCTCCTCACGATCACCATGTACAGGCGCTCAAAAAAGAATTTGGCAGCGGTATAAAAGTCTCAGGTCTGGCAAAAGCCTCTGTAGGGGTTGTTTATCTTGTACAATGCCAAAGTAAGGGCGCCGATACCCAGTTTGTCGCAAAAGCAGCGCTCTATGCACCAGAAATTTTAGAAAAGAAACTTAATGACGAGTTAAATTATATTGGCAATCAATTTTTTCTCAAGGCACTTTATCCTGAATTCGCTAATCTATCGGCCGAAGAAATTAAAAATGCCGTAATTAAAGAAATATTAAACGAGATTAATTTTGCTCAAGAAGAAAAAAATATTAAAATATTAAGTAAATCTTATGAAAAATTTCCAGAAATAAATATAATAAAAGGAGAACTGAGGAACATTTCTTCGAAAGATTATCTCCTCATGAATTATATTCCCGGAGAAACGCTGAGCAATCTCAAAAAGCTCGATAAAAACCAAGCTCTTTCTCTAGAAAAAACACTTAAAACTTTATATAATTATATCTTAGAAGGAAAAGGCTCCTATCATGCAGATACCCATGAAGGTAATATAATTATAGACAATAATAATCTGGTTACGCTCATTGATTTAGGACGAATAAACAAGGCTCTTATGCCAGAGCAGCTTAAGTTTATTCATGCTTTTGAAAGAGCATTCGCTTTCATGAAAAAAATGCCTCTCGATCGCAGCGGAAATCCTGACGATTTGCTTTTCACGCCAGCTGCGCAAAATCAGATAAGAAAAGTGCTCGCCGAATTAGTAGAATTAGGTCACTTTGTTGGAGAAGAGCGAGAATTTGATACCACATGGGAAATATTTTTTTCCGAATATAAAAAAGCTACCCTTGAGCCCTTTCGTACTTTTTTTATTAGAAAGATGGCTTTCGTTGCTCCTCAGCTTGTCATGGTCACACGCGCGCTGAGAGCCCTTGATCTCTTAGAAAATATTTATATGAGACTTCTTGCAGAGCACGGTATTGAGGATTTTTTCGGGTTTTAATCTGCAGGTACACCCCTTTACAGGCTTTAACTACCAGCCTAAGTATCTCCTGACTTATGGGGTTGTAGCTCAGCTGGGAGAGCGCTTGAATGGCATTCAAGAGGTCGTCGGTTCGATCCCGATCAGCTCCACCATAGTTTTATAAAAGAAACCGCCCTCGGGTGGTTTTTTTATATCTATGCTCGGGGGTAAGCTCATGACTTTCTTTTCCATGACCTTAAGTCTATTTTTAATCATGAACTCGGTTGGCCATATAACTGCCTATTTGGATTTAGTTGAGAGCCTCAATCGACGTAAACGCCGGCTTATTATTATACGGGAAATGTTTTTGGCGCTTTTAATCATGGTTATTTTTAACTATGTAGGCGGCCTTTTGTTGAGTGCACTTGAAGTTGATACTCAGACTATATTGCTTTCGGGGGGGCTTATCTTATTTTTGATTGCGATCCGCATGATTTTTCCCAACAAAAAAGAAAGCACCGAAGTCGTTAAGGAAAAAGAAGAGCCCTTTATATTTCCTATTGCCACTCCTATGATTGCCGGACCATCTTGTCTCACGACTATCATGCTTTATTCTCATCAAAGTTCCCGCAGCACAGTTATTCTTGCTATTCTCATAGCATGGGCTTTTTCCGTCACGATTTTATTATTAGCTCAGCGCATCAAAGACCTCGTTGGAAAACGAGCGCTCTTTGCTGTTGAACGTCTCATGGGTTTAGTTCTTACTATGATGGCAATGGAGATGTTAGTGAAGGGCTTAAAGAGTATTGCCCTGAACGGGATAAAATAGGGTGATTTATGAATGCTCTTACCATGTTGATCTTAAGCAAAGCTTTGCAACTCTTTTTGGTTTTGGATCCCATTGGTAATACTGGTATTATTGCGAGTCTTATTTCGGGCTTCAGCAAGACACGCCAGCGCGTCATACTCATACGCGAAATAATGGTTTCACTGGTTATATTAATAGGCGCTTTTTTTTTGGGAGCATATTTTCTCGCTGCTCTCGATATTTCTCAATCGGCTATTACGGCCACAGGAGGGATAATTTTCCTGCTTTTTTCTATAAGTCTTCTATTTCCAGATTCAACCATGGTTAACATAAAAAACCTCGACGAAGAGCCATTTATAGTTCCTATCGCCATGCCCTTGGTCGTTGGCCCCTCTTCAATGGCTACTGTTATATTATTTTCCAACGACAAAAATCTTTGGGTCTCTTTAGGAGCTATCTTACTCGCATGGCTTGCTACTGGCTTTCTTATATTTCTCGGGCCCGCACTGCTCATAAAAGTCGGAAAAACCGGCATGAACGTTGTCGAAAGACTGGTCGGAATGATTTGTGCAATGATTGCTGTAAAAATGCTGCTCAAGAGTGTAAAACTTTTTTTAGCAAGTATTAACTAATCTCTCCTCTATTCGATATTTTGTGACATTTCTTCGGCGATTTTATAAAGCGTTTTTACATAGGGATTTTTTATGAGTTCCTCTTCACTCCAATTATGCATAGCCCCACGAGCGAAAATTTTCTCTTTGGACATTTTAGGCCACATATCAGCGTCTAATTTATTTTTTGCGTCATCAAAAGCCTTTTGGTAATAATAGAAAAAATTCCCCTGAGAAGCACAAGCCCACATAATAAGACTACTTAGTTTCCATGTGATAATATTAGAATCATTAATAGTTAAAAACTTATGATTATTAAGAGCTCCTCCTATGATCATATTTACCCAATCATAATAATGGCGAGCCCAATGATCTGCTGCCAGGCTTGCATTACAAGAGAGCTGTTGAGCGGCCTTTTCGCCGCTCATTCGTGCAACCTCAAGCATCATATTATCCTTAACACTTTTGTAAGCATTCCAAGCAGCCCTGCTATTCACCGTCTTCTTAAGAGCATAAAAGGCAGCCTGGGTAGTAGCATGGCTCGCCGCTGAGCCTGCTTTCGATAGAGCAACCTCCTGGTATGCAATAAGCATTGCCGCAAAATCTCGTGATGTTTTAATACTTGATCGCTTAAGAGCAATAAATTTATCTTCAAAAAATTTTTGAAGATGCTTTTCTAAGTAGCAAAAACCATCGTCCGAAATAGCATACAAGAGATCGTCATTATGCCATTGGGCCATTTTTAGCGTATAATTAGCTATATTCAAATTAAAAATAAAAACTGTTTTAAAGCTCTCCTTTTCTCTTTTGAATTCGTGGGCCTTAGGCCCAAAATATGTTAGGGCCAATGGCTCAAATAAAGTTTCGCTGTGCGCTATATTATGCCACTGCGTGCAAACACAAGGCAGCGTTGATAATATAAATTTAATATCTAACTTCTGGAAAATTTCTACTAAAATATCTTGTGGTAAATTAATTGGCCTATCGATCTTGTTATCTTCTATAGCCCCCACCGAAGTGGCAGCAAGCAAGATAAAAAATTTTGCAGCTATTTTTAAGAAGTCTTTCATTAATTACCCGAACGAATAATTTTTAAGCCTCTTAAAAACAATTATACTTAGAAAAGAAATCCTTAAAAAAGATATTAATATTCATAATATTCTTCGCTGCCATCTAAGCTTTCCTGCCCTAAATCAGCGGCAAGATTTCTCGCATCCTTGGCACGAAAATTCATTGGTATTCCGGTTTTTTCCATAAAATAGCAATAGAGAGTAACAAGTCCTGTAACCGACAAACAACCGAAACTACTCGCACACCCCCCTACTTCTTTACCCACCATAAATTTACCTACTGCACCACCGGTGCTGCAGCCAAGCAGGCTACTTAAAGGCAACATCATGAGAGCCATTGGCGCGGCAGCACAGGAGGGAATACTTGCTTCTATGATATGTTTTTTGGCTTTCTCAAATTCTGTCGATAGAGTTTCGTTATTTTTCGCTCTACATATTTTACTAAATATATAATGATTTTTGATAATATCAGCCTCGGTATTATTATAATATTTACCGTAAAAATCTCTTCCACATGTGATCACCTGCAAATTTATTAGATACTTTTTATAATATTTAACTATAATTTTAGCCTCAAGCTCGGCAGTCGAATCAAGTTTATTAATAACGGCTTGGGGAAGATCGTCTGCAGGTACTAAACGCAATTCTCTGAAAAATCTATCGGCAAATTCAATATCACTGCGGGGATTGATAAGACGACACATAAAAAATTCTAAATATATGCAGCAAATTTTTAAATTAAGCATGTCATCATAACTAGTCTGTACACATATTCTTTCAAATACTTCTGAAGGAAGCAAAAATAGGAGACGGCTATAGCGCTGCGTGGCCTTAAGCTGCTGCGAATTTTCTTCAATTATTCCAATTGGAGTTGGAGTTGGAGCAAACCTGCTCCTGATGCTATTATGAGCATTCATTGCAAAAGCATAATGACATGCAGAAAATATACCAAATACCAAAAGAAAACTTTTTATTTTTAATTTTCTCATAGATCTGCCTGGCCATTATTAAAAGCGAGATAAAGTGCGTAAGCCCGTATATCCTCAGGCCATGGGGCAACAAGTTCACGTAAACGTGAATAATCTTGCGCAAAAAGAGCTCGTAGAGCCTCTTCATAATTTGGCATATTACCAGCCATTGCCGACATGAAATTATAGGCACGCTCCTGAGCTTTACGGCGTTTATCTCGCTCAGTATGTATACGCTTCGCTTCTTCCACCAGTTTGCGAAGAGCAACCGAAGCGCCGCCAGGTTGCGCATTAAGCCATTCCCAATGACGTGGCAGCAAAGTGACTTCGCGTGATACCACACCGAGCTTGGGGCGCCCGCGGCCACGCGGCTCATTTACCGCAAGCTGTACTTCTTCAGAATTAACAGTGGGCTCCCCACAGCGAGCCAATATTTCTTGCTCAGAACCTCTCGTATCGATATCTATCACACGACCCGTATTATCATCAAAAACTAAAATCTGGCCGGCAGCTTTACTTTCGCCAATTCTCTTCGCTGCCAGAGCAACTGTTTGAAGCGCCCCTGAGGCGATACGTTGATGATTATTAAAAGCTCTATAAGAATTGCTGGTTGCACGCATAGTATAAACCCCAAATGTGTCGCGCCGTATTTATACCAGGGTAAAAAAACATCGTCAATAATACCCGGGTGCAATTTTTTAAACCAATGCAGAACTACTTGTAATTAATCACAAATATTTTACCCGGATAATATTGACGACCTATTTAAATCCGGGTAATATTATTTCTAGAAATTCTTATGAAACTTGTAGAGGGACTCACTCATGGGCAACACAACTAAAGAAATTATCGAAAAATTATATAATTTAATTTGGAATAAAGAAATTCTTGAAGCGGTCGAATCGTTGGTAGCTCCTGCATATACTATTCATAGCGATCCAGGCGATGCATGGGATGGACAGACGTTAAATAAAGAAAGCTATTGCCAACGAGTTCTTTACTCTCGAAAAGCCTTTCCTGATTTGATTTTCACTCTTGAAAAAATCATCGCCGAAAATAATCTGGTTGCCGTTATGTGGTCGGCACAGGGAACCCATCAAGGAGACTTAAGGGGCTTGGTCGCAACAGGTAAACGCGTGGCTTTTAATGGACAGACTTTTTATGAAATAAAAAATGGCCTCGTGAGCGGTCATTGGCAGACAATCGACCGCCTGGGTTTTATTAATCAATTTCGAAAATAATAAATTAGGCCAATTAAAAAAGCGGCTTTTAATAAAGCCGCTTTTTTTTGAGTATCTAATATTTACTCAGGATTTACACTAGCAAATACGCGGTCATCGCGGCCTTTTTCAAATTTAACTTTGCCGTTTATAAGTGAAAAAAGCGTATGGTCTCTGCCGACGCCTACGTTGGAGCCTGCTTTAATACGCGTACCGCGTTGGCGAACTAAAATATTGCCAGCCAATACAAACTGACCATCGGCGCTTTTGACGCCCAAAAACTTCGGATTGGAGTCACGACCATTTCTTGTCGATCCCTGCCCTTTCTTATGAGCCATGATTTCTCCCTTTAGCCTTTAATATCGTTGATGGTGATTTCTGTATATCTTTGACGATGACCAATAGTCTTCGTATAACCCTTACGACGTTTTTTCTTAAATACGCGTACTTTATCACCCTTTACGCCTTCATTATCGCAGCCTGCATGACTTACGGTGCATGAAACAACAGCCCCGGCTACATGGGGTTTACCAATTTTGTAGCTTTCGCCGCCGATCATTAAGACGCTATTTATATCAAAAGTATCGCCATATTTTTTATCAGCCATCAGGTCTACGAGCAGCTTCTCACCAACCGATACCCGGTGCTGCTTGCCGCCAACCTCTAATACTGCATATCCAACCATTCTAAGCTCCCGCGCTTGTAAATAAATTAATCATCACCTAACCAGCGGCCAAGATGGGGCTCATTAGGTGGCGGATCTCGTCAAAAAGATTGCCTGATAAGAGCCAAATGAGCGTCATTTGTCAATCAGGCTATGCTTCTTAAAAGCTCGAAGATTTTTTATTATATATTATTATAGGGTATAGGCAAAGGAAATGGCAATGGTAAATCATGTGGAATCTCAAGCTCTGACTCGTTCTTACACCAGGGCAAGCGTGGATCAACAAGGCACATGATCATGCACATGAACTGATTATCAAAGGGACACTCTGAACCGTTGCCTGGAGGCAAAGATCCGTCGCTTATTTTAAGACTTACGGAACCTGCTTTCGCACCAAGACTATCAACGACTTCAATAGTAGCATCTCCCACAGCTTTGGCTGTTGCGAGTCCGGCTTCATCGCAGCTTAATATTTCAGGATTTAACGAACTAAATTTATAAGGGGGCACCCCTCCCCAAGCAGCGAAGCTAAACTGATCGTTAAGCTTAAGCGTCAATGCGGCGGGAACAAGGGTAAGACTACGATTTTTAACCGCTTCAAGGGCTTTTTGGGCATCAATGCGGCGATTACTCGCAGTTTCAATATTTACCTGAGCACCTGTTGCTTGCAAAATCGATCGAGCTTGAGAACCAGTGAGACTGAGATCCACAGATTTCATAAGAGCAACTAAACCCGATACCAACGGTGTTGCCATTGAAGTGCCTGAAAGCTTCCCGTAGCCTCCCGGAATAGTGCTTAAGATGCCTTCTCCCGGCGCTGCTATATCTACTTTTCTCCCATAGTTTGACCAGGCAGGCTTTTGGTCACTGCTATTGGAAGCTGCAACCGAAATCATATGTGGGGTTTGAGCATTGGCAGGATAAACACTGGAATGATCGTTAGATTTACCATCGTTAGCGGCAGCGGCAACAAAAATAACGCCCTTTTCCTCTGCTTTTTTTATAGCTTCGATTATGGGCTGAGCATTAGATTCAGGAATCGTTGCCCCCCAACTCGCACTAATAACATGAGCACCATTTTTGACCGCGTATTCTATAGCCTGAATAGAAGCAAAGAGATCGCCTGAGCCATCTTTGCCCAAAAAGCGCAGTGGCATAAGAGATACTTGTGGGCTTATGCCGCAAATACCGAGTTCATTGCCGCAAACGGCACCAATTATACCCGAGCAATGAGTACCGTGACCGGGATTTTGCGGACCAGTTTCGTCATCAGGATTATTATCTTTGCCGTGAAAGTCCCAGCCTATGACGTCATCGATATAGCCGTTATTATCGTCGTCTATGCCGTTATTTGCTGTCTCACCAGAATTGGCCCAAATATTTGCTTTGAGATCTTCATGATTATTAATACCCGTATCAATAACAGCTACAACGACAGTCTGGCTCCCTAAAGACACCACCCACGCCTGCTCCGCATGAATCATATCGAGCGCCCATTGTTCTGCCCTTCTGGGATCCGAAGCCATAAAAGCATGAAGTTGTATGTTGGGTACCACATATTCAGCATCAAAGTAATCTTTGAGCATATGAACAGGATCATCGGTATGATCAACCAGATAGGCTTCAACTTTGATCAGATTAAGCCCTTCTTCCACCCCGGATATTTTATAGAAATTATTTGTGCGTCTAGAAATTCTTTCTAAATCATATTTTCCAGGATTATCTCTTAGTTTAACTATGTATTCTTCAGCCATTAACTCATGAGGCATCAGCAGCACAGCTGCCAACGCGACGAGGGGACTCAGCATTCTTGACATTGTGCTCCCTACGATGTTCTTACTAGGTTTAGTGCGTCAATTTATTATCTAATATATAAAAAATAAATCCAAATATTTATTATATTAAACTAAAAATCACAATTATCCACTTGAAAAAGCACATGATCTTCAAGATCTAAAGCCGAAAGGGAGCGGCCCCAACCACAACCTGAGTCCAGACAGTAATAATTTTTATAATTATAAAATCCCAATGCTGCCCAATGACCAAAATATATCTTCGCCTCGCCATCATCGCGCACCATAAACCACGGCTTAAGATCTTTGGGAGCATTAGTTAGACCTCCTGTATAACTGAGATCTATCATGTTATTTGAAACACACATGCGCATACGCGTCAAAGATGCGAGCGCCAAAGAGTCGCCTGATAATTGCTCAGTTTTTTTCAAAGAAAAATAGTTACTTAAGAAACTTCTTGCGTGTGTACTAGCCAGCTTTTCTTGGATAATTAAAGCCCAATTTGTCGCCTGCTTAATGCTCCAAGAAGGTAAGAGGCCCGCATGTACAAATATATTATTTTCTTGTCGGATCAAAAGCGGCCGCGCCTGCAGCCAATCTATTATCTTAGCTCGATCCGGCGCGGTTAATAACTCATGCAGCGTATGCTGGCTTTTTGTTTCAAGCGCCCCCAACATAATGGCTAAAGCGAAGATCTCATGATTTCCCAAAACCACCGAGATATGCTCTTCATGCTCAATAATATATCTAATTATTTCTAAGGACCGGGGACCTCTATTAATAAAATCCCCGAGCACTATGAGTTTATCGTCATGGGGCTTAAACTTAAGTCGCCGCAGAAGACTTTGAAAAGTTTTAAAGCAACCTTGAATATCACCTACGACATAAGTAGCCATCTGCTTTTCCCTTAAAAATAAGATCCCAAAAAATAACCTGCAAAAAGTAATCTTGTTAGTTATACAATGCTCGCTCTCAAGACAATTAGCCGAGGCATCTATGTTGCGAACAATTTTTTGGACCATGCTATTTTTTCTTGGCGCTTCCATGGTGGCAATTCAACCAGCTTGCCAAAAATTTGGTGAAAAACCCATACGGCGATTAAACCTGGATAAATCTAGATAATAATTAAGAGCGATACTCCCTCTTGATATTAGCGAATACTTCGGTAGCTGTTGTTCTTTTTGCGTTTATCTTTGTCGACGGCTTTCCTGGCGCTTACAAGAAGGTTCACTATGATAACGAACGAGTTTTTGATTATAGTTGGTTCGGGGACTGTTGCTCTCTTATACGGTCTATTTTTAATTCGATCAGTACTCAAAGAAAACGCAGGCAGCCCTGCTATGCAGGCCATTGCCGGGGCTATTCAAGAAGGAGCACGAGCTTATCTGAATCGCCAGTATGGGACTATTTCGTTGGTTGGTGTTGTCGTACTTTTTGTGCTCTTATTTTTCCTGGGCATTCATGTAAGTATTGGCTTTGCTCTAGGCGCTGTGCTCTCTGGCCTTGCAGGTTATGTAGGCATGAATATTGCAGTGCGAGCTAACGTTCGTACGGCACAAGCAGCCACCAAAGGCCTTGCCCATGCTCTTGATATTTCGTTTAAGGCTGGTGCTATCACGGGTTTACTCGTCGTTGGCTTGGGAATACTTGGCATTAGTATTTATTATCAAGTGCTTTATACCATGGAATTTCCCACACGTACTATTCTTGAGGCGCTCGTAGCCATGGGATTTGGATCTTCGCTCATCTCAATTTTTGCGCGCCTTGGCGGTGGTATCTTCACTAAAGGTGCCGATGTAGGCGCAGATCTTGTTGGTAAAATCGAAGCAGGTATTCCCGAAGACGACCCACGTAATCCTGCGGTCATAGCCGATAACGTCGGTGATAACGTGGGTGATTGCGCAGGAATGGCAGCCGATCTTTTTGAGACTTACAACGTAACGCTCGTTGGCTCTATGCTTCTTGCCGGCATATATTTTAGCCATGAAGATCTCCGAATCTTGATGGTCCTTCCTCTTCTCATAGGGGGCGTAGGGGCTTTGACTTCTGTCGTGGGTACTTTTTTTGTTAAACTCGGCAAAAAACAAGATATCATGGGGGCTTTATACAAAGGCTTCTTATCTACTATGGTACTTTCGGCTTTAGCTATCTTTGCTATCATATACTTTTGGCTCGGTTGGGATAGAAGCTTTACGAGCGCAGAAATTTCTTTCACCGGTGCAAATATATTCTACTGTGCTCTCGTAGGGCTTGCGGTAACCCTTTTGCTTATGCGCATTACTGAATATTATACCATGACTAATTACAGACCCGTTTTGAGTATAGCAAAAGCGTCCACTACTGGCCACGGCACTAATATTATCCAAGGGATTGCGGTCTCAATGGAAGCGACGGCTTTACCCGTAATTATTATTTGTGCCGGTATATTAATATCTTATCAGAACGCCGGCTTAATAGGTATTTCTATCGCTGCAACAACTATGCTGTCTTTAGCTGGCATGGTCGTCGCCCTTGACGCCTATGGCCCCGTGACCGACAACGCCGGCGGTATTGCGCAAATGTCCAATATGCCGCTTGAAATAAGAAAAACAACCGATGCTCTCGACGCCGTGGGCAATACGACCAAAGCTGTCACCAAAGGCTATGCTATAGGCTCTGCGGGCTTTGCGTCGTTAGTGCTCTTTGCGGCTTTTGTGGAAGATCTTAAATATTATTTTCCTGAGTTAGATTTTTCTTTCTCACTCGACAACGTCAATGTCATAGTCGGGCTCTTCATTGGTGGCCTATTACCCTATCTCTTTGGTGCTATGAGCATGATGGCTGTTGGACGTGCAGCTCAGTCGGTTGTTGTAGAAGTGCGTCGCCAGTTTAAAGAAATTCCTGGCCTCATGAAAGGCACAGCAAAACCCGATAGCGGCAAAGCCGTTGATATTCTTACTAAATCGGCCATTAGAGAAATGATTTTGCCTTCACTCTTGCCCGTCGGTGCGCCTATTTTGATTTATGGCATCATGTATTGTGCGGTCGGTCAGGCAGGAGCTTTTTCGGCTCTTGGGGCTATGCTTCTTGGCCTTGTACTCACCGGGTTATTTGTCGGTATTTCAATGACCGCTGGCGGTGGCGCATGGGATAACGCTAAAAAGCACATAGAAGAAGGCTTTTTCGGTGGAAAAGGCTCAGTAAGCCACCACGCCGCTATAACAGGCGATACTGTTGGCGATCCTTATAAAGACACCGCTGGACCCGCTATTAATCCCATGATTAAGATCGCCAATATAGTGGCCTTACTTCTTATGGCTGTCGTAGCGGGCTGGCGATAAGTTGAAAAAGCGCCCATCAGCTTATTTATGTGTGAGTGCCCTTTTGGGCACTTTTTTTGGCTCTGCACTAACTATAAGCCACGAGATCTTATTTATAACAGCAATGCTTGTTATACTCGCGCTTTTTTTGACTTCAAAAAATCTTGCGCGCATAGGATTTTTTCTTATTTTTGTTTTCCTTATTTTTGCAAGCGCTACACGATTTAAGTGCTCTTCTTATGATCAGACTATCAACAATCTCGCAAAGAATAATACTCAGATTTTTCACGGCGTGATAAACGAGACAAGTTTAAGATCAGACGGCAGTAAAAAACTTCTGGTAAATATTTTTAATTTCACAGCACCTACTCAAGCTCTTATTACGCTTTATGACAGCGCTGCTGCACTTAGCATAAGCCCTGGGCAAAATATAATTTTTAAATCGCGCCTTTCACCCATGACGAAGCCCCTTTCGCCAGTTCATTTTGATGCCTATCGCTATGGCCTTACCCATACTATTCATGCGCGTGGGAGCGTTAGTCACGCACGCGATATTTTTGCAACTAAAGAAGCACCTGCTTTAAGCTTTGGTATTCTCAGACAAGCTATTCGAGAAAAAATACTTGAAGCCTGTACTCCTCACCAGAGTGCCATCTTGCTTGCATTAATTTTGGGAGAAACAAGCTTATTTGTCGAAGAACAAAAAGAGCTTTATCAAAGCTTAGGCGCTCAACACTTGCTCGCTGTCAGTGGACTGCAAGTAACGTTGATAGCAACACTCGTATTTTTTTTACTTGTGCCTCTTTTTGCCTTGTGCCTACCTATCCCCCACACCCATCGCTCTTATATTTTGGCCGCGCTCATAACTTTTATACTTCTGTGGTTTTTTGTCGCGCTGTGCCAATGGCCCAAAAGCGCTGTTCGAGCGGCTTTGATGAGCACCATGATGCTCTTACCCATAATTTTTTCCCGTCCCATAGATCTTTTTGATGCGCTCTTTGGCAGTGGTCTTTTATGTTTACTCGCCGACCCACTTTCAGGCTTGGACATTGGTTTTTTACTTTCCTATTCAGCAGTCTTTGGTCTTTTAGTGGCTCACCAAGCAAGCGCTCATATACGCGAAAAAATAGCCGTGCATACGCGTTTGGGATCGTGGTTTTTTGCACTTTTCATAAGCTCTTGTGCAGCTTTTTTAGCTACTTTACCGATAATTGCTTATTTCTTTGGTACGCTCTCGCCTTTAAGCGCTCTAGCCAATTTGGTGCTTGTACCTATGGCAAGCTTTATGCAAGTTCCAGCTATTTTATTTAGTTTACTCGGAATTTCACTCGGCTTATCTTGGCTCATAAAAATCGGTGCATGGTGTGCCTCTATAATAGAACTCATCGCCGAGTCCTTGGCGCAAATTTTGGGCTCGAGCTTTTATTGGCCAGCGCTTTGGCCGGGCTCTTTATTATGTTTTTGTGCAGGTCTCTTTTTATTTTTTATAGCCTGCTTAAAACCCCAACGAGGCTTATTTTTTTTGAGCCTTCTCTTAATTTTTATTATGCCTCTGGAATTATTATTTAAAAATTCTCAAAGCCTTGAGGTACGTGTATTGCCTGTTGGGCAAGGTGATTCTTCGCTATTTTCGTTTTCGAACGGGCAGCATATGCTTATTGACGCAGGTGGCCAGATCTTCGGTCACTTTGATCCGGGCCTCTCTATAGTCGTACCAACACTCAATCGCCATGGCATAAAAATTCTCGATGTTCTGGTTATAACCCATCCAGATCCTGATCATATTTTGGGTGCTTTTGCTGTATTAGATAATATAATTATCAAAGAAATTTGGCACAGCGGCTTTCACCCGGATCACCCACTCTGTAAGCGTCTCCTAGCTTTAGCGCAAGAAAAAAATATTACGATAAAAACTACTCACGATATTTTAGGAGCGCATTATTTTGGCTCAAGTTTAGTCGAAGTATTAGCACCAAAGACCGCACATAATTTGTCTTATGAACCTCGCTTATCTGCCAATAATAACAGCCTGGTGCTCAAAATCACTCATGATAATAAAGCCTTTCTTTGGCCTGGAGATATTGAAGAAATAGGAGAAAATCTTTTGATCGCTCAAAATACTGATCTGAGCGCCTCTATACTCAAAGCTCCCCATCACGGCTCTAAGACTTCTTCTACCCCGGATTTTATCAGCCGGGTTAATCCCAAGCTGGTAATCTATTCAACAGGCGTGGCTAATAAGTTTAATTTTCCCCATGAAGAAGTTAGCAAACGCTATGAAAATCATGGCACAACAAGCTATAACACTGCGTTAGATGGGGAAATTATAATTAGAGTTAAAAATAACAAGTTGACTGTTAGCACTTTTGTGCCAAAAAGTGACTATCTCGATAAAGTGAGAGGAAATGCCCATGCACGATCAAATTCCCATGATTTCTAAGCGCTATGCCGAGTTTCATAAAAAACACGAACAAGCCCGTGCTATTTTTAAGCGCCCCCTGACCTTGGCCCACAAAATTTTAAGTGGCCATATGCAAATTCTTGAAGACGAAAACCATGGCTCTCTTGTGCCAGGTGTCTCGTACGCACAATTTTATCCGGATCGAGTAGCGATGCAGGACGCTACGGCTCAAATGGCTCTTTTGCAATTTGATTCGACAAGAATACCGCGCGTCGCTGTACCGTCGACAGTTCATTGTGATCATCTGGTTCAGGCTCATCGAGGAGCACGTGCTGATCTTGAAGAAGCTACTATAACTAACCGCGAAGTTTATGATTTTTTGCGTTCAGCAAGCGCTAAATATGGCATCGGTTTTTTTAAGCCTGGCTCAGGAATTATTCATCAGGTCGTCTTAGAACTCTATGCTTTTCCTGGCGGTATGATGATCGGCACGGATTCCCACACCCCTAACGCCGGCGGCTTAGGCATGATCGCCATTGGTGTTGGCGGAGCGGATGCCGTTGATGTCATGGCAGGTGGCCCTCTCTCGCTTAAATGGCCCAAAGTAATTGGTGTTCATCTCAAGGGTGTATTACAAGATTGGAGCTCACCTAAAGACGTTATTCTTAAACTTATGGGAATTTTAACCGTCAAAGGCGGTACCGGGCATATTGTAGAATTTTTTGGTGAAGGCACCGAAAGTATTTCTGCAACAGGCAAAGCAACTATAACCAATATGGGAGCTGAACACGGGGCTACTTGCTCGATATTTCCTTATGATCACACCATGGCGACTTATTTAAAAAATACGGCACGCACAGAAATAGCTGAGCTTGCTGATGCTCATGCGCACTACCTGAGGGCTGACCCCGAGGTCTATGCTGATCCTCAAAAATACTATGACCAGCTTCTTGAAATAGATTTAAGTACACTCAGCACTCATATTGTCGGCCCCCACTCCCCTGATTTATGTCGCCCCTTAAGCCAGCTTAAAGAAGAAGTAGCCCAAAAAGGCTATCTTAATAATATCACCGCAGCACTTATTGGCTCGTGCACTAACAGCTCTTTTGAAGACATCGCTCGTGCAGCGTCAATCGCCCATGAAGCGGACCAACATGGATTAAAAGCGCAAGTTCCCTTTTATATAACACCAGGTAGTGAGACTGTATTTAACGCCGTTAGCAAAGCTGGTCTGCTGAAGCCTTTGGAGAAAATCGGTGGTATTGTGCTCGCCAATGCCTGCGGTCCTTGTATTGGTCAATGGTATCGCGATGATATTAAAAAGGGCGAAGCTAATACTATAGTGAGCTCCTATAACCGGAATTTTCCCGGTCGTAACGATGGCAACGCCGCAACATTGTCTTTTCTGACAAGCCCTGAAGTAGTAACTGCCATGGCACTTTCAGGAAAACTTGATTTTGATCCCGAACGTGATGAGCTCTTAACCCCGCTTGGCAAACGCATAAAACTTTCTGTACCAAAGAGTCTTAATATCCCTCCTGAAGGCCTCGAAATTATTACCAATGGCCTCATATTACCTCCTGAAAACTCAGAAAATATGAAGATAGCCATTGACCCTAATTCCCCCCGCCTGGCACGACTTGAGCCTTTTGAGGCATGGGATGGTCAGGATTTCTTAGACATGCCCGTGCTCTTAAAAGCTGTCGGTAAATGTACAACAGACCATATTTCACAAGCAGGCCCTTGGTTAAATTTTAGAGGTCATTTAGATAAAATCTCCAATAATACTTATATTGGCGCGACCAACGCTTTTACCAAGAGCACAGGTACAGGGCTTAACGCACTCACTCATAGCAAAGAAGAAATTTTGCTTCCTGATCTTGCACGCTTTTATAAAGCTCATAAGACTGCGTGGGTGGTCATTGGCGATGAAAATTTTGGCGAGGGCTCAAGCCGAGAACACGCCGCAATGCAACCAAGGCATCTAGGGGGCAAAGCTATTATCGTTCGTAGTTTTGCACGTATTCACGAAACAAATCTAAAAAAGCATGGACTTTTGCCGCTGACTTTTCAAAAACCAAGCGACTATGATCTCATAGAAGCCGAAGATCGCGTAAGTATTCTTGGTTTAGACCAACTGGCACCTAATAAGCTTGTCAAAGTGCTTATCACTAGAAATAATGGCCATCAGGAAGAAATTTTTTGCTCCCATACTATGTCCCCCGCACAAATCGAATGGTTTAAAGCAGGCTCAGCGCTTAATCTCCTCGCAAAAATGCGCATATAAGATAAGGACGCGTTAGTGACTTTCATCTTGATTTGATTAACTTTTTCCCAAGGGAAACTATGCGTGTATTAAACCCAACGATTAAAATTTTTATATTTTTGCCAAATTTGCTCACGGCCTTTTCATGGGCCGCTGAAATTGATCAACGCGCCTTAGAGCAAGAGCATAATAAGCAATTAGTTCCCCTGGATAGTGCCAAGATTGAACAACAATATAGGATCGACCAGCAAGCACTGGACGACTTTCATTACGCTTACAACAATCAAGACGAATTTGACTCGAGCGAATACGCCTTCGATAACAACGAGCCAAAGCCCAGTGCTGATAAAGCTGTTGAAGATGCTGAAACGCAAATTCAGATATATATCTATAAGCGTATATTAGCCTTTGAAAGAGAAAATATATCTTATGGTCATGAGATAAAGAAACTAAGAAGAGACTACATAAGAGAAAGCAAAAATAAAGATGATGAATTTCTGCCTTCAGATATAGCCAAGCTCATCGGCAATTTTCTAGCCACAAAAGACGAATATAATTTGGCCATTAAGTTTTACATGATATCAGCCAATTCCCATCGTTCGTTTGGAGAAGAACATCTCAGTGCTGGAAATATCTTGGTGCGCTATTTTAATAGCCAAATAGCCCTTAACAAACCAAAAGCTCCCACTTCCGAACTATTTGCCGCAGTTCGCAAAGCCATCTGGCATTATAGATGCGGATCGTCGGCCTGTGAGATTGGAGACTATTTTGTTGACTCGCTCACTCAAGTAAGAGACATGATGGTACGCTGGCCTGTTTCTCCAGCTAAATTACTAAAAGATGATTTCTACGCCCCATACTATCTCGTAAAAAAGATATATGATATAAATTTTATTAACATGTTATTAGATGACGTTAAAAAACTTGATGCTATTTTTAATTCAAAAAGATTTCTTATAAACAACAACAATAATAATTTACTTAACGCCCTAAAAGATGCTGGTTTTAAAGGCGTTTGTAAGTCATTGGGTGATAATTGTCAGTATATTTGGGTTAATCCTAAGGGTTATATAATTCGTATTAAGTATGACACCGGTAAAAATAGCGGTAAGGCCAGTGGTGAATGGCAATTCACCATTGCTCTGAGCTATGTCAATCCCTTTAAATGGGATGGTGAACGCGCCGTTGGCATAAAAAAATCTCGCGATTTAGATCGCAGCGAAAATACTCTCTATGTTTCTAACTCATCAAAATATGATGATCTTTCAACCTATGAATATAATGAGATTTTCAAAATCGTAAAAGATAGAAATTTAGTGATGCTTGCACCGGCCTTCAGAAATTATTATTGGCATCTAGATAGAGATGAGCTGAATGAAGTTATGCGCAAAGCTCATTACAAACTCTTTGCCGTAGAAAAGAGCGAGAAAATAGAAGAGCATTGCCATCTGAACCACTATGGAAATCCTATCAATAGAGCATTAAGGCGCGCACCACAGGAGAGGAATTTTATAGTAGGTGGTACCCCGTGCAAAAAACAAAATTTGCCCAAGCGCTAATCTGAGTTACTCTAAGTTATTTGGGGCCTGTTGAAAAAGCCGAAGATACTGGTGATCGTCAAGATTTAGGAACTTTTTCAACAGGTCCATTTTGCTTTCGTGAAAAAAAATGCCTACCGAATAGCATAGACATTCTGGATCTAAAATCAGCGTGTGAAGGGCCAGATTTGAAAACCCAAACCCTGGCCCTACGCTATGTATTTGGTGTTACAATATTAAACCAGAAATCAAAATTATCTACAAAGTTCATCAGTTGCTCGAGACTATCTTTTTTTCCTTCTATTTTTATGGCGTTGTTTTTAATGGCATCTTGCATGTTATTCTTTTTCAATAAAATATCATTTAAGACTTTCCGTTTGAGCCTAATTGTAGCATCTGGAGTTTTTGATTGGTAACCTTCGATATTATGTAAAGTGCCATTATTTAGTTCGACTAAATATTTTTTATTGATATCCGGAAAGACGAAGTTCAAAGTTAAAGAAGTATGTGCCACTTTTTCACCATTAAGCTTAACCCCGAAAAAATCAAACACCAAACTGGTATCCATTGCCTCAATGGTATCTGGGCTTGCTGTAACAGGGGTAGATGTTTTCTTCACGCCACTCCTCAGTTCCTTGGCTCCACTCAGATAAAAATTACGCCACGGGCCAGATTCCGCTTGATAACCGAGCTGTTCTAAAGCATCCGCTTCCAGATTGCGCGCTTCTTGGTTATTTGGTTCAGCAAATACCACATGATTCATCACTTCTGCCACCCATCGATATTCACCTTGAGCGAAGTCTTTACGTGCCTGCTCAATAATTTTAGAAGCCCCACCCATATAGGCTACATATTTTTTACTAGCCAAAACTTGAGATAAAGGATTCAAAGTAGCCGGATTGCCATTGAACCAACCTAAATATTTCACATAAGTAGCTTTAGTATTATGGCTCATCGTTCCATAATATCCGCGATTAGACCAATAATGGCTTAGCGTTTCAGGAAGTTTAACCTTCTCAGCAATTTGTTCCATCGTGAACCCTTGATTAGGTCTGATCATTGATAAATCTATACATATCGCGCTGTATTTTTAGGTGATTTACTATGTTTTTTGTTTCCCATACCGGCCAATGATGAGGGGCAAATAAAACGTTGGTATCATTGCCCCAGATATTTATAGCCTCATTGAGATATTTAGACCACGCTAAAGGATCCCGTATTTGTGCTCCGCGCAATGTATAAGTATTGTGAAGCGTATGGGTTGCATCTTCAGCAGTGCAAAGCGCTTTGTATTGCTGAATATAAAAAAACATCTCTGCCGGAGCTTCAGAGTTTGGAGCTAGAAAAAAGACAAAATTAAGTCCTCCCAAGTTTATTTTTTCCAGGTTTTTGGTGATAATTTTTGTCGGAGGAATGAGAGAAATAGTTCCGGATGAAGTGGTCATACCTAGACCCGCTCCTACCTGACCTACAGAAGACTGCGGTAATATATTTCCATACATATAACTCGCGCGACGGCTCATCGCATTGCCGGCCATCACATTTTCAGAAACTGCATGTTCAATAAAACCCTCAGGCGCGATAATTTTTACTTTCCCAGACTTAACATCTTTTTCACTAATTATTCCTCTTACACCACCATAGTGATCAACATGGCTATGAGTATATATAACTGCAACGATTGGCCTTTTGGGTCGATGTTTAAAATATAAATCAGCAGCAGCCTTAGCAGTCTCGGTAGAAATCAAAGGATCAACAACAATAATACCTGTAGGGCCTTCTATAAAAGTAATATTTGAAAGATCAGCCGAGCGAACTTGATATATTTTATCACTCACTTTAAAAAGTCCGCTTAATTTTACTAATTGCGATTGGCGCCACAAACTAGGATTAACGGTTTCAGGAGCGGCACTGTTCTCTTTGATAAAATCAAATTTACCAATATCCCAAACAGTATTTCCATCTTTATTTTTTATCACGCCATTATCGGGCAAAGGCGCAATAAAACCTCTCCTCGCATGTACAAACGAATCTTTGTCATCAAAAGGTAATTCGTTCAAAAGACTATTATTCAAATCTTTTGTCTTTTGAGACGCTTGTTTTGGCTCTTGCTCAGCAAGAGCTTTTTTGCTAGTAGCCCCTATAAAAGCGATTAGAAATACGGGCAAAAAAATCAAATGTCTCGCTAACATTCTGTCTCCTTAAAAAATTTATAAATGCTTCTATCATGATAAAATAACTTATTAGGAGTTGCGTTGTAAAAATGACTATTATTAACCGATATGAAGACTAAATCTGAGATGGTTGTAAAATAGAAGAGCATTTAGGCACGCACCACAGGGGAGGAATTTTATAGTAGGTGGTACCCCGTGCAAAAAGCAAAAATTACCCAAGCGTAAAAAATACCTGCTGAATAACGCAGATATTTCTAAGATCATATACATACAAAAACAACTGGTTAATCTCGTCCACTGGCTCGATTAGCACAGTAGAACTATCGTCATACGATAAATAATTTTCTTCATAAAGTCGTTCCATTGCATATCGATAATTGCTGCTATAAAAACCTATGTACAAACAATGGGAAAATGATCTTCGCCCTAGATACTAAACATTGACTAATACCTGGTTCAGATTTTGCATCAATTCTTGTGATGACGATAATTAGAGGAAAACAAAATGAGAAAAGTGTTAACAATTTTATTAAGTATTTTAACTTGTTCATCCTTATTTGCTGGTAATTGGAGATTTTCTGAAAGATATACTTCAGATATTAGTAACCATGTTTATGGAGCAGATATATGGTGGGAAAGAACCAATGACTATGAAAATTCACCCGCGATAGGCATGATTAGACTTTGGATACGACCGAATGGTAATAAAGTCATACAAGCTGTTATGGGGTCTAGACATCCTTTTCTAATAGAGGCAGCGCGTCACGGTTTCCGAGCCAATAAGAATGATTTTACAGGCATTACAATTGAAAGAGAGCCTTACAGAATCAATGAACTTGAGTGCTTTCTACTTTTAGTAGCTAAACCTGAATATGGTGTGCCCCAAGAAATAATTCGGAAGATTGCTGCTGAACTTGGATTGCGTTTAGCAAACCTTTAAAAAGCACAACGCCGATCATCTTCCATAAAGAGTCATTGACGGGGCTTGAGCAAAATTATACCTGCCACGTCTAATTAACAGCTATAGGATTTATAGGTAATTTATGAAAAAAGAATTGTCTCTCATTTGGTTGTTTTTGTGTGCTATTGGTCTAAATGCCGCTGATATGGAAGGCTGGCAAAAAGCTTGGTCATTAAACGGTTCTCCTTTTAAATATTGCGAAAATAGCGCTTCTTACCATGGTGGGCCTTCGTTTAGGAACAAAAACCCGGAAGGGCTGTTTTCCGCTATTGAGCTTAACTATTTTAATTACGAACTTGCCATTAACCTCAGCCCAAATCCAAAATTTAAAGCTCTTGTGACAGAAATTGTAAATAATTTTATTAGAGAAGAGTGGGGGATTCGATATGAATTCAAGAATAATCGAGTTGTTTCGGTTGTATTAAATGATGAAAAAAATCGATCTTATTCTATAGAATCTGACGTACAGAATCTTGGATATTTTTCTTTGAGAATTGGTATTTTACCAGAAATCCAAGAAACTAAATGTGGTTATCACGACATACCTGTTACTGACTACGGTGCTACTGATGTAATGGCTGCCGTCCTGAATCAAATGTCAACACACGAAGGTCCAACTTTTGAAGAAAATGTCTATAAATTTTCGCTTAGTAAATCAAGAAAAACTAAGCATTTCGTTATTCGGGATAATAATTTAAGAACTGTTGGTAAATTTAGTGAACTCATAGAATCGCTATACGAAAAATGCAGATGACATATTGAACCTGCTGTTAGGCCCAGTGTGGGCCTAAGGGAGCAATGGAACAGTGAAGTCTGTTAAGAGAAAGACAATATTTGCGAAAGCTCTTATTATGGCTGCCAATGTGAAATGAAACTCTATAAAAAAAGCAAAATGTTCTAACTTCCGGATGGCCATTTGGCAAAATGAAAATAAATTAAAATGTTTGTTCTGAACGATAGCATGTCGCTTATTTGTAGGTTTCGTCACCTTGTTTCGAATGGCATTAGATTACTTAAGTGACTTGGCCGTTCCTTTACTCCTCAAAATCCTATTTAATTCCACCTTTATCTTGGATGCTCTTGCCGGACAGGGAAAAAAGTAAAAAATGATTAATTTTTCGTCAATTGCTTTGATATTTTTTTTTGCATTTACGACTTATCAAATACACGCTTGTGAAAATTCATCGGACGAAGGA
>Ga0318563_10000019_pt1 | contig 57942 bp, 46 predicted proteins | sample GRESIP066b5f19_FD_203689 | JGI IMG/M metagenome (GOLD analysis project Ga0318563, IMG submission 203689) | Tropical soil microbial communities from Luquillo Experimental Forest, Puerto Rico - GRE.SIPMG.066b5f19 | ecosystem: Environmental > Terrestrial > Soil > Tropical forest > Bulk soil... | reverse complement strand
TCCTTACATTTAAAAGTTTTTAGAGAAATGCTTAATCAATGCACATGAAAAAACTATTTGGAGTACTGCTGATCTTTTTATCCGGAACCTGCCTCCGCGCACAATCCTATAAGCAGATCCACGAAAAGGCAATCGTGGTTGACACACACAACGATGTTCTTTCTACCGTAACCCTCAATGGCCTGGATATTGAAAACGACCTGACAGGAAAATCTCATTCAGACCTTGCACGTTTCCGAAAAGGGGGCGTGGATGTACAGATATTTTCCATTTTCTGCGACAACCGGTATGGTCGCGGCACGGCATTCAGCTACGCCAACCGCGAAATCGATTCCCTGTATGCGCTTGCCGCAAGAAACCCCGACAAAATGAAGATAGTGAGCACGCCCGCAGAATTGTACCGGGCGGTCAAAGAGCATAAACTGGCATCCATGCTTGGTGTGGAGGGAGGTCACATGATAGAAAATAACATGGCCAACCTGGACAGCCTATTCAGAAGAGGTGTCCGTTATATGACCCTTACCTGGAACAACAGTACGCCCTGGGCTACCTCGGCCATGGACGAATCATCCAGATCGTTTATTGTCTCACCCTACGGCCTGACCGATTTTGGAAAACAGGTGGTCAGGCGCATGAATGAACTGGGTATGATCATCGATATTTCGCACAACGGTGAACAGACTGTCCGCGATGTTCTCAGCATCACGACCAAACCCGTGATCGCTTCTCACAGTTCCGTATATGCGCTCTGCCCGGTGTTCCGCAACCTGAAGGATGACCAGATCAGGGCCATTGCAAAAAACAAGGGTGTCATCCAGGTCAACTTCTATTCGGGATTCCTGGACAGCACTTACAACGGCAAGATCACCCGTTTCATGAAGCAGCACAAGATGGAATATGACTCGCTGATGAAACTGGAGCTGCCCAGCTACCAGATCAATGCCTATTTTTCCAAGAAATACCCCGAGGAGGCCGCTTCCCTGCGTCCGCCGCTTTCCCTGCTCATCGATCACATTGATTACATCGTAAAACTGGTAGGGCCGGACTACGTGGGACTGGGTTCAGATTTCGATGGCATAGAATCAGCACCTCTGGGACTGGAGGGGGTACAGGACTATCCCAAAATAACGGAAGCCTTAATGAAAAGGGGCTATTCAAAAAAGGACATCGAAAAAATACTGGGAGGTAACTTTATCCGGGTATTCAAAGCAAACAGCAAATGAAAGGGGAAGAAATCCCTGACGGAGAAAAAAAAGCCGATTTATCCGGGGAGCCTCTGACAGAAACAACATTACCTGAGGATATGGAAGTGCATCACCATCCACAGCTTCCTCACGGCGAACGAAAAAAATTCGGGGAATACCTGCTCGAATTCCTGATGATTTTTCTGGCAGTGAGCCTGGGTTTTTTTGCAGAAAATATCCGGGAACGGTGGAATGACCGGGAAAAGGAGGAACAGTATGCCAAAAGCTTTGTCAACAACCTGGAGGAGGACACGGCCCGGTTGGGGAGGACAACGGAGTTCATAGAAAATAATTTAAAGGGACTGGACAGTTTTCTGGCAATTTCAAAAAATGACTTCACGGATCTTCCCAACCGGAAGATGTTTTACTACTTTTCGGTAAACTATCTTTTTAGCGAGGAGTTGTTCAGGAGTAATGACGCTACGCTGGCCCAGCTGAGAAACTCAGGCGGATACCGCCTCATCCGGAAAGACCATGTTGCCGACAGCATCGCCCTGTATGAGTCAAAAGTCAATTTCCTGTATGGACAGGGAGATTATTATTCTGATTTTTACAAGCAGACCCGGGCACTCATGGATGAAATCATGGACTTGACGGTTCTCCAGGACAGCACGTACATAAGAAACCATCGATTTACGGAGAAAATTCTGCCCCCCTTGCTGAACGATCCCCAGAGACTAAAACTGTTCTTTAACAAGATGGAACAACTTAGAATAGCGGCATGGTGGTATTGCCACAGCCCCAGTTATCTAAATGGCCTGACGCAATACGCCGGAAGGCTGATTGTTTTTCTCAGGAAGGAATATGAATTCTGAAAACCCCGCAATCAATATTGCATCAGTTTGAGGACATATTCATCCAGTCTTGACCTGCCCATAAAATTTTTTTCCAGTTCCATATTGAAGGGGATGGGCGTATCCAGGGAAGTGCATCGCAGGACGGGAGCGTCCAGCCATTCAAAACAATGCTCACCGATCCAGGCACTGACTTCTCCGCCGACTCCGCCGGTCAGCGTGTCTTCGTGCAGGATCAGGACCTTGCCTGTTCTGGTAACCGATGCCTTTATGGAATCATAATCAAGCGGCAGCAGTGTTCTCAAATCGAGAATGTCAAAGGAGATGTCCGGATGCTGTGAGGCATATTCAGCAGCCCAGTGCACACCAGCGCCATAGGTAATGATGGATATATCCTCCCCATGACGGATTGTTTTTGCCTTGCCAATGGCCACTTCATAATATTCTTCCGGTACCTCTCCGCTGATGCTGCGGTAAAGGCCCTTATGCTCAAAATACATGACGGGATTGGGGTCATTAATGGAGGCAATGAGCAGGCCCTTGGCATCCCTGGGAGAGGAAGGATAGACCACTTTCAGACCCGGCGTATGGACAAACCAGGCCTCATTGCTCTGGGAGTGGAAGGGGCCCGCGCCGACGCCTCCGCCGGAAGGCATCCGGATAACCACATCTGCGTTCTGGCCCCACCGGTAGTGAATCTTGGCCAGATTATTAACAATCTGGTTAAAACCCACCGTGACAAAATCAGCAAACTGCATTTCCATTACGGTCTTGAAGCCTTCCAGGCTCATGCCGAGGGCTGCACCCACGATGGCGCTCTCGCAAAGGGGAGTATTACGGACCCTGTCTTTTCCAAATTCTTTCACAAACCCGTCGGTAATCTTGAAGGCGCCACCATATTCGGCGATGTCCTGCCCCATAAGTACCAGGTTGGGATGCCTCTGCATGGACTGAAAGAGCCCTTCACGGATTCCTTCGATATACCTTTTCTCTGTTTTTCCCCCGGTGTCCGGGCCTGCCTCATGGATTACCCCGGTATCGGGGCCGGACTCATGCGGGGCATATACATCTTCGAGTTCGCGGGCGGTTTCCGCAACAATACGTATTTCATCAACTCTTAACTCCTCTTCTATCTGCTTTTTGATTTCTTCCCGGATCCGGTTGACGGAATCGGCGTCCAGCACCCCCTCCTGCAACAAAAACATTTCATAGTTGGATACAGGATCTTTCTTGATCCATTCATCGAACAATTCCTGTGGAACATATTTGGTGCCGCTGGCTTCCTCATGACCGCGCATCCGGAAAGTGAGGCACTCTACCAGGTAAGGTTTCTGATTCCCGATACAGTACTCTCTGACTCCTTTAATGGTATCGTAAACAGCCAGCACATTGTTCCCGTCAATCTGCACGCCTTCCATTCCGTAACCCGCCGCCTTGTCCACCAGGTTCTTGGCCCGGTATTGTTCATTCACCGGGGTACTCAGGCCATAACCGTTGTTTTCAATAATGAAAATGACCGGGAGATCCCAGACAGCGGCCACATTGAGGGCTTCATGAAAGTCCCCTTCGCTCGTCCCCCCGTCGCCGGTGAAAGCCAACGCTGCCTTCTTCTCCCCTTTGAGCTGATGGGCCAGCGCGACGCCGTCTGCGACTGCAAGTTGAGGTCCCAGGTGTGATATCATCCCGCACACATGGTTTTGGCGGGATCCAAAATGAAAGCTTCTTTCCCTGCCCATGCTGTAACCCTCCCGGGCTCCCTGCCACTGAAGGAATAATTTATGCAGGGGCATGTGGCGCGAAGTGAATACGCCCAGGTTTCTGTGCAAGGGCATGATCCACTCATCTTCCTGCATGGCCAGGGTGGCCCCCACAGCAATGGCTTCCTGTCCAATCCCACTGAACCATTTGCTGATCCTTCCCTGCCGGAGCAGGATCAGCATTTTTTCTTCGGTAAGTCTGGGCAGCAGCAGGCTTTTGTAAATATGGACCAGCTGTTCGTCGGCTATGCTGTTACGGGAGAATTGCATGGGACAAAGTTCATTGATAAATCTGAATACCGGTCAAAAAAGCATACCCGGCTAATCACCTATTCCTTTTCGCCTTCTTTTTTATACAAAAGCGAGGTGAGTATGGAAAGGAGTATACTGAACAGGAGGGCCCACCAGAAACCATCTACCCCGAAACCGGGCACAAATTTACTAGCCAGCAGGATAATGCAGGCATTGATGACGAACAGAAAAAGCCCGAAAGTGAAAATGGTGATGGGAAAGGTAAGGATAATCAGGATGGGCTTGACAATGGCATTGAGGATGGCCAGGACAATCGCCAGAACCAGCGCCGTCCAGAAAGAATCTATATGAATGCCCGAACGAAGGATATAGGATAAGCCAAAGGCAACAACAGCAGAAACAAGGATGCGCCCGATGATATTCATAAATACGATTGAATAAAAGGTAGAAAGAATCGACTACTTACACCACGACCAGTTCATAAAAATTTTCAGGCTGCAGGTATTTGTTGGCCAGCTCCTGCAATTCCCGCGGACTGATCGTTTTGATAATGTCTATCCCATGATAAAAATAACTTTCATCCTGCTGGTTAAGCAGGATGTTCTTCCATCTTCCGGCAACCTGGAAGGGCCCGTCCAGATCTCCGAGGATGCCTCCGATCATGTAGTTTCGGGTAGCCTGCAGTTCCTCCGGGTCCACCTCTTCCTCGCATATGACTTTCATTTCCCTGTATATTTCCTGGATGGTAGCTTCACAAACTTCCTTCCCCGCCTCAGTTGATATCATGATCGCACTTTCCTGCATCTGGTTGACCAGGTAGCTGTAGATGCCATAGGTATACCCCTTATCCTCCCGGATATTGGTCATGAGCCGGGATCCGAAATATCCTCCAAAAATATTGTTGAGTACCTGGAATCTCTGGAAATCCGGATGACGGCGGTTGGGAAAGTTCCGGCCAATACGGATGGATCCCTGGACCCCGTTCGGGTCATTGGTTATCCGGTATTTTTTCTGTGCGGCAGGATAAATGGGGTGTTCTTTATTTTCCGGGACATTCCCGGAGGGGTGGATCGGCAGATGGCCGAAATGGGTTTCCATGGCCGCTACCAGATCGGCCGGCAGGCGTCCGGCAGCGAAAATGACGCACCGGCCGTTGCGGTAATATTTGTTGTAAAAGCGGACCAATTCACCCTGCTCCAGGGAAGCATAATCCTCCAGTGAGCTGTACCTTCCGTAGGGATGGTGCTCTCCAAACAGATAAGCATCAATCAACCTTCCAGCCACAAAATCACTTTTCAGCAGGCTTACCCGTAGCCTCTGCTGCATATTTTTCTTGTAGATATCCAGCTCCTCCTGCGGATAAACGGAATCCATGATCAGCTCACTGACAACCGGCAACAGTTCATGGATATGCTTGTTTAGACAATGCAGCGAGATTTCTGCCGTTTCATTCTGGCAGGACCTGTTTAGATAGGAACCATAGTATTCGAAGTGTTCATTGATTCCAAAGGCATTTCTGCTTCTGGTCCCGTTTTTAAGCAGGTAATTGGCCGTTGCGGCAACCAGGTTCTTTTCTTCATACCAGTTGCCTGCATAAAATACCCAATTGATCATCATGGTTTCCTGCGTCCCCAGATCAATGCAGTACAATTCAACCCCGTTCTTCAGGATATACTTTTTGTAGGACGGAAGCGTCAGCTCAAACTCCACCGCGTCAGTGATCTTCGGAGCGGTCTTTCTGTTCAGCATTGATCTTTGTATGTTTTGCATCTCCACAATCTCTAGTTGGTGCTGTGATAATAAATCGTGTTGCTGTTGTCCGGGTTAAAAATTTCCTGGGCTGTCTGCAGAATCTGGTCCGCAGAAATAGCCTGGTACCTGCCCAGCTCAGTGTTCATCATTTCCGCATCGCCCAGCAGTTCGTAGATAGCGAGGCTGCTGGCCCTGTTCATTACACTCATGTCTTCAAAAAGGATGGCCGACTCTGTTTTGTTCTTTACCTTGGTTAGTTCCTTTTCGTCTATACGTGAGGACCGGATTTTCATCAGCTCCTCTTCCACAGCCTGGTCTGCATCCTGCATGCCCACACCCTTGATCAATTTCCCTTCGATCACCACAAGACCCGGATCGTTGGCTCCCGTGTGGTAGCATTCAATATTGCTGAATAATTTTTTCTCCTTTACCAGGACCTGGTGCAGCCTGGATGAGCCTCCTCCACCGAGGACTTCGGTAATGAGGTCGGCGGGGTAATAGCCATCTTCCGTGCGGGCTGCCATATGGTAACATTTATAGAGTGCATCCAGAGGAACCTCGGCCTTTACCTCCAGGTGGCGGGCCCCGGTCTGTTTCGGTTCACGGGGCAGGTTGCGGAGATATTTATCCCCTGGGGGAATATCCCCGAACCATTTTTCAGAAAGCTGGAGGACATTGTCTGTTTTCACCCGGCCGGCCACCACGAGGATGGCACTTAACGGGCGGTAGTGCTGGAAAAAGAAATTTTTCACATCCTGCAGCTGGGCACGTTCAATATGGCTGAGCTCTTTTCCAATCGTCATCCACCGGTAAGGGTGAACCTGGTAGGCCAGCTCCCTCATCCTGAACCATACATCACCGTAAGGTTTGTTGATGTAATGCTCCTTGAATTCTTCGCATACCACCTTTCGCTGCACTTCCAGACTTCTTTCACTGAACGCCAGAGAAAGCATCCGGTCGCTTTCCAGCCAGAAAGCGGTCTCCAGATTTTCAGCCGGCAACTGAATGTAATAATTTGTCAGATCGTTGGTGGTAAAAGCGTTGTTTTCTCCTCCGGCCATCTGAAGAGGCGTTTCAAAGTCATCGATATTGACGGAACCGCCAAACATGAGGTGCTCAAAAAGATGGGCAAACCCGGTCCTGTTCGGATTTTCATCCTTTGCCCCCACATCATACAGAACATTGAGTACGGCCATTGGTGTGGAGGGATCTTCATGCACGATCACTTTCAGTCCATTGTCCAGCCGGAATTTTTCAAATTGAATCATAATCACCAGTTCTAGGCCCTGCTTCCGGATCCGGAAAGGGATGGTTAAACAACAAAGAAGTGCAAAATAAAGAAGAGTTGCTGAAATGAAATATAAAGGTTTTACAAAATGCTCTTCACACGCAGGGTCAGTTCCTCCAGGCCTGGCCCGCGTTTTACTATAACTTTTATCTTATCTCCCGTGTTTTGCAGAATATTTTTGTAAGCCTGTATATTCTTGCTGACCGTATTGTTCATAGCCACAATGATATCCCCCTCCCTGAACCCTGCCTTTTCTGCGGGGGAATCCTTCATCACATCTCCGACACGGACCAGCCCGTCCACCCAGTACAAGCCAAGCCCTGTATAAGCGTAGTCAAAAGGCTCCCGGTAATGCGAATTGGGCATCATATAGATATCCCGGCGGTCATAGTTGAGAATGATGTTGAAGCGTCTAAGGATATCATTGCCGATCAGGCCGCCCAGGAAGGGATAGGAGGTGACATTGTACTCATCGTCAAAGATGTAGGTAGGCACGTTGTGAAATTTGTAAGGGCCAAGCCTGAATTCCCGGATGGTGGTGAGTTTCATTGTCGTCTTGCCCCCGAGGCCCTCGGCCTGGGTCTGATAGGGTCTTTTTTTGGAATTTAGCAGGCTGCTGTCCCCTACAAAATCCGAAGAGAGTAGCAGGCAGAGCCCTGCCCCCGTATCAAAATAAAACCGGGCAGTCAGGTCTGCTGCATCCCGCACCCGGGCCGACTGGACAGGTAGGTTGACAAGCAGGGGCTTAAGAAGGAACCCGCCCTTGGGGTATTTCATCGATCCCCTGGAATAGATCTTGATCAGCGAGCTGTCATAATCGATTTTCACAATGTAGCGGGCAAAAAAAGTGTAGCCGATGATGCCGTCGATCCGGTCCCCATACACACTGCTCAGGATATCGTAATCATTTACATGGAAATCAAGGCTGTCGACACGAAGGTTGGGAAAGTGCAGGCTCTGGCTGTATACAAAACGCACATTGCGGATGCCAGCAATTCCCCGGATGGTCTTGTCAGACGGCTGCGAGGGTATCTTCAGGCGGACACAGGCGGCCGAGTCCAGGGATATTCCCCCGCTGCCCGTATCCATAATAAAATTCAGTGAATCGGGATAGCCCTCCAGGACAGCCCTGACGACCACCACCCCGCCGGTAAAAGTGGTGAAAGGAAAAGAGGTGATCAGATGGGACGGAGACGGAATAAATTCTTCCTGTGCTGCTGCCTGCATCCAGGAGAAGCTGATGACCAGCAGGGAAAGAACGGTCTTGCGGTGCCTTACTGTTTTTTGTGCAAGCCAATCTGAAACAGAAAAATCTTCCTGAAAAAGCATGAGTGGAAAATGGTTTAGTGATTATTGAATACCCGGATGCACAAAAAAGGAACTCATGAATAAATCCTGCACCGAATCCCGGATGGTAGGCAGTTTGCTTAAAAGTACCGAAAGTTTGCCGGAAACGCAAACCCTCTACACAAATTATGGCAGTCCCGGCTGCCTGCATTAAATTTGTCCAAAATCAAATGCAACCAATGGAGTTGAGCGGTATATATGGTAAGGCCATGAACATGGAATTCCTCTCGGTAGAGGAGGGAGTAAGTCTTTTTGAGCACGCACCCCTTGCTGAATTGATGCATGTCGCCAATGAACTGAGGAAAAAGCAGGTTCCCCACGGGAAAGTAACGTGGCAGATTGACCGAAATGTGAATACGACCAATGTTTGTATTGCCAACTGCAAGTTCTGTAACTTTTACAGGGTTCCCGGGCACCCGGACGCTTATATAACGGATATAGACACCTACAAAAGAAAAATTGAAGAAACCTTTCGCTGGGGCGGGGACCAGCTCCTCCTTCAGGGCGGGCACCATCCCCGGCTGGGACTCTCTTTTTATACCGGGCTGTTCAGGCAGCTCAAGGAACTGTATCCCGCACTCAAACTGCACACCCTGGGTCCCCCGGAAGTAGCACATATATGCAAGCTGGAAAAAATGTCCCACCACGATGTGCTGGTCGAGCTGAAAAAGGCAGGCATGGATTCGCTGCCTGGTGCTGGTGCGGAGATCCTCGTGGACCGCGTCAGGAGGCTGATCAGCAAAGGAAAATGCGGGGCACAGGAATGGCTGGATATCATGCGGGAGGCGCACCGTCTTCACATCACCACTTCAGCAACCATGATGTTCGGTCATGTAGAGACCCTATCGGAACGCTTTGAGCACCTGACAAAGATCCGGGAAGTGCAATCCCTTAAACCGAAAGATGCCAAAGGGTTCCTGGCCTTTATTCCCTGGACTTTCCAGGACGTCGATACCCTGCTGGCCAGAATCCGCGGCGTACACAACCTGACTACCCGGGAAGAATACATACGGATGATCGCCATGAGCCGTATCATGCTCCCCAATATCAAAAACATCCAGGCCTCCTGGCTGACGGTTGGAAAACAGACCGCCCAGCTCTGCCTGCATGCGGGCGCAAATGACTTCGGCAGCATCATGCTCGAGGAAAACGTAGTCAGTGCGGCCGGGGCCCCACACCGCTTTACCAGCAGGAGCATACAGGACGCCATACGGGAAGCCGGTTTTGAACCCCAGCTGCGCAACCAGCAATACGAATTCCGGGAAATACCCGCCAGCATCGAGGAGCAGGTGATCAACTATTGACTCCACCAAAATTTAATGATTTGATTATCAGTTGATTATTTTTATAATGGCTTCCCCCTGGAAAACCCCCGGATTAAGGGGTTTTTTTAAGAGGCTGAAAACTTAAAACGTTGATTTTAACGTTTAATAGGTAATCCTTTGCAGAAAACATGAAAAGCCCCTTTCGAAAACTGATCCGGATATCCGCCATCCTCTTTGCCGTCGTTCTCCTCTTCAATTTCTTCGGGTACTATCTCATGCATGTAAAATCTGCTGAGAATGAAGAACTTATCATGGCAAAAAGCCTTGCCGGGCGCCAGCAGACCCTTAGCCAGGTTATTTCCAAGGATGTTGCCCTTCTGTCCGGAGACCTTCTCTCCAGCGAACAGTCCCAGATGCTGAAAGACAGCCTGGGGGCTGCGCTTACCGTATTTCAGAACCAGCAGGAGACCCTGCAGAAACAGGTCGAACGGGCCCAGCTTCCGGTCCCCCAGTCCATCTTCAAGATCAGGCTGCTGATCTCTTCGGTGAGGCCTTATTTTAAGAGCATCGTCGCCATCGGCCAGGAACTGACCCAGTCGGATTCCAGCCTTTTCAGCATCAACAGGAGGTTGTATCTGCAGGAAATGCTGGACAATGAACAGAAATTTCTGCCGCTGATGCGGGATATCACCAACCAGTATTCGATCATCGTCAACGAAAAAAACAAGGAATCGTCCACCATTGAGACCGGGAAAATGATCTCCCTGATCATTGCCATCATCTGTCTGGTGATCCTGGTCCTCGAGCCGGCATTCAAGAAAGGGGAGAAGAACTATAAGGAACTGCAGAAAGCAAGAAACGAGCTGCTGAGCGAAAAGATGCATCTGGCCTCCATCCTTCAGTCTCAAACCAATTATGTTATCCGGATCAACCGGACCGGGCATTTTACCTATGCCAATATCTCGTTTCTGAAAACCTTCGGGTATACCGGGGGGGAAATCCTGCAGACCCTGTTTTTCTCCACGATTTTTCCCAAGGACATTTTCCGTTGCGAACAGATCGCCGACGAATGCTGGAACAACCCTGGAAAGATTGTCAAACTGCTTATCCGAAAACCTTTCAAAAATTCCAAGCAGTTCCTGTGGACCGACTGGGAGTTTCTGGCTCTGCTGGACGAAAGCGGTCAGCTCAAAGAAATCCAGGGAATCGGGCTGAATGTGACTGACAAGGTGCAGGCGCAGCAGGTAAAGGAAGAGGCCATCCAGACTTTGTCTTACGCCATGACCTATGCCAGGATGGGATCCTGGAAGATAGATTTTCTCACCCAGGAACTGGAGTTCAGCCGGGAGCTGAGGGCCCTGCTTGCCATGAATGATGAGACCCCCGAGAAGATCCTGCTGGAGGATTTTCTCCACCAGTACATCGTTCCGGAGGATCTCCTGCAGGTCAATGAAAAATTCAGCAAGATGATCCACAATAAGGACAACAGGGATTATGAGACCTCTTTTTCCTGCCGTGTGATCACCAGGGAGGGGTGGATGCGCTATTTGCATATAAAGGGAAAAGCCATCAATGAATATGGCGGCTTTGGAATTGCCCAGGACGTCACATCGCAAAAGGAATCGGAGAACGCTCTGGTAAATAGTGAACAGAAATTCCGACTGCTGGCGGAAAATTCGGAAGATATCATCAGTGTGCACGCGGCAGATGGGACGATCTGGTACCTTTCTCCTTCTGTAACCAATGTCCTGGGATATGAAGTAGACGAAGTGATCGGCAGGTCCATTCTGGAATATGTTCACCCGGACGACCGGCATAAGTTCGCACCTAAACCGGCAGGGCAATCCAGCCTGTATGAAAATGATAGCCTCATTGTCAGGTACCGGATATTTAAAAAGGACGGTTCTTATATATGGCTTGAATCGATCGTTAAACCGATTGTGGACCACAACGAGGTGATTAAACTGATCTGTACCTCGCGCAACATCACAGAACAAAGGGCGGCGCAGGACAAACTGAAGAAGAAAGATCTTCTCCTGCATGCCGTCGCACAGGCCACCCATACCCTGCTCATCGACACCGACCTGAACCAGGCCATCACGAAATCCATCGAGATCTTGGGCACCATGGCCATGGTGGACAGGGTGTATATTTTCCAGAACAGGTTCGAGCGAGAAGTAAAATGCTGGGTCACCACGGTAGTATATGAATGGAATGAAGATCCTGCCAATTCGCGCCTTGATGGGCCTTTTATGAAAGATATTCCCTTTGCTGAAATTGAAAAAATTATCAAGCCCCTGCAGCAGAATCTCCCCTTTATCAGCTACAAGAAACAGGAAACAGATCCGAAACTGCTCGAAATATATTCCAGACAGAAAATTGAATCGTCCATTGCCATCCCGATATTCCTTAAAGATGAATTCTGGGGATTTGTCGGTTTTGATGAAATCAGGAGTGAGCGGGATTGGAATGAGGCCGAATTTTCGATTCTCAGATCCTTTGCCTCCGCCCTGGCTGCGGCCATTGAGCGAAAACAAATTGAAGTGGAACTGGTCCAGGCAAAAGAAGTGGCTGAATCTGCAAGCAGGGCCAAGAGCGAATTCCTGGCCAACATGAGCCATGAACTGAGGACCCCCATGAACGGCATCATCGGCTTTACCGACCTGGTGCTCACCACGGACCTTCAAAAAACCCAGCGGGACTATTTACAGAACGTAAAAAAGTCTGCCTATGGTCTGCTGGAAATCATCAATGATATCCTCGACTTCTCCAAGATCGAAGCCGGAAAACTGATCATCGACCATACGCTCTTCAAACTGGACGAACTGGTTGAGGAAACCATTGATATCCTGACCGTAAAAGCCTTTGAGAAAAAGTTGGAAATGCTTTTCCGGGCCGACAAGGACCTGCCCAGCCAGTTTCTCGGCGACCCGGTGCGTATCCGTCAGATCATGGTCAATCTGCTTGGCAATGCGATCAAGTTTACCAAGGAGGGGGAAATATTTGTCTCGATTCAAAAACAGGGAGACATTTACTGGAAGGACGACAAGAAATATCTCAATTTCATCATAGAGGTCAAAGACACGGGGATTGGTATAGCCAGGGAAAAGCTGCAGAAGATATTTGAAAGCTTTACGCAGGCAGACAGTTCAACCACGCGCAAATACGGGGGCACCGGCCTGGGGCTTGCCATATCCAAGAGCCTGGCTGAACTGATGGGAGGCTATCTCACGGTGGAAAGTGAACCCGGAAAAGGCAGTGTGTTTGCGCTTCACCTGCCTCTTGAAATCGCCAATGAGGAGCCCGAGGTGCTGATTACTTCCCGTCCAGTGCTAAAGAAAGTACTGGTGGTGGATGACAACCTGACCAACCTCCATCTCATGCAGGATACACTTGGGTACTTCCAGATTCATTGTGAACTTTCCCCCTGCGGAGAGGACGCTCTGCAGAAAATCAGGCAGGCCCATGAGAATAAGGAACCTTTCGACCTGATCATTACCGACCACCACATGCCAGGCATGGATGGAATCAACCTGGTCAAAGAAATCAAGAACCAGGTGCCCGGAAGCAACCAGCCGGTCATACTCATGCTATCTTCCCTGGAGAAGAACCTGTACCAGTATGAAGCGGACAAGACCGGTATCAACAAGTTCATTTCCAAACCTGTCAAAATGCACGAGCTAAACAGCACCCTGCTGTCCCTGTTTGAAAAGAACATGCAAAACGATGCCCTGCACCCCTCACTCCAGGTCATTGAGAAAATATCCCAGGCAGCGGGCATCATGGTTGTTGATGACGATCCGATCAATATGATGCTGATTTCGGAAGTCCTGCGCAAGATGGGATTTGAAGTAATCCAGATGCACAACGGAAGGGAAGTGCTGGATTCGCTGGCCCACTATGATCCTGTGCTGATCTTCATGGACGTCAACATGCCCGAAATGGATGGATATACCACGACCAGGAGTATCCGAAGACTCCCGGAACCGCTCTGCAATATCCCGATCGTTGCCCTGACAGCCGATGCCATGAAAGGGGATAGGGAAAAATGCCTGGACTCCGGGATGAATGATTACATCTCAAAGCCGTTCAAGATGGAGGAAATTGAGGCAGTGCTGAAGAATTACACCCTCATCGTCTGATCCATAACCGGGCGGGATCATATTGACGCATGAATCCCCAAGCAATCATGAACAGGTACCGTTGGGGCCGCCGGCAGGCAACAGACAGGTCTTCCCCTGCCGCACCGCATGGCCGACAGGCCATCCTTTCCTCGGGTGTCCAGACAATAAATTGTTAATACCAGCAACAGGGCCAGACATTCCGTGAAACCATCAGCGTGAAGGGACGGGGTATCCTGTTTTCATCAGGCCAGAGCAGGGGAGCATGCACAAAAAGCGTTCAGGGGACTGGTATAGCGGGACAGTCCCGCAGCAGGGCAAGGTTAAAAAGGGAGAATCAATTGCTGGTGACAGATTCGTCTTCCTTACGTTCACCATCATATACATTCAGGGAAACCTTCCATTCGGCCTCCACATTCTCGATGGTCAGATCGATTTTCATTTTCTTCATTTCTCCGGACGCCGGCAGCAGTTCAAACAGGATATTGGTCAGCTTTCTTTCTTCGTAAGGCGTCCTGTACTGGCCGCTCACAATAAAGGGCTTTTCCCCATCTACCTTGATGATGGTATTTTCGATCTGGTCGTAGATCTCCCGGAATTTGTTTTTGGCCTGGCTGAATTCCCTGCTTTGAAAAACATGGCAGTTCCATGAATAAGAATCGTTGTCAGGCAGGGAGTACTTGGTTATGATACATGCGGAGGAGCCCGGAACCTGAATGGTGGATTTGTATTCCGTGGTCTTGGGATGCTGGACAAGCACTTCCCCGCGGATGTTATGAAATCGGTTCGGGAAATCCCGGATAACCTTTTCTAAGGCAATATTGGTGTTGTTAGAGAAGACATCCTGAGCTGGGGAGCCGATGCCATAGGCAAGGAATGCAATCGATAAAGCAAGGCTTCTCATGGAAAGGATTTTTGCTAAATTAGTCATTTCCCCGCGGCGATCCAATAGGGAAAGTACGCAGTAACCCTGCGTCTGAACGGCACAATAATATCTCAGAAAATACGTTCTCCCCCCGGTACCATTATCCTAAACTTACCGCCTAAGCATGAAAAAGGAGAGAATGTACTTTGACACGCAAAAAGCCAAACTCTACAGGAATTTTTACCGCCGCTCCTCGAATGTTTCCACCTTTGTCAGGACACTATTGGCAGTGATCGTTGAAGGTCACTCCCCACTGGGGGATTATACCCGTCACCAGTCCCGCAGAAAAAGATAGCTGGCATTGAGTATCCATTTTGTCCCGGAGATTCCGTTTCAGGCTGTCATCCGTATGCCATTAGGCGGTCTTTTCCCAACTGATCTTCTCCAAACCACCTGATTGTTTATCGGCCTGGAATTACTATGAGGGTAAGCGCTGTATGGGGGTGTACAGGAACCTCGAGAGGACTTGGAAAGAATCAGTCATACCGAGTCAGAACCAGTATTGAGACCAAGAAGACGCTCCGGGAAAAGAGGCGGTTGATACAGTGCCTATGGAACGCTACAGAGGGGGCCGCACTTAAGCACCTGACAAGCTCAACAGGCCCCTGCTACCGGGTTTGATACTATACCAGGAAATCATTTCAGAGTCCGGCGCGACCATACTGCCGGCAACAAGAGCCTGCGCAATAACCTGGCTTCACAAAATTGGATTATTACAGGGTTAGTTGAAGCTACATCCGATAAAATAGCCGGTCGGGATCCTGTCTCCCCCGAAGGGCCTCCTTCTCATTGCCTGAAGCCCGGGTTTCGGTTCCCGCCGCTCCGGTTCGGACCAAACATTCCGGGCATTTTGCGCTGTTGCTGGGCAGGAAAATTGTTCAGGTTCCAGGTAAAGCTCAGCATGGCGTAACGGGTAAGTACATTGGTCCTGGTCGTCGTGCTTTGAATGGAAGAAACCGATTTGCTAACAGCTGTATTCTGGTTTAGCAGATCAAACACAGACAGGCGGATCTCCCCGTTTTTTTTCTTGAACAAGGATTTGGCGATGCTGGGGTTCAGCAAGGGAACACTGGCGGTGTATCCCGGAACCTTTGTATTGGTATAAGTATAGTCGAAGGTTGTCGCGATAAGCCATCCGCTGTTGGTATAGGCTGTGACATCGAGAGAAAATGCCTGGGAATAATAATCCAGGTTCTGACCGGACCTGATGGAGTTGCGCGCAATATTATAAGTGGAGACGGAGCTGAAATTCAGATCAAAATTCTTTTTGATATTCGTCGTGAAGGAAATGGTTTCGGCCAGGGCCGTGTTCCTCACGTAAGAATGTTCGTATATGTCCTTTGGCCCATACACAATGCTGGTATCCACCAGGGTCTGGCTTTGCGAGTAATTGACATTGGTAATAAAATTGAGATTGGATTTGGGCTTCTTGAGGGCAAACCCGTAATTAAAATATCCGGATAGGTTATAGGTTCCGTTCAGGTTAACGTAAGTTGTAGTCTGGCCGCCTTTGTTGTTATACATGACCGAAGTCTGAATATCATTTACAATGGTACTCGCGTTGATCGTAGCAAACAGGACACGCTGGGTGGCAGGATCAAAGGAAGTATACAGCATACGCAGGCTGTGGGTGAATTGTGGTTTGAGTGCCGGATTGCCGACCTGGTAGTTGATGTTGTCGGAAGTGGTGATCAGGGGCTGCAGCTGGGAAGCTGTGGGCGTTCCCGTGCGACCGGAATAGTTTAGTCGGAAATGCTGAGTTTTTGAAAACTGGTACTGGAAATTAACGGTCGGGGTAAGGTTGACATAACTCTCAGCCACCGTGATGTCCTTGGTTGTGTTCAGGCTGTTGAAATCCGTGAACTGGACACCGGAGCCAACCGACAAATTGAAGCGGGAATCCTGGATCCGGTAATTGAGGGATATCCGGTGAGCATTTGAGGTGAACCGGTAGGAATTGCTGAACAGGCTGTCAAAGGAACTGTATTGCTGCGTTGAGTCAACATAGTCGTAAGTATTGTTAATCGTTACGCTGTGGTTGTGTGTATAGTTATAGTTGAGCTCCAGGATCTGGTTTTTGCCAACTGGTTCAGTGAAGGACAGTGTCGGGCTGAAAACGAGGGTATGGAGGGAGTCATTATAATACTGATTAATCGTATCCACGGTCCCTAACTTATACAGATTGTTGACTGCGTAATTATTTCCGTAACCGTCATTGACATTGGCCGTAGTGTTCAGGTCAATGGAAATGGTCTGATATTGCTTTTTGAATCTGTGCCTGAACTGCAGGTTGGCGCCATTGATACCATAACCACTGTTGGAACTGGAAGACTGGTTCCTGGTGGTGCTAACAGGCTGGTATTCGTTGTCCGTTGTCGTGGAATAGGATGAGGAACGGGGGGTGGTTGTCTGGAAGGTCACATTGGGACGGAAGACAAGAGAATTGCTGCTGTCGAATTTGTGCTCCAGGTTGAGGTATACGCGGTGGTTGTCGGTCTTTTGGATATTTGACTGCACCCCGCTGCTGTAATTGGAGGAATCTGTCTTGATAAATTTGTCGATGCTGTCTGTCTGGCTGGTGGACACATGCTGGCTGTTAAAAAAATAACTGCCATACAGATCGGTCTTCCCGTTCCAGGAATTCCGGTAGTTGGCTCCTCCGGCCCACACGGTCGTTACACCGGCACTGCTCGGGCTGGTCGCTCCGCTGAAATTCCCGCTTCCCCCTCTTCTCCCTCCTGAATTTCCGAGGATGTCCTGGATGGTAAAATTCTGCTTGTTGACGTCATTGGCCTGCCCCAGCAGGGAAATCTGCTGGTCATTGTCAAAACGGTGCATGTTGATGCTTTCGTCATAGGCTTCATTGGTGCCAATTCCTGCGACAACCCGCCCGAAATATCCCTGGCGTTTGTCCTTCTTGGTAATGATATTGATGGTCTTCACCCGGTTGCCGTCATCAAACCCGGTAAATTTGCTCTGGTCACTCAGGTCATCAAACACCTGGATCTTATCGATGATGTCAGGCGGCAGATTGCGGGTAGCGAGTTTTGGGTCATCATTGAAAAAACGCTTTCCATTGACCAGAACCCTGGAAACAGTTTCCCCCTGGGAAGTGATGTTTCCGCTCTTGTCTACCTGTATGCCCGGCAATTTTTTCAGAAGGTCCTCTGCCAAGGCGTTGGGTTTGGTGGTAAATACTCCGGCGTTGTATTCCACCGTATCCTTTTTGATGCTGACGGGAGGCTGTTCAATGATGACCTCGGCCAGCAGGTAGCTTTTTCTTTGCATGTACAGGGAACCGAAATCAATGGTCGAATTGGCGACAGAGACGGAAAATCTTCGGATGATGGGCTGGTAGCCCTGAAAACTGATGATGAGACGATAATAACCGGCAGGCAGGTTTTTGATCAGGAAGGTCCCGTTTTTATCGCTGAGACTGAATTCACGGACACTGGAGTCCCCGGAAACCTGGACGGTGACGGAAGCTCCATACAGGAATTGTTTGCCTGCCGTATCCAGGATCCTGCCTGCCACAGAACCACTGATCTTCTGCTGTGAATACAGCGAAGCCCAGGAGCAGACCAGGGTGACCAAAAGCAGGTAAGTCCGGTTCCTCATCTTATCATGTTGAGACGAATGCCAAAATAATGGCTTATAACAATTTGATGGGCACCAACTTGTATTAGTGGCAAAAATACATTGCCAGCAGGGTGAATCTATAATGGTTAGCTGAACAGGTATTCAACATCTTCTCTGGACAGACTCTTTACAAAGCCGTCGTCATCGGCAATGAGGTCTTTTGCCAATACCCGTTTCTTTTCCTGGAGTTGTATGATTTTATCCTCAATACTGTCCTTACAGATCATTCTGTAGGCAAAAATATTCTTCGTCTGACCGATACGGTGAGTCCGGTCAATGGCCTGCTGTTCTACGGCCGGGTTCCACCAGGGATCGACGATGTACACGTAATCGGCGGCCGTGAGGTTCAATCCGACCCCGCCTGCTTTCAAGGAGATCAGAAATACCCGGCAACTGTCATCTTTCTGGAAACTCTGGATCGCCCTCTCTCGCTCCTGCGCGGAAGTGCTGCCGTCAAAATATTCGAATTTCACGTCGAGCTCCCTGAGCTTGTCCCTGATCAGGGCGAGCATTCCCAGGAACTGGGAGAATACCAGGGCCTTGTGGTCACCGATGTTTTCGGTGATTTCCCTGGTCAGCTCATCGAGCTTGATGGAATGGTTGGGATATTTTTCTGTTTCGTTAAGGATGGCAGGTGAATCACAGATCTGGCGGAGTTTCATGAGGCCCTGCAGGATGGTCAGCTGGGATTTTTGAATGCCCTGCGCTTCTATGGTACCCAGGATCCGGTCGCGGTAGTCATTGCGGTAGGCGTCATACACTTTTCTCTGCTCATCCTCCATCTCGCAATACAGGATCGTCTCGGTTTTTTCCGGAAGGTCTTTGGCCACCTGTTCCTTGGTCCTTCGCAGGATAAACGGATACAGCAGTTTGCGCAGGTGGTCCTTGCGATCCGGTTCTCCGAATTTGTCGATGGGGATGGCGAATTCCTGCCTGAAAAATTCAATGCTGCCCAGCATGCCCGGATTGAGGAAATTCATCTGGGCAAATATATCAAATGTGTTGTTTTGGAGTGGTGTACCGCTCATGCACAGCCGATGTTTGGCATGGAGCAGGCAGGCGGCCTTGGTCACCTTGCTTGCGGGGTTCTTAATGGCCTGGGATTCGTCCAGTATCACATAATCAAAGGGGATCTCCATCAGTAATTTGATGTCGCTTCGCAGGGTACCATAGGTAGTGATGATCACATCGTAACGGGTGAGGTCATGCCTGGCACGACTTCTGTCCCCCCCGTGGTGGATATAATAGGTGAGGTCGGGAGTAAATTTGCGGATCTCGCTCTCCCAGTTAAACATCAGGGTTGTCGGACAGATCACCAGGCCGCCCAGTTGCTGATGGGTATCTTTGAAATGCTGCAGAAAAGACAATGCCTGGACTGTCTTACCCAGACCCATGTCATCGGCCAGGATACCACCCCAACTGACCTCATGGAGATAATTGAGCCAGTGAAATCCGTGTACCTGGTAAGGTCTTAAAATATGGTCCAGGTGGACGGGTGGCGGAATTTCCCTGATCGTCCGGAATTCCCGCAGTTGTTCATATTTTTTTTCCAGGTGCAGGATCAGTTCTTCCTCGTTTCGGTTGTTATAGAGTTCATCAATCACACTCATGTGATATTTTGACAAACGCATCTGGTTGGTTTTTCCTTCCCCAACCCGAAACAGCAGGGAATATTTCTTGATCCATTCTTCAGGCAGCACGCCCAGAGTTCCGTCCTGTAACGGGACAAATTGCTGGCGGTTGGCAAGCGCTTTCTTGATATCGGCGATTGTTACCTTCTGTTCCCCGAAGAGGATATCCACTTTGGCGTCAAACCAGTCGGTATTGCTGTTGATGTGAATCTTGGTCTGGGGCTTGGCCGTATTGAAACGGAAATTTTTCAGTGCCTCGTAGCCATAAACGGGAATCTTCATTTCCTGCATCGCATCGGTGAAAAGAAAAAACCAGTTATTGCGAAGCACATCAGTTCCCTTCAGGGCAAGACTCGAGGAGCCTTCCGGGTGTATGAACTGGGAATGCAGGGATTCCAGTTTCCGGGTGAACTGTTCCTCTGACTCCCGGTTCCGGTGCACGATCAGCACCTTATCCCCATCCGGCACCACGATCTGGCCTTTTCCGCCGGCCCGTGTTTCAAATCCCTTGTAAGAGAACACAGGCTGGAAAATGAGATAGTCCCCCTTTTCCTGTAGTAATAATTTCTTTTCGGGTTCGCCGTTTTTGATCTCCCGGACGAGTTCATCGGCGAAATCAACCTGGTATTCTTTGGTCAGGGGAAGAACAAAATTTCTCAGCTGGATAGGCCAGTCGGCCTTATCAATCGAGAATTTCCCCTTGCCCGCAAATTTTTCTATCACCGCAATGTCTTCCTGGCGGTTCCACAGATAAAGATTGTTATTGTAGGAAAAGAGCACACTGCTCTTGCATTCATTGTGGGTGATCTCGACGGCCTGTCCATTGATCTTGACATAACAGCGTATTTCAAACTGGTTTTTATGTGTCTGGATCCTGAAAAAAGGCGTCAGGTGATCAGGCGATATTCCGATCGGATGCAGGTTTTCCGTTTTGAACGGTTTGTGTCCGTTCAGAAAGAAAACAAACGGGTTGTCGTTGAGATCGGTAAAAAGTTTCTTGAATTTGGGATGAAGGTATTCAACAATGAGGGCCTTGGTCTCTTCGGGCAGATCATCCTGTTCGTGATGAATGATGTTTTCCCAGATGCCACTGAAGGGAGAGTTTCGGTTAAGGTATTTGTTGATCTCGGGTTCCTGCATTTTGCGCAGGGCCGGAATCAGTTGTCTGTCATTTTCATTGAAGGGATCCGTGCTGATGAACTTGAGCAGATCCATTTTTTCCACTTTGCCGACAAAGGATGTCTGTTCATCATTGCTTTCCCCGGAAATGGCTTCCACCAGGAAGCCGGGGTAATTGGCATGGTTGAAATTAAAGACCACGCCAAGCCTTTGCATGGAACCCTGCTCCTTTTCCAATTCTGTTTCCACGTAGCCGGGAGATTCTTCTGCAACGGGCCTGGGTCTGTTGTTCAGGACCGGCGTAGCTCTCTTGATGGCCGGGTCCAGCACGCGCAGAAAAGGTTTGCCCTCTTTGTACGTGAATTCAAATTTCCCATCCAGGTTGTCCTGGAGGGAATATCCATAGGCTTCCAGCAATTTATTTTTTTCCTTATCCCAGTTCCTGATGCTGTCAAAGTAATAGGGGCCATGGGCATGCAGGAGCTGAAGAAATACGATGACTTTGGGAAGACAAAGCGGATGGGTCGGGTCTTCGTAATCACAGCTGGTATCAAAATTCCGCTCTTCATTTTTGCGGAGGATCACCGCATAGTCGTGACCATCCAGTTCCACGGAGGCTTTGACTGTTTCGTCTTTGGCAGATTCAATCCTTGGCTTCTGCGTGCGGAGATATTTTTCGGCTTCATCGAAAGTAGTGGCAGAACAGAGCAGCCGGATACTCTTCAGGTCAATGTATTTCATCTTGACCACGGTATGCTGCTGGTGATAGACGGTTTCCTCTGTCTTGAGCAGGTTTTTATCCAGTAACTCCTGCAACTGTATAAGGGATGCAGCTTCATGGCGGCAGATGTCACCCAGGTTGTAGGGGCAGCTGCATCTCACCGAGAGGCTCTTCGCATTCTTGAACTTTTGTACGTATACCTTATAGTAAGTGGAATAACTATCGTCCTTTACCCTGAAGGTAACGGATTCAAACAGTTCATCATATTCTATAAGCTCCACGAATCCGATTGCATGAATCTTCTTTCCACGACGAATCACTTCATCGGTCCCGTTGGTATACACATACTTGATAAGGTGCGGTAGCGCCATTCAACTAGACAATTTACCTTTGATGTTTTGCGAAGGGTGATGCATTCATACCGTTCGGAAAAGGATAATCTGCAAAAGTAAAGGAAAAAAAGGCAAGTACAGAAAGAATTCAAAAAGAATTCATACATGCCGGCATTTTGAAGCCGCGTTTGCCGAATTAACAAAATCATAAGGTTTATCAGGATCCAACCAGCTTCTTTCTGCGGTTATTCATTATCCACCCGGTAATGAAGAACACAGCGATGGCCAGGATCCCGACCGGGAAAATAAGCCAGTAGATGGATCTGCTGTTTACGGGAATATTCTCCCGGATCGGCCGCAGGCCTGGTCCCTTGTACTCCCTGGCCCCGATATCAAAAGTCCTTCCCTGGGGCCTTTTTACGCCGTCAAAATCATCCTGTATGAATGAGACAGATGCCCCGGCATCAATAGCAGGACTTCCGGATTCAAGATAACAGTCGACGGTGTCTTTTAATACTGCATTGTCTATGGGGTCGGCAATGTAGAGGTTATGCGTGGCTGTTACCGTGTTTTCACTGCCATAATCTATGATATTCAGGGTGTCCGCCTGGTCAGTGGTAGGAGCATTTCTTGAATGAAAGCGAAGATTGTTGATCACTTCTGCCGTAAACGGTTTCGTTCCATAATTCAACAGGACGGGCGTCACATAATTAATAAGGTTTTTATAGTTGCCGACCGTATTGTTACAGACATGCAGGCGCGCACCTGCGGGGGAGGAAATCCCCGGAGGGGAGAGGAACCCCCGGTAGTCGACAAAGCCATAGGCATCAGTCCCCAGGTCTATATTGTCGTAGACATAGCTGTCGCTGCTGCTATCCAGTGAGAGCTGGACGAGTCGCAGGAACCAGCCCCATTGATGCCCGCTTCTCTTACAGTGATGGATACGCGCATTTCCGGTGATTTGAAAAATACCCACATCGTCGTCCTGGTGCCCCAGGATACCATTCAAGATCCAGTGGTGAATGTCAGCGCGGTAAAAACTGGTTGCATTGATCTGGGAAGGGCTGCCCGAGCTGTCAACGAGGATATAAGCATATTCGCAGCTGTCCTGCACATTGATGAGCGGTCCGTGATAATTGCCCATCAGGCTGGAACAATTTACCAGGTGCAGGTGGACAAAGTGGCACCGGTAATATTCTTTGGTGCTGTCATGGATGCCATCATATTTCAGCATCGTAGTCTGGGGATTGATTACACCGTTGCCTCCGGTGCAGTTACGGAATTCAATATGGGACCATGTACATGCGGTGTGGTTGCCAAAAGTAAGGATGGCATCACGGCTCTGCCCGGAAAATGAAAATCCGTAGGTTAGTCCCGCAGTCCCCGTACCGGTAAAGACTACCTGACTGTTATTGGCAAATTCTACCACTTGTCCGGCAAAAACAACCAGACCGCGGTAATTGACAATGGTGATCCCAGATAAATTGCTGAATTGGGAATAACTATAGGTTCCAGCCCGGATGGCGATGGTATCTCCAGACTCAAGCCCTCTCATGTCTGTCTTTTTGACCGAACCGCTCCCGTTGCCTATGATCAGGGTCCTTGCAAATACAGTACTGTTCATCAGGCAGAAAAATATCAGGAAGGATCTGGTCATTGTGCGATTTTACAGGGGAGGTGAATACATGTAAACCCTGAAGATGGGCAAAAAAGAAAAAGGATCCCGAATATACAATTAATTTGTCCAAGACCTGGGGGAGGAAAGGACAATTCTGACCGGGCGGGAAAAATTAATTTGAGGAACCCTTTTTGGAATAGCATTTGTCCCATATACCTTTGTGCCGATCGGTCATTCTACTAAACCTCCATTTATGATCCGTTGCATTTTGACTGCGATGCTTGCCTTCCTGTCTATTTTCCCATCGGCCATTTCCCAAAACCTGAAAAAAGCAGACAAAGTCACCCTTGGCAACCTGCAGGATGAAGTCCGGTTTCTTGCGGATGACAAACTGGAAGGAAGGAGGGCAGGTACTGCCGGAGAGAAACTGGCTAGCGATTACATCATATCTGCGTTTCAGAAGCTGAACCTCCAGCCCATGGGAGAACATGGCAGCTGGCTTCAGCCTTTCGAAATCAATGAGGGAAGGCAGGTGGACAGCACCTCTCATTTCATCATCAATTCCCGGGAACTGATCCTGGAAAAGGAATATTTTCCCCTTGGCTTCAGCGCGCTTAAGACTGCGCAAGGTTCCCCTGCGATGGCCCTGCAGGAAAAAGACGTACCCTGGTTTATAGATCTGAAGGAACAGCTGGAAAGTGCCCAGGCCAATCCTCATTTTGACCTGGATGAAGCGCTGCATGCCCGGGTAAGGGACTGTGTAAAGAAGGGAGCAACCGCCGTTATCTTCTATAATAGTTCCAAAATCACGGACAATATTGCCTTTAATCCGAAGGACCGGTCGACGGCAGCAGAAGTGCCAGTCCTTTATGTAACCAAGGATGGCAGAAGAAAATATCTCCGGGATGAGTTCGCTTCCATGGAAGTAAAGATAGCCGTGAGCATGAGCGAAAAAAAGCGGACCGGTCATAATGTGATCGGGTTTCTGAACAATGGAGCTCCCTCTACGGTTGTACTGGGCGCACATTATGATCACCTAGGGCATGGAGAAGACGGCAACTCGCTCTACCACGGCCCTGACCGGATGATTTTCAACGGAGCAGACGACAATGCCAGCGGGGTGGCGGCCATGATTGAGCTGGCCAGGCTGATCAAACAGGCCAAGTTGAAAAAGAACAACTTTCTGTTCATTGCATTTTCAGGCGAGGAGATTGGCCTGTTCGGATCCAAATATTTTACCGAACACCCCACCCTCATTCTCAGTACGGTCAATTATATGTTCAATATGGACATGGTTGGCAGGCTCAATGACAGCACTCATGCACTGACGGTCGGCGGGTATGGAACTTCTCCGACCTGGGGAAGCCTGTTCACCCGTGTAGATGAGAAAAAATATTTCCTCCTGAAATTCGATTCCAGCGGAACCGGTCCCAGTGATTATACCTCCTTTTACCGGAAGGATATCCCCGTCTTGTTTTTTTTCACCGGCCTTCACGCGGATTATCATAAGCCCACGGACGATTACGACAAGATCAACTACAACGGAGAGCTGCAGATTGTGAAATATATTGAGAAGCTGATAGAGGATCTGAACGATAAAGGAAAGCTGGCTTTTACAAGGACAAGGGAAACCCAGACCGGCACCACGGCGCGCTTCAGCGTAACACTGGGCATCATGCCCGACTATACCTACGGCGGAACGGGCGTGCGGGTGGATGGCGTGAGCGAAGGCAGACCTGCTTTTAACGCCGGGCTGAAAGCAGGGGATGTGATTGTCAAACTGGGAGACTACCAGGTTTCCACCCTGGAAAATTACATGCAGGCGCTTTCAAAATTCAAAAAGGGCGACCGAACTACGGTCGAATACAAGAGAGGCAATAACAGCGGGGAAGCTGTGATTCAGTTTTAATGACTACCTTTTCAAAAAATTGAACCTTTCCGCCGGGAAAGGGGGAAACGATGAAACTCAGGCTCGACAATGATGAATTGACCAGCGATTTTTTTGAAGATACCCGGCTGCTCGGTATCGTGGCTCCCGTGAAAAGCTACCAGTTCTGCTGGCAGCTCAACAACCACCTCCGATTTGATTTCAGGATGAATAACCAGATAGAAATCCAGCTTGCCAAAAAACAGAGAAAATACTTTTTTCACGTATATGAATGTCCCGAAGCCTGCAACACGCTGGTACACTACCTTTACAGCAACCAGCATGACGGGGAATACCTGCTTCCGGAATTCCGGCATCTTGATTTCCTCTGGCTGTTGAAAGGGGACTCCGTCGGTGAAGACATGGTTGCCGGCCTGGTACGGTCCATTAAATCCCTCAGCAGCGTCCAGCTGGTGACTGAACTGGCACAGGACAAAATCAGGCATAAGGAGCACCTGATATTCTGAGGCCCTGGCAGGATCTATACTGAACACAATACTTGGATAACATAAAACAGGATCCTATGTGGAAGGAAGAGAACAACAAGCTCTACCGGAAATTTGAATTCCGGAGCTTTTCTGAAGCTTTCGCTTTCATGACCCGCGTGGCCATCGAAGCAGAAAAAATGAATCATCACCCCCTCTGGACCAATGTCTACAACCGTGTGGAAATCTGGCTTTCCACACATGATGCAGGCGATGTAGTCACCGAACGTGACAGGAAGCTGGCCCAGAAAATTGATTCCCTGTTATAGCGTACTGAAAGGCAGGTTGCCGGCCGGAATGGTTGGCGGAGGATTGCTATCCGTTCATGCTTGCGAGAAACTCTTCATTGCTTTTGGTTCCCTTCATGCGCTTGAGCAGTTCATTCATTGCCTCTTCGGTATTCATATCGTTCAGGTATACCCGCAGCAGGTTCATGCGCTGGAGCACATCCCTTTCAAGCAGCAGGTCATCGCGCCTGGTCGAAGATGCTACCAGGTCGATGGCCGGAAATATGCGGCGGTTGGACAATCTTCGGTCGAGTTGAAGCTCCATATTGCCCGTACCCTTGAATTCTTCAAAAATCACTTCGTCCATTTTCGAGCCGGTGTCTATCAGCGCAGTGGCCAGAATAGTCAGCGACCCGCCAAATTCTATCTTCCTGGCAGCCCCGAAAAATTGTTTGGGTTTTTGCATGGCGTTGGCTTCCACGCCGCCGCTGAGCACCTTTCCTGAGGCGGGGGCCACGGTATTGTGGGCACGTGCCAGCCGGGTAATGGAGTCCAGCAGGATGACCACATCGTGACCACATTCCACCAGGCGTTTTGCTTTCTGCAGGGCAATGGTGGAAACCTTGACATGTTTTTCTGCAGGCTCGTCAAAAGTGGATGCGATGACTTCTGCTTTCACACTTCGTTCCATATCGGTTACTTCTTCCGGGCGCTCATCCACCAGCACGATCATCAGGTAACATTCCGGATGATTGGCGGCAATGGCATTGGCAACTGCCTTGAGGAGCATGGTCTTACCCGTTTTGGGCTGTGCAACGATCAAGCCGCGCTGACCTTTTCCAATCGGCGTGAACAGATCCATGATGCGGGTGGAGTAATCACTGGGGCTGACGAACAGATTCAACTTTTCATGGGGGAAAAGTGGGGTGAGGTAGTCAAATGGCACCCTGTCGCGAACTTCTTCGGGACCCTTGTTATTGATGGTTTCCACCTTCAGCAGGGCAAAATATTTTTCGCCTTCTTTGGGCGGGCGCACTGCACCATAGACCGTGTCCCCGGTCTTCAAGCCGAATAATTTGATCTGGGAAGGGGAGACATACACATCATCCGGTGAGGACAGGTAATTGTAATCACTGCTGCGCAAAAATCCATATCCGTCCGGCATCATTTCCAATACCCCTTCGGCCATGATGACTCCGTCAAACTCGATATTGAACACATCATTGCGACGCTGGGGATAGACCTTATTTTGCTGTGATTCACCAGCCTCCCTGTTCATTTCGGGCGCCGCTTCCGACTCTTCCTGGAGCAGGTCCGTCTCTTCATCTTCGCCGGAAGGGATGTTTATTTCTTCAGCATCCATTTCATCCATGTTTTTTTGAAGGGAAGCGGGTTCTGTATGTTCTTCTTTTTTCTTAAATTTCTTCATCAGCGGCTTTTCTTCTTTCTTCCGGGCCTCTTTTTTGGGTTCCGGCTTTTTTGATTTCTCGTCTCCGCTTTCTACAAAGGCTTCTTCGTTTGTATTGGCAGTTGCCGTTTTGATGATTCTTTTGCGCCTTGGTTTTTCTCCGCCGGCTTCGGACTTTTCGCTGGATACAACGGCCTGTTTATCGAGGATTTTATATACCAGTTCTTGTTTGTCGAGTTTTTTTGCACTGGGGATTTTTAACTGTTCAGCAATATCTAACAGTTCGGGAACGAGCATGTCGTTCAATTGAAGGATGTCGTACATAAAAGGACTTGAGAGTTAATACGTTAAAACAGGTGGCCTGTTTTGATGAAAAGATTTTTGAAAATGTATTTAGGTTATGATGAACGGAATGGCTAAAACTGATGGTCTGTGAGCAAAGGATAAGAGCTATTCAGCTTAATTCCAATGCAATGATAGCATAAAAACGCAAAAAGCAAAAAAATATTTTCTTTAACAGGCTGTTAAAAGCCAGCGTGGAGGTGGTTTTCGACCGCTTTGGGCATCATAACAAAATAACTGCAAACCCCTAATTCAGACCGTTCCGTGATTATCTTTGCACACCTTTAAAATCGTAGCCATGTTTAATAAGCGAGTAAAAGTGAAAACTCTTCTGGCGACCGAGGAGACTGGCCAGCAGGTAACCGTAATGGGTTGGGTGAGGACATTCCGCAACAACCAGTTTATAGCGCTCAATGACGGATCTACCAATGACAATCTTCAGGTGGTTGTAGAGCTGGGAATAATGGGTGATGCAATGCTCCGGCGTATTGCTACCGGCGCTTCCCTGAAAATTACCGGAGAAGTGATCCCTTCACCGGGTAAGGGACAGAAAATAGAGCTCAGGGCTAAGTCCATTGAGGTACTTGGTGACAGCGATGCGGACAAGTATCCGCTGCAACCCAAAAAACACAGTCTTGAATTTCTGCGCGAGATAGCTCACCTCCGTTTTCGTACCAATACTTTTGGATCCGTATTCCGCGTACGTCATGCCCTGGCCTTTGCAATCCACCAGTTTTTCAATCAAAGGGGATTTATCTACCTGCACACCCCGATCATCACCGCATCTGACGCCGAAGGAGCGGGAGAAATGTTTAAAGTAACTACGTTGCCTTTTGACCATACTCCCCGGATGCCGGACGGATCGGTCAATTTCAAGGATGATTTTTTTGGCAGGGCAACCAACCTCACCGTGAGCGGCCAGCTCGAAGGAGAACTGGGTGCCATGGCCTTCAGCGAGATCTATACTTTCGGTCCAACCTTCCGGGCAGAGAATTCCAACACAGCACGGCATCTTGCCGAGTTTTGGATGATTGAGCCAGAAATGGCTTTCCATGATTTGGAGGATAATATGGACCTGGCGGAAGAATTTATCAAATACATCATCGGTTACGCCATGGAAAACAGCCGCGCTGACCTTGAATTTCTGGCGCAGCGTCTGGCAGAGGAAGAAAAACAAAAACCACAAAACGAGCGCTCCGAATGGGGACTTGTCGAAAAGCTCGATTTTGTCCTGAGCAACCAGTTTGAGCGGATTTCCTATACGGAAGCCATCCAGATCCTGCTGGATTCCCCGACGTACAAGAAGAAGAAATTTAAATACGAAGTGCAATGGGGAATTGATATGCAAAGCGAACATGAACGATACCTCGTGGAAAAGCATTTCAAAAAGCCGGTCATCGTCAGCGGTTACCCCAAGACGATCAAGGCATTTTACATGCGACAGAACGACGACGGGAAGACGGTTGCTGCCATGGACATCCTTTTTCCTGGCATCGGCGAAATTGTGGGCGGTTCGCAAAGAGAGGAAAGACTTGACAAACTGGAAGAGAGAATGAATGAAATGCAAATCCCTAAAGAGGACTTGTGGTGGTACCTGGATACCAGGCGCTTTGGAACCGTTCCCCATGCGGGTTTCGGCCTGGGGTTTGAGCGGATGGTGCAGTTTGTAACGGGGATGACCAATATCCGCGATGTAATTGCCTTTCCCAGAACACCAAAAAATGCTGAATTCTAGGATTTGGGCAGGGGATAACCTTGCCAGGAATGGATACCGGAGATATCTTTTTTTATGGAAACCGAATCCGCGCGAATCTCACTTGGAAGACAACGGCCCCTGCTTCACAAAAACCACAAGTATGGCAGACCTTGCAGTATCTCCCGTCTCAAAGAGGAAAAGGGGTTCCATGCGCCGCCCGAAAAAATTGTCGACCCGGGTGGACTTTACTCCCCTGGTTGATCTTGGTTTCCTGCTCATCACTTTTTTTATGGTCACCACGACATGGAGTAAAATGAGGGCAATGAATATATTTCTTCCGGCCGAAGGGAAGCCCATCAATATCGCAGCAGAAGTTTCTCTGACCCTCCTCCCTTTGCCCGGCAAGGAGGTCTTTTATTATCAGGGAACGCTCAGCGAGGCCATTTCCCAAAACCGGTGCGGCATCAGCCACTATAATGAAGCAACAGGAATCGGATCGGTAATCCGCAGTATGCAGGCTGCCCTGGATAATTATCGGGGATTCAAAACCGGTCGAAAGGGGCTTTTCGTAACCATAAAACCTACCTGGGGATCCAGCTTCGGTTCGGTCGTCAGGGTCCTGGATGAAATGGCGATTAACGGCGTTACCTTGTTTGCGCTTACTGATCCCAGTGAGGAAGAAGTCAGGGTGCTCAGGGAGAAAAAGCTGCTCCAATAGGATCATCGTTTCCAGAAGGCACGAATGCGAGTCCGGACATTTTGTCTGATGTTCACATAAAAGAGGTTGATGTCACCGATATGGTAATTCTTTGACCGGTAAAAGAAGCTTCCCGGAAAATGAGGTTTGTGTATCCAGAGGACATTCCCGTGAATCTGGGCGTCTGCAGCGGACGGGACAACGGTATTGAATTTTGAAAGAACAGCTCCCTGGTTAAGCTGTTTGCCGGCGTATTCTTCGGTTGTTGTCCAGGTTAGGGGATTGGTGACTATGGATGGTTCTGTTTCCTCCTTGACAAATTCCGGCTCATAACCTGTTTGGAAAGTCCGCCAGCCCACTATACAACCGGTCTGCGCCGAATCCTGGCATGAGGGCAGCGCAGTGAACTGGTTTTTCGGGATGAACATCCCGATCACATAGGCAGCTACAAGCCTATGTTGCAGGGGTTTGTTTTCGAAGAATTCTTTCAGGAGCCGCTGTGCATGCGTACTGCCCTGGCTATGGGAAGCAATGATGATGGGCCTTCCCCCATTGTAGTGATCCAGGTAGAACCGGAAGGCTGTCGCCAGGTCTTCGTAAGCCAGGTCAAAAGCCCGGATGGCCTCAGCCGTATCCCGGGTATAGTAAGCCGTGATGTTCGCCTGGCGGTAGCGCGGAGCAAACACGCGGCATTCGTTGAAAGCGCTTGCCTGGTACAGGATCGTAGTATAATCGGTCCTGGCATTGGTTATGGGATCATCCAGGGCAGCGTTCCAGGAGAAATCATTTTTAGGTCCATACGTAGTGGGATGCAGAAAGAAAACATCTACCGAAGAATCACGGATACCGGAACCCGCCAGCGGAGCGGGAACGCTGTCAGAAGGATTCCTTTTAAATGGAAGTGCCGCCCAGTATTCGGGCCTGCTGTAATCGGGCACAGCCAGGAGATTTATGTCGGAATAAGCCGAAACATATTTTTTATAAACAGGAGAACAGCTATAAAAAATGGCCTGGATTAGCAGCGGGAAGATCAGAGCAGTTTTCTTGACCAAGATTATTTAATTTACCTTTAAAGCAACTTACAAACAATTTTTTTGCCAACCATAAAACGAAGTCTCCCCCATGGCCATTCCGGTAGTCGACCTTTCCGATTTCCTTTCCGGCAATAGCGAAAGGAAATCTTCCTTTGTCCGCCAGATAGGTCAGGCATACGAGGCGGTTGGATTTGTAGCTGTCAAAAACCATGGGATCCCCCAGCCTCTTATCGGAGACCTGTACAAATATGTACAGCAGTTTTTCGCCATGCCGCTGGAGGAAAAAAAGAAATACGAAAAGCCCGGGCTTGCGGGCCAGCGGGGCTACACTTCCTTCGGAAAGGAACATGCAAAAGGAAGCGACGCTCCCGATCTGAAGGAATTTTTCCAGTATGGACAAACAGTAGAGGACAGTGATGCGATGGCAAAAGAGTACCCGGACAATGTCAAGGTGAATGAAGTCCCTGGTTTCGATCCCACTTTATTCGAGGCTTACAGGGCTTTTGAAAAATCGGGCAGATATTTATTGCAGGCAATTTCCCTTTATCTGGGACTCGATGAGCAGTTTTTCGACGCCCAGGTGCATAAAGGAAATTCTATCCTGCGGGCCATACATTATCCGCCCATCACGCAGGAACCAAAATCTGCCATCCGGGCCGAGCAGCACGAAGACATCAACCTGATCACTCTGCTGGTGGGAGCCTCCGCCGACGGTCTGCAGATCCTGTCCCGAAAGAAGGAGTGGGTGGCGGTCACCTCTTTGCCGGACCAGATCGTGGTGAATGTGGGCGATATGCTGCAGAGACTCACCAACAACAAGCTGAAATCGACCACCCACCGGGTTGTCAATCCACCCAGGGAAAAATGGCATACTTCCCGGTTTTCCATCCCCTTTTTTCTCCACCCAAAAGGCACGATGAGCCTGGCCTGCCTGAATTCCTGCGTCGACACGAGCCATCACAAACATTACCCCGACGCGACGGCAGGTGAATACCTGGATGAACGCCTGCGCGAAATTGGCCTTAAGAAATAGGATCTTTTCAATTTTACATGGCCCGCCTCTTCCTAAAATTGCCTTTCATGGGCATTTATTTGCCTTTCATGTAATCCCGAATATTTCTGCCAGTTTGGGAAGCCTGAGGTAAATCGTTGTAGATCCGTCAATTATGAGGGAATTCATTAGCAGTTTATGAGAATTACCTATTTTACAATGGTACTTTGTGTTGCATAGTACTAAAAATCCTTCTATATTTGTTTTGTCAAAGGAAATGAGGACGGTGGATAGGGTCGGGTGGCAGTCAGGCATTTTGCTTCAGACATCATTCCCGCTTCCGCCTTTAAACACGAAATACCGAAGAAAATGAACATAGAAAACACACAAAGCCAGATGAGAAAGGGGATCCTCGAATTCTGCATTCTTTCCATCATCAGGCGAGGTGAAGCTTACCCGAGTGATATTGTGGAGGAAATGAAGACAGCCAATCTCCATATCCTGGAAGGCACCCTGTATCCTTTGCTGACCAGGCTTAAAAATGCAGATATGCTTACCTATCGCTGGGTCGAAAGCAATTCCGGGCCCCCCCGGAAATATTTTTCGCTGACTGAAAAAGGTCAGTCCTTTTTCAAAGAGCTGGAAGCAACCTGGAATGAACTGGCCAATGCTGTCCACACCCTGGCCAACAAGACAGAAAGCATTCCGGACAGTACCAATCAAAACCCTAGTTTCTAACCTCAACCTTCAAATAAGCGCACAATGAAAAAGATTATAAACATAAATTTCCACGGGCGGGTGGTTCCGATCGAGGAAACTGCTTATGATATCCTTAAGCAATATGTTGAAAGCCTCCGAAAATATTTTGACAAAGAGGAAGGGCGTGACGAAATCATCAATGATATTGAAAGCCGTTTTGCCGAACTGTTCTCAGAGCGCCTGAAAAAAGACGCTACATGCATCACCGATGAGGATGTCAACGCCATAATTCTGAGCATGGGCAGGCCCGAGGATTTTGAAAGGGAGGAGATGGCCCCTAACGGCGGCAGTTCGTCAGCTGGCAGCAGTTCAAAGGGCAGTTACCAGCAAACCAGCCAGGAATCTTATGCAGCAGAAGAGCCCCGCCGCTTGTACAGGTCTGAGAATGACAGGCTCCTTGGGGGAGTATGCGGCGGCCTGGCCAATTACCTCAGGATTGATCCGGCGATCATGCGGATCCTATTTGCCCTGGTCACGTTTGGAGGTTTTGGCTCCGGTCTGCTGATTTATCTGATACTCTGGATGGTGCTGCCGTCAAAACCACTTGCGGTCAATATGCGCAAGAGGCTGTACCGCAATCCTGACAACCGGGTCCTGGGCGGTGTGGCAAGCGGTCTGGCAGCTTATTTCCATATTGATGTATGGATTCCCCGTCTGATTTTTGCCTTCCCCCTCCTGGTAAGCCTGATTACCTCCATTTTTCACAACATATGGTTTGAATTCGATCCCAGACCGGTCTTTATTACTGGAGGTTTTGGATTTACCCTCTTCCTTGCTTATATCATCCTGTGGATCGTGCTGCCGGAGGCCGTTACAGCCTCGGAAAAACTGGAAATGCGGGGTGAGAAGGTGGATCTGGAGTCCATCAAGAACAAGGTGAAAAGCGGGATGGAAGAATTCAAAACCAAGGCGGATCAATTCAGCAGTGAAGTAAAGGACCGTGTTCAGCATATTGGCTACGAAGCCAAGCAGGCCGGCCAGGCCTTTGCCGCAGAGGCGATCCCGGCCGCCCGCAGAACGGGGAGCGGTATCGGTCATGCCATCGGTGTCTTGTTCAAGGCCTTCTTTCTGTTTATCGCAGGTTCGATTGCCTTCGCCCTGATTATGGTACTCATCGGTCTGCTGATGAGCGGTATCGGAACCCCGCCGTTCAGGAGCTATCTGCTGACCGGATTCTGGGAAAACATGCTGGCATGGCTGAGCCTGGTACTGTTCCTGGGGGTCCCGGCCATTGCCCTGCTGACCTGGCTGATCAGACGCATTATAGGCATCCGTTCGCGGAATCACTATCTCGGCTATGTTTTCGGAAGCCTCTGGGTTATCGGCCTGTTCAGCTTCCTGACCATGGTCGGCATGATGGTCAGCAATTTCAGAACAATGGCCAGTGTGGAGGATGAAACGTCCCTGGTGCAGCCTGCCTCAGGAAAACTCATCGTCAAGGTGGCTCCTGAAAAAGTGAGCTATTACGGCAGTGACTTTTTTGGGTTTAACTGGAACGAGGACGGGCCATTTTACAGCCTTCGCGAAGACAGCGTCATGATGACTACCGTCAGGGTGAATCTCGTAAAAAGTCCGGACTCTGCTTACCACATGAACCTCGTGAAATTCAGCCGTGCCAGCAATCCTGCGCTGGCAAAAGAAATGGCCTCACGGATAAAGTTTTTTACCCGGCAGTTTGACAGCATCCTGTATTTGCCAAGAGGATTTGCCATCACGCCGGAAGAAAAATTCAGAAACCAGCAGGTACTTGTGATTGTAGAGGTGCCGGTCGGAAAAAGAATCATGGTAGATGGGAGCGTGGAGGATTACCATTTCTTCAGCATAGATGTGAATCGCCGCCACAGGGGCTGGAATGTCAACTGGAACGATGAGTGGGACGGGTCTTTGCAATGGTCCAGCAATGTTGAATACGTGATGACTTCATCCGGCCTGGAAAGGACCGAGAGAAGAGCGGAACGGGACGGGGATAAATCAGGTGAAGAACCCAAATCCAGTGAAGGCTACCGGTATAAGGGTCATCCGGATTCATCCGTTCAGAAAAACAAAAACAGGAAAATAAGTGAAAGCAGTGGCGGAGAAGGAATGATCCATGAAGCGGTCATGATCAGGAATGAAAAAAATATGGTCAGCACGGGTGCTGATACCAACCGCGAAACAGACAACGATCAGGGCGCGGGTATGCTGGTGGGTTTGTTGTCGCTGCTCGAAAAATTTTGAATGGACCTGCCCGCTGCCATGGTAGCCAATGGCTAGCAGGCAGGGTTGAAGTTGGAACACAGGGCTTCCGTCTGCTGACGGAAGTCCTTATTTTTATTGGCAACCTCCACGGCAAGTTCTATTTTCGCTGCAAAATAAAATCCGGGAAAAGCGCATGCGGAATACTCCTTTCACTCAAAAACACATAGCCCTCGGTGCCAGGATGGCGGAATTTGCAGGGTACAACATGCCTATCAGCTACAGCGGAATCAATGACGAACATCAGGCAGTAAGAACCAATGCCGGGATATTCGACGTCAGCCACATGGGAGAATTCATCATCAAAGGACCCCGAGCGCTTGATCTTATACAAAGGGTGACGACCAACGATGCCTCCAGACTTTCAGCAGGAAAGGCCCAGTACAGTTGCCTGACCAATAAAACCGGCGGTATTGTGGACGACCTGATAGTTTACTGTATTGAAGAAAATAAGGTGTACATGCTTGTGGTCAATGCGGCCAACATTGAAAAAGACTGGAACTGGATTGAGGGGCACAACAGCGGCAAGGCCGAAATGCACGATATCTCTCCAAAAACCTGCCTCCTTGCGATCCAGGGGCCCAATGCAACCAAAATGTTGCAGCCTCTGACGGAGATGGACATTTTAAACCTGAAATATTACTGTTTTGTGAAGGGCTTGTTTGCCGGGGTGGACAATGTGCTGGTAAGCGCAACCGGATATACCGGGTCAGGGGGAGTGGAAATCTATTTTGAGGACAGGGATGGAGCGGCAGACAAGATTTGGAATGCCATATTTCGGCAGGGAGGTCCCGGTGGATTAAAACCGGTCGGACTGGGAGCCCGCGACACCCTCCGGCTGGAAATGGGCTACTGTCTTTATGGAAATGACATTGATGATACCACCTCTCCGCTGGAAGCCGGTCTGGGCTGGATCACCAAATTCAGCAAGCAATTTACCGCCAGAAAGATACTGGAAGATCAAAAGACGGAAGGAGTCCGCCGCAAACTGGTGGGATTCGAAATGCTGGAAAAGGGGATACCCCGGCAGGGTTACGAAATCAAGGATTTTTCAGGTATGGGTATCGGCCATGTAACCTCCGGAACCCAATCCCCCAGCCTTGGAAAAGGGATCGGACTGGGATACGTCAGCAGGATGTTTTCCACCGAGGACAGCAGGATTTATGTTAAGGTCCGGGAGAAACTCCTTCAGGCTAAAGTAGTAAAGCTGCCATTCAGTTAATAAACGGCTAAATGCCCGGGAAAGGAGAATGTGGAACGATTTTTTCATGTAACCAGACAATCCAAAAACCATTTGAAAAAATGCCCATAATTCATCTGACCACCTTTATCTCTGCCCCTCCTGAACGGGTCTTTGATCTGAGCAGAAGCATAGATCTTCACAAGAAATCAATGGTTCATACCGGCGAGCAGGCGGTTGCCGGAACAACAGCCGGCCTGATTGAACTGGATGAAACCGTTACCTGGAAGGCCAGGCACCTTTTTAAAACAAGGGTTCTCAAGGTAAAAGTGACGGAAATGAAAAAACCGCAGTCATTCACGGATGAGATGGCCAATGGGGATTTTAAAAGAATGAAACATGAACATCATTTCAAACAGGTTGATAACGGAACCATCCTGATAGATCTTTTTTCCTTTGAATCGCCTTATGGAAGCCTTGGAAAGATTGCCAATCGTCTTTTTGTTAACAGGTATATTAAAAAATTACTGGAACACCGGAACAATATTATCAAGGAATATGCTGAGTCTGAAAAGTGGAAGTTTATCCTCAACAGGTGAAAGATAGTTTTTTTCAACCCGTTTCGAATTCGGGCAGTGATCCTTTCCCCAGGCTATTATTGAAGATTATCCCCGTGTGCTTATGACAAATTCAAGAGCTGCCCTGCATACTTCCTTATCGCCTGCCTTGTTGCATCTGTATGACGCAACCAATTCGGTCGTTGTCATCATCGATGTCCTCCGGGCTACCTCTACCATCGCTACAGCCTTGTCCAACGGGGCCAGGTATGTTGTCCCGGTCGACAGCGTGGCAAAATGCATTGAACTGGGAAAACAGATCAACTGCGTGACCGCCGGAGAGCGCGATGGAAAAATTGCGGAAGGCCTTTCCTACGGAAATTCCCCGTTTGAATATTCCCGCGATTTCATTGAAGGCAAAATCCTGGTCCTGACAACGACCAACGGAACCAAGCTGCTTCATATGGCTCTTGACAAGGGGGCCAAAGACATTGTGACCGGATCATTCCCCAACCTGGGTGCTGTCTGCAATTTTTTGCTCTCCCAAAACCAGCACGTCATTCTGGGTTGTGCCGCGTGGAAGGATAAAGTGAATATTGAAGATCTTTTGTTTGCCGGAGCGGTCATTAATAAAGTAAAGCATCATTTTGACATCAACTGCGATTCCTCCTCCATCGCTGAAACCATGTACCTCGAGGCCAGAAAGGACCTGTATGAGTTCATGAAAAAGCAGCGGGCCTCCCATTTCACCCGGCTCACCGCTTTTGGACTGGAAAAGGACATCCGGTATTGCCTGACTCCGGACATCGCCAATGTCCTGCCCTTTTATGAGGATGGGAAACTGATCGTGCACAAACCCTGAACATTTCCGATCTGATGGACGGATACCGGGCAGCTGCTGCCGGACCCTAAGTCAGTTTGCAAAAATTGAAATAACCGTGTACCGTATCCGTCCGGAGGATAAACCTCCCGATTTCGTAAACCGGTTATGCCATTAAAAGGTACTTTTACAGGCTAAATACAGGCGGAGCAGCCTGAAAAGGACGAGACCATCTTGAAGAGAAACAACATCCATATTGCCCTGGTCGGCAACCCCAACAGCGGCAAGAGTTCCCTGTTCAATGCACTGACCGGGCTGAACCAGAAAGTCGGAAATTTTCCCGGAGTCACCGTAGACAAGAAAACGGGCATCAGTCAGCTTTCAGCGGATTTTGCCGGTAAAATCATCGATTTACCCGGGACATACAGCCTCTACCCCAAACGGGGGGACGAATGGGTCACGTATAAGGTACTCCTGGGCCAGGATGCCGAGGTCAGGGCGGACATGGTCGTTCTGTTGGTAGACGCCAGCAATCTTAAAAGGAACCTCCTGTTTTGTTCACAGATCATAGACCTGAAGATTCCTGTAGTGGTAGCCCTGACCATGATGGATCTGGCTGCCAAGAAAGGGATTGAGGTAGATGTACATGGACTTGAGCGGGAGCTCGGGATTCCCGTCGTACAGGTAAATCCCAGAAAAAACAAGGGGATTTCACAGCTAAAAAAGGTAATTACCCAGACGGCCCAGCAGCTTTACCAGAGCCCCATAAGGGATTTTATTCACAACCGGTCACTCGCTAACCGGGCCGTGGAAGACGTAAAGGGGTTTTTCCCCCAGATCAGCGATTACACGGCGATTCACTATCTGATCAATCACGAGCATTTTGATTTTGATCCCGCCACCCACGACAGGATTGAGAAGATTGAAGTCTCCAATACCTTTAATCATACCAGGGTCCAGGCCGAAGAAATCATGCAGCGGTATAACCGGATCAAACAGGTGATGCAGCATACGGTGAGTGAACCTGATCCCCTGCAAAAAACGCTTTTTACGGAAAGGCTGGATAATATCTTACTGCACCGGCGCTGGGGTTATCTGATCCTGCTGGTCGTCCTTTATTTATTGTTTCAGAGTGTGTTCTGGCTGGCCCAGTTCCCGATGGATGGAATAGACTGGTCTTTTTCCCAGGTAAGAGGCTGGCTTGGGGGGATACTTCCTGACGGCTGGTTCAGCGACCTGATCGTAAACGGGCTGCTGGCCGGTCTCAGCGGGATTCTTGTCTTTATCCCCCAAATCATGATCCTGTTCGGGCTCATCACTATTCTTGAAGACACGGGATACATGGCGCGGATAAGCTTTCTAACGGACAAGCTGATGCGAAAGGTAGGGCTGAATGGTAAAAGTGTCATGCCGATGATCAGTGGTTTTGCCTGTGCAGTACCAGCAATCATGAGTACCAGAAATATTGAAAACCGCAAGGAACGATTGCTGACAATACTCATCACCCCGCTGATGAGCTGCAGTGCCCGGCTGCCTGTTTACACCATCCTTGTTTCGCTGGTCGTCCCCAGGCAAAAGCTCTTCGGCCTGATCGGACTACAGGGCCTGGTCATGATGGGTCTTTACCTCCTTGGCCTGATGATGGCGCTGGTGGTCTCCTATGTGGCCAAATGGTTTATCAGGCTGGAGGAAAAGAGCTTCTTTATCCTGGAGTTGCCCGTATACCGTGCGCCCCGCTGGAAGAATATCGCCATCACCATGGTCAGCAAGGCCAAGATTTTTGTCACCGATGCAGGAAAAGTGATCATCGTGATCAGCCTGATCCTCTGGGCGCTGAGCAGTTTTGGTCCTGCCAGCCAGATGAGAAGGGTAGCTGAACATTACCGGGAAGAAGTACGCATTCACCCTGACCAGGCTTTCCAACTGAACAAGGATAAAAGCGCCGCTCTGCTTGAACACTCCTATGCCGGAATCCTGGGTAAGACCCTGGAACCACTCATCAAACCCCTTGGATATGACTGGAAGATCGGAATTGCCCTGATCACGTCCTTTGCTGCCAGGGAAGTGTTTGTCGGAACGATGGCTACACTCTACAGCGTGGAGGGGGGTAAAGAAGCGGATCGGCAGACGCTTCGCCAGCGCATGGAATCAGCCCGCAGACCGGATGGATCCAGCGTGTACACCCTTGCGAGCGGATTGTCCCTGATGATTTTTTATGCCTTTGCCATGCAATGCATGAGTACTCTGGCAGTGGTACGAAGGGAAACCCGAAGCTGGAAATGGCCCCTGATCCAGCTTTGCTACATGACCTGCCTGGCCTATGTCATGAGCCTGCTGGTATATCAGGTATTAAGGTAAGTGACGTGATTATTCTACCACGAATGCCGTCTGGTAAAAATTGTTCTGGGCTCCCACCAGTTTCAGGTTTACATAAAATGACTCCGTAAATATCTTGTAGGCAAAGAATTCGTGATTGGCCACATTGAATTCATCGAAGAGCACCAGATCCCCTTTTTGCAGGTAGGGATACAGCTGCGACAAAACGAAAATGGTAGATGAGAAAAGGTCTGCATCCAGGTGAATGAGTTTTGGCTTTGCTTTCATTTCAACTTCGTGGTCCCTGATAAAACTGTTCAGCGTTTGTTGAAAGATTCCCTTTACAAAACCCGCCCGGGGATCTTCGGAGGAAAGTTCATTGATCCCATGGGCCATATCCCCCTTGCGGTATCCTCCCCAGTTCTCCGGCAGGCCTTCGAAGGTATCGAACCCGTAAAAACGGGAACCCGGGTGGATATTCTTTTTTGTCCACCAGAAAAAGGATTGTCCGGAGGCCACTCCGAATTCCAGGTAGAGGATCTCCCTGTGGTCCAGTTCGTAATGGGAGCTCACGGCCTGGTAAAGCTCCAGTCTTTTTTGATAGTTCCTGGAAAAGGAATAAAAATCATTGATGAGCAGAGAGTCCTTGTCGTTCTGGTTGATCCAGGACCTCAGCTTATTAAAGTTTCTGATGAATAAAAAAAGGTTGTTCAGCGGGCTGAGCAATCGCAAAAGGCCCGTGTAAAGCAGGAAATCCTTCAGGAATTTAATGATGCGCAATTTCATAAAGTGGGTAATCGGGAAGGCCGCAAAAGTAGGCATTAATCAGATACTGCTCCTGGAAAGGGATTATTTGCCTGCTGATTGAACAAACCCGATTTTTCCAGTTCTTCCCTGAACCGTGCCGGTGTTGTAAAGTGTATGCTGTGAAAACCCAGGTCTGCGGCCGGTATGAGGTTGCGGTGGTTGTCATCAACGTAAATGGCCCGCGAGGGATTTATCTGAAAGCGGTCAACCAGAATCTGGTAGATTTCCCTGAAAGGTTTTCTTGTTTTTTCTTCACCCGATACAACCCGGCCATCAAACCAGTGCAGGAACTCAAAACGTTGCAGGGCAACCGGAAATGTCTCGGCACTCCAGTTGGTCAGGGCATAAAGCCGGGTCGGCGTATTGAATTTCAGGTACCTCAGGATTTCAACAGTTTCCCGGATTGGGCCGCCCAGCATCTCTTCCCAACGGTCATAGTAGATCCGGATATTTTTTTCATGATCGGGGAATTTCTGAACCAGCATTTCGGTTCCCTCCCGGAGGCTTCTTCCTGCATCCTGCTCCTCGTTCCAGGCCGAAGTACAGATGTTTTTGTAGAACCAGCGTTTATCCTCCTCGATGGGAAATATTTCATTATACACATAATCAGGGTTCCAGTCGATCAGCACACCCCCCAGATCAAAAACTACAGTATTGATGTCTCTCATGAATAAAATTTTTTCAAAATTCCGGATTTAAAGTCCTGGCCGCAATTCAATCACATTTCCCTTTCATTCCTGACCGGTCTCATTGCTTCTCCTTTCCAGCAATAGTACGTCTCTCCAGACTCCATTCATTTTTCCGAGCCTCTCCCTGGTGCCAATGATCCTGAAACCATGGGACTGGTGAATATGGAGGCTCCCCGGGTTCTCCGGAAAAATTCCCGCCTGGAGGGTCCAGAACCCATTTTTCTCACTCTCCAGGATAAGCGCTCCAAGCAATTGCTTCCCTACACCTCTGCCCCTCGAACCTTCCCCCACATAAATGCTGACTTCGGCAACCCCCGCATATACACACCGGTCCGATACCGGTGTAAGAGCCGCCCAGCCGAGCACCTTCCCGTCTTCCATGGCCAGCAGTCTGCAGGCCTTTACATGTGCAGCATCCCATTCCTCCCAGCTTGGGGCTCCAGACTGAAAGGTTGCATGGCCCGTAGCAATGCCTTCTTCATAAATTCTTTTTACTTCGTTCCATCGGTCTGGAAGCAAAGGAAGGATAATCATAGCAGCTTGATTTTTTTTCAATACACTGATTTTTATGATGGAGTTTGCTTAGCAACCCTTGTGGTCACCCATTTCCTTAGTATGGAAAAAGGTCATGGAATTCCCGGGAAAATTTTTCAAAAGCCCCCCGGTGGATGCCATAGCAGCTCCGAGGGCCCTCGATAATCCCGCCAATCGGGTCTGCTTTCTTGAACTCTTTCGGTGCTGGTAAACAGTGGACAGTGCCAGCGGCAGCTTGTTCACGATCTCCCGCAAATGCGTTCAACCCGGCTGGCAAGAAGCATCAGGATGGATATTCTGCCAGGATGGAAGAAGGATTTGCGAAAAAAAAGGCAAGATCACGCCCTTTTTTGTCAAATTCATCTTTCACGCGGACTGCCATTAGCTTTAAGTTATTGTATATCGTTAATGTACGATAAATATTCAGTTTGAGCCGTTTCAGAGGAAATTCGGTGATCATTGTTTATTCCCTTCCGGATTAGTGGGGTTGATGTTGCTTCCAAGGCAAGGAAATGTTCGTGCATGCTCCGCAAAACCGTTAATAAATCGGGAAAAAGCAGGGAAAAATGAAGGTTTGACGGTAGAATTGGTTAACTTTGCGCTGGCCTAAAAAAAATAGGTCACCTGTAGAAACAGCTGACCTCTAACGATTGCTTGCCATATGAAAAAAAGGTTATATCTCCTTTAAAGCGCCTCTGATAATTGTTTGCCTAACGATTGCTTGCTTTTATCATTAACTCATTAGCTGGAACAAAAATAGGATGCGATTCCCTGCCTTTCAAATCATCTTGCGGGTGATTTAATTATGCCAAAAGAGGGGGCTAAATTTTAGAACCCTTGCTGGTATTGCGTTCCAGCGCAATTTTTGCATGATGGCCAACAGATCCGCTGATATCTTATACCAACTGGTTCGTTCCCTGGAGAAGTCTGAAAAAAGACACTTCAAATTGTATATCAAGAGAAGTTCTGCCAAAGAAGACCTGAAAATCATACAGTTATTTGATGCCTTGGACAAATTGCCCGAGTACGACGAAAAACTCCTGCTCAAGAAGCTTCCTTTTGTCACCAAGCCCCAGCTTTCGAACCTCAAAACTCATTTGTACAAACAGTTGCTGGCCAGTCTCCGGCTCCTGAAGACGACTGAAAATACCGATCTGCAGCTGAGTGAACACCTTGATAATGCACGACTTCTGTACAATAAGGGCATGAAATTGCAAAGTCTGAAAATCCTGGAACGTGCCAAAGAGATCGCGCGGGCAAACAACAAATTCAATTTCCTGGCCCAGGTGATCTCGCTGGAAAAGAAAATCGAGACCCTTCACATCACACGGAGTTCGCTGGAGAAAACAGAATTGCTGGCAGATGAGGCTATGGAGATCAGTGCCCATATCGACCGGGTCACCCGACTGTCTAACCTGGCCCTGCTCCTGTACCGGTGGTATGTCAAGAATGGTCATGCACGCAATGAACAGGACGAGGCCGGAATCAAAGCGTTTTTCCAGGAAAATGTCCCTCCACACGCAGAAAAGCTCACGGACTTCTATGAAAAGCTTTATCTATACCAGAGCTATTGCTGGTATGCCTTTATCCGGCAGGATTTCCTGATGTACTACCGGTACAGCCAGAAATGGATCGATCTGTTTGATGCCGAACCGCTCATGATTTCGGTGGAGACCGGTCACTATGTGAAGGGCATGCACAACCTGCTGAACGCGCACTTTGACCTGAGATATTTTGAAAAATTTGACATTACGCTCCGCAAATTTGAAGCTTATTCCAAAACACCCGTTGCGCAGCATCATGATAATTTCAGGATCCACACTTTTATTTATATCAATAGCGCCAGGGTCAACTGGCACCTGATGCGGGGTACGTTCAAAGAGGGCCTGGCCCTGGTACCGGATATGGAAAAAAAGCTCCATGATTATGCCCTCTACGTGGATGCACACCGGATCCTCGTATTCAATTACAAAATTGCCTCCCTGTATTTCGGGAACGGTGATTATGCCCTGGCCATCGACTACCTGCACAAGATCATCAATGGACATGTGGACCTGCGGTATGACCTGCAATGCTACTCCCGCCTTCTTCACCTGATGGCCCATTATGAATTGGGAAATTATGAGATCATGGAATCGCTAATCAAATCTGTCTATCGTTTCATGGCCCGTATGAAGAACCTGACGGTCGTGGAGGAAGAAATGTTCCGTTTCCTGAGAAAGTCCTTCAATATTTCACCCAGGAAAATGAAGCCTGAACTGGAGCAATTGCTGTACAAAATCAAGCACCTGGAAAAAAACCGTTTTGAGACCAGGGCCTTTGCCTATCTGGATATCATCTCCTGGCTGGAAAGCAAGGTCTATGAGAAATCCATGAGTAAGATCATCTATGACAAATATCTGGAGGACAAGGTCCGGCGCGAACGCCGTGTACCCGCCCATGCCTGAAAGCTGATTGTGCCGGCATGACCCGGCGCAAAATCAGGGAATAAGGCCGGTACACGGATATAACGGGTATGATCATACGATTCTTGCGAGTTTTTCCACAGCCTCCTCCAGCGTGTCATTTTTCTTGGCAAAACAGAACCGGACGACCTTGTCATCCTTTCCCGATTTGTAAAAGACAGAAACTGGTATGGAGGCGACCCCGTATTCTTTGGTGATTCGGATTGAAAAATCTGTGTCCGGTTCTTCACTGATCCGGTGATAGCGGTATACCTGGAAATAACTGCCATGACTGGGCAGGGCCTCAAATTTTGTTCCGCACATCATCTCCTGGAAATAATCCCTTTTCTGCTGCATGGAACTGCCCAGGGACTGGTAAGCTTCCCTGTTCCGCAGGAAGGAGGAGAGGGCAACCTGTACCGGTGTATTGCAGCTGAAACAATTGAACTGGTGCACCTTCCTGAATTCCGACATGAACTCTGGCGGTGCCACCGCATATCCCAGTTTCCATCCGGTGCAATGGTATACTTTTCCGAATGAAAAACATACAAAACTTCTTTCCAACAGATCTGGGTAGCGGAGAATGGATTGGTGGGGAATCTCATCAAAGATCAGGTGCTCGTAGACTTCATCAGAAAGAATCATGATGCGGCTGCCCTTTACGATAGACCTTAGCATCTCCATGTCCTCCGGCCTCAGCACCGATCCGGTGGGGTTGTGGGGCGAATTGAGCATGATCATCCGTGTCCTTGCTGTAATCCGGCTGCGGACAAGCCCCCAGTCGATCTTGTATTCCGGGAACAGGAGATCGATGAGAACCGGAACGGCCCCGTTGATCAGGACATTGGGAATATAGCTGTCATAGGCAGGTTCAAAGATGATGACCTCATCCCCTGGCTGCAAAATAGTAGTAAGGGCAGTGTAGATTGCATAGGTCCCGCCGGGTGTGATCGTAATCTGTGAAGCAGGATCCACCCGGGTATTATACAGGAAGAGGATTTTTTCCGCGATGGACTCACGCAGCGGCATATATCCCTGCATGGGTACATACTGGTTAAACCCATCCTTCATGGCCTGGCTCACCAGTCCGATGAGTTCCTCGTTCATGTGGAAGTCAGGGAATCCCTGGCCCAGGTTGATAGCCCCGCGTTCAGATGCCAGTGAACTCATCACGGTGAATATGGTAGTGCCTACGGCAGGAAGTTTGGAGTGGATGTGCATGGACGGTTATTGTCTTTAATGTTTTTGGCTGATGACGGCGGTCGCTTCGATCTCCACCAGGTATTCAGGTGCGATGAGTGCCTTTACCTCGACCATGGTTGTACAGGGCCTGATATCGCGGAAGAATTCACCATGCGCCTTTCCATATACCTCCCAGCGGGAAATGTCAGTCACGAACATCCGCGTACGGATGACATCCTGAAGGGAAGCCCCGGCCCGCTTTAGCACCTTTTCGATTTTCTGTATAATGTATTTAGTCTGCTCATAGGCATTGCCTGGTCCGACAGGCTCATTCTGCTCATTTAAGGCAACGGTCCCGGTCACCTCCACCAGGTTTCCCATCCTCACGGCCCGGCTATAGCCCACGATTTCTTCCCATTTGGCCCCTGAAGCATAGTTACTCCTTTCCATATATCGGTATTATTTGATTTCAATCTGATCCGGCCTGATCATTGGCAGACCCTGCATCCGGAGGAATACCTGGACAACAGTCGTCACGTCTTTCTGGCAATAGGTGACGATCCTTGGGAGATCATGGCTTTTCCAGTAGATATCTCCCACCATGCTCCCGTCGATATCATCCTTGGGGGTAGGTATGCCCAGACTCAGGGCCAACAGATTAAGGGAGGTAAAATTCTTATACTCCCCAAATCTCCAGAGTTCCATCGTATCAAGGTGCTGGACCTCCCAGGGTTTTTTTCCGGCATTGTTCAGGACAGGGGGAATGGGCATTCCATGAATCACCATGCGGCGGCAGAGATAGGGGAAGTCAAATTCTTTTCCGTTATGGGCACACAGGTATTTGTTATTGTCTGTGTTCCATTTGTTCAGCATTTCTGAAAACTGATGGAGCAAACTTCCCTCATCGTCCCCGGCAAAAGATTTAAGGACCAGTTTCTTTTCCTCCCCTCTTCCCGAAACGACCCCGCAGGAAATGCATATGATCTTGCCGAACTCCGCATAGATGGCCGCCCTGCCATAAATCCCTTCCGGGCTCTCATCAGGTTTGTCCCGGATCAGGTATTCCGCTTTCCGGTTCCACAGGTCTTTCCATTCCGCAGGTACCTGGTCAAAAGCGGAATATTGCGAAACCGTCTCGATATCAAGAAATAAGATATGATGAACCTGCATAGAAGGGATTTGACCATTTGACTCCCTCAGCTCCAAACCTGTACCTTGCTGCGGAAGCAAACGAAGGACAAATTTGCGCATATTTCCTCCGATAAAACAAGAATGCCTGAAAGGAGGGTAGTGGTCCCCGGCAATTCATCAGAGAAACTCGTCTCCAATATTTCTCTTTACTTCGGCCACATAGTCTTTTATCTCCTGCTCCTTGTCTTTTTTGCAAATGAGCAGAACATCCCGAGTGTCCACCACGATAAAGTTATCCAGTCCCTGCAGGACGAGCAGTTTTTTGTCCGAGGCATGCACCATACACCTGGTTGAATCGATCACCACGACATTTTTCCCGGCTACCGCATTGTCCAGGTAGTCCTTCTCCAGGTTCTCGTATGCACTGTTCCAGGTTCCCAGGTCACTCCATCCAAAGGAGGAAGGAATGACATAAACATTGTCTGCCTTTTCCATAATGCCAAAGTCGATGGAGATATTGGTGCAGAGAGGGTAGATATGCTCGAGGGCTTTTTTTTCTGCAGCTGTGTTGAACGCTTCTTTTTCGGCAGAGAACACTTCGTACATTTCCGGCAGATATTTTTCAAAGGCTGAAATAATATTCTTGACCTTCCATACAAAAATCCCCGCGTTCCAGAGGAAATCACCGCTTGCCAGAAAAGTCTTTGCCAGTTCGAGATTGGGTTTTTCCGTAAAGGTTTTCACCTTATATACATTGTCCGATACTGTGTGCTGCTCGTGCTGGATATACCCGTAGCCGGTATTGGGAGAGGAGGGTTTAATGCCCAGTGTGATAAAGGCATTGTGCTTATTGACAAAACTAAGGGCTTCGAGGCATACCTTGTTGAATCCCTTATTGTCCAGGATGAGATGATCTGCCGGGGCCACGATGAGGGAGGCTTTTGGATCGACCTTCATCAGCTTGAAGGAAATATAAGCGATACACGGCGCTGTATTTTTGCGAGACGGCTCGCCAAGGACGTTTTCTACAGGGAGGTCAGGAAGTTGTTTTTTGACGATGTCGGTGTACTCTTGCGAAGTCACCACATAGATATTTTTTCTGGGTATAAAAGAAGCAAAGCGTTCAAAGGTCCACTGAATCAGTGTCTTTCCGGAACCCAGGATGTCCAGGAACTGTTTGGGGAAATCCTGCCGGCTCATTGGCCAGAACCGGCTGCCAATGCCTCCAGCCATAATAACCACATAATTGTTAGCGTTCATCGTACTTTGTTGATCACCGGATGAAGGGACATATTGGAAACCCTGGGCAAATGGCCCATTCATCATCCGTGTAGTTAAATGATTCCTTCCCGGATCAGGTCATGTAAATGGATGAATCCCGCGTATTCATTTCCATTGGTCACCACCAGCTGGGTAATGTCGTTCCTGCGCAGAACATCAAGGGCTTCGACCGCCAGGGCATCGGCTTCAATGGTCCTCGGCCTGTTTGTCATGATGTCCCTGGCCATTATCGTCCCCGTGGACACGCTTTTCTCAAGCATGCGGCGCAGGTCCCCGTCGGTTATGATGCCCAGCAGCCTATTGCCGTCATCCGTGACGGCGGTGGCGCCCAGCCTCCTGGAGGTCATTTCCATAATCACTTCCTTCAGCGATGCTCCGGGCCTGACCGCGGGTTTTTCATTATGTATATAAAGATCCTGCACGCGCAGGTACAATTTTTTTCCCAGTGAGCCTCCCGGATGAAATTTGGCAAAGTCATCGGAGTTGAATCCCCGGATATGCATGAGCGCTACGGCCAGGGCGTCCCCCATGACCATCTGGGCCGTCGTGCTGCTGGTTGGTGCCAGGTTGTTGGGGCATGCTTCCTTTGACACGGTTGTATTCAGGAAAATGTCCGACTGCCTGGCAAGGATCGACTCGTCATGGCCCACGATACCAATGAGGGTATTCCCAAAATTCCTGATCAGCGGGAGCAGGACCTTGATCTCGGGGCTTTCCCCGCTCTTGCTGATGATCATAACAATGTCCTCTTCCATGATCATCCCCAGGTCCCCATGGATGGCATCGGCCGCATGCATGAAAATGGAGGGAGTACCCGTCGAATTCATCGTTGCGACGATTTTCTGGGCTACAATGGCACTTTTCCCGATTCCGCTGACCACCAGCCTGCCTTTTGAGGAGGAAATGGTCTGGACAGCCTGTACAAACTGGTCATTGATAAAGTGCTGAAGATGTGATATGGAATCAGCTTCCAGCTGGATTGTTCTGATGGCTGCCTCTTGTATGGATTGCGTCGTCATCGGTAAGGCGCAAATTTATGTTATTCCGGCAGCCAAACTGAGCGGCAATGGCAAATTTTTAACAAATTTCAACTTTACCGGGCCCTTGATTTTTAGTAACTTCGCACACCAAAATATCCAGATTGCCAATACAAATCGGAAAACAATGCTTCAGGTTGTTCCGGATATTTTGATTATCTTATAGACTCTGTTCAGATATCAATGTGAGGAGGAAAATTCAATAAATGGCAACGACTATCCCCAAAAAACCAACTTCCAAAAAGTCAAAACCCTCGAATGGCAAACCCGGAAATGGCAAGGCTTCCGGCGAGCTCCTGGCCCAGCTCCGGGAACATTTCGGCTTTGACAATTTCAAAGACAACCAGGACACCATCATCCAAACCCTCCTGGCAGGCCGGGACACTTTTGTCATCATGCCTACCGGCGGAGGGAAAAGCCTCTGTTACCAGCTTCCAGCCATCATCAGCGAAGGGGTGGCGATCATTGTCAGCCCGCTTATTGCCCTGATGAAAAACCAGGTCGACCTGGTGCGCAGTTACAGCAGCAAGGACAATGTAGCCCATTTTCTCAATTCCACACTCAATAAAAAGCAGATACGGGAAGTGCATGACGACCTCCTGGGTGGCCATACGAAAATGCTTTATGTCGCTCCCGAGACTCTCACCAAGCAGGAGAACCTGGAGTTTTTCAGTGACCTGAAGATATCCTTCTTCGCGGTGGATGAGGCCCACTGTATTTCTGAATGGGGACACGATTTCCGGCCGGAGTACCGGAGGCTTCGTGAAATTATCGACCAGATTGATTCCAAGGCGTCCGTGATCGCCCTGACGGCAACCGCTACCCCGAAAGTACAGAGCGATATCGTGAAGAACCTCGGGCTGAGAAACCCGGAGATATTTATATCCTCTTTTAACCGCCCGAACTTATATTACGAAATCCAGCCCAAAATCAAGAAGGAAGAGACCATTAAAAGCATCGTGCGGTTTATCGTGCAGAATAAAGGGAAGAGCGGGATCATTTACACCCTTAACCGCAAGACCACCGAGGAGCTGGCAGATATGCTGGTCGCCAACGGCATCAAGGCGGTGGCCTACCATGCCGGGCTGGACAGCAAGCTCCGGGCCGACAGGCAGGACCTCTTCCTCAATGAAGACGTACAGGTGATCGTCGCTACCATTGCCTTCGGCATGGGCATTGACAAGCCGGATATCCGATTTGTCATACACTTTAACATACCTAAATCCATCGAAAATTATTACCAGGAAACCGGAAGGGCGGGACGTGACGGAATGGAAGGCAAGTGCATCCTGTACTATTCGCATAAAGACGTGACCAAACTGGAACATTTCATGAAGGACAAGCCGCTTAGCGAACGGGAAGTGGGCGCCCAGCTGATCAATGAAACAGTGGGGTATGCAGAAACAGGTGTTTGCCGGCGCAAAGTCCTGATGAGTTATTTCGGTGAGGAGTATACCGCCGAGAACTGTTCCAATTGTGACAATTGCCTTCACCCGAAAGAAAGAGTGGAAGCAAAAGACAACGTGGTAAAGGCCCTCAAAGTGATCTCTGCCCTGGATGAAAGATTTGCAACAGACTATACGGTAAATATCATTGTCGGGAAGCTGACCCCTCAGATCCACATGTTCCGCCACGAAGGAATTGCCGAATTCGGCATCGGCAAGGATGAAACAGAATATTACTGGGGTTCCGTGATCCGGCAGCTGCTCCTGGAAGGGCTTGTCAAGAAAGATATTGAGGAATACGGTGTTTTGAAATTCACGAAGAAAGGAACGGATTTTCTCAAAAAGCCAAAGTCCTTTAAGATCGTACTGAACAACCTGTTTGAGGAGGCCAATGAGGATGACGATGAGGAAGGCGAAGAAGCAGGGGGAGGGGCAGCAGCCGACGAAAAATTATTCGAATTGCTGAAAGATCTCAGGCAACGGGAAGCCAGGAAAAAAAGCCTCCCTCCTTTTGTGATCTTCCTGGAAAATTCGCTGCAGGACATGGCCACCCTCTTCCCCACTACCGTGCAGGAACTGGAAAAATGCCAGGGGGTAAGCAAAGGCAAAGCCCTCCGCTACGGTAAACCATTTATTGAGATCATTGCCAAATATGTCGAAGAGAACAATATAGAAAAGCCCGATGACTTTGTGATGCGCAGTGTCGTGAACAAGAGCGTCAACAAAGTGTATATCATTCAGCAGGTGGACAAAAAGATCCCGCTGGAAACCATCGCCAAGAACAAGGATATGCGCCTGGATGCCCTGCTGGAGGATATGGAAACCATTGCCGCGAGCGGAACTAAACTTCATCTCAATTACGCTATAGATGAAATGTTAGATGAAGATGAACAGGACGAAATCATGGAATATTTCAAGGGTTGCGAAACAAGCAGCCTTCAGCTGGCCCAGCAGGAACTGGCTGACGGGAATTTTACCTGGGAGCAGTTGAAGATCATGCGAATCAAATTCCTCAACGAGTACGGAATGTGATAAAGATTTCTGGTGAAGGGACAGGCAAAATTGGTAATTCGTTTATTTCCTCCTATTTTTGCTGCCCGAAAAGAATAAAAGAATGGTTAACCGGACATTTGAACGGACCCCTTCTTTGATGGTGCGGTAGCTCAGTCGGTAGAGCAAAGGACTGAAAATCCTTGTGTCGGCGGTTCGATCCCGCCCCACACCACAGAAAGACTCAGAGAAATCTGGGTCTTTTTTGTGCCCTAATCTGTTCACCGGCAAGGGATTCAACTAACAGAGGTTGCAGCACGAGCACCTCTTACGACTTGGTTAAGAAATGGTGTTTGCTTGGTAAAAGTAGGTTATTTTGAGCATCAACTGACGCATCTGCTGACGCAGATGATAGCACAAGATAAAAAACGTGCTGGCCGGGTACATCTTTGACCGTCTACGTCTTCATCGCTCGGGAATCCAGTACTGTCGTGCGTTTCAGCCTGTATGTTAGTGTCTGGCCACGGTTTTTTCCAGGCGCGGCCTCCGATAGTACACTGGTTTGAAGACAAATGTAGGGACAAACTGCGTCATAGAAAACGATGCGCGCTCGGCCAGGACGAAACATTCTTTTTCGCCTGGAACTTCCCTGCGAGATCGCCCTGGTGATCATACGCCTTTTTGCTTACTCCTGGTTTTCGAAAGAATGCGACCCACGCAAGCTCAAATGTTAGTTCTCCAAGGGTCGCGGAGGTTTGTTTTTTTCGGCGCCTTTGGTCTCCATGTACTTTTTCTCTTCATCTCTTGCCAGGTAAACGCGAGAACGATTCATGAAATAAACCTTGTTTTCCTGCATCAAATATATTGTGACTGTTGTGTCCCCTCTCTCTTCTCGTGTGATCCTTACGGAGCAAAAAGCAATGGGCGTTGTAGAACTAGTGTCAGAGAAGAACATTTCTGTGCCGACTTGATCCTTGTGATACATAGTCACAGGGAACTCTATGTTTCTCTTTCCACCTATGTAAACAGCGCAGTAGTCCCTGCTGTATACGATGGAAATCCTCTTGCCCATAACTTTGAGGCCTTTGTCGATGATGTAGGTGCTGTCCGAAACCAGACCTAGAACTGTAGAGGGGGAATCTTTCACTTTTCTGTCCTGCATCCGTTTCTTTTCGAGATCAGCGTTGGCGTAGTTCTCGTAGTAAACGACTGTTGTAAAATTGTTTTGGAGCTGGATGGAAACGCCCTTGTCGGGCCACACCAAATATTTCTTAGTGAACAAAAGCTCAACGCGGCCTACTAAAGTGGAGGTGTCGTCCATTCTTACTATTACGGGCGCCCTCATGCCCTTTAAATAAGTATCCGGCCGACCGTACTTTCGTGTCAGGGTTTCGAAAATGGTGTCGAACCGTTTAAGATCTCCTGCAGTGTCGCCTTGAACGGACGGAGGGAACTGTGCGAGAACAAGATAAACGAGATTTGACTTTTCTCCGGAAAAGACGGTCACCAACTTCTCCACCTGGGGGAAGTCTCCCTTAACGAACAATATAGGGAGCGGCTCTTTGTGTCCAATCCAGAAACCTTTTTGCAACATCTTTCCAGTGATGGTATCAAGCGAGCCGTCAACCTTAACGCCGTCGAACTCTGGTGCAAGGTTTGTCTGGCAGAAGGAGGAGAGGATAATTCCAAGATAACACACTGTCAAGAGGGTCTGTTTTCGCATGGTGGGGAAGGTCTGGAGGTTCGCCATAAAAATAAGGCTTCCCATGATAAAAAGAAAGAGTCAACTCGTTGGCGTGGTACCCTTCCATGCCTTCCCCATTCAAGAACCATATCATGGGCCAACCCTGTTTGTAAAAAAGTAGTAGCTGGACGTCCCGTACATTACCACGATCTCTACCCGCACCGGACCAAACCTGTAGAAAAGCACCTTTACTATACAGGCGGTTCCTTCTTCGTCCATAGCGTCCCAGGAAAGCATTCCGACATTGGCCTTACGTTCGCTCTCGATCTTTTCACCCAGTACATAAGTGGATCTTTTATTATCGGTGACGGACATCACCCCCTGCTGAAAGACAAACGTCAGGTCTGTATGGTTTGGCTTCTCGAAAATCCATTTCTGGAACTCCTGGCTGTAAGTGGCTACTCCAGCCTGGTATGCATGATAAACCTCCTGGGCCCACTGTGTTTTGCAGAGCAGGAAAAGCGTTAAACTAAGTGTGATCTTTTTCATAAAAAGGGTTTGTTGGGTGTAAAAAAAGCCCCCATCCGGAGGCATAACCAACCTGGATTGGGGACGACCTGGTCAGAACAGGATAAGCAACCTAAAAAAAAACTGTGCGGAAAGAGCTTTCCGCCGACCAGGTTCAGTAACCGGTCCTGCTTCGTTTCCCAAACGGCATCGACAAACACCCAAGCATCCTTGGGTATCTGGCCAGCCGGTTGGATGCACTGGACACGAAACGGGACATAAATTCGGCGTAGATGACCCCTGCTGTTGATGGCAAGGATCGTGAACGGATCGAGGAACTTAACGATATTAATGTTATCTTCCATCATGGAGAGGTTGTACCTGAGTGGTCACAGGTTGGTGATTAGAACAGTGTGGGAGCTAACCTCTTTCAGCTCTCTTAAAAAAAGGCTTCACGGATGAGTTACCTTCCTTTTGCCCGTCAGTCTCATTTTGTCCTATATCTCTTTTTACTTGGCTTTATATCCTGTAGGACGAAGCAGGCCACGTTTGTCGTGACCCGCTCATGGATAGACCAGTGCGCTACACCAGGGGTAGGATGCCCGCCTATCCTCCTGGCTCGAGAGTCAAAAACACAATCAGTCAACATCCGTGTAAAAAACCTGGTTTCCGAAAAATCCCTTGGAGACCTTGATGACACAGTCGCAGAACAGGTGCGTAAGGGAAGACCCACAACTATCGCCTTTCTTATAGATACAGCTACAGCGCAGCAATACAAAGAGGGGAAGCTTCGAGCAAGGGACCTTAAACCTCTACGATCGAAGGGTGGTCCGTTAGGGCAAGATATTACTCTCGACGTTACAGGACTTCCGGATGGAATGTACGTCCTTGTTGTAGGCTGGCTTGCATCCGAGTGGGACTATCAGGGCAGAGTTGAGCTGAAAACTGACTGACAACTTCAATGCTACGACAAAAACCACGACCTGCGGGTCTCGGTCAGGTGGTCTCGAATCCCTCCGACCAGGCGACCAGCATTTACAGCGCGTTCAGTGAACTGATCTCTGTACGTGCTTTTGTTGGCCCCGGTGAAAAGGTTGTGGAGCCTCCACAGATTGATCCTGCCGTCGTTGGATCTACAGAAAAATTCGTCTCGATAAAAGTCTCGACAGATGGCAGCTATCTGCTGGTCACTGAACAAGAGAGGCTCAATCCCTGCCTTTTCTCTGGCAGGCAGGTACTGATACATCCTACATCGACCTATAAGCTGGGCAAACTGCTGTTCAGTGATTTCATTTTCCAGGAGAGCCTGCATTCGTCTCACCTGGTCGACCGGGTTATAACTTTGCAGCATGTTTTGGACGACTGTTCTCAACTGGTCCTGGCTCTTGACCCTTGACCCTGATGTCGGTGGCTAAACCATCCGACCAAACAGAAAGGTTGGTACAAACCAGGTTCTGGAATCCTGCAAAAACCTTGAAGTGCTCATCAACTCCTTTCTTGTTGTACAGGTTATCCAGGTTGTAGGCCTTCACCCCACCGATCACAAGGGTCACCTGGTTGCCATCAATGACGTCAGTGACGGTCGGGACCTCGACCACGAACATCATCCGCTCATAGTACACAGTCTTCTCTCATTCCTGGAGCTGCTCCACTGGCTTTGCTTTGGCTTCCGGCACCCTTCCCTTGATACAGTGGGAAAGCCGGATGCAGGGTCTTAAGATCCTCTCCCCGTAGTAGCACTCACCAACGACATCAGACACCGTTTCAATGAACTCCCCGTGACTGATCGTACACTCGTTGTCTTTGAGAAAAACGGGTATGACGTGATGGCGGCGGATATCTTCCAAGGTTGCCAGGACAGTATTGAAGAAAGGATAACCAAGCAGAACAAAGCAATTGCTCCCCGGATAGGATTATATCTGTCCAGAATCATATGTTTTATACCTATTTTGGATAAATATAATGTTTATAAGTTGCCAAAATGCCGTTTATTCTATAATTTTGGATAATTATAAAGTTTGTATTTATCCATTATTGAATACCTTTTAACAGACAGTTGAATATGAACGTGATCATTGGCAGGGAAGAAGAACAGGAAATATTAGCCCGGAAACTCGACTCCAGTAGCCCTGAGTTAATAGCCATTTATGGCCGTCAGCGTATCGGGAAGACTTATCTGGTCAGAACTTATTTCGAAAAAGAAATCGTCTTCGAGATGACGGGTATTCATGGTGCCACATTAGCTGACCAGTTAAAGAATTTTAGCCTGGCGCTTGGACAGGCGATTAAAAGCCCGGCACCCCTTGCTCCAACCGACAGCTGGATAGAGGCTTTTTATGACCTGGACAGATACTTACTCGATCAGCTTGATTCAAATAAACCCGCCGTCATTTTCTTCGATGAATTCCCGTGGATTCAAACGCCCAGGTCGAATTTTCTCCGGGCATTTGATCATTGGTGGAATAGTTCAGGAACCAAACGGCCAAACCTGAAAGCCGTGATTTGCGGATCTGCAGCATCCTGGATGATTGAAAGAATTTTTAACGACCGGGGTGGCCTTCATAATCGTGTTACGCAAAGGATCCGGCTTCTTCCCTTTACCCTTGGAGAAACAGAGGCTTATCTTAAGCATACAGGGGCAGCTCTTGATCATTACCAAATATTGCAATTGTATATGGCGATGGGTGGCATTCCGTACTATCTTCAACACGTCGTTCCCGGAGAAAGTGCTGCCCAGGTTATAGACCGGCTCTGTTTTACGGAAAATGGAATATTGAAGACTGAATTCAAAAACCTCTATGAGTCACTATTCACGAACTCGGAACAGCACGAAAAAGTAATTCGGGCACTGGCGAAAAAAGGGAAGGGATTGACACGGCAGGAGATTATTGATGAATGCGGATTTACCACCGGCGGCGGCACCAGTAAAATTCTGAAGGAACTGGAAGAATCGGGCTTTATTACCGCCTATATACCATTTGGGAAAACAGTAAATGAAAGCATTTTTAAACTCACGGATGAATACTCGCTTTTCTACCAAAAATTTATTGAAGGGGCTAAAGCAACGGGCGCAGCTACCTGGCTAAGGCAGGCAAATACGGCTTCCTACATAAGCTGGAGCGGGTTCTCTTTTGAATCAGTTTGCCATAAGCATGCATTGCAGATCAAAAAGGCACTTGGTATTGAAGGCGTTTTGACGGAGGAATCCGGTTGGCGGTATTATCCTCAAAAAGGCAGCGGCGAACAAGGTGCCCAGATAGATATGCTGCTTGACCGGCAGGACCGTTGCATCAATATTTGCGAAATGAAGTTTGCGACAGATGAATTTGTTATAGATAAAAAATATGCCGCTGAGCTCGATAATAAAGTGAATGTTTTTCGTCGGGAAACCGGCACAAAGAAAGTACTGTTTCTTACAATGATCACGACCTATGGCGTTCGTAAGAATGATTATTATACCGGGAGGGTATTAAAGGAAGTTGTCATGAAAGATTTGTTCAGGTAGCAGCTAATTATTTTTATTTGATTGTAAAAGACTTTAATACATCAAAAGTAGTTTAGAAGCCGAATGGCCTCATTGGAATAAGCCATGCTTTAGATATGATATATATATGTCACAACAAAATTGGTTGTCACATGTTAGCAGGTAGTGTCTAATTCTTTGTGTAAATAGTTCTTTCAGTAATTGTATTAGAGGAATGGTTATCCCGTGACCCGATTATTATTTGTAAA
>Ga0318563_10000013_pt1 | contig 66588 bp, 65 predicted proteins | sample GRESIP066b5f19_FD_203689 | JGI IMG/M metagenome (GOLD analysis project Ga0318563, IMG submission 203689) | Tropical soil microbial communities from Luquillo Experimental Forest, Puerto Rico - GRE.SIPMG.066b5f19 | ecosystem: Environmental > Terrestrial > Soil > Tropical forest > Bulk soil... | reverse complement strand
GTACATAACGGGGCAGGTATTCGCTGCTCTTTCCAGGATGATTCTTTGTTTTTCGTTGGCCTCCAGGGTTTTCGGAAAATGAAATGTTAAATTAATCCCGCTGATTCGCCTGGGGTCAGCCTTCATGATCTTCTGAATCTCTATTTTCGTTCCCCGCAGATCCACTTCCATATCCCGGGCCTTGATTCCCATGATGGTCATCATACAGGTGCCCAGTGCGGTTGCAACCAGGTCGGTGGGTGAAAAACGGGCTGCCTTACCCTGATTGTCCAGAGGGGCATCCGTTTCTATCACCGTTCCGGAGGAAAGATGCGTGGCAACCGTGCGTAAATCCCCATCGTAAATAACAGTGGAAGTCATTATATATTTTTCCATAAATTTACGTCAGATAACCCAAATCATCAGAAGTGAAGAAACTTTTCTTGGTCACATCCATTTCCCTGATAACTTTAAATCTATTTGCCCAGGACAGCACTAACAACTATCGCTATTCCCAAACCGATAAGAAAGCGGCCAAAAGAGATAGAATCAACAACCTGCTCAGGATGGAAGAAGAAGGCGAGCTGATTTTCAATAAGCAGGGCATTTTTGGAATCAGGATTGCCACAGATGGCTATGGCATTTCCTATGAAAAAGGGAAATTCAAGACTCCTAACCGCACGGTCCTCCTGCAATTCGAACTCAACGAAAAGAAAAACCACAAAGATCACAAGGTCGCTGCTGCCTATAATGGATATAATTTCAATTCAGTGGTCGTCGGAAAACTGAACAATTTCTATGAATTCAAAGCGTCCATTGGTCAACAGCATCTGATCGGCGGGAAGGGTAACAAAAATGGTGTCGCTGTTACCGCCCTGTACAGCGGAGGATTAACGCTGGGAATTCTAAAGCCGTATTTTGTTGATGTCCAGGATCAGCAGGGCAATACTTTTCAAAGCAAGTACCCGACCATCATCGACAGCGGCTACCTCGAGCTGGGCGCTTCGGGGTTTACCGTTGGATGGAACGACATTACCGTCAAGCCGGGAGTCAACGGTAAAGTTGCCATGCGGTTCGATTACGGACGCCTGAACACGACCATTACAGCTATTGAAGCAGGTGTAACCGCTGAATATTTTTTTAGTTCGATACCGATGCTTTACCTGGTTCCCTACAAGCAATTCTTCTTCAATGCTTACGTAAGCATAATGTTTGGCAGGAGAAAATAACAGGGATAATTTCTGCCCCAGGGGATTCTCGGTGATTTAGGTAATCAGAACACAAACAGGGTACATTTTAGGCAGAGCTGACAGTGGATGACTTTTTTCAAAATGCATTTACCTGTCTGCTGCTTTTTTTAGTATTTCTGTACTTAACATATTAGGCATTCTTTTTACCCGATTGAAAACAATCCTGCCTGATGCTTAAAGCTTACTGTTACCGACTTTACCCCAATTCCAGCCGGCAAATACAACTGGAAAAATCCTTCGGGGTTTGCCGCCTGATTTACAATACAGCCCTGAAATGCAGGATTCGGGCCTGGCAATCAGCCAGGATCTTCCTCAGCGCCTGTGACCTGATCAATCAGCTGCCGGACTTAAAAGAGGCTTTCCCCTGGATTGCAGAAGTTGACAGTCACGGCCTTCAGGCCTCTATTCTCAATATGGACAAAGCCTTTCGAAATTTCTTTGCAGGAGCGGGATTTCCGCGCTTTAAAAAGAAATCGGGTTGGCAGTCTGTGCGGTTTCCTGATCACAAAAGAGAGGTCAATTTTGAAAAAGGATGGATCACCCTTCCCAGGATCCCCCGGATCAAAGCCTCCATTGACCGTGCGTTTCGGGGAAAGATTAGAACGGTCACCGTCTCCTAGACGCCCACCGGAAAATATTATGCTTCCGTCCTGGTCGATACCGGGATCCCCATCCCCGAAAAACCGGCAGTCAATTCCGCAAGCACTCTGGGGATCGACCTGGGGCTAAAGTCCTTTGTAGTCACTTCCAATGGAAGAACCTTTACCCCCAACCGGTACCTCAAGAACTCGCCTGCCCGGCTTCAATGCCTGCAGCGAAGGGTATCCCGGAAAAGAAAGGAAGTCAGAACAGAAAGAAAGCGAATCTCCGGGTGAGCCTGTGGAGTCGCGGCGGTTAGGCCGGGCAAGGAAACAGGAATTTGTGTCTTGAATACATAAATCCCAATCTTCCCGTACATTTTTCAGAAGCATTCGTCTTCTGTCTGACCGGCAGGGTCAACATGATCTCAGGAGCCTAAACTGACGTATCTTTGTATCCGGAATGGCCAGATTGCCCTGGGTGCCAGGATTGACAAACCAGACGGAGATTACCGGCTATCTGTGAGTCAACTGTTACCGATATCCCGATTAATCGGGCCACGCCCATTTACAAGAAGAATATTGTACCATGCAGGAATTACCCGTAGTTACACCTGTAACTGAGACCCTCCAGAAGCCCAACTGGCTTCGCGTAAAACTTCCCATTGGGGAAAGCTATAAGAACGTCCGCAATCTGGTAGACACCCATAAGCTTCATACGATCTGTGAAAGTGGCAACTGCCCGAATATGGGGGAGTGCTGGGGCGCCGGCACAGCCACCTTTATGATACTGGGGAATATATGTACCCGGAGCTGCGGATTTTGTGCGGTTGCAACCGGAAGGCCTGAACCGGTTGACTGGGACGAACCACAGCGGGTGGCTGAAGCAATCTACCTGATGAAGGTAAAACATGCAGTAATTACCTCCGTTGACCGGGATGAAATAAAGGACGGGGGGAGCATTGTCTGGCAGCACACGATCAGGGCAGTAAAGGCACTGAACGCTGATACTACCCTGGAGACCCTTATTCCTGATTTCAAGGCAGAGCGCGAAAACATTCAACGGATTATAGAGGCTGGTCCTGAAGTGGTATCACACAATATTGAGACCGTGGAACGCCTGACCAAGCAGGTACGCATACAGGCAAAATACTGGCGCAGCATGGAGACATTAAAAATTCTCAGGCAGGGGGCCATGCGAACCAAAAGCGGGATCATGCTGGGCCTTGGGGAAAGAAGGGAAGAAGTTATCCAGACGATGCAGCATCTGCGCAGCAACGGGGTGGAAGTGATCACTCTTGGACAATATTTGCAACCTACCAAAAAGCATCTTCCCGTCGTGCGCTTTGTCCATCCCGATGAATTTGCATCGCTGCGGGACGCAGGTTACCAAATGGGGTTTGATTATGTTGAAAGCGGGCCCCTCGTCCGCTCCTCTTACCACAGCGAAAGGCATGTATTCCCCGGTCTTGGGAAGCGAGAGTGGTTAAAACAGAAAGAAGACCAGGCAGCGTAAAATTATTTGATTTGGTAAGAAAGTTGATCATCCCTGTCTTCCTCGTCAACATGTCATTGGGTCATTCCTTTGCTCAGCTGAAGTGGAAGAAGGTCGATTCCTTATACGGACCGCTGCCTTCTACGCTGAATGTGTACAGGACAACCGATTCTCTGGACGGGCGTTCATTCGTCGGCTATTTTGTGTCAGTGCTTTTGAAGGATAATGACCTGCTCTTTACTACCAGGGCTGATGACGGGGAGTGCTTTACCCCCTCCAGGTATTACCAGTTGGAGAAATTTCCCCTGGTGATTGTCAATTGCACTTTCTTTTCTGCCGAAACAAACCAGAACCTAAGTCTGATGATGAAGAAGGGGAAACTTATTTCTTACAACGTTGTATCGTTAAAGGGCGTGGGAGCAGACTCCCAAGTGTATTACTATCCCACACGAAGTGCCCTTGGGATTGACCGGAAAAGAAGGGCCGATGTTGCCTGGGTATTCAATGACTCCCTGCACCGACGGCCATACGCTTTTGAAGAGGCTCCGGTAATCGCGAAAGGGGAAGATCAGTATCCGACCATCAACAACCTGAAAAATATTGAGTGGAAGTGGTGGGAAATGAGAACGGCTGTAGGAGGGGGACCCACCCTGGTCCATGAGGGCATGGTCATGATCACCAACAAGGAGGAACAGATGTTTCCCGGGGAAGAAAATGAAAAGACAGCCAGGACGGCAATGGGCTATACTTTTGACAACCGGCTGATCATCCTGGTCATCCAGGGGAACAGTCCGGGGATCGCTGAAGGGGCAAGTTTGAAAGAGATGGCAAAGATCCTGAAGGACCTGGGATGCCAGGAAGCCCTGAACTTGAACGGGGGAGGCAGTAGTTGCATGCTGGTCAATGGAAAGGAGACCATCAGGCCTTCGGACAAGGAGGGCCAGCGGCCTATTCCCGGTATATTTATGGTGAAATGGGCCGGACGAACCGAGTGACCGAGGGCAGATCCACTGCTATTAGCGGGTTGGACGCCTGATCATATAAGAAACAAAATGACCACGCCGGCATTTGATCTGGATCCATATCTCCACTTATTCCGGGAAAGAAAGATCCCGGCGCGGACCACGCTGCTGAGGGAAGGACAGGTTTCCAGAAAAGGATATTTTATCAAAAACGGATGTCTTCGCCTCTGGTTCAACAACCACGGGAAAGATGTCACCTTTCAGTTCTTCTTTGAGAATGAAGCCGTATCGTCCATGGAAAGTTTTACAACTGGCCTACCCAGCCTTTTCAGCATTGAATCCATAGAACCCTGCTCTATCCTGGAAATTTCAAGGAAAAATTTTGATCTGTTGAAGATGGAAATGCCCTCCTACCACAACTTCATGGAAAATATTCTTTTCCACAGGATCCTGCACTATTCAAAACTCTTTCTTTCACGAATCAAGGACAGCCCTGAACAAAGATATCTGGACCTCCTCCAGAACCACCCCGCGTTGCTCAACCGGGTACCCCAGCATTATATTGCCTCATTTTTGGGGATCACGGCGGTTTCCCTGAGCAGGATCAGAAAAAAGATTGGCGGGTCCCGTCCTGGCCATAAAAAAGACTCATAACGGGGAAACGGTTTTCCATCAATGAAGATTTCTTAACAATTGTTATCGTCCGGCGCTCTGCCAGAGATGAGATTTGTGCAAAAAAAGCATGAAAATTTTCATCGTTTTCAACCATCCGTACGAAGGAAGCTTCTGTTCTGCAATCCTGGGATCGGTTCTGGCCGGCCTGGAAAAAGCGGGCCACCAGACCGACCTGCTACATCTGGACAGGGACGGATTTGACCCGGTAATGAAGGCAGATGACCTGAAAGGATTCACTCTGGGCAAACCCGTTGATCCAAAAATTATTGAATACAAGCGCAGGATGGAGCAGGCTGAACACCTGGTGCTCATCTTCCCCATCTGGTGGGAGCTCATGCCTGCACTAACTAAGGGATTTATTGACAGGGTGATTTTTCCCGGCGTAGCTTACGATTATGATAAGAGGGGCCGGTTTCCCAGAATGGTCAGAAGATTCAATGCTCTCAGGGGCGTTACCCTGATTACTACCATGAATACCCCCTCGATTTTTTACAGATTGATTTTTGGCAATGCCATCAAAAGAGCCCTCTTTACCGGAACTTTCTGGAAGATGGGTTACGGGAACAGGAAATGGATCAGCCTGAATATGGTTAAATTTGTTACCGAAGAGAAAAGAAAGAAATGGCTCCGGGAGCTGGAAGGCAGGTTTCGGCAATTAAGATAGGCTTTTGCAGCAAACTGCTGGTTTGGTTCAGGTACCGGACAATCTATTTTATATAAAATTCGCTTTATGGATAAATTTTCCTATGTCCCCGAAGGTTACCATGCGATAACTCCCGCGCTTACTTTCCGCAATGCAAAAAATGCCATTATCTGGTATAAAAATGTATTTGGTGCAACGGAGAAAATGATCCTCAAGGACCCTTCGGACAAGATTGTCCACGCAGAACTGCTGATAGGGGATTCAGTAATTATGGTTTCAGATGAAAATCCCGATTATAACAGGAGTCCGCTTTCGCTGGGCGGCAATTCAGTTAACCTGGCTATGTACGTCCATGACGTTGATGAAACGATGAAAAAAGCGGTTCACAATGGAGCCAGGCTGGTAGCCCCCGCCACAGATCAGTTTTATGGGGATCGGGTCGGGCGTATCGAGGACCCTTTTGGGTACCTGTGGATCATTGCCACGCCGCAGAAAAAGATCTCACCGGATGAAATGCAAAAAATGATCAATGAGATGATGCAGGCAGGGTGAGCTTCCCGCCCCGGAACCGGATGAAACCCACAATCAAAACCCGGTCAGGAAAACCGGACCATCCTGTATCATTCCTTCATCTCCCATACCAGGGCGCTGGCACCAAGAATAGCTGCGTCGGATTCCTTGAGATGGCTGATTAGGATCTTCACTTTATTTTGAAACACCTGGATCAGGTTAGCCTCCATATGTTCCCGCGTCGGCTTAAGGATGTATTCGCCCGCCTTGGTCAGACCGCCAAACAATACGATGGCTTCCGGGCTGGAAAACATAACAAAATTTGCCAGCGCCATACCCAGGACCCTCCCGGTGAACTCAAAAATATCAAGAGCCAGCTTGTCCCCCGCAATGGCCGCTTCATAAACTTTTTTTGAATCCACTTTTTCTTTTGGAATGTCCCGAAGCAGGCTTTTTTCCTTACTCTTCTGAAGCATTTCCAGGGCAGTCAGTGTCACTCCCGTAGCCGAGGCATAACTTTCCAGGGAGCCATACTTTCCTGTTCCTTCGTGTTTGCGGCCATCGGGTATGATGATGGTATGCCCGAGTTCACCGGCAAAGCCATCGTGACCCAGCACCAGCTGTCCGTTGGCCACAATGCCACTTCCTACCCCTGTACCCAGCGTAATCATGATAAAATCCTTCATGTCCTTGGCTGCACCATACATCATTTCACCGATCGCCGCGGCATTGGCATCATTGGTCAGCACAGTGGGTAACTGAAACTTGTTCTGAATGAGTTTGGCAAGAGGGATAATGCCTTTCCAGGGGAGATTGGGAGCATATTCCACGGTGCCTGTATAATAATTGCCGTTCGGCGCTCCTACACCTATTCCACGCATCCTGCCCGGACCGCCCGCCTTTTCAATAAACCCGTACAAGGCATCATGCAAGGCATTGATAAAGCTCTCCACCTCCTCGTGTCCCCGTGTGGAAATCTCACTGGAGAACAATACATTTCCATTGCGGTCCACAATTCCGAATTTGGTCCCGGTACCCCCGATATCAATGCCAACAGCCAACGGCTCCAGGGAAGCGGCAGATGGGGCTTTCGCTTTTGCCATGAAACAATTATTTAAATTTTGAACGCCAGCGGAAGAAATATTCAATCTCTTCTACCGGCCGGCTCCAACTTTGCATTTGTAAAGATATTGGAAGAAATCAATGACCTCCTCCGATCTGGTCATCAAAATTCAGGCCCTGGGCTTTCAATACTGCCCTTAGCCTTAAGGCCAGCATAGCAAGCGCCCCGAAGCAACAGGCAGCCACGATATAGGAAACGTGCATATTATTGGGAGCATCACCCCAGGGTTTAAGGTCGCCAATGGATCCCTGGAAGGGTGGGATAACCGCACCTCCCAGAATCATCATGATCAGGAAAGCAGATCCCTGACTGGTATATTTTCCCAGACCGGCAACACCCAACGAGAAGATACAGGGCCACATAATGGAACAGCAGAGTCCTCCGGACATGATGGCATATACGGATACGATGCCTTTTGTGGCCACACCAAACAGCATGGCAAAGCAGGCCAGCAGCGCCAGGGTAAGAAGGGTCTTGACAGGTTTTTGCTGTCCAAAGAAAAAAGCAAGGATAGCGATGGCAATTACGCCGGTGTAGGGTAAAAGGTCCGTTACATTATTGCCATAGAGGTAGTTTACAAAGAGAATAACCCCAAAAGCTACGTAGGGTACGAGGATGGTGGCAATGATCCGCCCCATCCTGTTCGGATTGAATACACCGATGGCTCCGGTCCACCGGCCAATCATCAGACTTCCCCAATAAAGGGATACATATTTAGAAATTTCGCTGTCAAGAAGGCCTTTACCGGTAAGATACCCCGGCGTCTTCAGAAGAGCTCCGAAATTGTTGTCGATGGTGACTTCAACGCCAACATACAGGAATATACCCAGCATCCCCAGGATCAACTGCTGGTATTTCATGGCACCCCAGTCATTGCCGTTCTTTGATGCACTGCCATAAGAGACAAACAGAATGCCTATGACGACGAGCAGGGTAACCACCAGCAGCGGCAGCTTGCCCACATTTGTCAGCTGACCAACAATGATGATCAGGATGATGAGACAGGTCATCAGTATGAGCGAGAAGGACGCCTTTCTGGATGCTTCAAATTTTGCGTCATCCTTGCCTGAAGGCAACTTTGAAATAGCAAAGAATATGGCGACGGCGGCAAATACGGCTGCCACGATCATATATAGGTTGTTGATGTTGGTCACCGTTACATTGGCATGAGAACTGTTGGCGGTCCCAAACAGGAAAAAGCTCACGATAATGGGTCCCAGGGTAGTACCCAGGGAATTCACTCCTCCTGCCAGGTTCAGACGGTGTGATCCTGTGGAGGGGTCGCCCAGGGCGATGGCAAAAGGCTGGGCGGCTGTCTGTTGCAGGGAGAATCCCAGAGCGACAATAAAAAAGGAAACCAGGATCAGGGTAAAGGAATTTGCATTGGCCGAGGGGATGATGGCCAGGGCCCCCACCACAGAGATCAGTAGCCCATATATGATTCCCTTCTTGTAGCCGATCTTATTGAGAATGTCATAACCCAGCACGCTGGAGACAAGGTACAGGATCAGGGAACCGGCAAAATATGCCCCATAGAATGCTGACCCGATGAGTTGCGACTGAAATTGATTCAGATGGAAGTGAGTTCGGCAAAAAGGAATGAAAATACTGTTCGATGCAGCGATAAATCCCCAAAAAAAGAATACAATAACCAGGGTTGCGAGGGCTCCGGTGTTGGTGGGTTGTTTTGGTTGGTTCATGAGCAATCGTGGGTTTAATTATTGAGTGTTGAAAATAGCAAGATTTTGCGAGGGGAAAAATTTTTTCGTGAGTTACTGTTAATTGATCAAAAACCTTACTAAATTGAATGACTATTGATCAACGGAGGAGGTTTTCGGCCTGAGGAATTTTAACGTGCGCGTATCACAAATCGGGGGTCATAATCAGTTAGCATAAACTATTTTAATTCGGCCTGGATCTATTAATCTGATTATTCGGAATTTCATGGAGATCATACATGTTTCAGCAGAATGTTATCCCGTAGCCAAGGCCGGTGGACTGGGAGATGTCGTAGGCGCCCTGCCAAAATACCAGACAACCTCGGGGCATACTGCAAAGGTGGTGATGCCTATGTACCGGACCAAATTCCTAATAAACAATGAATGGGACGTGGTCCACAAGGGGTATACCAACCTGGGGAACTGGTGGTTCAACTACACCGTAATCAAGGAGCGATCCAATAAACTTGGATTCGACCTTTACCTGCTGGATATTTACGGATTGCTGGACAGGGAAAATGTGTACGGGTACGGAGATGATGTTGAAAGATTTACTGCATTCCAGGTAGCAGTCCTGGACTGGATTGCAGCCTGGAAGCACCGGCCGGATCTCATTCACGTTCACGACCACCATGCAGGATTGATCCCATTTATGCTCAAATACTGCTACCGGTTTATACATCTTCAGAATATTCCGACCGTACTGACCATCCACAATGCCCAGTACCAGGGCTGGATGGGATGGGACAAGAGCCACTATATACCGGCCTGGGACAATTGGAAAACCGGGTTGCTCGAGTGGCAAAATACGATCAACCCGCTCGCCAGTGCGGTCAAATGTGCCTGGAAGGTCACAACCGTTAGCTGGAGTTATCTCGAAGAGCTGCGATACTCGGCCAACGGTCTTGAAGCCCTGTTCGAATATGAAAAAGGGAAATGCTTAGGCATCCTCAATGGCATTGATACGGGTGTGTGGGACCCTTCAACAGATCATTATATCGCCAACCATTATACGCTCTCCACGGTGAAGGAGGGGAAAGAAAAAAGCAAAAAGATTCTATGCGACCAGTTCGACCTGGATATCAACAAACCGCTCATTGTGTTTATCGGAAGACTTGTTGGAGAGAAGGGCGCTGATCTGCTGGCGCAAACCATCGGGGATTCTTTCTATTACATTGGCCGTAAAATGAATTTTTTGATCCTGGGTAGTGGATTCCCGGAGGTCGAAAGCCAGTTGGGCAGCATGAGAGAGATTAGTAAGAGTGATTATAGTATCTATATAGGGTATAATGAGAGCCTTAGTCACCTGATGTATGCCGGCGCGGATTTCATCCTGATGCCTTCCCGGGTTGAGCCTTGCGGGCTAAATCAGATGTATGCCATGCGATATGGGACGGTCCCTGTGGTAAGGAATACGGGCGGTCTCAGGGATACTGTCCTTGATTACGGAGACGATGGCGGGTATGGGATCCGGTTTAACAATGTGGCTGTGGGGGATATCACCCAGGCTGTTTGGCGGGCCGTTGAATTATACCAGCAAAACAAGAAAATGGAGGAGATCCGCAACCTGATGATGCAGCTTGATTTCAGTTGGGAAACAAGTGTGGAGCATTACCTGGACCTGTATCAGACGCTGTGAACCACCTTTCAATCGAAGATTGATTGGCCTGAACGGGTCATTGAAAACCATTGCCGTTATCTTTTGCAGCGGTATTGAAAAGCAATACCCCGTATCCGTGAAAAAGCTGTTATCGGGTACGTAATGACACCCTAACCTCTGTAAAAGTTGTTATTTACAGACTTATTTCCAGACCACTCTGGATGGTTTGGTTTTACGGCACATCCTTTAAAAACCATCCGGGAAAGACCGGAATGCCTGATCTGCCCTTAATTTTGTCTTTCTTATCCTTTAACACCAATCACTTTCATAAACCGTTTGTATATGTCAAAGAAAGTATTAGCAGTGATTCTTGGAGGTGGCGCCGGAACCAGGCTCTACCCGCTGACAGCCAGCCGCTCCAAACCCGCCGTCCCGATTGCCGGCAAATACCGCCTGGTGGATATCCCTATATCCAATTGCCTGAATTCCGGTATTTCGCGCATGTTCGTGCTAACCCAGTTCAATTCTGCTTCCTTAAACAGGCATATTAAGAATACCTACCATTTCAGCGCGTTCAGCTCTGCCTTTGTGGATATACTGGCTGCAGAACAGACTCCGGACAACCCCACCTGGTATCAGGGAACGGCTGATGCTGTCCGACAGTGTCTCCGGCACCTGGGCCCCTTTGAAAGTGATTATGTACTCATTCTTTCGGGTGATCAGTTATACCAGATGGATTTCATGGAGATGCTCAACAATCACATCGACAGGAAGGCCGACATAACGATTGCCACCATTCCTGTGGCAGATCGCGAAGCACCAGAATTTGGCATCATGAAGAACGATAAAGATGGATTCATTGCCTCCTTTATCGAAAAACCCAAGAAAGATGTCCTTCCCGGCTGGGTCAGCGATACCGGGCCGGAGATGCAGCGTCTTGGCCGGCATTACCTCGCCTCGATGGGCATCTACATATTCAACAGGCAGCTGCTCGCAGATTTATTACAGAACGAATACGTGGAGGCTACCGATTTTGGTAAGGAGATCATCCCGCAGTCTATCGGGAAATATAAGGTGGTTAGCTATCAGTACGAAGGCTACTGGACCGACATCGGAAATATCTATTCTTTCTTTGAAGCAAACCTTGGACTTACGCACGACATTCCTGATTTCAACCTCTTTGACAACAGCAGGGCCATCTATACGCGTGCGCGTATGTTGCCCCCGGCCAAAATCAGTGGCACTACCCTGGAAAAGACGATCATTGCCGAGGGTTGTATCATCAATGCGTCCCGGGTAGAAAACAGCGTGATCGGTATCCGGACCAGGATCGGAAATGGGACAACCATCGTCAGCAGTTATATCATGGGTATCGATTTCTACGAGACAATAGAAGAGATTGACCTGGCAAGGGCCCACGGGTTGCCAACGGCCGGTATCGGGAACCGTTGTTATATCAGGAATGCCATCGTGGACAAGAACTGCAGGATCGGGGACGATGTCCGCATAAATGGCGGCCCCCACCTGGAAAATACGGATCATGCACTGTATACCGTCAAAGACGGCATCGTGGTGGTCAAAAAAGGAGCTGTATTACCCAATGGCTTTGTAATTTAGTGCCTGACCGGAATCTGAATCCCCGGGAAAAATTTTATTTATCACTTTAAATCAAAATACCTTGTCCGGATGGAAGGATAAGGAGGAAAGTTATGGCTCAGACCGATGTTACCCTGCCACCTGCCCCTGTCTCCCCGACGAAACCACGCCTCTCGTTTTGGAACATATTCAACATGAGTTTTGGCTTTTTTGGGATCCAGTTTGGCTGGGATTTGCAACGGGCCAACATGGGACCCATCTATGAATACCTGAAAGCTTCCCCGGACCAGATTCCCCTGCTTTTCCTGGCTGCCCCCCTGACCGGATTGCTCGTTCAGCCTATTATCGGATACATGAGTGACCGGACCTGGCATCCGTGGTGGGGTAGGAGGAGACCCTATTTTTTTGTAGGGGCCGTACTGAGCACGATCTGTCTTTTTCTGATGCCCAATAGCGCCGCCTTGTGGATGGCTGCGGGCCTGCTGTGGCTCTTGGATACCTCCGGCAATATTGCCATGGAGCCGTTTCGTGCTTTTGTCGCCGACAAGTTACCCGACTCCCAGCGCACGCGTGGTTTTGCCATGCAAAGCTTCCTCATAGGGGTAGGGGGCAGCATCGCTTCGGCCCTGCCCTGGTTGATGTCCCATGTCTTTCATGTCTCCAACGTTTCTCAGACCGGGGGCATACCCCCTTCGGTTAAATTTGCTTTTTATACGGGGGGTTCCATATTTCTCACAGCGGTGATGTATACCATTCTGACGACCAAAGAATATCCTCCCCTGGATGTTGGATTTAAGCAAAAGGTGAAAGAAAGCAGCAAGGGCTTCGGAGCAGGCATCCGTGAAATAAATCATGCCATTTTCAATATGCCCAGGAAAATGAAACAGCTCGCCCTGGTACAATTTTTCACCTGGCCCGGACTGTTCCTGATGTGGTTCTACTACAATACCGCCGTGGCAAGAAATGTTTTTCACGCAACGGATACCACTGATCCCCTTTATATAAAAGGAATCGAATTCGGAGGGCTGACCCTGACCTACTACAGCATCGTTTCGTTTGCCTTTGCCCTGCTGTTGCCTTCTGTGGCAAGAAGGTTTGGGAGAAAACTCACCCACAGTCTGTGCCTGCTTTGCGGCGCCGTCGGCCTCATATCGGTCGGTTTTGTAAAACAACCCTTTGAATTATATATCTGCATGACCGGAGTGGGTATCGCCTGGTCGAGCATTCTTTCCATGCCTTATGCCATGCTGGCAGGGGCCCTGCCTGAAGATAAAATTGGTGTATATATGGGGATTTTCAATTTCTTCATTGTGCTGCCTGAAATAATTGCGTCCTTGTTCTTTGGGTGGATTATGGAACACCTGCTGAACAATAACCGGATGCTCGCGGTTCAACTCGGAGGAGCGATGATGGTCCTCTCTTCCGTACTATGCTATTTGGTGGTATCGGAAATGACCACTGATAATTACGATGAGGAAGAAATTGCCCTGTTGGAGATAAAAGAAGAAAGATCTGTATGAATTTATGAAAAGGCTTATACTTCCCCTGCTTTTGTGCTATAGCTGTTTTTATGCAGCCTCCGCCCAGGAGGAGCTCAATATTTATCCCACCCATTGGTGGGTTGATATGAAAAATCCGAAGCTGCAGCTGATGATCCATCACGGGGGCATTGCCCGTTTTACCAGTGTTCATTTGACCTATCCCGGTGTTCGCCTGCTCCAGGTGCACAGGGAGGAGAGCCTTAATTATCTTTTCCTGGACCTGGACATATCTCCCGGTACCAAGCCGGGGATTATGGTCATCGAACTTCTTCAGCAGGGTAAGGATCACCTCAGTCTGCGGTACGAGTTGAAGGAAAGGAGGAAAGGTAACGGTACTGGGTATGCGCAGGGTGTCAGATCTTCGGATTTTATATACCTGATCATGCCGGACCGCTTTAGCAACGGGGACCCAGGAAATGACCAGGTTCCTGGAATGAGGGACCAGTCACTGAACCGGGATTCCATTTTTCTGAGGCATGGCGGTGATTTACAGGGGGTGATCAATCACCTCGATTACCTGCAGGGGCTAGGGGTTACTGCCCTCTGGTTGACCCCCGTACTTGAAAACGACATGCCCGACCGGACTGAGCACGGGTATGCTTGTACCGACCACTATACCATCGAACCAAGGCTGGGCGGGGCCTCCATGTATAAAAAATTAAGCGATGAACTCCACCGCCGGGGAATGAAACTTATCCAGGATGCCGTCTACAATCATGTTGGGCTCTATCATTTCCTAATGACCGACCCTCCGGCAAAGGACTGGTTTCACCAGTGGGCCACTTTTACCCAACCCAATTATAAGGACCAGACCCTTTTTGATCCCTATGCTGCCCCGAGCGACAAAAAGCAGATGACAGACGGGTGGTTTACCAGACAAATGCCGGATGTAAATCAGAACAACCCTTACTTTGCGAACTTTTTGATCCAGCATGCTATCTGGTGTGTCGAAGAATTCGGTGTGGACGGATGGAGGATAGATACCTACATTTACCTGGACCTGCCGTTCATGAACAGGTGTAACCAGGCCCTGCTTGACGAATATCCGCGCATCACCATGTTCGGAGAAGCATGGGTTCATGGAACGGCCAATGAAGCCTATTTTACGCGCAACAATCTGAATACCCCCTTTAAAAGCAACCTGGTCGGGATCTGCGATTTTCAATCTCTCTTTGATGGAATCCAGCCAGCCTTGTCGAATCCCCCCTCCGGGGTCGAACAATTATACCAGACCTCCAGCAATGACTTCCTTTATAAGGAACCGATGAACAACGTCATTTTTCTGGACAACCACGACATGACCCGGTTTTTCTCCCAGGTGAAAGAAGATACGGCCAAACTGAAAATGGGAATAGAATGGCTGCTCACCTGGAGGGGAATCCCCGAAATGTATTATGGAACGGAGATCCTGATGAAGGGCGTTTCCAACCCGGATGGATGGGTACGTCTGGATTTTCCGGGAGGGTGGGCCGGTGACAATAAAAATGGGTTTACAGGTTTGGGTATGTCCCCCGAAGAAATGAGTATCCAGTCCCTGGTCAGAACAGTCGCCAACTTCAGAAAATCATCTCCGGCCATTAAAACGGGGAAAATGATGGAATATATACCCAGGCAGGGGCTGTTTGTGTATTTCAGGTACAATGACCGGCAAACCATTATGTGTGTCATGAATACGGCAAGCAATCCTGCCCGGATTGACTTTGCCAAATATGCTGAACGCACCGCCGGGTTCAGGCATGCAACTGATATTGTCGCCCATGAGTCTTTTTCAACCTCAGTCCCCCGGCAAATACCGGCCATGAGTATGTGGGTTCTGGAATTAAGCCGCGAATGATGAATCCTGCCGGGTTTTTCACATGGCAGCATACCATCAGGCCGGAGCAAATTGGGTTGATCAGTCTGTCCCGAAGTCTTTTCCTTCATTCCTCTGTCCAGAACCGCGGGGATCATCCCGGGAGTATCCCGGCCCTTTGCCGCCCAACCAATTCCCTGCCTGGAAATATCAATAAAAATGAAGCTGCGATCGCTTAATTTTACATGACAGGTCCGGTCTTTTTTAACCTACTACATAAAGTCATTCCATATGAGTGAAGACAAGGAGAAGTCCTCACGAAAGGACAACAGAACGGCATCTCAAAAATCGGATGGTCCAAAAACCATGAAAAAAGAAAAAGGCAATCACTCGGACAAGGTTTCTGTGAAACCATATGAGGAGGTTCATTTTGTGGATTCAACTAGGGCGGTCTGGAATTATTCCCTGTTCTCGGACGAGGATATACGCAATTTTCAAAATGGAACCCATTATCGGCTTTACAATATTTTCGGTTCCCACGAACAGGAGGTACTGGGTACCAGGGGTTATTATTTTGCCGTCTGGGCGCCGAATGCGACCTATGTTTCGGTAATCGGAAACTTCAATGACTGGAACACGCATGGCCATCCCCTGTTTGTCCGGCTGGAAAAATCCGGGATCTGGGAGGGCTTTATTCCCCATTTGCGCAAGGGGGAAGTATATAAATTTCATATCCACGGATTTCACGGCAAGAAGCTTGATAAGGGGGACCCTTTTGGCAATTTTTGGGAAAAAAGGCCCAAGACTGCTTCCATTACCTGGCAGCTTGGGTATTCCTGGAGCGACCAGGACTGGATGGAGGCGAGGGGAAAGCATAATGCCCTGGATGCCCCCTGGAGTGTTTATGAGGTTCACCTGGCCAGCTGGATGAGACCAGACAAGGATAACGAAGAGAGTTATAATTCTTACGACCAGATGAGGGCTACCCTTGTACCCTATGTAAAGGAAATGGGGTTTACCCACGTCGAACTGATGCCTGTTATGGAACACCCTTTTGACGGAAGCTGGGGCTATCAGGGGACAGGATACTTTGCGCCAACCTCCCGGTTTGGGGACCCGCAGGGGTTCATGGCCCTGGTGGACGCATTTCACCAGGAGGGCATCGGAGTCATATTGGACTGGGTTCCTTCCCATTTCCCTTATGACGCCCACGGGCTGTATATGTTTGACGGTGCTAACACGTATGAATATGCGGATATGCGCAAGGGATTTCACCCGGACTGGAACAGCTACATCTTCAATTATAAAAGGGGGGAGGTAAAGTCATTCCTGATCAGCAGTGCCCGATTTTGGCTGGACAAATTCCATGTAGACGGCATTCGTGTGGATGCGGTCAGTTCAATGCTGAAATTGAACTATTCGCGCAAGCACGGCCAATGGGAACCAAATGAGCATGGCGGCGACGGTAACCTCGAAGCGATCGCCTTTATCAAAGACCTGAATGAAACGATTTTCAGGGATTTTCCGGATACCCAGACGATTGCTGAGGAAGCTACGGACTGGCCGGGTATAAGCCGGCCGACCTTTGCCGGGGGGCTGGGTTTTGGCATGAAGTGGATGATGGGATGGATGCACGACACGCTGGATTATTTCAAACTGGACCCGATTCACCGGCAGCATCACCAGGATAAGTTTTCTTTCAGCCAGGTGTACTATTACGACGAAAATTTCATGCTGCCCCTCAGCCACGATGAAGTGGTGCATGGCAAGTCCCCGATGATCTATAAAATGCCGGGAGACGAATGGCAGAAATTTGCCAACCTCCGGCTTTTGTATGCCTATATGTATACCCATCCAGGCGGAAAATTGCTTTTTATGGGGGACGAGTTCGGAGCTACCAATGAATGGAATTACAAGAGCGAATTGCAGTGGGACCTGCTGAAATATGACGCACACCGTCTCCTGAAGGATTGCGTGAGGGATCTAAACAGGTTGTTAAGGAATGAACCTGCCTTATATGAAAACCAGTTTAATATTTATGGCTTTGAATGGGTCGACCTCAATCATCGGGCCGAAACAGTGATTTCATACAGGAGAAAGGGCCGGAATCCTGAGGATGACCTCCTTGTTATCCTGAACATGACTCCTGTGGTTCGCAGAGACTGGAAACTTTATGCTAATGGAAAACCAGTATGGAAAGAGGTTTTCAATAGTGATAGCAGGGAGTATTGGGGGACAGGAGACGTATACAATCCAGGGCCGCCGGTACAGCTCGTAAACAAAAAGGAAAAACTTTATGAAATAAATGTGCACCTGCCTCCGTTAGGAGCGTTGATACTTAAATGAAAAAAGGTCACCGTCCCTAAAACTGATGCGGATATGAATCGCACCTATTTAATCATTCCTTTCCTATGTTTCCTGAAGGTTGCCTGTGCGCAGTCACCTGATAGCTCCTCAGCATACCTGAAGAAGGCCCAGGACGAAAAAACCAGGCGGCTATATCTGGTCGCTTTCAACGATTTTCAAAAATCAGTTCAATACAAGCCGGATAACGTTGATGCCCTCAGGGAACTGGGGCTGACTGCCCTGGAGCTGAGAAAATATGACAACTCGAAGGATGCATTTCTGAAGGTTCTGGATTTAAGCAAAGATGATACTACCGCCACTGCCAATCTCGCCATGCTATATTTCTGGACCCGCCAGTGGCAACCAGCTACCCAATATGCCCAGCGCGCCCAGCAACTTCATGCGGGAAAGAGCTGGAATTACGTGATTGGCAAAAGTTTTTATGAAGCGGAAGATTACGGGCAGGCATTTAAATTTTTTCAGGCTGCAGCGCAGGAGGATTCCGCCAATGCGGAAATTCCATATTTGGAAGCTCGCGGGTTTGTGGATATGAACAACTATAAGGCCGCTATTCCATTTTTCAAAAAGGCTATAAGCCTGGATTCCACCAGGTCCGAATGGATGTATGAATGCGCGCTTACCTGTGCAACCGTTTACGATGACAAGACCGCTATCAAATTCTATGAACTGGCGGCATTAAAGGGCTATAAGAAGGACAATGACTTTTATGAAAACCTGTCTGATTCCTATATCGCCGCCGGTCAGCCGGAAAAAGGCCTTGAACTGATGCTCATGGTCCTTCAGAAAAAGCCTGCAGATCTTGACCTGCTCTATAGTATCGCCAATACCTACTACAAGATCAAAAAGTACGATTCTGCCATCGAATACTGGGACAAAATCCTTTACTACGACAAGGAAAATTACAAGGCCCTCTACATGATTGGCCTGTCCTACCAGAAAAAAGGTGACACGGCAAAAGGAAGACAGCTCTGTGATAAAGCCATTGAGCTTGACCCTTCCCTTAAGAGCCTGAAAACCGAAAAGAAGATCGAGATGTAGAGCCGCAATGAAGGGGGGACCCTCTTTTCGTTCTCATAAACCCGGACAAAAAATTTGATGGCGTCGTCAGAGGTAAACCCATGGCTACATCCTTTCCGGTACATCAATCCCCAGAACGGACATCGAGGATTGAAGGATATGGGCCGTGAGTATCGACAGCCTCAATCTCAGGACCTTCTTTCCTTCTGTTTCAGCCCGGCTTACCGAATGTTCCGAGTAGAATGAATTGAATTGTTTGGCCAGCTGAAAAGCATAAATGGCCACCACCGAAGGATTCATTTCCAGGCAGGCCTGTTCCAGGACCGAGGGATATTTTTCCAGCTGCAGGATAACCGCCTTTTCAAGCGATAGCAAACTGCTTTCATCTTCGTGGGGAGAACCTTTCACGGCCTTATCCCACTCCGTCTGGTCCTTCCGGAGAATAGACTTAATCCTGGCATAGGTATACTGAACGAAAGGCCCGGTAAATCCGTGAAAATCGATGGATTCTTCCGGATTGAAAACCATTTTCTTTTTTGGGTCTACCCTGAGCAGGTAAAATTTAAGGGCACCCAGCCCGATGGTTTTATACAGGAGGGACAAGTCTTCATCTGAAAAATCCTTTACCTTCCCCAGTTCTTCGGTGTGTTCCCGGGAAATCCGGATCATCTCATCTATCAGGTCATCCGCATCTACAACAGTCCCTTCTCTGGTTTTCATTCTGCCGGAAGGAAGTTCGACGAGTCCATAGCTTAGGTGGTGAATACCCCCGGCAGACGGCAGCTCCAGTTTCTGGCTGATCAATTTGAGTACCTTGAAATGATAGTTTTGCTCATCTGCCACAACATAAAGACTGAGATCACAATGATATTCTTCAAATTTCCTTACAACCAGGCCGATATCCTGGGTAATGTAGACGGCAGTTCCGTCTTTTCGCTGGACAATTTTTTCATCCAGGCCGTCACTGGTCAGGTCGATCCAGACGCTGCCATCATCTTTCTTAAAAAATACATTCTTCTTCAGGCCATATTCGACAAGGTCTTTTCCAAGCAGGTAGGTGTCACTTTCATAGTATATCTTATCAAAATCGGTCCCGATGCGTTGGTATGTCTGATCAAAGCCGCTGTATACCCAGCCATTCATGGTCCTCCACAATTCGATCACATCGGGCTTTCCCGCTTCCCAGTCTACAAGCATTTTCTGGGCAGCCTTCATGATGGGCGCCTCTCTTTCAGCCTCTTCCCGGCTCATCCCATTTTCCATCAGCTGCTGGGTCTGTTTCTTATGCTCCGTTCCAAATCTGACGTAATAGTCTCCAACAAAATGATCCCCTTTTATGCCTGTGCTTTGCGGGGTAGCTCCGCTGGCATAAAGCTGCCAGGCAATCATGCTTTTGCAGATATGAATTCCCCGGTCGTTGGCTATACAGGTCTTTACGATGTCATACCCGTTGGCCCTGTAGATGGCTGCCACGCTCCAACCCAGAAAGTTGTTTCGGAGGTGACCCAGATGAAGCGGTTTGTTGGTATTGGGGGATGAATATTCGACCATCACCTTCCTGCCCAAACGATCCTTCAGGCCGAAACGCGGATTTGAATATTGTTCCTGCAGAAACTGAACCCATGTTTTATCCGCCAGCGTTAGATTCAGGAAGCCTTTGATGACATTGAACCTGGCAAAAAGGTCCGGACTGGATTCCAAGAGTCTCTGTCCCAGTTCATGGCCCAGGGATTCGGGGTTCTTTTTTAATTTCTTGACAAAGGAAAACAAGACAAGCGTATAATCACCCTCAAATTCCGGTTTGGTCTCGTTGACAAGTATTTCTTCCCCTTCCAGGTCCAACTGGTAATTATCAAGGATTGCCCGGCGGGCAGCAGTCCTGATCTGGTTTACGATATCCATTAATCTGAGATTGGCTGCAAAAGTAGTGCATGTAGCCATGTAGAAGAAAGAAAGAAATTTGGATTTTTTAGTTCACGGAAAAACCCAGGCAGTTCTCGGGCGTTGTCCCGCACCAATAACTTTCCTGCAGTTCATCATTTGTTTACCGGCAATACGGGGCGTGAAAGATGAGTTTATCCTATCTTCGCCTCCAGATCCATAAAGGGAATATGCCGAAAAAACTGATTATCTCTTTTATTGATTTCTTTTATCCCCCCTTCAGAAAATTTATTCCTCTGCAAACCTTCCGCTATGCCGCCTGCGGAGGAGGCAATACCCTCCTGGGATTTCTCATTTATCTTTTCAGCTACAAGTTTGTCTTCCAGGAGCATGATTTCAATTTTGGTTTTTATGCATTTAAACCACATATTGCAGCCCTTATCACGGCTTTCCTCTTTAATTTCCCAATCGGTTTCCTGCTGATGAAATATGTCGTATTTGTTGATTCCAACCTTAGGGGCAGGATACAGCTATTCAGGTATTTCTTTGTTTTTTTGTCCAACCTTTTCCTGAACTATGTACTGCTTAAAATTCTGGTCGAATACCTGTTTATCAATGCTATTGTTGCGCAGGTTGTATCTACGGTCGTTGTCATCTTCATCAGCTACCTGCTCCAAAGGCATTTTACCTTCAGGATTGAAGACACGGAAGTGGACTAAATAGGTGTCGTGAAGGATTTTCGGGCGGAACATACGCCCGGCCCCGGTGTCATTTGAGTTCAAATGACTGCACTACCTTGAATTTTATTCCCGATTCAGCTTTGCCAACAATGATATACTGTATGGCTCTTCGCCCCCCCGTGGGATTATTGCTCTCATCACCGGCTTTATAGACAGGAAATTTACGCATAATGGTCCCTTCCATCAGGGAAAATTCATCGTGCCCCTTGTATCCCTGGTCCAATTTTCCATCCAGCTGGATGTCAGGCATGGGAATCGGTACAATGGATTTGTTTTGATCTGAGGAAAAGGCATATACCGTCCCAAAGATCCCGCTTGAATCGGTTTTTATAAACAGGACCATATCAGGATACCCGTCATTGTTCAAATCATCGACCATAGCTGCATAAATAAAGCCCTTTATATAGAAATTAAGCTCCCTTGCGGTACTCTCAAACCCGAATGGTCTTATCCTGATTTGGTTCTGGCCGAAATCCTTGTTTCTGCAATACAAGCGGAAGCCTGCTTTGCCGACGGTCATCAAGGTATCAAATCTGGGATACTGCACCTGGGCCGGGGCATACTGGTGGCACAAAAGGACGGCAGCCATTATAGACAAAATATATTTCATCACGTAAAATTAAAAGTATTTGATCCTATAACTGCCATTCCCCCATAAACTTCTGGTTAAGGCTTCGTTGTTATGTTGATCTCACTTGGGAACCTGCCTGGGAGCCATTCTTTTGAGCAGACCCGGTGCAAGCCGGTTCAAAACCAGGGCAAATTTTTCCATGCTGGCTCTCCCTACGTAAGACTCAAATCTTCCCCGGGCTACTGCCTTGAGAATCTGCTCTGCGGCTTTATGGGCGGGGAATCCTTGACCAATGTCTTTCCCAAGGACGCCGAGACGTTCCCCCGAACCGGTTACCGCATGAAGGGAAATCTCTGTACGTATATATCCCGGCGTGATGATGGTCACCTGGATGTTATCGCCGGACACTTCCGCCCTCAGGCAGTCGAAGAAACCATGGAGGGCATGTTTTGCTGCTGCATAGGCGGACCGCATCGGAGTTCCGATCTTCCCCATCACACTGCTGATAACGACAAAGTGACCGGCCTTATTCTGGATGAAATGGGGAAGCAGGTTTTTGGAGATCTCCACATAGCTGAAATAATCCACTTCCATAAGTTTTCTGTGAACCGTCAAATCCGTTTCCCTGACAAAAGAACGCTGGCTGATGCCTCCGTTGTGAACCATGATATCAATTTTGCCAAACATGGCGATTGCCTCCTGGGTCTGGGCAGCGAGCAAGGAACTGTCCTCAAGGTCCACAACCAGGGTCTTGACATTTTCCGGGTGGGGGCATCCTGCTTTTACCCTCTCCAGTTCCGCCAGCCTCCTGCTCGAAATAATGACCCTTGCTCCTGCCCCTGACAAAGCATAAGCCAGTGCCTCACCGATACCGGAGGAAGCACCGGTAATCCACACGACTTTGTTTTGAAAGTATGGCATTGTTCAAAGATAATGTTTCAACCGGGAAGTCCTTTATTGCCATATTTTCAATAATGCTTATTTTTAGGCGTCACCAATGTTTGACTATGAAAATAGTGGCTCTCCTTCTTTTTACCTCCTTTACTACTCTTTACTTCATGAGTGCCCGGGCACAATCCAAAGATCCTGCCACGCTGTTCTACGAAGGGTATCTGGTCCTGAAATCGCATACCGATACGCTCCGGGGCACCATCCAGATGGGGTCCAGCAAATACGGGAAAGATTTTGTCGTTCTCAAAACAGATTCAGGTACCATGCCAATGGCGAAAGCGCAGGTTGATTTTATCAGATTATACTATAAGTCGGGCCCAGACAGCACAAGGAAGTTTACTGACTTTAAACCGATCAACTTCGAGAAAAATATTTTTTGGAGACTGCTGGGTTCCGGAAAAGCCGATGTATATGACAACGAGTTATTTCCGGAAACAGAACGGTATTATCTGGGGAAGTCATTGGGTGATCTCAGCGCGATGAATATCTATGACCTGATTGTGGTGGGACATGAACGTGCGGGCATAGAACGCATTCCCGCGTCAAGCCTCAATTGGGGCGTTCCCAAAAAAAGAAACCATTTCATCCTGGAATACATCAATAAACGCTATAACAGTCACTTTTCAAACAAGGACTTCCCTACCAATGCCGATATGGTGAGATTCATTGTGGAACACGGATAAGAAGGGCACCCTGATCCCCAAAAAATGCCAGCGAGGCCGTACTTACCTTTCCAAGGACCGTCTTCCTGGCTTTGCTACGGGTCATGTGCGCTGTTGATGACATACCGGGTCAGCAAAATGAGCGGAACAGGTATGCGGTCTATCCCGCTGCACCCTCTTTGGGCTGTGTCATACTAAACCAGTTACCTACCCCGTCTGTGATGACCGCTTCAATCCCGTAGAATTGCTCCTTGGGCTCAGATTTGAAAACTACCCCCTTTGATTTCAATTCCTCGTAAGTGGCTCTGCAATCCGGTGTGTTGAATACCCCTGCCCCCAGGGCTCCTTTGTCCAGCAACACTTTAAAGGCCTTTTTGGCCTCCTCATCAAACTGCATTCCGCCATCCAGCGGGGTCAGCAGGGCAATCTCGAGCTCAGGCTGCTCAGGTGGTGTCACGGTCAGCCATCTGAAGCCGTTTGGCATAGTGGCGTCTGTGTGAACTCGGAAACCAAGTTTTTTTACGTAAAAGTCATACGCTTTTGCCTGGTCCGTTACATAGATCGTAGTGTGAGACAGCTTAGTAATCATACATAAAGTTTTATTCTTCAAAAATACCCCAATTGACCGGAAAGGGTTTCTTGGATATTGCTTTTTAGTGCTGGACCTGGAACCTTTCTATAAAACAGTGCGGTATCTGGGAGAGGGGCTGCAGACGTGATTGTTCTTTCCTGAACCAGGCCCTGTTGCGGAAATTCCGGGGGGCATGGCCAATCTTCTTTTTGAAGAGGGTGGAGAATGACCCAAGGCTTTCAAATCCGACCCTGTAGCATATTTCCTGTACGGACACCTCGTCATTTTTCAGCAGGTCCGTGGCATAATCGATTCTTTTCAGGGTGAGGTACTGGTGAGGGGTCTTGTTGTAGACCTGGGTAAACAGGCGATGAAAATGGAACCTGGAGATACAGGCCTTGCGGGAAATAGCGTTTAAATTGATGGATTCCTGAAAATGCTCATCGATGAATTTTTTGGCATAAATGATTTTCCGGTATACGTCTGGAGGTATCTGCATTGGGGGTAGGTCCTGGTTTCTCAAAATTAGGGATTGATTATCAATAGGTGCCGTAATATTTTCTGGCACAGTTTTAGGACCGTTTCAGAAATCAGAAGGGTATTTAGGGAGAACGGCCGGGGTATCAATTGAATGGGCAATAAGTCTGCTTATGAATGGACAATAAGTCTGCTTACTAAAAACGCTGTTTATCCACTTTTTTAAAATATTTCCCCTATGATAAGTGTGATCATTCCGGCACTTAATGAAGAAAAAACCATCCGAAAGGTTATCCATCAGGCAAAGCGGAACAACCTGGTTTCGGAAATCATTGTAGTCGACGACCAGTCGATGGATAATACCATTGCCGAAGCCAAAAAAGAAGACGTCAAGATCATAACAAGCACCATACTCGGAAAGGGGCATTCCATGCGGGAGGGGATGATGATGGCCAAAAATGAGATCATTGTTTTCCTGGACGCCGATATTCCCAATTACAATGAAGACATCATTGAAAAGCTGGCTGAGCCACTTATCCTGGGTGAAGCGGACTTTGTGAAGTCATATTTTGAAAGACAGGCAGGCAGGGTGACAGAATTGCTGGTGAAGCCCCTGCTTGAATTTTTTTTCCCACACCTTCTGCAATTTAGACAGCCTTTAAGTGGCATGATTGCAGGCAGAAAGTCTTTCTTCAGAATGGTCGAATTTGAAAATGACTACGGGGTGGATATCGGACTTCTCATCGATATGGACAAGGTCCATGCCCGTATCAGTGAAGTATGTATTGGCGAAATTGAAAACGACATGCAGCCACTTCAGGCCCTGGGACGGATGGCCAGGCAGGTAGCCAATGCCATTTTTAAAAGGGTGCATTTTTTCCAGCATAAGAAAGAAGAGGAAGAGGCGAGCCCTGCGCTGATGATGCGGGAGCAGTTTGACTTTGCCCTGAAAGAGCTCGTCAGGCAACCGCGGAAAATGATCGTTTTTGATATGGACAATACTTTGTTCATGGGCAGTTTTATTCAGTCTGCAGCTTCGCAATTCGGTTTCAGCGAAGAACTGGCTGCCCTTGTGAAGGGCCAGAAGAATCATTTTTTAAGGACCAGGATGATTGCCCGTCTGCTGGAAGGAAAGAGTTTTGCGGAGCTTATCGGTGTCGCCGAGTCCATCCCCCTGATTGGAGATGCTGTCCACGTGATCCGCGAGCTGCAGCTCCGGGGTTATGTCTGCGGTATTATCAGCGACAGTTATTACACTATAACCAACCATGTCAAGAACATGCTTGGACTGGATTTCAGCCTGGGCAACGAACTGGAATTCAAGAAAAGTATCGCAACCGGTGACGTCCGGATCCCTACACAGTTTTTGAACGATCAGCACAGCCTTTGCAAACACGATCACTGCAAATCAAATATGCTGGTTCATATTTTGGACCGTTTTGGCATCCAGGTGGACAATTCGGTTGCGGTGGGTGACGGGGAAAATGATGTGTGCATGGTCAAGCTCGCCGGTCAGGGCATCTCCTTCAACTCCACCTGCCTGGTCATAGACCATGTGGCAGACCATACGATCCGCGCCAAATCATTAGCGCCTGTTCTGGATCTAGCCCTGTAGATTTCAGAAGCAATCCAGCTCCATCTGCCGGTAATTATCTTTTCGGAGTGCATCAGCCATCCTGTAGTTTCACTCACAACGGATTCAGCCGCCGGACAGCGTAACTCCGTTTCCAATCAGAAATAAAAACTTTTTGAGAAATAAAAGAATAGAATATCTTTAATTGTTATTCTTTCTTCCTAATAAACTTCATAAAAATGAGTAATACTTCCCGCAGAACTTTTCTCAAAAGCAGCGCGCTATCGCTTGCGGCAACTGCTTTTTTCAAAAACCAGTTATTTGCCGGCGCAGCGGGTGCTGAAATAATGGGCATTCAATTGTATTCTGTAAGAGATGATATGCATAAAGACCCTGCCGGCACCTTAAAGCAGCTGCAGGCAATCGGATACCGGTATGTGGAGCATGCCAATTACGTAAACAGGAAATTCTATGGTTATTCAGCAGCTGATTTCAGAAAGCTCTTGGACGATCTGGGGATGAAGATGCAGAGCGGCCATACGGTAATGGGAAAGAATCACTGGGATGCGGCCAAGAATGATTTTACCGATGCCTGGAAATACACGGTGGAGGATGCTGCCGTTGCGGGACAGAAATATGTCATCAGTCCCTGGCTGGATAAGAGCATGTGGAAGACCTATGATGATTTCAAGGGCTACATGGCTGTGTTCAATAAAAGTGGGGAATTGTGTAAGAAATCCGGCATGAAATTCGGTTATCACAACCACGATTTTGAGTTCAGCAACAGCCTGAACGGCGTGGTATTGTACGATCTGATTCTGCAAAACACGGATCCGGCCCTGGTTGCACAGCAGCTGGACATGGGCAACCTTTATAACGGGGGCGCCAAGGCCATTGATATTGCCAGAAAATTTCCGGGCAGGTTTGAGCTGATGCATGTAAAAGATGAAATACCCAGTACTTCCAAGGGGGAGAAATATGAAAGTACGATCCTGGGAAAAGGCATAGTCGGAACAAAGCAGATTGTGGATATCGGGCGAAGCTCCGGAGGTACCACCCAATTCATTATCGAGCAGGAATCCTACCAGGGCAAAACCCCGATAGATTGTTCGAAAGAGGATTTCGACATTATGAAAGGATGGGGATTTTGATAGGAGAAGTTCTTGTCCCTATTGGATGGCTATTTCCAGGTTATCCCATAGGGACTTTTTATTGTAATGGGGGTCGTTTAACCCGCCCTTCCGTCACCCGATCCTCGTCAAACGGTTGCTATGGATTTTTTCAAGATTTTGTATGATGAGGCAGTCTCCTTTTTCGGGATAGGCAGCCTGATCGACATGTTTAAGTCTGGTAATTACACCGTTCTGCTCACCCTGGACGGTATCCTCTCGGCCATTGGCCCGGTTATGCCGCTGCTTCTGGTCATCGAAATTGCAAGGGCCTTCCTGTACAAGAAATTCAGAATTGAAGACTACAGAGTTCCTTTTTTTATTTTTGTATTCAACAGGGTTGTATCGCGGTTCGTTTCCTTATCGGTAGTTGCTTATTGCATCGGTCTTTTTGAAAAGTACGGTCTGCTAAAAACCTCTTTTACCTGGTACTGGCTGATTTACGGATATATTGTTTGGGAGTTTGGACATTTCATCTATCACTATCTGGCCCATAAGGTGCGATTGCTCTGGTGTCTTCACTCTACGCACCATGCCCCGGAGGTCATGAACCTGTCCATCAATTATGCCCACTTTTTCCTGGAAGCCCCTTATGCAGACCTGATCAGGACCTCTGTCTGCATCCTGGCAGGAGTTACTCCTCCGATGCTTTTTTTAATCATGTTTATTGACGGGACCTGGGGGTCTTTCATCCATGTTGGTGAAGGCATCCTCAAAGACGGGCGGCTCGGTTTTATGGAAAATGTGATTCTCACACCGTCCCATCACCGGGTTCATCATGCCCGTAACCCGTTGTACATGGATACCAATTTTTGCAACCTGCTCAACATATGGGACCGCTTTTTCCGGACTTTTCAAAATGTCCGGGAAGAAATCGCCCCGGAATATGGCATCACGCGCAAGGTCAATTCCCAAAGTTTTGTGGATGTATATTTTGGTGAATTTTCTCATCTCTGGAAGGATATCCGAAATGCCTCCGGTATAACCAACAAGCTGCTTTACCTGATCATGCCTCCCGGATGGAACCCCGATGGTTTGGATAAGACCGCACGGAAGGTCAGGACCGATTATTTGAAAAACGACCTGGCAGGGAAAAAAGCTCCGGATGAATGATTTTCCGCTAGGAGGTGCTGATCATTTTGGCGCTTTGTTCTTCTACTTCGGCCATGGTTGCCCGATAACGTATGAAGCGGCTTCCGATGTTCAGGATGGTGAAACTGGTGCAGGCACAGCAGGCCATTACCCCGGTCATGGGCAATGCCGTATGGTTACTCAGAAAACTTACCATCGCCGAGGTAAAGGCCCCGATACTCATCTGAATGCCTCCAAGCAGGGCAGAAGCACTACCGGCCTTCCTGCTGAAGGGTGCCAGGGACAGGGCGGATGAATTGGGAAAGGTGAAGCCCTGGCAGCATAAAAATATAAAAATGAAGAATATGGTGCTGAACAGTTCCATCAGCCCCAGCAGCGTACCTACAAAGAGTAATATTCCTGTGACCGACTGGCACAAGAGAGCTACCCGGATGATCTGCTCGCTTTTAAATATTTTGAGCAGAACGCTGTTGAGCTGGCTCGCGCCAATCAACCCCATGGCCACCAGCGCAAAAATCCATCCGTATTGTTTTTCTGTAACCCTGAAAAGCTCCATAAAAACGTAGGGAGAACCTGCGATATAGGCATAGAGACCTGCAGACGCGATGGATCCGGTGAGGGCATAGGTATAGAACTGTGGCTCCCTGATTACAGATGCAAAATTTTGAATGATCGGCTTGGGTTTGAGGGAAAAGTCAGGATCGGGCTGCCTGCTTTCAGGTAAGCCCCGGTAAACAGCCGTGATGATGAAAGCAGCAAGGATGGTGAGGATAACAAAAATGTATCTCCATCCAATGGTCGCCGTAACATAACCGCCTAGCGTAGGTGCAATAATGGGGGATACTCCAACAACCAGCATGAGCATAGAAAAAATCCTGGCATTGTCTCTCACGTGAAAAAGGTCACGGACCATTGCCCTGGAGGCAACCATTCCGGAACATGACCCAAGCGCCTGGAAAAGCCGTAACAGGATCAGGGCATTGGCAGAAAAGGCAAAAGTACAGCCGACAGAGGCGACCAGATAGACAGTAAGACCTATTAGCAGGGGTCTCTTTCTGCCATACCTGTCCAGCAAGGGCCCATAGATGAACTGTCCTGCCGAAATGCCGATAAAAAAGCTGGACAGGGAAAGTGACACATGAGCCACAGTTGTACCAAGATCGGAGGCAATGGCCGGGAAACCCGGTAGGTACATATCAATGGAAAAGGGACCTGTCGCCGAAAGCAGGCCGAGTATGAGAATCAGATAAAAATTGTTTCTTCCTTCATTTTTCATACAAAAGCAAAAGTAGGCATGCCTGGCGTATTTTTCCTATTGCCGGAAAGCCAATCAAACAAATCGGAGGGTGACCGGCAAAAGTTATTTGTATTTTTGCCTGCGGATTACCCAAATCTGAATCAAACCACCTGACCGGCCGGTTATGTATACGAAAATATCTGGAACATTCATCTGCATCCTGTCATTCCTGTTAATTGATGCAAATGCCCCGCTTCCAGGAGACCAAGAGACATGGAAGATGCTTTTTAATGGCAGGGATTTAACCGGGTGGGATACCTATCTTGGCCCGGCGTTTGATAGCTCCGGGAACAAAACCGGCAACCCCATTGGATTAAACAGCGATCCCTACCATGTATTTTCCATAGTGAAGGATCATGGGGAAAATGTAATACGGATTTCAGGGGAGTATTTCGGAGCGATCACGACGACCCGGGAATACGGCGATTTTCACTTGCGCCTCATGTTCAGGTGGGGTCAGGAGACATGGCCCCCGAAGAAAGGTAAAAAAAGGGACAGCGGGCTTTTATACCATTCAGTAGGACCTCTTGGTGCAGACGGGGGATTCTGGATGCGCTCCCAGGAATTGCAGATCCAGGAAGGGGATTGTGGTGACTACTGGGGAGTTGCCGGTGGGAGCGAAGAGGTTCGGGCAATCAGAAAATCCGACAGTGAGTACGTGTATAATCCCGCAGGAAAGCTCTTCACCTTTAATGCCTTCGGCCCAACGGGCAGGAGATGTATCAAAGGCGCGGACGGTGAGATGCCTTCAGGACAATGGAATACGGTGGATCTGTATACTCACGGGGATACCAGCATTCATGTGATCAACGGGAAAAAGGTGATGCTTCTCCTTCACTCAAGCCAGAGGGAAAACGGGAAATTGATTCCCCTGACAAGTGGGAAAATCCAGATACAGTCAGAAGGAGCGGAGGTATATTACAAAAAAATAATGATCAGGTCCATAACTTCCATTCCCAAGAATTTTCTGGACTGATTTTCCTGCCTGGAAACGCCTGATCTTCAGTTTACACATAGTCTGTTGCTTTTTTTGGCAATCCTTTAGGATATTTAACGGTCTGGGGTATGGGAATTGCTATATTAATAATGATGATTCCTGTTAATCAAGGAAAAATATTTTTTATGAAGAAAATATTTTACTTACTCCCGCTCCTGTTCATGGTCCATGCCAATGAAATTGTTGGCCAGGAAATAAATGTCTCCATAGGCTATCAGTCATTTTACAGCGAGCTCGCCCCGTATGGTGAGTGGATAAGCTATCCCGGATATGGGTATGTATGGAGGTACCGGTTTTCAAGATATGCCGGTTTCAGACCTTATTGTACTAGAGGCAGATGGGTGTATACCGATGCGGGGTGGACCTGGGTGTCGTCCTATCCCTGGGGCTGGGCCGCCTTTCACTATGGACGATGGTTCTATGATGAGGAACTTGGCTGGTTATGGATTCCGGGTGACCAATGGGCGCCCGCCTGGGTGACATGGGGATCGTATGAGGATAATTTCTGCTGGGCTCCGCTTGAACCCAATGTCAGCATCAGTGTCATTGCGGCTTTCAGACCACCTCCAAATTATTGGGTCGTTTGCCCGGGTATTTATTTTGGACGTGCTGGCTGGAGCGCGCATGTGGAAAACACGGGACATAATCTGACAATGGTCAGGAATATATCTGTCATTGGAAATAGCGGTGTGGGCCATGCGCATGCTTACCTCAGGGGTCCGGCCCCGGCGGCGGTGGAAAGGTTTACCAGGATGCCAGTCAGGCCAGTAACCATTTCAGAAAATCGCAGCCCGGGATCGGACAGGGTTGTGGGAAACAGACTGGCCCTATATCGCCCTTCCATCCGGCGCAATGATCCCGGATCCGGGAAGCCTGTTTCACAGCGCCTGGCAGGACCGGCAAAACCTTATCCGGTGACCCGTGCGGGGGCCGCAAGAGCTGCAGGCGGCCACGAACCCCACCACGCTGCCGGACCAGAATATTCTGCCCCAAAACCTGCCACAAAACCCGCTCCTGGACCGGTTCGGCAAAGACCGGCGCAGGCAGTTCGAGGGCGTGAAATCCAGAGGCCATTTGCTCCCGCTGAGAACCCTTCGCATCATCCCGGAGGCAGACCTGCGCCGCATTCTCCGAATTCGGCCTCTCAGCATTTGTCACGGTCAGGCAGGCCGCAGGAAGCCAGAACCGCAAATGAAAGAAAGAAATGACATAAGTCCGGATTGTATAGTTAATGACAGACCCCTTCGATGCCTCGGAGGGGTCTGTCATTATCGGGAGCCTTGCTTGGTCTACTGCTCCGGAATTTAATAACGGTAATGTTCCGGCTTGAACGGACCTGTCTTTGGAATGGCCAGGTATTCACTCTGGGCATCGGTCAGTTCGTCCAGCTGTACGCCAATCTTGGCAAGGTGCAGGCGGGCTACCTTTTCGTCCAGATGTTTTGGCAAAACATAAACTTTGTTCTCGTATTTGCTGTGGTTAGTCCACAATTCAATCTGTGCCAGTGTCTGGTTGGTAAAGGAATTGCTCATGACAAAGGAAGGATGGCCTGTCGCGCAACCCAAATTCACCAGGCGGCCTTCGGCGAGAATGATGATGTCTTTTCCATCGACATTGTAAAGATCAACCTGCGGCTTAATGGTGTCTTTGGTATGACCATATTTTTTATTGATCCAGGCCATATCGATTTCTATATCAAAGTGCCCGATGTTGCAAACAATGGTTTTATCCTTCATGAGGCGAAAATGGTTCTCCGTGATCAGGTCGCGACAGCCGGAAGCGGTAACCACGATATCTGCCTCTTTTACTGCATCTACCATCTTTTTTACTTCAAATCCGTCCATGGCTGCCTGCAAAGCGCAGATCGGATCGATCTCGGTAACGATCACCCGGCAACCCGCTCCTTTCAGGGAGGCAGCCGATCCCTTGCCTACGTCGCCATAACCTCCGACCACCGCGACTTTACCTGCCATCATGATATCAGTCGCACGACGAATGGCATCCACCAGGCTTTCCTTGCAGCCATATTTGTTATCAAATTTCGATTTGGTAACCGAGTCGTTCACATTGATTGCCGGAACGGGGAGGGTACCTTTTTCCATTCTTTCATACAAACGATGCACGCCGGTCGTAGTCTCTTCCGACAAGCCTTTGATATGCTGGATCAATTCGGGATACTTATCAAACACCATGTTGGTCAGATCACCGCCATCGTCCAGGATCATATTCAGGGGCCGGTCCGTGCTGCCAAAAAATAAAGTCTGTTCGATACACCAGTCGGCTTCTTCAAGGCTTTGCCCTTTCCAGGCAAATACACCGATTCCGGCTGCTGCAACGGCCGCCGCAGCCTGGTCCTGGGTGGAAAAAATATTGCATGAGCTCCAGCGGACCTCTGCACCCAGTTCAACAAGGGTTTCAATGAGTACAGCCGTCTGGATGGTCATGTGCAGGCAGCCGGCAATACGTGCACCTTTTAGCGGCTTCTGTTTGCCATATTCCGCACGAATGGCCATCAGACCAGGCATTTCAGCCTCGGCAAGTCTTATTTCCTTGCGGCCCCACTCAGCAAGGCCCATATCTTTCACTTTGTAAGGAAGGCTAAGGTTAATGTTGGATTTAAGATTTGTTGACATGTTTCAAATTTTTGTTTGCTCAAAATATAAACCTGTGGAACCTGGAAGGTTCGTTCAGCTGTAAAGGTAAAGCAGTAGAACAAAATTACTGTGTTTCTTCTCAGATTTGGTAAAAAAGATAATATTTGATTAATTTTGTGGAACAAACTACTAAATCAGAATGGAAAATCAGCTCCAAAAAGAGAATTCTTCTGACCTGGACATGGACGAAAAGGACAGGGCCATCCTTCGGCTTCTCCAGGAAAATGCAAAGGCCACCGTAAGGGAAATTGCCCAAAAAGTGCACTTGAGTCCAACTCCCGTCCACGAACGGATCAAGAGAATGGAAGATGCCGGAGTGATCAGGCAATATGCTGCCCTGGTCGATCCGGCCCGGATCAGAAAAGGGCTGATGATCATCTGTTACGTCTCCCTCAAGGAACACAACAAGAAATCGGGTGCCAAATTTATCAAAACGATTCAGGAACTGCCTGAAGTCACCGAATGCTACAATATTTCCGGCGAATTTGATTTCATGCTTAAGGTGCTGGTTGAAAACATGGATTCCTATTATGATTTCCATGTCAATAAACTTGGTCAGGTGGAAAATCTGGGACACCTTCAAAGCACATTTGTCATGGGGGTCATCAAACAAACCCAGCCGTTGGTCAGTTAGTCCTCCGGGACAATCCAGAATTTGGTAAATTCGCCAGAACTGCCCATGAACGGCACCCAATTCTCCGGTATGTATTCATATGATACGATAAGCGATGCAGTCACCGGTCTGAAGAACAGAGGATATACTATCGACTTTAACCTGGAGTTCGACCGCATATGCTGTCATGAAACGCCTATTTCCCTTCTGCCATCGGAATTTGAAATTACGGAAGTGCACCGGTTTGAAGGTGAATCTGATCCTGCTGATGAGGCGGTAGTTTATGCCATTGAATCAAAGCACGGCCATAAGGGAATCGTCGTAAATGGATTTGGGATATCGGCTGATCCGGTCAGCGATGAAATGATTGAAAAACTGAATGTAAAGTACTGAGTGCAGCAGGTCCCGTCAGGGCTTCCCATTTTAACGCCGGTAATCTGATCTGTTGTCATGGCATCCGCAAGAGAATTTATGCTTGCTCGGTTTTGTAAACAAGATGGCCGCTGCCGGAACTCATTTCTCTTTTAATTTTTGTCGACGCCAGGAGCCTTGATTCCATCCAATCAGATCACCGATCCGGTTGCCAGGCGCGGGCATGCAGGTCTAAACCAAAAATGACATTCCAGATGATATCCATTCGACCGATGAAGGATGCCGACTTGCCGGAAATACTAACAATTTATAATGAAATTATTCTGCATACAACTGCCGTGTATGATTACAAGCCCCATACGATTGAGATGCGGCAGCAATGGTACGAAGCAAAAAGAAAGGATCATTTCCCTGTTTTTGTTGCCGAAGAGAATGGTCGCGTATCTGGATTCAGTTCGATCGGGCCATTCCGGGCCTGGGCCGCTTACCGGTACAGTGTCGAAAATTCTGTATACGTGGCCGCAGACCGCAGAGGGAATGGCATGGGCAGGCTGCTGCTAGCGCCCCTTATTGAAGCAGCCTCCGTGATGGGCATGCATGTAATGATTGCCAGCATAGATTCCTCTAATGAGGCAAGTCTGCGCCTGCACCGGTCATTTGGATTTAAGGAGGTCGCACACTTTGAGCAGGTAGGCTATAAATTTGGCAGGTGGCTGGACCTGAAATTTCTTGAATTGATCCTGGAAGGTCCTGAGAACCCTAATGAACAATAGCAGAAACATGGTTCAGCAGGTAAGGCCTGGCTGAAATTCAGATCGGATATCATCATGCAGCCAGGAGAAGACCTTTCAGGTCTGGCCTCAGTTTAAAAAAAATTTGAATAAATGCATCAGCGTATAACCGGGTTTCCTTCGGCAGGTGGTCTTTGGGCAAACAGGCTGGTGAAACGGGCAGTTTGTCTGGGCATCCTCGTTGGCCTGTTCCAGTACAGCCCGGCACAAAACACGGTAACTCCGCTCAGGCCACTGCCATCGGCGCGCCAGCTCAGTTGGGAGGACCTCGAATTTTGTCTTTTTGTCCACTTTGGTCCCAACACCTTTACTGATCTGGAATGGGGAAAAGGAAATGAAAAGGAGGAAATTTTTAATCCCACCCAACTGGATTGCGGACAATGGGTACGGATTGCCAAGGATGCCGGAGCCCGGGGGATCATTATTACCGCCAAGCATCACGATGGATTTTGCCTATGGCCCAGCGCATTCAGCAGGCATACAGTCCGGGAAAGCAAATGGAGGAATGGCAGAGGGGATGTCCTGAAAGAATTGTCCGATTCCTGCAAAGCCTACGGACTGCTGTTCGGTGTTTATCTGTCACCATGGGACCGGAATCACCCGGAATATGGGAGCCCCGGCTACAATGACGTTTATGTCAGTATGATGCAGGAAGTCGTGACGCGCTATGGCCCATTGTTTGAATTCTGGTGGGACGGAGCCAATGGGGAAGGCCCTAACGGCAAAAAACAGGTATACGATTTTGGTCGCTTTGAAAACTCACTTAGATCATTGTCCCCCGGTACCGTAGTTTTCAGCGATATCGGCCCGGACATACGGTGGGTGGGCAATGAAGACGGTATTGCTGGTAGGACAAACTGGGATCTGCTGGACACGGCCGGATTTTCCAGAGGGGCAGGAGCGCCGCCCGGCGACACCCTGAACATGGGCAATGTGAATGGCAAGAACTGGATTCCTGCCGAATGTGACGTGAGTATCCGCAAAGGCTGGTTTTATCATCACGAGCAAGACAACACCGTCAAATCTCCTGAGCAGCTCTTCGGTCTTTACATGCAATCGGTCGGTCGCGGTGCAAGTCTTTTGCTCAATGTACCCCCGGATCGCAGGGGACTGATCTCATCCGCGGATTCTTCCTCCCTGGTCGCCTTTAGAAAATTGAGAGAAGATTGTTTCCGCCATTCCCTCCTGAAACAAAAAGGGGTTATCGTCTCCACCGCCGGGGGGCCTTCCGAAGACAGCCTGCTTCAAGACGGCGATAACAGGAGTTACATCTCCCTGGGAGAAAATTACAGACAGAATTACCTGGAAATAAAGTTTGCTTCACCTGTGGGAGTCAATTGTCTGATTCTGCAGGAGCCTATCCAGATGGGCCAGCGGATAAGCCAGTTTACCATCCGGGTCTTTTGCAAAGATGGAACCGTCTACCAAATGAAGGGATCGACCGTTGGACATAAACGCATAGTAAGCTTCCCCAGAAAAGAGACGGACCATATCCGGATAACTATTGGGGAATCCAAGGCTACACCCTTGATCAGTGAGCTAAATGCCTACCTGATCCCTGAAAGGCTCACTGAAAAAGAATAACCTGACAGGCTACCCGAAGTGTAGGCCGGCAAATCATGCCTTCTCCTGCGGAATGGCAAAAGGGATGGAGTATCAGTAGGCCTGTTTGATCAACCGGGCTACTACCTTGTCAATGGGAAGGGTCACCGATTCATCTGAAAATTCCTCCCATTCCACAAACCGGAAGGTTTCAGTTTCGCCTTTCAATTGATAAGTTTCCATTTGCTTATGGTCAAAATCAAATGGCTTAAGCCGGAGGGGAGCCTGTATTGGTTCAAGTGCTTCGGCGAAATAGTAAATCGAAACAATCTGGTGTTCGGGGTTAAATGCGCTCATTTGGAAAAAGTCAGTCGTATACAAATGATCGGTAACAAGTACATCGAGGTCCATTTCCTCCTTAAATTCCCTTTTCAGGCAGTCTCTGGTTCCTTCACCGAAATCTAACCCTCCGCCCGGGAATTTGGTATAATAATTTCCCCTGATGAATTCATCGCTGACCAATACCTTCTTGCCTTCTCCAAATAAAATGCCGTAAACACGGATGTTGAACATACCTTAAATTTTATTCGCCCGGCCATGCTGGAGTAGTCAGAGCATTTGGATCATGCCATTCTCCCCGGGCGGACACACTGGCGCTTTTATTCAGCCTCTCCCTCAAAAACCAGGTCTGCTGGTCCGCAAAGCCAGATATTGCTGAATCTGTTGCCATCTGAACGGTCGAATTCCACTTCCAGTTTTCCGCCCCTGGTGGTCACCGATACATGGTTATACCCGATATCATGGTGATAACAAACCAGGGCGCTGGCGGTGACACCGGTACCGCAGGACAAGGTCTCATCTTCCACTCCACGCTCATAGGTTCTCACCAGGATCTCGTCGGGATGCTTCTGTTCAACAAAATTGACATTGATTCCTTCCTTCGTGAATTCCGGACTATACCTGATTTCCGTTCCTTTTTCATAAACATCATAGTCCATGACATCGCTCACAATTTTTACATAGTGCGGTGATCCGGTATTGAGAATAAAATCGCCATGGTATTCTTTGATGGAATTCACATCCTTCATCTTTAAGCGGATCCTGCCTTCTCCATCCATTTCTGCTTCATGATCACCATCTACCGCACTAAAGTGGTATTTTTCCTTGCGGATCCCCATTTGGTAAGCAAACTTGATCATGCATCTTCCACCATTTCCACACATGCTTCCTTCTTTTCCGTCAGAGTTGAAATATTTCATCTCAAAATCGTATCCTGTCTTGGGATTTAAGAGCATCATGCCATCTGCGCCAATACCGAACCTGCGGTCGCACAGTTTTTGAATATGCTCCGCGGAAAGTGCCGTATAACTCCAGTTCCGGTTGTCAAGAATGATAAAATCATTTCCTGTCCCCTGGTATTTGTAAAAATGAATTTTCATGAGAATGGCGAGTGCCTGGTCTTAATTTTATTTGCTAAGTTATCAATCATTTCGTGAAGCCCGCAAAATAATAGACCTAACCATTATCCGTGGATGCCATCGAAGTCAACTGAGTAAGAATTTCCTGAAGCTTCTCCTGCCTTGATTTCGAAGCTGCCTGAATATTGCCCGAAGTATTATCCGATACTTTCCACAGCCTGGGCAAGGCTTCCCGCCTCCTCCATTTTATCAATCGTTTCCAGTGTTTTGGAAATGAGTTTTTCGATCGTGGAGTGTGCGTTCCTGGAGAACTCTTTGGTCATACGATTGGCCACGATAGCACTGAGGCTTAGGCAGTGGTGTCCCAGCAGGTTGCATAAACCGTAGATCGCGGCTGTTTCCATTTCAAAGTTTGTGACGCGGTGCTGTCCGAAATGAAAATGCGTCAGACGACTGATAAGGTCAGGATCCCTGAGCCCAAGACGAAGGACCCTTCCCTGAGGGCCATAAAAACCCGGGCAGGTGACCGTGATCCCTTGCTGGAAACCATCCACGAAATGTTTGATCAATGCCCCGCTCGCCCTGCTTATATAAGGCAGGCAATGGTGATGATGGAGATGGGTTTGTGTGACAAAAGAGTGGATCAGTTGTCTTTCCTCCTCATTGTGATCATGCCGGTAAAAATTGAGCAGATTGTCAATGCCCAGCCCGTGTGTAGAAGCTACAAGGCTGTCTACAGCAATATCGTATTGGAGGGATCCTGAGGTGCCAATACGGATAATGTTTAATTGGGAATGCTGATCCCTGATGGTTCTGGTTTCAAAGTCAATATTTACCAGCGCATCCAATTCATTAAGGACAATATCGATGTTATCTGTACCGATCCCGGTTGACACGACCGAGATTCTTTTTTTTCCGATGTAGCCGGTATGTGTAACGAACTCCCGGTGCTGTGATTTTGTTTCGAACCGGTCAAAGTATTTGCTGACTGTTCTTACCCGGTCCGGGTCACCCACGGTGATGATATGTGTGGCAAGTTCCTCGGGAAGCAGGTCCAAATGGTAAATGGCTCCCCTGCTATTGATGATCAATTCACTTTCAGCGATTGGTTGCATAAAAATAGAATGGGGCGTTAGGGAATTTACTCCGAATATACTAATTTTGCTGCACCTTAAAGGTTCCGTGGCCGAGCGGCTAGGCAGAGCTCTGCAAAAGCTTCTACAGCAGTTCGAATCTGCTCGGAACCTCTCTCAGGAAGGCGGTCTATCGACTGCCTTTTTTTTGTGATAAACTCCTGGATGTCATGGCCGGATTTGACGCAATGGAATAGGAATAGATAAACTTGATTGGGAATTCCTTATGCAATATTTTTTAAATTTTGCAGCTGATTCCACGGGAGCACTTCTATGCCATTATTCCTTTTTAGTGTTTCTTCTCCGCCGTATACCACATAGGCATTTTTATATTTTGTTAGTTCCTGCCAAAAGGAAAGTCCTTTAAAAAAGTCAGGAATTATGGTCATTCCAGATTTTAATTCAATAGCATTAGCGTAAGACCCATGATCCGCAACCACATCTATTTCATGACCACTCACATCCCGCCAATAAAACAGGTTGCTGCGCAAGCCTTTGTTGAACCTCTTTTTAGTCAGTTCAATAATAATATAGTTTTCGAAAAGAGCGCCTCTGCTTGAATGATTGGCCAGTTCAGCATGAGAATTTATTCCTAACAAGGCGCAAGAAAGCCCTGTGTCATAAAAGTATAGCTTTGGTGATTTTATAATTCGCTTTGAAAAGTTATTGTGGAAAGGAGGTAATAAATGAATGACATAACTCGCCTGCAATATGCCCATCCACGCACCTATAGTTTTGTGGTCAACCCCACATTCTATTGCAAGATTATTTAGATTTGGTTGTTGACCGATCCTGCCGGCACATAGGTACAAAAGCTTTTGGAACAAATCGAGGTTTGTTATATTCTTGATTTGCCTGACATCTCGTTCGATATATGTACTGATATATGAAGGGAACCATAGTTCAGGGTCGATGTGATCAAAATTGATGGATGGTTAGCCACCTAAAAATATCACTGGATTTAATCGAAGATCCGGATCGGGAATCCTCTGAATTTCATCAAAGCAGAAGGGTAATAACTCGAGATAGCCAATCCTGCCAGCTAGGGTTTGTGATATATTTTCAAGCATTAGAAAGTTGTTAGAGCCTGTCAGGATAAAGCGACCTTTTTCACTACTTTCTTCTAATATCTGCTGTATATAGCTAAACAATTCTGGTACTCTTTGTGCTTCGTCGATAATTGCACCGTCTTGCAGGTTATGGAGGAAACCTCTTGTATCGTTCAATGCGGACTCTCGTATATCTGGATTCTCCAGTGAAATATATTTCTTGTTGGGAAATGAAGTGCGGGCAAGTGTCGATTTTCCACTTTGCCTTGGGCCAGTTATGGCCACCGCCTTAAATTGGGAGGTCAGCTTCTTCAAAATACTTTCTGCATCGCGCCTTATAATGTATAATTGGGAATTTGATTCCCAAAAATACAAAAATAATGATAAACCATTCAAGATCAATTGGTTGTAGTAAAAATCTGTTTTTCAATTAATTAGCCTTCCGACGGATTCAAAGGCTTAAGTGAATAAGGCTTCTTTTTTCAGATTCATTTGGGAAGCTATGCGGCCCGATTGATTTGAGAATATAGTCCAGTTGTAAACTATAATGGACCCGTAAAATAGGACAGGGTGATAAGCTTTAATAATCACTTTAAATTTATCAATTAATGGGAACATCGAGGAAAATTCACACCTTAATTCAGGAAGAAAGTAGTCCTGGAAGGGGCTCAAGGAGCGTCATACTCTTCAGGAATTAGCGGCCAGGTAGGAGATTCACTCTCAGCAGATCACAGGCTGGAAGCGGCAATTTCCGGAGGGCAGTGAGGCGGCTTTTGGGCGGCCTGGATCGGAAGACGGAAAACCTTCGGAACAACAGAAGCTCATTGAGCAGCTCTATGCGCAGATCGGCCAATTGAAGGCCGAGAATGATTTCCTTAAAGAAAAGTTGAGGTAGGTGGCTCTGTTCAGGAGCGTCGGCAGATGATAGAACCGGATCATATCCAGATCAGCATGGATGGTTGGGATGGGCCGGTCAACGGGTAACATCTTCATCGAGCGGCTATGGCGCAGTCTGAAACATGAATACGTATACCTGCATCTGGCGGACGATGGTCTACAACTATATCAGTGGCTCCTATATCTGTGGCTCCGGGAATGGTTCCGGTTCTGCAATCACGAACGGCAACCTTAAACGCTGGACTATCAAAAACCGGTCGAATTGTATCGGCAGGCAGCATGAGTTATCCACATGTCCGCGTGGATACTAAAATAAAAAAAGGACCCAAAAAAGAAAAGGTAGTAATAGTAGTAGTTGTTAATCAGGTTAAAAAATGCATTTGTCCCGTCCTACGGACAGGGTCCACCAAAATTTCGGCAAATCCAAAGTGTACCTGAATCCTCATATTCGTTTGCACTAAGGAGTTGTTTGCTACCATTATGCGTGTATCTTTAACCAGCTGGATACTTTTCTTCTTTTCTCATTAAATGAATACAAGCTTATGAGCTTTAAGCGTTCAATTTTGCTGCGGTATCTCTTTGTGGGCATAGTATTTCCCTTGTTTCTGCAGTATGTGATGTATTACCGCTTCACTCCCAATTACCAAGTGGGTATGTTGTCTGAGAAAGGATTTGTCCTTGGTAATAACAATGGGGTCTTCCGCTACAGAATATTGGGAGCAAAACTCCAGCTGTGGGTCTATGAGAAAATCGCCAATACCAGACTGGTGAAGAAAGTCCATGAAGAACGAAACAAAATCTATGATGCGCGCTTGAAAGTGCTCGATCCGGAGGCAGACCTCATTTTCTATTTCACCTATTTCCTGATTTCAACCGTATGTTCGATCCTGACTGCCATATGCATCCTGCGGATTTTCGATATGAAGTCCTTTTTTGAAATTTCTGATCAGCAGAAGATTCTGGTCACAACGCTGCTGACCTGTTTTATTGGGATCACTCAGTTTGTCATTACACATTACGATATGTTGAGCTATTTTTTCATGGCCTTCTGCCTGGTCCTGTTCCTGATGCACATTGAAAAGAACAACAATATCTACCTGGCCGTCCTTTGTGCCGCGATTGTGCTTGCAACACTGAACAGGGAATCTTCGCTAATCATATTGTGTTTTATGGCGACCGTCTACATACAGGCATATTCCCTGTTCAAGGTTCGGTGGATCCAAAAGATGATATTGCCAGCATTGGCCTACCTGATTCCCTATGCAGCCTTGCGATTTTATTTGTCGGGACAGAAAAAGGTTTTTCAAGACATCACGTTTTCCGAAAACTTCCAATTTTACAGGACCAAGAATATTATTGCATTTTCGTTTTTCCTCTTTTTTCTGTATTTGTGTAATAACCTACCAAATAATAGGGAAAGCAGGAAGCTGGTCTGGACCTTCCTGTTGCTGGCCACCCCCTATATCCTGATCATATTTACCGTGGGGCTGATCATAGAAGTACGATTATGGATGCCCCTGATCATGGGGATCACCATCCTGGCATTTATGAATATTCGATCCCTCAAGACGGCGCTCGCGGAGTAACTGCCGGGGGCCCTGGGGTACTACCACCATTTTATCGGCTTGCTGTTTGCACCTACCAGTGCGGGTGTGGACCATTTACCATAAATTGCCTCACAAATTAGTTTTTAAGGGCTTTGGATACCTAATCTTCCCAGGCCAGCGCTATGAGATATTCAAATATGATTGGTGAATTGACAGCCATAATTTTGGTGGTCGCCTGCTTTCTTCCTTGGGCTTATTATCCGGATCTCGGGAAAACCTTCACCGGCTTTTTTTCTGAAGGGAATGCCTACGGCAGACCCGGTAAACTCCTGACAGTGCTGGCCTGCCTCGCTATTGTACTTTTTGCGATCCCCCGTGTATGGTCCAAAAGGAGCAACCTGCTTGTGGGCGCATTCACCATTGCATACAGCATCAAATCCTTTGTACTGTTTTCCTCCTGCTATAACGGGGTTTGTCCCCAAAAGAAAGAAGGGCTCTACCTGATGCTGCTTTCCTCCCTGGTTATTTTCATCATGGCCCTGGTTCCCGATATGCGTCTGAAAGAGAAGTAAAGGCGCTGCTCTTTGCAGGAGGCAAAGACTGTCATTTCTGTTCTACTGCTGGATAAGTTTTGCGATTCCGAATGCAAAACCTGCCGCAATCGCGCCGATGATCATTACTTTGAAGGCTCCTCCAACGGGAGACACGCCGGTCAGTTTGCTCTTGAAATAGCCAAAAAAGAACAGGCAAACCAGTGTGATCAGCGCGGAGATTTTCAATCCCGTGATCCCGCTGGAAACGAAAAAATAGGGGCTGAGCGGTATAAGCCCGCCAACCACATAGGAAAAGCCGATATTAAAGGCACTTTTTGATGCCCTTTTTGGATCGGGCAAATCAAGGCCCAGTTCATACTTCATCATCAGGTCCACCCATTTATCTTTGTCCTTTGTTACCTCTTCTACTGCCTTTGCCTGAACTTCCTCGCTCAGTCCGAGAGAAGAAAAAAAATCCTTGACCTCCTGTCTTTCTACATCCGGAACATTCTGGACTTCGTCATACTCCCGTTTAAGTTCGGAATGGTAATGATCCATTTCTGTTTTCCCCGCAAGGTAACCTCCAAGGCCCATGGCAATGGAACCAGCTGCAATTTCTGCTATCCCCGCTATTACGATCAGGCTGGTCTTATCTACTACGCCACTTAATCCTGCAGCGAGAGCGAAGGGTACAGTTAACCCATCTGACATTCCAATGACTATATCCGTGAGTAACTCAGAACCCCTAAGATGCTGTTCTGCGTGAGAAAGGTGGAGGTGTGCTTGCTGCATGGATGGTGAATTTGAGAACAAAATAAACCTATTTTCGGGCAAGAGAAACAATTACTAATCCACCCGGCTGTCCAACTTCTTCAGGCCCTTTCTGATGATATCAATGCATTCTGCGATCTGATCCGCACTGATTACTAACGGTGGGGCGAACCTGATTTTATCACCATGCGTTGGTTTGGCAAGCAAACCGCATTCTTTCAGTTCCAGGCAGAGTTCCCAGGCTGCCTCGGTATTCCTGTGCCTGATGACGATCGCATTGAGTAATCCCTTGCCCCTGACCGTAGCAATATGGGGGGACCCGAGGTTTTCCAGTTCCTTTCTGAGCAGCTTACCCTGGATATAAGCATTTTCTGCCAGGTTTTCATCCCTCAAAACGGAAAGGGCCGTTATGGCGACCCGGCAGGCCAGGGGGTTTCCCCCGAAGGTGGATCCATGTTCTCCCGGTTTGATACCAAGCATCACCTCATCGTCGGCCAGTATGGCTGATACGGGCATGGTCCCTCCGCTAAGCGCCTTGCCGAGCAGCAGGATATCAGGTCGGACAGACTCGTAGTCACAGGCCAGCATTTTTCCGGTTCGTGCAAGCCCGGTCTGTATTTCGTCACCAATGAATAAGACCCGTGCATCTTCACAATATTGTTTGGCTTTGCGCAGGTATCCCTCGTCGGGAACTACGACCCCAGCCTCCCCCTGAATCGGCTCAACCAGAAAACCGGCTGTATGAGGGTCCTGTAATGCTTTGGCAAGGGCATCGAGATTGTTGTAAGGGATGATCTCAAATCCGGGCATGAAGGGCCCAAAATTCCTGTATGCCGATGGATCGCTGCTGAAAGAAATCACCGTGCTGGTTCTTCCATGAAAATTGTCCGAGCAAACAATGATTTTAGCCTTGTTTTCCGGTATGCCTTTTACCTGATACCCCCAGCGCCGGCACAGTTTGATGCCCGTTTCCACCGCCTCCACACCCGTATTCATGGGTAACACCTTTTGGTAGCCGAAAAAGCTGGTGATGTACTGCGCATATTCTCCCAGCAGGTTACTGTAGAAAGCCCTCGAGGTAAGCGTCAGTGTCTGCGCCTGTTCGATCAGGCTGGCAATGATCCGGGGATGGCAATGCCCCTGGTTCAGGGCAGAATAACCGCTCAAAAAATCGTAGTATTTCTTCCCATCCGTGTCCCAGACAAAGACGCCTTCCCCCCTGGTCAGCACAACCGGAATGGGGTGGTAATTGTGGGCTCCGAACTGGTCTTCAAGAGAGATATATGAATCTGTTTTTCCGCTATGGGGAGATAAAATATGCATACAATGCGTTTAAAAGTTTAAAAGAAAATGGACCGTAAAGGGAGAAAACCAACCGTCAGGACTATCAACATCTCCTGTCAGCTATGGGGCCATATCGTCCTCAGTGGTGATCGAGGAAATCCAGGTTTTGGCGGAGAAAATCGAATATGCGCATATCCAGCCGGATAAAATAATTTTTTGCAAGGTAATCATTAATGGGCAGACTGGCAAGTCAGATAATTTCGTAATTGCGATAGTCAAATAACCGCCTGCCCGTCTTCTTCTCTATCCAGTATAGGACCCTTCCCTTGAGCGAAAAATTTTTTCTGCTGACGTCAAAATCAAAGGTCCAGTTCTTTTTGCGTATCCTTTCCAACATGACCTGGGGATGGGTCCCCCTGAATTTTTCGAGCGAGTCGATTCCGGAATAGTCAAACGATAAAGCTTTCTTTTCGGAAATATGAGGCCCTGGAGGATCTTCCCTTGTCCATAATTTCTGAAAGTCATTTATTTTCTGAACCTGAAGATGGGGGTGTTTAACCCATCCATAATGATAGACATAGGCATCGACAGGTTTAACCTGAAGTTTTTTTCCATTTTTTCGAAAGCCCTGGGCGTCCCTGTAGGAGCGTATTTTCTTGTCATTCCGGATTATACGGATTTCATGGTCATACCATTTCCTGGAATCCCCCACATAGTCATAGCTGGCATAGAAATGAACATATTTGAACAGCAGGCCCTCGACCCTGGGATCATTCAGATACTTTTCCATGGCCTCCGTGATGGCCGGATAATATTTTTCATGGATGACTTCATCTCCCTGGATATAAATGCACCAGTCAGCATCTGGGCCTATGTGATCAAGGGCCTTGTCTGTTTCTACTGCCAGCACTTTTCCACCTTCCCTGAGGGCATCATCCCATACTGAGTGGTAAATCCTGATCTTTGGGGAGGGAATGGACTGTACCATGGCTTCGGTATTGTCGGCAGAATTGCCCACGCTTACAACCATTTCATCACAAAGGGGTAGCACGGATGAAATTGCTTCCGTGGCGGGATAATCATATTTAACAGCATTTCGGATAAAAGTAAAGCCAGCTACTCTCACAAAGAAATATTTAAATTATATCTACCCTCAAATCTTGTTCAAAACTAATGGAAGGCCTGCTGTCCTTCTCAAAAATCCCAAAAAAACTTGATCCGCTTCCAGTCATGGAAACATAGAGAGCACCGGCCTCATACAACTTCTTTTTTACAGACTGTAAAAGCGGGTGCTTTCTCATAGCCACCTCTTCAAAATCATTGACCAGCCTGCCCGGCCATGATGCCACCGGCCGGGTAATTATTTCTTTGATCTGGAGGGCAGGCCTGGACGGTACGATGCTGGCAAATGCTTCTGCCGTGCTGAGTTGGATATGGGGATGAACGAGCATGAAACGATACCCGGAAAGATCGATTTCAACAGGGTCCAGCAGTTCCCCCCGGCCCTGCGCCAGGCAGGGCCTGTTAACAATAAAGAAGGGGCAGTCACTTCCCAGGTTCATGGCCTCCTGCAGCAACTCATGGTTTGTGAGTCCAAGGTCGAACTGTCGGTTAAGAAGCATGAGCAGGAAAGCGGCATCTGATGACCCTCCGCCAAGACCTGCACCTATTGGAATGTTTTTATGAAGATAAATATCAACAGCCGGGATACCCGGAAATCTCTTCTTGAGCTGATGATAGGCTTTGAAACAAAGGTTTTCGGAAAGGCTACCTGTGAGGGGTATCCCAGTAAGCTGCATGCCAAATTTGCTGGCCGGAACCGACTCCAGGATGTCCTTTAAGGGGAGAGGATAGAAAACAGACTGGATGTCGTGGAAGCCATCCGCACGTTTTGCAAGGACGTTAAGACCGATGTTGATTTTACAATTGGGAAAAAGGATCACGGCGTTGTCTAAAAGTTATCGTAAAACCAAATTACGTTTGGTGATTTGGTTGCAAGCCAAGAATTTGTACGGTGACCAAAGAACGATGAGGTACAGATACCTACCCGAGCGTAAAAAGATCCTGTATAGTACGTGATGTTCCTCAAGGCTATTCAGAAAGATGGTTCCAGGTGTTGTCATAGGTTGCTTGAAGCCCAGTTCGATTCATAAATTGGGTGGTTAGCTGATAACATCTCGTTTTAACCTAAGCTTATCCCTTGCTCAGGGAATGTAACAGATTCAGCGCCCTTTCTTCCTGCTGTTGATTTCATCGCGAATCTTGATGGCGCGGATATAATCCTCCTGTTCCAGGACTTCGTTGAGCAGGGTATGCAGGTCTTCCAGGGATAGGGTCTTCAGGTCGTCCTGGCCACCTACCTCAGAAGTGACCGATTCCTTGGGCTGTTTTTTCTTGCCGGATGTATCCTCCATGAGGATGCCTGCGCTTTCCAGAATATTTTCATAGGTATAGATCGGGCAGCCAAACCGGACAGACAAGGCGAGGGCATCAGAAGTGCGGGAATCGATTTCAACTGTATCATGTTCGCTGATGCATACCAGTTTCGAGTAGAAAATTCCTTCCTGTAAATCGCATATGATGATTTCCTGCAGGTCGATATTAAACGCACTCATGAAATTTTTCATGAGATCATGGGTGAGGGGCCGGCTTGGATGCATTTTTTCCAGCGCTACGGCTATGGCCTGCGCCTCAAACCCTCCGATAACGATGGGCAGGCGACGCAGTCCGTTCACCTCTCCCAAAACAACAGCATAGGAATGGGTCTGTGTTATACTATGGGATAACGCTACGATTTCCAATTCAATCTTCTTCATAAAACTGGGATCAGCCGGGAGGCAGACCTTAAATATTGAATGTTAAAAGGCAAATATAAAAATTAATGCCTTCCAAAAATTTTGGCGCCTTTAAATAAATGAGGGGTCTTCTTGATTATGTACAGCAAATGGCCGGCATCCGGACAGGGGTACCGAATTTATAAAAGGCCACCGGGATTTATCTAGGATACTCCTTTCAATTTTTTAACAGCCTCAATCATCTTGGGAACAACTTCAAAGGCATCGCCCACGATCCCATAATCAGCTGCTTTAAAAAAGGGGGCTTCCGGGTCTTTATTAATTACGACAATGATTTTGCTCCTGTTTACCCCTGCCAGGTGCTGGATGGCCCCTGAAATGCCGATCGCGATGTAGAGGTTTGGAGCAATGGCAATCCCCGTCTGTCCTACGTGCTCGTTATGAGGCCGCCAATGTGCATCGGCCACCGGCCTGCTGCAGGCAGTGGCTGCATGGAGCAATTTGGCCAGGGTTTCTATGATGCCCCAATTTTCAGGTCCTTTGAGTCCGCGGCCGCCACTGACCACAATTTCAGCTTCAGTCAGGGGGACTTCCCCCGAAGCTTTGGTCACCGATACCGTTTTAACCCTGGAATCGCCCGCACCGATGCTGAGCATGTTCATTTCAGCCTTTCCATCGCCCTTGCTCACCGGGTAGGAATTGGGGTTGAGTGCAATAATCTTTATGGGCGTGTTCAATGAAATGTTGGCAAAGGCCTTTCCCGAGAATACGTTCTTTTTTACCACAAAACCCCGGCTTGTATCAGGAAGAGCCACGGCACCGGAGGCTATCGCAGCTTTCAGGCGGGCTGCCAGCCTGGAAGCAACCGCTTTGCCGGAGAGGTTATTGGAGAATACAATGACCTGCGCGGCGGTTTGCTGAACCGCATCAGCCAGCACACGGGCGTAAACCTGTGCATCCAACTGGTTTAAATGCTCATTGTTTACCTGGTGGATTTTTCCAATCCCGTAGATACCCAAGGCCGAGAGATCTTCGCTGACCGTGCCAAGCAGGATACCCTCGGCTGTGGTTCCCAGTTGTGATGCTAATTTTGCTCCATAACAAAGTGCTTCCAGGGAAGCCTTTTTTACATGTCCTTCGGCGTGGTCGATAAAAATAAGTACTGGCATAATTACCCCTTTTCCAGGGAAAGAAAATCATCAGGAATTTTCTTTCGAACAAGGATCTTTTCTGGTGTTTATAATAATATTATCAAAAAACGGTTAAAAATTTTTTCCGAATGTCCTGACCGGACATCCGTACATGATTCCTAGAATACTTTTGCTTCCTCATGAAGCAACCTGATCAGTTCCTCCGGCTTGTCCTCAGGAACCAGTTTCACGCCCGCCTTCGCAGGAGGAAGCTCAAAGGAAACAATGGATGTCAGAATGTCTGCTGCGACGGGTTCAACAACTTTCAGGGGTTTTGTCCTGGCGCTCATAATGCCCTTCATGTTGGGAATGCGCTGCTCCGCCATTCCTTTCTGGCAGCTGATGACGACGGGGAGATTGACCTCTTCGGTTTCTTCACCCCCTTCAATCTCACGGGTAACCGTAGCGGTGGATCCATTCAGTTCAACTTTGGAGGCCAGGGAAATATAAGGCAGGTCAAGCAACTCGGCAACCATTCCACCGATGGAGGCATTGTTGTAGTCGATTGTTTCTCTACCCGTGAATACAAGATCGTACCCGTTTTGCCTGGCCACGGTGGCGATCTGGACGGCCACATAATAACTGTCCTCCTGGTCGGTATTGAGCCGGAATGCCTCGTCCCCCCCGAGTGCCAGGGCTTTGCGGATTATCGGGTCTGCGTCAGGTCCTGCAACCGTTATCAGATGAAGGGTTATGGAAGAATCCTTCTCCTTAAGTTCAATGGCCCTGACCAGCGCATACCACTCATCGTACGGGTTGATGATCCACTGAACCCCATCTGTAGCGAATTTCGTATTGTTATCAGTGAAGGCTATTTTTGCCGTCGTGTCCGGCGTTTTACTGATGCAAACCAAGATTTTCATTGTTGTCAGATTTTGAATAAGGCATAAAGTTGTTTATGCAACTAAAACAAAGATAAGTTTTGTAAAGATAGGTTGATCAAAAAAATCAAAAAATATTCCCTGCTGCATGGAACGGATCGAAAAGCTTAAAGACTTTCTGAGGATGGATCCATCAGACAGTTTTTTGCAACATGCACTTGCCCTGGAGTATATTAAGGCAGGTGAGGATGACCAGGCCAGACAATTATTTGAGGAGTTACTAAGCAGACGACCGGATTATATCGGATCTTATTATCACCTGGCAAAACTACTGGAACGCTCAGGTGATATTCCGGGGGCTGCCTCCTGGTTTAGGAAGGGGATTGAAGAAGCCAAAAAGGCAGGGGACTACCATTCCCTGAACGAACTTCAGGCAGCCTATGAGGAACTGGTCATGTAAACATCGAGGGCCTGAAAAAAGAGGTTGTTGACCTCTGAAATTTTGATCTTGGGGATAGTTTATGGATTTACTTTATCGTTTTCAGGATTTTATCAGAAAGGAAAAACTTTTCGGCAGCGAAAGCCGCTTACTGCTTGCCGTCAGTGGTGGACTCGATTCTGTCGTCCTCTGCGCGCTGTGCCAGGAAGCCCGCTTTGACTACATTATTGCCCATGCGAATTTTCAGCTGCGGGGACTGGAAAGTGAACGTGATGAAGCATTTGTCAGGAATTTGGGGGAAAAATACGGCAGGGAAGTGATCGTCAGAAAATTTGAGACCGGGCAATATGCGTCTGAAAAGAAGATTTCCATTCAGCTGGCCGCCAGGGAACTCAGGTACGCCTGGTTTCATGAATTGACGGGAGTTGGACAGCTCACCGTAAATGGCCGGCTGGAAAAGGCCTGTGACTGGATTGTAACTGCCCATCACCAGGATGATAACGTAGAAACATTACTGATGCATTTTTTCCGGGGAACAGGCATCAGTGGATTAAGGGGGATGCTGCCCCGGCAGGATCGTGTGATACGACCACTCTTGTTTGCCTCGAAGGAAGCTCTGATGAATTATGCAGTAAGCAAAGAGTTGACCTGGGTGGAAGACAGCAGCAATACCGGGGATTATTATTCGAGGAATTATTTCCGGCATCAGGTGATTCCTCTGGTCAGCAAAATATTTCCTGAAGCCTTGGGCAACCTATCGGGAAACCTCAGTCGTTTCCGGGAAATCGAGCTGTTATACAACCAGTCCATTCTACGACATAAGAAGAGGCTGTTATCCAGGAAAGGCGAAGAAATACACATTCCCGTTTTGAAGTTGCGACAATCCGAACCCCTCTCAACCATTATATATGAGATCATCCGGGAATACGGATTTACCTCATCACAGACAGGGGAAGTAATGGATTTGTTGGAAAAGGATACGGGGAAATATATCCTATCACCGGAATACCGGATCATCAAGAACCGGAACTGGCTGATTATAGCACCCCGCAATACAGAACTTGCTGAAACCATTCTGATCGAAGAAGGGCAAAAGCATGTCCAGGGCCCCGGCTTCCGAATTGAACTGTCACTGTTCTCAGCTGGCCAGTCCGCTTTGTCAACCGAACGTTCGATAGCCCAGATTGATGCCGGCGAAATCAGTTTTCCGCTCATTCTCAGGAAATGGAAACCGGGAGATTATTTTTACCCGTTGGGTATGCGCAAAAAGAAGAAGATTGCACGTTTCCTGATTGACAACAAATTGTCCCTGCTAAACAAGGAAAAGACCTGGGTTATCGAGGCCAACAGGAAAATCATCTGGATCGTTGGCATGCGGATAGATGACCGGTTCAGGGTAACAGCCCGGACGGAAAAGGTCCTAAATATCGAAATGAGGGTTACTTAATTCATTGAGGAAAATATTAATCACGTGTGGTCTGACTGCAACGGTAAACAGTATTCCGAACAAGGCTCCCCAGAAGTGGGCATCATGATTGATAAAACCACCACCGCGCCGGGACATATACATGGAATAGAACAGAAACAAACCGGCATAGACTATGGCCGGGATGGGTACGACGAATACATAAATGGTTGCCCAGGGCCTCAGCAATATAAAAGCAAACAATACGGCACAAACTGCTCCTGACGCACCGAGGCTCCGGTACATGCTGTCATTGCGGTGCTTGAAATAGGTGGGCAGGAGGGAAGCGATGAGGGCGCCGGTGTATAATACAAAGAAGTTGTAGCGCTGCAGCCCGAGTTCCTCAATATAGCTCACTTCCATGATCCTTCCGAATATATATAGTGTGAACATGTTAAAGGCAAGATGCATATAATCTGCGTGGATCAGACCACAGGTCACAAAACGGTAATACTGACGTTGGTTGCTGATCGCCGGAGGCCAGAAAATGAGGTCGTCAATGATCTTGGAATTATAGAACCCCGTAATGGAAATTGCACAGGTCAGGACAATAATGATGAGAGTTATGGAAGACATTGATTTTCTTTTAAAGATAGGGGTAATTCACTTTCAGAGTCAGCTGTGATGATATTTTTCGTTTCGAATAATGGTGCAGGCCCTGTAGACCTGCTCGGCGAGGATGAGTCGTACCAATTGGTGAGGGAAAGTAAGTCTGGAAAGCGACCATCGCAGAGGGGCCTTCTGGAGAACCATTTCATCAAGACCGTAAGCCCCGCCAATCAGGAAAATAAGGTTCCGGGTGCTTTCATTGGCCTTTGTCTGTAGAAACAGGGCAAGTTCATTTGAGGTGAAATCTCTGCCTTTTTCGTCCAGGGCAACCAGGAAATCATCCTTCCTGAGCCATCCCAGAATGACCTCCCCCTCTTTTTTCTTCAGGTCCATTGCCGAGAGCATGCCAGTATTCTTGGGGACAGGCAGGATGACCCATTCGAGGGGATAATATTTCAGGATTCTCTGGCTGAATTCTTCAACTCCCGTTTTAACATAGTTTTCGTGATTCTTTCCAACAGACCAAAATTGTATTTTCATGAATGGACATTATGAAATTGCCTTGGAGGGACTATCCTTCGAACAGGAGCTCATAAAAAATCATCGCACTCCCGGTAGGCCCTGATCAGCCCAAGTTCTCCGGCTTTGCCTGGCTGGGCAACACCATGTTCCATACCCAGGATTCCTTTATAGCCCCGGTTATAGATGTGTTTGAAAATATTCTTGTAATTCATTTCTCCGGTATTGGGCTCTTTTCTGCCAGGATTGTCCCCTATCTGGAAATAGGAGATTTCCTCCCAGGCCAGGTCCATGTTTTGAATCAGGTCACCTTCGTTTCGTTGCATGTGGTACATATCATAAAGAATTCTGCAGGATGGGCTGTTAACCGCCTTGCAGATGGCAAATGTCTGATCCGGGTGTCGCAAAAAAAGGTCGGGCGTATCACTAAGGGGCTCAAGGACCATCACGAGACCATGAGGTTCAAATATTTCCGTCGCCCTGCGCAGGGATTCAATCACATTGGCAGTCTGGTATCCCATGGGCAGCTTACGGTCGTAATTGCCAGGAACAACGGTGATCAATTTTCCATTACATCTTTTTGCCGAATCAACTGCCAGCCTGCTGAACTGGAGAAATTTATCCCTCCAGGTTTTATCGCCGGAGCAGAGGGAGGTGCTCACGGGCCAGTGATCAAATCCGTGTACAAATACGCCCATGGACATGCCCAGATTTACCAGAGTACTTCCAATTTTTTCCTGTTGTTCGGCTGGCCTGTCCATCATGCCGTTATCTTCTATAGCACGGAAGCCCATTTCGTAACCATATTTTATCTGGTCTAAAAAATCTTTGCCAGCATTGTTCTGAAACAGACCGTCATGGATGGCATAATTGAGATTAAATGGCTTGTCGGACAACTCCCTGGCACTGATTATTTTTTCATTTATTTCAGCAGGAGCCCCCAGGAGGGGTGCGGCGCCTGCCAGGACAGTTCGTTGCAGGAAGTTTCTTCTTTGCATTTTTCCTTATTGATCCTTAAATGTAGGAATAAGACCTGAATCATCAGGTAGTCAGGCAGGAACATGGAAACATGGCGCCGATAGCATAAGGAGACAGTTTTCAGGAGATTCCGGCTGTGGTGGAGGCAAAGCAGGGGTCCGGCATCCTGGTCCTGGTCATTCCCGATATAAAAAGACCTTCCAGTCAAAAGCCTGGAAGGTCTGGCTGACCGGGGCCAACTCCAGAGTTTCACATAAAGAATTGTTCAGAAACTATTTTCCCGTCCTTTACCTGATAAACGCAAAGTTCCCCCATCTTGTTTCTTCCGCGACCTTTCATTGTAACGTCCATGTTTAACCCAATTGCGATCGTATTGTCGACGACCAGGGGTTCAGAGACACTTGTTCCATGCATCTGCTCTACCATTGATTCAAACTTGTGACCTTTTTCAAGAATGGCTTTCAACCCTTTTGTCTCCTTCTCAAATCCGGGGCTTTCCCGTGGTTCAATGCTGACGCATGACTCTGCATAGAGTTCCTTTTGGGCAGTTTCATACTTTCCTTCGCGGCAAAGTTCAACCAGCCGCTTTGCAATTTGTTGTGTTGTCATGGCTTGCAAATTTTTATTGAATAATAAAGGCTTCTTGTACAAATTGAGGATACAGTTTCCTTGACGGCCGGGGGAATTCAGCAAGCACAAAGGTAGTATTCCATACCTAAAATCCGCGATGGAAAAAACTGTTGGCGGTGAGACGGAACGGATCTGAAATGAAATTACCAAACCAGTGTAAAATATTGATAGAAAGTGTATTCGCGACTTTGATTTATTTTTGGCTTGAGATAAAGGAGGAAGCGGTTAACAGGGAAGGTCTTTCTGTAATTTCATGATATTTTATGACGTCCTTTGCAAAATAGTGCATGACCATGCTTTTGCGGGTAAGGGTTTTGTTCCGGATAGGGGCCCCGCCGTGAACAAGATTTGCATGCCAGATGAGCAGATCTCCTTTTCCAGCATAAAATTCCTTTCGGACGCATCCCCTGGTATGAACAAGCTCTTCCAGCACATCTTCATAATCCTTGTACTCTTTTTTGCCCAGGGTAATAAAGGTTTCACCTTCATTATATCCGCTATTTAACAGATAGGGAAGTTTATGGCTGCCCGGGTAATAGAAGAGGGGACCATTTTCTTTGGAAATATCTTCCAGCGCAATCCATCCCGCAATCAGGAAGCCCAACGGATAGGTGGTCATATGTATGCTGTCAGAATGCGCCCGCTGTTCACTTCCATTCAAAAAGTTGATGGTTTGAAAAAGGACCACCTCTCTGTCCAGTATAAATTGTAAGAGATCCAGAAGGTTCTGGTTGCGGGCTATTGAATGAATCAACCTCGATTTCCGGTAAACATCCATCAGTTTCTTGCCATTGGTGAAACCTATTTTCTTTTTTCTCATCAGGATATCTATCTCCTCATTAACAGCATCGCAGGCGGATCCATCCAGGAAGTTTTCGAGAATCATGTAGCCATTTTCACTCCAGTTCAATATCTTGTCCTGGATTTGAGGTGCAAAATGGCTGAATTGGATCCTCGCCGGGGCCAGATCCCTGGAATTGCCGGTGTCCAGCCAGGCTTTGGAATCTCTGTCCGGAAAATCCCTGCTGGATATGGAGCCGATGAGCGGTTTGTGAACCTTGAATTTCCTGAATGCCTCTTTGTTGTGCCGTAAGGACCTGTAATGAATCAGGTTGTAGAGCCAGTGGACTGGTTTGAATTTCTTTACATTCAATACTTGGTATTTTGTTGTTGAAGGTATTAATAAACAGGGGATTTTTAGGGGGACCTAAGGTCTGCGGTTCGAATTATAAGAAGAAAGATCGCATGCGGGCACTCGATGTAGGGTTCTTTTGGACCAGTCTTTCAACGCATTTGCCAAGAATTTTGGAAGGCCGGTTCACACAAGCCGTCATTATTGCCCCCAATAACCAGCTGTTGAGGATTGCCGGGTCTACAAGCAAGGCAAGAGGAATGGCTTAGTATATCCCTGATTCAGTTCATTTTCAAAACAGCTATCCGATGAAGAAAGATAAAGACCTGAAGAAATTCCTGTACACAGCCCCAAGGTTATTCATGCCGGACCTCTCGGTTGACTGTGTGATTTTTGGTTTTCATGAAAATGAGATGAAGGTCCTGTTACTGAAAATGAAAAAGTCCAGGGAATGGGCGCTTCCCGGGGGGTTTATATACAAAAATGAAGATATCGAGCGTGCTGCAACCAGGGTTTTACTGGAGAGGACAGGGCTTGAGGATATTTTCCTGAAGCAATTCCATGTCTTTGGTGATCCTGCACGTTCCGACATGGCAGAACAGAGAAAGCGTTTGCAAAGACATTCCATTCAAGTGACCAGGAAGAATTTCCTGATGAAACGATTTGTTACTGTAGGGTTCTATGCACTGGTTGACTTCGTGAGTGTGAATCCAATGCCGGATTCACTTTCCGAAACATGTACCTGGTGGGACCTGCATAGCCTGCCAAAACTCATCATGGATCATGGAAAGATTCTGGATAAAGCCCTGGAAACATTGAGACACCAGATCAACCATCAGCCAATCGGCTATAACCTGCTGCCTGAGAAATTTACGATGCCTGAATTACAAAAGCTCTATGAGACCATTCTGGATAAAAAGCTGGACAGAAGAAATTTCCAGCGCCGTATGCTGGGATATGGTATCCTGAAGCGGCTCAATGAGAGGAGAAAGGGAGGTGCTCACAAAGCTCCCTACCTGTACAGCTTTAATTTGAAAAAGTATCATCTCGCGCTGGATCAGGGGCTGCAGGGGGGCTGGTAATCTCCTGACCATATCATCCCCAATGGGATTCTTTTACAGTTTGCAGAATCTCCTGAAGAGGACGATCAGGTTCCTGAACCGTTCGATTCGAACCGGTAGCCCCTCATAAACTCCCCTGTTGTCATCTTTTTTCTTCCTTCAAGCTGTATCTCATCAGCATAGATATATCCGTCAGCTGCCGCAAATTTCAAAAAAGTCTTTCCATCAGAGTAGGCTTGTCCCAGGTGCTCCTCCTGCCTGAGCTTTTCCTTATGCGAATGAAAGATTTTGAGAACCTTTCCATGCAGCTCTGTGAATGCACCGGGTAAGGGTGAAAGACCGCGGATCAGATTTTGAATTTCATCAACCGGTCTATTCCAGTCTATCCTGCATATTTCGGTTGTTATTTTGGGAGCATGCCTGAGGGGAAGCGCTGTCTCTCCAAGCCTTTCCATCCACGCTGCCTGCGGAGTCTCCCTGAGATTTCCTTCTGCGAGGCCCTTTATTGTCTGAACAAGAAGTTGAGCGCCAATATTCTTCATTCTTTCATGAACATCTCCTGCGGTATCCTCCTGGCTGATCGGAAAACTCTCCTGCAGAAGAATATCACCGGTATCAATTTCCTGCCGGAGTTTAAAGGTGGTGACACCGGTCTTCCTTTCACCATTGATAACGGCCCAATTGATAGGGGCGGCGCCCCTGTATTGGGGAAGTAAGGAACCATGAAGATTGATGGTGCCCATGGGAGGCATGTTCCACAAAACCTCAGGTAGCATCCTGAATGCCACAACCACCTGTATATCCGGTTTCAGAGATTGCAATTCCTGGAGAAATCCCTGATTTTTCAATTTCTCAGGCTGCATCACTTTCAATCCCTGTTCCGTTGCATATTTCTTAACTGCGCTCTGCTGGATTTTCATTCCGCGGCCAGCCGGCTTGTCCGGGGCGGTAACCACGGCAACAATCTGACAGCCCGCCTGCACCAGGGCATCCAGTGAAGCAACAGCAAATTCAGGCGTACCCATAAACACCAGTCGGAGATGCTTCATGGAGTGATCAAAAGCTAAAACGTTGTTTGAAGATTCCATCGGGATGGCAATAATTTCTTTTTCATTCGAAATCCGGGTAAATAAGATATTTCTTCCTGACCAGTTTGAAGGCCCTCAAATCCCCTTCCCAGGTTTTTCTGATCTCCGTTTCTGTTTTACCTTCCCGTATTTCTTCCATCAGCAGGTCAGTTCCTGCGAGCTTGTTGAAATAATAGGAAGGTAGAAAAAAATCTTCCTTATGGGGATAGAGCCAATAGGCAAGAAGCAGCCATTTCAGCTGGATCTTTCCATCGAGTTCTTTGAGAACATCGATTTTGCTCAGATCGTATCCGTAACAAACCTGGTTGACCAGCGGGGGGAATTTGGCCCCATCCATACTGCGTGGAGTGAAGTGGTACAAACTGTCGGGGAAAAACGGGCTTCCAAATTGCTGAAAAGGTTTGCTGGTCCCGCGCCCCAGGCTGACAGCCGTCCCTTCAAAAAAACAGGTTGAAGGATACAGGTATACCGACAGCATGTCGGGCAAATTCGGGGACGGTTTCACGGGTAACTTGTACCGGCTTTTGTGGGAATAGTTCTGGCAGGGAATCACCAGAAGCTGGAAATCTGAAACTCCAAAATTGACCTGTTCGTGCCGCTGCCTGCGCACTATGGAATCAATTTTGGATTCCGCATCCCGAATAGCATGGATTGTATTTAGATCTCCTGCGACAGAAGGATCAAGCCATTTTTCCCCGATGAGCATCCTGCCGTATTCTCCTATCGTCATTCCGTATACCACAGGAATAGGTTGCATGCCCACAAAAGATTTGAATTTCGGATCGAGTACAGGGCCATCCACATAAAAACCATTGGGATTCGGGCGGTCCAGGACGATCAGTGGCCTGTTGTTTTCAATGGCTGCCTCCAGAAACCTTTGGAAGGAAGAAATGTAGGTATAAAAACGTACTCCTACATCCTGGATATCAAATACAAGGATGTCCACGCCTGCCAGGTCCGCCGGGCTCGGTTTATTTTTGGTTCCATAGAGGGAAATAATCGGAATACCTGTTACCGGATCGCGGGAATTAACGATGTTTTCTCCGGCATCCAGGGCCCCCCTGAACCCATGCTCCGGTGCAAAAATCTTCTTGATGACCACCCCTTTTTTAAGCAGTGTGTCCACAATATGGGATTTGCCGGCCACCGACGTCTGATTGGCGAATATTCCTACCGACTTTCCCTTGAGCAAAGGGAGGTACAAATCCATTCTCTCGGCCCCGGGTCTGATCTCCGCGACAGCGGAGGAGGGATTTCGAACAGCGCCGCCTTTTTGCGGGAGAGATAACTTGACCAATAATAAGAGGACGACAAGAAATGGTATTGTTTTCATGAAGTTGCATTTTGATCTGTATTTCCGGACGCTCTCAAGATCAACACATAAGGATAGGCGACTCAAATTTCATGAAAAACTTTAATTGGCAAAAGTGAATTTATGCTGTTATTTTGCCAGTTCATCACGGGTACTGATTTCTCATTTTGCATATCCTGTTAATTTCAGGCTATTTCTTTTGCATTCCACCAGTTTACGGGTCGGGCGAAGGGTCTGGTTATGGCAACTGAGGCTGATCGGAAATCGGTTGAAGTAGTCGTGTATTTATATTAACGAAAAATTCTTTTTATGCAACAGGTAAAAGCGGGCGATACGGTAAAGGTTCATTATCACGGGCGTCTGTCGGATGGCACCACCTTCGATTCTTCTAACGGACGCGAGCCCCTGGAATTTGAAGTGGGAAGCGGGATGGTTATCAGAGGTTTCGACGAAGGTGTCCTGGGTATGACAGTAGGGGACAAGAAAACCATTGAAATTCCTGTTGAAAATGCTTACGGACCACTGGATCCGGAAATGCTTATGGACTTTCCGGTAAACCGCTTTCCGGAAGATATGAAACCGGAGGTCGGGATGCAACTCAATATGAGCAATGATTCAGGTCAGAATTTTCCGGTAATTATCAAGGAAATCAAGGGCGATGTGGTTGTGCTCGATGCCAATCATCCCCTCGCTGGTGAAGACCTGATATTTGATCTTGAACTGGTCGAAATCAAGGGGGCTTCCAGAATTATTCTTCCGTTTGAATAAAAAATTTCCGGGCTAATATTTAATTCCTGCGCAGGGATTGACCGGGTGACCGTAGAATGAAAAAGCCGGTTCCTTTCCGGTCATTTTGCCACCAATGCTTCCTGGCCTGTTGGCTGGAATTTTTTTTCATACACCCGGTTGAGCAATAATACCAGGATCAGACAGAGCGCCGTATTCACGATTGAACCTTCAAAACCGAATTCGCCGCCGGTTATGATGAGGTCCCCATTCAACTCGGTCTGAAGCAGGCTGGAAAAATTAATTCCGCTGACTCTGTATCCGAGGACGGGACCCTGGAAAAAGTTCCATCCAAGATGAAAAAGAATGGAAAACCAGAGGTTCCGGGTATGGATATAGTTGACGCCAAGCAACAGACCAGCCAGAAAAATATTGGAAATGGCAATGAAATTCATGCCGGGATTGTTTACATGGAAAAGTGCAAACAGGAATGCAGAAAGAGGCAGAGCTGCCCATTTGCCCATTGATTCCAACAGGTTGTTCAGGATATATCCCCTGAACACGGTTTCTTCATAAAATGCTATCATTCCCATCAATCCGAATTCAATAAACAGATCGTTGCCGTTGAAAATGATATCTGTCCATTTCAGGTGATGAGAAAAATACAGGATGAGAGTACCGGTACCAAGCAGCGAGACAGCCAGGAAAAATCCGGGCAGCGAATTGGCATTGGTTGCAGGGGCAAATCCCATGCTCCTGAAACTCTTCCTGTCTACGAGCAGTCGGAAAAGGAATACCATGAGAAAGGAAACAAACAACACGATCAGGACCGTTATCCAGAGGAACCTCCCGTTCCAGGGATTTCCGGCAGAAGGAAGTTCGCCGGTGAGCAGGGTGGTTATTTTGGGGAGCAGGGCAATACCCAAAAGAGTGCAGCCGAGATAGCAGACGCAGAAGAGCAGAGCTCTTACCCACCCCTGGCCAATTAAAGGTTTTTTTACCGGAAAATTGTCTGTCATCCTCGGTGATTATTGTTTTGGAAAGGTCGCAAACTTTCTGAAAGTTTGCTTTTTTTCGAATGGGTCCATAATTTCATTCCATGGAAATGATTCAAAGTTACAAATTTACTGTTGCCGAAAGATTCCTTCGATATGTCCAGATAGATACCCAGAGCGACCCAAATTCTACCTCCAGGCCTTCCACTGAAAAACAAAAAATTCTTGCCTCCATGCTGGTCAGGGAGCTGAGGGGGATGGGTATTGCTGATGCACATGTCGATGAATATGGATATGTATACGCAAGAATACCATCGAATAGCCACAAAACTGTACCGGTCATCTGTTTTTGCGCGCACTTGGATACGGCCCCTGATTGTACGGGAAAAAATGTGAGGCCGATAGTACACCATGACTATGATGGCAGGGACATTGTTTTACCTGAGGACCCCAGCCAGGTACTTTCTGTCTCGGCACATCCTTACCTGGCTGAAAAAAAAGGAGATGATATCATCACAGCGTCCGGGACTACCTTGCTGGGTGCGGATGACAAAGCCGGTGTTGCTATTATTATGGACATGGCACAATTCCTCCAGGACCATCCCGACATGAAGCACGGCAGTGTCAGTATTCTTTTCACGCCGGATGAAGAAATAGGAAGGGGAGTGGATAAAATAGATCTTCAGAAAGTCGGGGCCGAATTTGCCTACACGCTGGATGCAGGGGAATTGGGTACCTATGAGGATGAGACATTCTCAGCTGACGAAGTGACCATTTATTTCCATGGAGTAAGTGCCCACCCCGGGTATGCCAGAACCAAGATGGTCAATGCGATTAAAGTGGCTTCCGCTTTCATCGACTCCCTTCCCCGGGATGAATTCTCTCCTGAATCAACTGAAGGCAGATATGGTTTTGTCCATCCTTTCCATATGGAAGGTATAGCCGAAAAAATAACCCTCAAATTTATCATCCGGGATTTTGTAACCACTAAACTGGCGGGTTATGAGGACTATCTGAAAAGAAAACTGGAGGAAACCCTCGGGAAGTTTCCCGGAGCCAGAACAGAATTTATTGTCAAAGAGCAATACAGGAACATGAAGGAGATCCTGGATCTGCACCCCCAGGTTTCTGAATATGCCACCCAGGCCATCCAGAGGGCCGGAATCCGGGTGAGGCATTCCAGTGCCAGGGGCGGCACCGACGGGTCGCGTCTTAGCTTCATGGGATTGCCTTGCCCAAACCTTTTTACGGGAGAAATGGCTTTTCACGGCAAGCAGGAATATGTCAGCATCCAGGACATGCAGAAAAGCGTGGAAACAATCATCTGCCTGGCCCAGATATGGGAAGAAAAAAGTTGAGCTGATCTCGATGGCCGAAGGTGCTTCCTGGATGCCGGGCCACCCGGAACCGGGACAGCCAGATAGGATTTATACTGGATCCGCAGTATCCCGGATCGATCTGTACTCCCAGTCCCGTGCAATCCATCTGCTCCAGGATGGTGTGTTGTACCCCGGTTGTGTACCCTGCAACGTATTCGACGGGAAAAAGAAGCCAGGAGTCACCGCAGTTATCAATCTTGCCGTTTTGGTAAGACAGGGCGCCCAACACAAAATAATATTGATTGCTCCATAGGTTGTCTCCGATCAGTTCCCTCCGTTCTCCATTCTGGTTTTTATGTGACCCACAATTTTTCCAGCATGGTCCCTGGAGTTTTCGATAAACCATACGTGGGTATTCATTCCGCCGCAGATCACACCTGCCAGAAAAATGTTTTTCATATTGGTTTCCATGGTTTCGGGATTGTATGAGGGTTGCCGGATATCATCATCTGACAAAGTAATGCCCAGACTTTGTAAGAAATCGAAATTTGGCTGATAACCTGTCATGGCGATCACAAAATCGTTTGCTATTGTCAGGATGCCGTCCGCTGTAATGATGTCTGCTTCTTTTTCGCGTACGGCTTTGAGCCTGGAATGGTAAAAAGCTTTTATGCTTCCTTCTTTGATCCGGTTTTCGATATCCGGTTTTACCCAGTATTTCACCCTTGGACCAATTCCTTCCCCCCGGATGACCATGGTCACTTCGGCTCCTTTGCGCCAGGTCTCCAGGGCAGCATCAACCGCAGAATTGCTCGCTCCCACGATGATGACTTTCTGCATGGCATAGAAATGAGGGTCCTTGTAGTAATGCCTGACCTTGGGAAGATGTTCTCCCGGAACCGAAAGCAGTACCGGGATATCGTAAAAACCCGTGGCAACGATAATATGGGCAGACTGGTAACTGGCTTTGGAGGTAATCACCTGGTAGAACCCGTTTACTGCGTGAACCTCTTTCACCTCTTCCTGCAGCCGTATGACAAGATGATTTGACGTGGCTATCCGCCTGTAATATTCCAGTGCTTCCGGACGGCTGGGTTTTGGATTGTTGCAGACAAAGGGCACTCCCCCGATTTCAATTCTTTCAGAGGTGGAAAAAAAGGTCATGTTCAAGGGGTAGTTGTAGAGTGAATTGACCAGGCATCCCTTCTCGATGACCAGATATTTCAATCCGGCATTTTTAGCTTCCAGGGCGCAGGCAAGCCCTATCGGGCCACCCCCTACGATAATGATATCATGTGTTGCACTCATTTTTTTTCAGAAGGAATCAAAGATACCATATTGGGAGTTCTTGGCTGGAATCTGACAAAAAGCTGTACTTTCAGCCCTAATTTTTTTTTACTATGGAATGGCTTATAAATTATTGGTGGATTCTTCTTTTGGTTTTATTGTTATTCAGCGGCCTGGTTACGGTAAATCAGGGATACATCAACGTGATCACCATGTTTGGCAAATACAGGCGAGTATTGCGTCCCGGACTCAATTTCAAAATCCCCTGGTTTGAACAGGTCTACAAGAGAATAAGTGTTCAGAACCGTTCTGTTGAACTGGAATTCCAGGCCGTTACAGCGGACCAGGCAAATGTTTATTTTAAAAGCATGCTGTTGTATGCCGTTCAGAATGAGGACGAGGAAACAATCAAGAAAGTAGCCTTCAAGTTTATCAGTGACCGGGACCTCATGCAGGCTCTGACCAGGACGATCGAAGGAAGCATCAGGTCTTTTGTGGCCACCAAAAAACAGGCAGAAATTCTGGGATTGAGAAAGGAGATCGTTGAATTTGTAAAAAACCAGATTGACCATTCCCTGGAGGAATGGGGTTACCATTTGCTTGACCTCCAGATCAATGATATCACCTTTGACCAGGCCATCATCGATTCGATGAGTAAGGTAGTGGCCAGCAATAATCTCAAAGCCGCAGCAGAAAATGAAGGCCAGGCTTTGCTGATCACCAAGACAAAGGCAGCAGAGGCGGAAGGTAACGCCATAAAAATCTCCGCTGAGGCAGAAAAAGAAGCGGCCAGGCTCAGGGGGCAGGGCGTTGCCTTGTTCCGGGAAGAAGTAGCCCGCGGCATGAGCGAAGCGGCAGAGCAAATGAAAAAGGCCAATCTGGATACCAACGTGATTCTGTTTAGCATGTGGACAGAGGCGGTTAAAAACTTTGCCGAAATTGGGAAAGGGAACGTGATTTTCCTGGATGGAAGTGCCCAGGGCATGCAGGATACGATGCGACAGATTCAGGCCCTGATGGTAAAACAAAGTACTTAAGGGAGCTCCGGCGGTGATCAGGCTGGCGGCGGCAGGGCCCTGGCCGGTTGGGCCGGCATTCACATGAGGCATCTTTCCTGATCCGGGGCTCACTTTAGCATTTTGTTAAAAAATAAAAATGCCGGCGGGAAGTTATTAGGGTAATTCTTTATTTTTAACTCTTATAAATCAGATTGGATGAAATTATTTTTTCTGCAGATGCTCGTCGACTCAATGAGAATCAAAGACAGTCTCTCCCGGGTGGCACTTGCATCGGCCCAGCAAAAGGAAAGCCTGTGGGATATTTTGCAAAGGGGTGGCCCGCTGATGATACCACTGGCCCTGCTGCTGGTCATCGCAATCTTCTTTTTTATTGAGCGGATTATTGCCATCAACAAGGCTTCCAAGGTTGATGAAAATTTCATGAATATTATCCGGGATCATATTGTCACGGGGAATGTCACGGCGGCCCGTAGTCTCGCGAAAAATACCAACAACGCGGTGGCCAGAATCATCGACAAAGGCATTCAGCGGATCGGTAAACCAATCGATGCGATAGAACGCAACATGGAAAATGTGGCAAGGCTTGAATTGTACAAGATGGAGAGAAATGTCTCCATCCTGTCCGTCATAGGTTATATCGCCCCGCTTTTTGGCTTTCTTGGTACCATCGTAGGGATGTTTCAATTGTTCTATAGCATTGCTTCCACGGGTGAATACAGTATCTCCAATATTGCAGGGGGAATATATGTAAAGATGATCTCTTCTGCTTCCGGCCTCATCATAGGCATCATTGCCTATGTGGGATACCGCTACCTGAATTCGCAGATAGACAAGACAACCAATAAAATGGAGGCGGCCAGTGCGGAATTCATTGATGTGCTGCAGGAACCGACCCGCTGATTGGATATGTTAATAAGAATCCTCCAATAGACCTGGATTCAAAATCAAGCTCATGAACCTGAGAAAACGACATAGGGTAGAAGCCGAGGTCCATACCGGACCGCTGAACGATATTCTTTTTATCCTGCTGCTCTTTTTCCTGATCGTTTCCACACTGGCTAACCCCAATGTCATCAGGTTATCGCAGCCAAAATCCAAAAGTGATACCAAAGCCAAACAGACCGTAGTGGTTTCCATAGATGCCAACAAGCAATTCTATGTCGGAACGACAAAAGTCACCCTGGATGAACTGAAAGCCAAATTACAGCCATTTCTGGCCAAGGAAACTGACCAGCCTTCCATCGTGATCAATGCCGACAGGTCGGTACCGGTAGAAGATATTGTTGCGGTGATGCGTGTTGCGCGGGATTTGGGGGCAAGAACTGTCCTTGCGGTCGATAAGACCGGCGTCAAGTAGCCTTCGGACCGGGCTGCCGGGAATGGCCTTATTTTTCTCCTTGTGCGCTTGACGACCTATTTCCTCAGAAGGGCATTTTATTTTATCTTACGCTCATTCTTGCCTGATTGCCAAGATTCTTCATAAAGCCCCTTTGCAAAATTTATGAACAGACGTAAAGCCATCGGCCGGATTATTTTGATTGGCGGAGGGACTGCTGCCGCCTACTCGGGATTGAAATGGTATGAATTAAAGAAGGCTCCGGATCTGGATTATCTGGCCCACCGAAAGGAGCTATTGGCCGCACTGGCGGAGGCGATCATACCGGCGACGGACACACCGGGAGCCAGGGAAGCCGGAGTGCATGAATATATTGCCCTGGTTATCCGGGATTGCACGGCCGTAAAGTCACAAAATAAATTTATAGACGGACTGAAAGAGCTCGAACATTATTGCGATGCCCAATACAACTGTGGTTTCGAGCAGTGTACGGAAT
>Ga0318563_10000002_pt1 | contig 95078 bp, 69 predicted proteins | sample GRESIP066b5f19_FD_203689 | JGI IMG/M metagenome (GOLD analysis project Ga0318563, IMG submission 203689) | Tropical soil microbial communities from Luquillo Experimental Forest, Puerto Rico - GRE.SIPMG.066b5f19 | ecosystem: Environmental > Terrestrial > Soil > Tropical forest > Bulk soil... | reverse complement strand
ATCTCGAACCCATTTTCCTGAATTTATATTGGTATATAAAATCAGGAGATTTGTCGTTTTATTATTCCAACTTATACATACTAACAAAATAGTAACAGTTGAGCCCCTTATTATTGCACGTTTAAATTTTCGGGGCAAAAGCTACTGCGAACAACAATACAGAATCAAGCCAGATGATCAGCATGCTAAAGAAAACCAGATTGAGAAATGACTGCGGTATTTTATTGTTTTCGGTTCTTGCAATATTTTCTTTGGCGGGCTGTCAAAAACCCAACATAGCATTTGGCACTACATTCCTGAACAATAGCAATACCAATATTGTAGTGATCGACACGTTTGCCGTGTCGCTATCAACCGTGCTGGTTGATTCCTTTCCGACTGCGGGCACCGGGACAATGATGATCGGCAGCTACCAGGATCCCTACTTTGGCAACATATCCTCAAGGCCCTACGTACAGGTAGGAATTCCTCCCACCACGCCCACGGTCAGTTTTCAGGCGACCTTCGATTCCCTCGATTTCATCATGAGGTCAAACAAAAGTTTTTATGGGGATACCACCATTCAGCAGCGGTATTATATCAATCAGCTTGATACCGTCATTAGCCTGCCGCCGCTTCAATACAGCTTTTTTAACAATTCCTCCATCCCTTTCAACCCCACTCCGCTTGGTTACCGGGATGTAACCATACTTCCGGCTGCCAGCCAGACGTCCCTGAGTGGATTTGATACCGTCAAGATACGTCTTCCGGATTCCCTGGGGCTTACCCTGATGGGCATGTTGCAACGAAAATCTGACACCATCACCAGCCTGGCCAAATTCCTCAGTTATTTGAGAGGATTTACCCTGTCTGCGGATCCATCTTCCAAAGGAGTCATGTTCGGATTCAGGGATACGGTTACCATGAGGTTTCATTACCACGAACCTGGTGAAGTCAATGTTTACAAGTTTATTGATTTCCCCTTTAATGCCAAACCACGCCAGTTCAACCAGGTGACTGCTGATCGTACGGGAACCCCTCTTCAGGCACTGGTGAATGCGCAGGCCAGCAGGCCCAATCCCCTGATTTATGCTGAAGCTCCTTCCACTATGACGGGCAATATGGCATTTGTTCAGTCATCCACCGGAATCCAGCTAAAAATCATGTTTCCCAACATGAGCGCGCTGACCAACCTCCCGGACTATTTGGGCATACTGAAGGCCACTCTTATTCTCAAACCCGTACCCGGAAGCTATACACCGACTATTCCGCTTCCTCCGCAGCTGACCCTGTCACAGACCGACATGAGCAACAGACTGGGTGGAGGCGTCACTACTCCCAACACCCCTCCCACCGGCAGCCTGTTCGTTGACTACACCTACGGACAAAACACTGCCTATAACTATGACATCACGACCTATTTGAAGTCGCTGATTATCTCAGGGCTATACAACCAAAACGGGATCATGCTCACCGTCCCACCCCCTTCCAATTACACAACCATGAACAGGGCGATATTTAATGACCGGAACAATAAGGTTTACACCATAACTTTGAAGTTGTATTATATTTCTCTTGTTCATTAATGATAACCCAATTGAACATCATCAGGTAACCATTCCTCAATGAAAATACTACCGCTCATATTACTCCTGACCGTTTCGACAGTGGAAATTTTTGCGCAGACCAATAACTCACCATATTCGGCTCTTGGGATAGGAGATATTGAGGACAGCTATTTTAACCGTACTTCTGGAATGGCCAATACTGGGATAGCCTTCCGGTCAAACCGGTTCCTGATCGAAAACAATCCTGCCTCATTCAGCGCCCAGGACAACCAGTTTTTCGGAGGGGAGATTGCCGTAAGAGGAAAACTGGTAACCTATTATGGGTCAAGTGTAAATTCCTCCTCTAATAAATCATCAGATATAACCTTCAAGAAAGTAATTTTCGGCATCAAACCGACCAAACACTGGGGAACCAGTATTGGGCTTGTTCCCTTCAGCTCCCAGAGCTATGAGTTCAATAATCCCCAGCCTATTCTGGGTACAAATGGGGAAACTACCAACGCTCTATATCAGGGTTATGGTGGTCTGAACAAAGTGTATTGGGCCAACGCGTACGAATTATTCAATCACCTCTCCCTGGGGGTGGACCTTGCCTATTTATTCGGTTCCGTCCAGCAAAAAGTGATTTTGCAGGATGGCAACCACAACGAACTTACCTCTACCAACAACAATACGGGTCTTACCAATTTGGCAGCAGATTTCGGAATCCAGTATTTTACCAAGCTTTCCAATCACTGGGACCTGTCCCTCGGTGCCACATTTATGCCCAAAACCTATTTACAGGCACAAAATACCGTAACAGTACTCGCAGCGGATTCCACGCAGCTTGCCCCGACCATGATCTCCGAATACTTGTATAAATTACCTGTCTCATACGGTGGGGGAATTGGAATCACAAAGAACCATAAGTACACTTTCATGGCCGACTACAGATTTCAAAACTGGTCGGCGCTGGATTATCACGGGTTCAATTATGCCTTGAAGGACAGCAGGCTCTATTCGATCGGATTTGAGTACTCCAAACAGAAAACAGCCTATAATCTTGTTTACGAAACCATGTACCTGCAGGCCGGTCTTTATTACAAGAACTCCTACCTGCATGTGTATGGCCAGGAGATAAACGACATGGGAGCTACCATCGGCCTGGGCATCAATGCCAAGAGAAGTGCTCTCTGCTATTCATTTGCCCTGCAGTACGGGGTAAGGGGTTCACAGACCAACCAGCTTATCCAGGAAAGATATACCATGCTCACCTTTGTACTTTCCTACCGGGATATCTGGTATACAAAAGGAAGAAAGTACAATTAGACCCCTCCTTCAATGACACGCTGCTCTGCACGTCATTTTACTTTATGCAGGGGACACTACTTGTCTTTACAGAGGCAACGGTTACAGGTTACCTGTTTCACCTATTTTTGTCCATGCCTTCAGACCGTAGCGGGGTTGAATCCCCCCTTCAAAATGGGTACAGCAGTCCTGGCGGTTATCGGTACCTGGAGAGAACTATTAAAAAGTCCGGATCATGGTTAATTTGAACTGCGTCATTGTTGAAGGCAACAATAATAAACAGAGTACGGTCCTGCGGGATTATATCAGCAAGACACCCAAGCTGAATTTTACCGGGAGATTTGAAGCGGCGGCGGAAGTCTATGAACAGTCGCTGCTTCATAAAATTGATGTCATTTTCTGGGATATCAAACTGCTGGACAGCCGGGTGATCCATTTGCTCAAGGAAGCAGGACACTACCCCATTATCATCTGTATTGCCAGCAAACAGGAACAGGAAAAAAAGGAAACGGACATTGACATTTTCAGTTACCTGAACAGGCCGTTGTCTTTTGAACGCTTTCTTTCGGCTGTCAACAAAATCAGGGAATACCTCAGCACGCCCGTTCACCTGCAGCAATTTAAAACCAAGAGGTTCGTTTTTATCAAATCAGAATACAAGATCATCAAGGTCAAATTTGAGGACATCCTTTTTTGTGAAGGGATGAAAGACTACACTCAGGTCTATCTGAAGGGGAAATCCGATCCCTTATTGACCCTCAACAACCTGAAATCATTTTCCTTCAAACTGCCAGGTGATGAATTTGTCAGGGTCCATCGTTCCTTCATAGTGTCACTTAGCCATATTGATTCGATCGCCCGCAATGAAATTTATATTGGCAAAAAGATAATCCCCATCGGAGACAGCTTTAAGGAAAATTTCTATCAGATCATAGACTGGAATTCCTGACCGGAGACCATCAGGGGCCTGTACCCTGAACTCCTTTCCATTGTCTTACTCCCGGCATAATGGATAGCACCCGGCCTGAAAAAACGAGTATTCCTTTCCGGGTGAGCAAAATACCTTTACCACATTCTGGTTTTCGGGTACGCATCCATAAACCTCAGAAGACAAATTGCAACTCACGCCGGCCGGATGACATCGTCATACCGGTTACCAATGATGAAACATTCAAAAAAATCTTATGTTTGCAGCCATGTATAACGAGCGGAAAATTCGTGTTGCAGTACTGGACCTCTATGAAGGACAACCCAATCAGGGGATGCGATGTCTTCGCGAAATTCTGAGACAATTTGCCGGGGCCAACCACCTCAACCTGGCATGGGACGAGTTCGAAGTAAGGCTGGAACAGCAGATTCCTGATCTTACGTATGACCTTTATATTTCTACCGGCGGACCTGGAAGCCCGCTTGACAGCGAAAACAGCGAATGGGAGAATAAATACTTTCACTGGGTCGCAGAGCTCGAAAAATACAACGAAACCAAACCGCAAAAGAAACATGTTCTGTTCATTTGTCATTCCTTCCAGCTCGCCTGCCGTCATTATGGTATTGCCCGGGTCACCAAACGAAAGTCTACTGCATTTGGGGTCTTCCCCATACATATGCTGCACCAGGGGAAAAAAGAAGTGGTATTTTCTGGTCTCAGAGATCCCTTCTACGCAGTTGACAGCCGCGACTACCAGGTGATAGAACCCAACGAGACCAGACTCCGTCAGACCGGCGCACACATTCTTGCCATCGAAAAAGACCGGCCGCATGTTCCTCTGGAAAGAGCCATTATGGCCGTCCGGTTTAATCCGTACATGATCGGGACCCAGTTTCACCCTGAAGCAGATGCCGCCGGAATGAGCATGTACCTGCAGAGGGAAGATAAGAAGACTACCGTCATTTCGGAGCATGGGGAGCGTAAATGGAACACCATGATTGAACAGCTCGATGACCCGGATAAAATTCTTTGGACGCAGCGGCACATCGTCCCAAACTTTCTTCGTATGGCCATTGGACAATTCCAGGAATCGGCAGTGTCGGTAAGCTAACCGCTTTTCTCACCTGGTATGACAAGCACTTCTGGAAGGCTCCTTCATGACGCCCAATATTTCGTATCTTCCAACAACAAACCGGAGCACCATGGTACCAGCGTTGCGAGAAGCCTTCAATGCAGCCTTCACCAAACGAAATTATGAGGCCTTCCTGCAGGATCTGAACCGGCTGCATCCCGGGGCCATAGAATTCAGGGTGGCAGAAACACCCGTTTTTGTTCCGAAATCATTCGGAGAAAAAATGACTGATACCTGCGAGGCGATCGTCGACCTGATCACCGATTCCGGATTCAAACGAATTACCGAGCGATCGATTCCCCCTTCGGACGCTGTGGCCAATGAAAATGCCCACTCTCATTGTATTGCCTTTGACTTTGGGGTTTGCCTGGGCAGGTCCGGCGACCTGGAGCCCCAACTCATCGAAATGCAAGGGTTCCCCACCTTGTTTGCCTTCCAGGTTTATTACCCGGATTTATTGCGAAAACATTTTTCCATTCCTTCCGGATACACCCAATACCTGAACGGATATGACAGGGGAACCTACCTGGAGGCGCTGCGAAACGTCATAGTTGGAAACCTGCCCCCTGAAAACGTAATCCTGCTGGAAATAAAACCGCACGAGCAAAAGACGCGCATCGATTTTTATTGTACCCAGGATTACCTGGACATTCAGCCTGTATGCATTACTGATCTCATTCAGGAGGGAAAGAAACTGTATTATATCCATGAAAAATCGAAAAAGAAGACACTTGTGAGACGGATTTATAACCGCGTTATTTTTGACGACCTCTACGCACAGAAGGAGTCTCTGGGCAGTTTTGTAGACATCCGTCAGGAAATGGATGTGGAATGGATACCTCATCCCAACTGGTTTTACCGCATCAGCAAGTATACCCTGCCCTTTATTCATCATCCGTACGTTCCGGAAACGTTCTTTCTCAATGAGCTCAAGCAGCCACCCGCAGACCTCGAAAACTTTGTACTCAAGCCCCTGTTCTCCTTCGCAGGTCAGGGGGTGGTCATTGATGTGGGAATATCCGACCTTACCGCCATCAAGGATCCTGAAAACTGGATCCTCCAGCGAAAAGTTCAGTATGCTGATGTAATCAGGACACCTGACGTCCCGGCCAAGGTGGAAATCCGCCTGATGTACCTTTGGAAGGATGCTGATCCAAGACCCAGGATTGCCATCAACCTGGCGAGGATAAGCAAGGGTAAAATGATAGGTGTTCGTTACAACCAGGACAAGGAATGGGTCGGCGGCAGCGTATGCTTCTTTGAAAAATAAATTCTCCTCTGATTACCTGGCCGTACCCTCACCCAACTTTTGTTTGGCATTAAGGCAATGATTCTGGCAATCAACGGGCATCCTGCCCGGAATACTCCGCGCCTTAATATTTTTTAACCCATAAAAATTACTTTTTATGACCGGGTTTTTTAAAGACGTCAACCTGGTGTATATCATTGGGATCATTTCCGCACTGATCGGGGGAGTCTGGGCATTCTACCGCTTCGTGTATGAAAAAAAACTGGAACGATTCAAGGAAGCCAGCACCAACCTGTTTGTCGGCGACGAAAATCAGGTGCTGGCGGCTGTGGCTCACCTGGGGGTGTTCAAGAAGGATATGTTCTTTAAAAGAAATACTGTAGCAGTACTTCTCACGAAATTATACCGCGAACTTAATTACGACACTTCTAATGCCATCGTGTCCGCACTTATCGATTTGTGCCGGAGGGATGAATTGCTTTACATCGCGTCCGAAATCCTGGGCATCAGCAGGAATCTTTTTTTTCAAACCCAGCCTTACAAAGACAGGCTTACAGATATTAATACGCAGTATGGCCGGCTCGACAGAATACTTTCCAATGATTCCAAGGAACTGGAAGGTTCCCTGCCCCTCCAAAACCAAACCCAGGCGATTGAACAGTGGAAACAGAAGCTAAGGGATGAATTTATTGAATGGGACAATGTGGTTAACAAAGAGCTTTTGTGGCACAAACAAATAATGGCAGACACCTATTCGAGGATCATCAGGCGGGCATATAATTTAAATATTCCGGCAAGGGTTGTCTTTCTGAACTATGTGGAACAGATATTTTATGACTGGAATTTCAGGTTCTATGGCAAGAGGATTCCCATCGACATTTACCAGAATGCATTTGCATACATACATATGGTACAGTTTAAGACCAGCAAATGTCGGATCCGGCGAAGCGGATTTGAATCTTCCATTATTGCAGACATTGAATTCAACAACATCAGGGATATCCTGTACTGTACCTTTACAAAGGCTTCCATCAGGGATTGCAAATTCAAGAGGGGGCATATCCGAAATTCCCTGATGGCAGAGACTTATTTTACCAATGTGCATTTCACCGGGATTAAATTCCACAATATCTATTTTATCGATGCCTACTTTGTAAACTGCTCCTTTACGAATTGCAAGGGCCTCTCCTCGCGGAATTTTCATCATGCTGAAATTGACCAGAGAACAATCCTACCTGAAGGTATTAGCAGGGATGAGATCAGGACTCTGAAATTGTCAGACCTTCTCATGGAGATGTACCTGTCGGATATGAGGGAAAATGACAAGGATGACCTGATTGGACGTTGTACATCCAAAATAAGAACCGGGGCAGAATTCCTGGATTTTCTGGATACTCCGCTGGACAGGGGGTCCTACCTTTCAAAGTTTGTCAGACAGGTGTGCCAGGATTTTCCGAAGACCCGTGCCAATGAAGGATTGACGGTTCCTCAAGTCTATAAGAAGATGCTGAATATGTCCTGTGATAAAGGCATCAAGGACGACGTCCTGTTTTATTCTTTCAGGGACAAGCCTCTTGTAAGCCTGATGGGTGAATTGTATGAGTGCGGGTTGAAGACGGAGGAATTAGAACCTTTTTTGAAAAATCTCACCAATGCCAAGGGGATTATTCCTCCCGACCTTCCGGCTTATATAAATGCCATTAACCAGAGTAACCTGGCACCACTGGCGAAAGAATCATTTACCAAACAAATGGAAACTGCCTACGGACAATAGCAGATGATATGATCCGGACCTCCCTTTAGTTGATGCCCCGCAGGAGCCTGGCCCATCGGACGCCGTGGTCCCAACTCATGAAGATGAAGGAAGGGCTGCCCACTATGTGGTCTTCCGGTACAAATCCCCAGAATCTAGAGTCCAGAGAATTGTGGCGGTTGTCACCCATCATCCAGTAATAATCCATTTTAAAAGTATACTGACTGGTCTTTTGATCATTGATGTAAATGGTTCCATCTTTTATTTGCAGTTTGTTGCCTTCATAGGTCCTGATGATTCGTTCATAGAGCGCGTAATTTTCCGGAGTCAGTTCAATGCTCTTGCCCTTCTTGGGAATCCAGAGCGGGCCAAATTCATCTTCTGTCCACTTGTGAAAACTGTCATACGGGAAAACTTTTCCCGGCCTCAGGCCAAGATCCAGGTCCGCAACGATTGAACGGGCAACCCCATTGGCAACCATTCTTTTACCAGCCTGCTCGGTCAGCAACATCCGGTATTCATTTGGAGCGGTTCCCATGCCGAATTCTTCAGGATTGTTGATATCCACCTGGTACTCTTCCTTCAAAACGGTCTCATCCAACGGCTGCCCAAACGTCGTCACCAGACAGTTCGTTTCGGAATAGGAGGGAAAATCGACCTTTATGCCATTGATATAAATAACCCGGTCCCTGATTTCGAGCAGATCTCCGGGTATGGCTACGCACCGCTTGACATAGTTTTCCTGTTTATCGACCGGGCGGATACGGATCGGAAAATCTTCCGGATCAGACAAAACAATGGCACGCCCTTTCTCCGGGTCTCCCCTTCCCTCCCTTCGAATTACATCGTAATATGGGTCTTTGGAATCATAATCTTCCCTGTCGATAACCGTGTCTCCCACGGGAAGGTTGAATACCACCACATCCCCCCGACCTACGGGGCTCTGAAACCACCGCATATAGGGAATTCTGATCCATTCCACATAGGAAGGAACCCTGGAAAATGGAAGCATGTTATGTATAAAGGGAACAGCCAGAGGAGTGTTGGGGATCCTGGGTCCATAGCTCATCTTGCTCACAATCAGGTAATCGTTGACCAGCAGGGTCTTTTCCATGGATCCTGTCGGGATGGCATAGGCCTCAAATACAAATGTTCGTATAAGGGTAGCCGCGATAATGGCGAAAATAGCCGCATCAGCCCATTCCCTGCCATTGCTTCGCCTGAATTCAGCAACTTTCTCCGGCCCCTGATAACAGACCTTCCGACTAAGCCCCAGGTATACAAAATAAAATACAGGAAGAACGGCTGCAAGAACATGCTCAAGGAATCTGAACCTCCCAAAAAGTTTTACATATTCTATAAAAATCCACATTGAAACAAACCATCCTGCAATGGGGATAAACTGGCAGAAAAAAAGATATTTCGGCCGCCTGGTAGATTTGATCATGACCCAGGTATTGTAAAACGGAACCAATGCCTTCCAGGAGGAGAGTCCGGACTTTCCGAACATTTTGTATAATCCGGCTGATGGTAAAACTACCAGCATCAGCTGGATAAGAAACAGGATAAAGATTTGCTGGCTGGTCATAACTGGGTATTTGCAGGATTCTGAAAATACCACAGAATGGCAGAAACAGGAAAAATGGACATTGAATATTTTGTTAAGTTATCCGGATGGTTGGTCAATCCCTGCATTCCTGGCCATTTTTTTTTCATTTCTTGCAGGAATTCCTGATTGCATTCAAAACAGGACTATTTTTACACGGGATCCCTTTTCTGGAAGGTGGCAACCCCGTTAAAGAATCGTATGAAAAAAGAAACCGCTTCAGGTCTCCTTTTTATTTTGGTACTTGGCCTCGCTTCCGGTCAGTTATTCGGGCAGTCCTGTGATAATTCAACTATAAACCTGGGAACCATCAATTCCAGCTGGATTTATACCAATCCTGACCCTTCTCTACGGCTACAGTTGCCAGATGGCTGGTATGTATACGATTACCTTTCCTCACCAAAGAAATACCTCCGCGTTGGTTCTAATTATTTTAAGATAAGCATGGGCCTGTCTGAGATGAGCGAAGGGAGTATGCTGGACCTGGGACAACTGAAGAAGTTTCCTCTGGACTATGCTCCCATTCTACTGAGCCTGGCCATATTGCCGGATACAAGTGCACTGGTCCCATCCGACCAGGATTCAGCTCGCAATCACTCCTTTTCCATGAGGGTCTATTATGCCGAGAGTCAAGATGAAGGACAATTCCTTCAGACCTATTGCAAAAAAATTACCGGCAGGGACCTTGATTCAGCCGACATAAAGGATACCCTGATTGGTGCCGTGCATGTCCGTTCGACGATCCTGTCAAATCGAAACAAACAGGGAGAACAGGAGCAAACACTCCTGGGAGTGAAGAAGTTTGGCTGCGTGCATGTATTATTCAGATTTACCTACCAGACAGGCACTGACCTGCAGGAAATGCTGGACATATGCAAAGGCCTGAAATCCGCACCCTGAACGAAGCCAAACCCAAGCCCGGACCCTTGGAGACCTGAGAAATTTCGACCGGAAACTGCATAGCTATTTAATGAACGTCGTGGGGTATAGTTGCGGGATTTTTACCACGCGCCCGGAAAGATCAGGATTCTGATGGGCGTCTGTGTTTCCCCTCTGAATGATTTTTCTTGTCAGAACGACTGTACCGGACTTGCCACCCAATACCAGGAGTCCGATATGCGGCATGCGGATTCATACAGGTAAAAAAGCCAGCAGATGGCACTTCCGCACATACCTAAATCCCGGCGTTCGAGCGCAGTCGGTCTTCAGAGACACGGAATCACGATTAAGCATGACCAATTGAACTGGCCTAAAACGAAGGCGCTACCGACAGGGAAATTCGAGACCCGTATTGACTGATGGAGGCTTGTGCATCCTCGGTGGCTTTATGGATGGACCGACTGGCATTACTACACGCAATGAGCAAAAAGAAGACCTGAAGAAGGCTGCATCGACTCTGACCTTTCAGACTGCCACTATATTGCATTTCCTGACCCGGATAACCTGGCGTAAACTCTTTTGTACCGATGTGAAAGAAGAGATCTATTCATCTTAAATAAACATTTTATGAGAATTAGAACAGAGCCCATTGGAAGTATCCCGCGTCCGATTGAACTTGTCCTTGGCATGCAGGCTCATGCCGCTGGTCAGATCAACGACAGGGATTTGCAGCAACTTTTTGAATCTGCCCTGACCGACACCATCAAACGATTTGAAGAGACTGGTTCACCCGTTATTACCGATGGGGAACAGACAAAACCCAGCTTTGCCACTTACCCGATCGCCGGCCTGAAACACCTGGATCCAAAGGGTGTAATCATCCCCTTCGCTGACGGACATACCAGGCAGCTGCCTAAGATAACCAATGGCCCTTTTCAGTATGCCACCTACGCCAGTTCATACCTGGAGAAAGCAAAACGGATGACCAGCCTGCCTGTGAAGCAGGCCGTTATCTCTGTGTCTGCGATGAGTCTCCTGTATCCCCAGGAAGGCATTGAGGGATATAGCAGGGATCAATTCATCAATGACCTGCTGATGGAAGCTGAAGCCGATATTCGGAAGTCACTCGTTGCAGGAGCCTACAATGTGCAGGTTGATTTTACAGAGGCCAGGCTGGCTCTAAAACTCGATCCCAGCGGAAATCTGCTCAGATCATTCATTGACCTGCATAACCAGGTCCTGGACCGCTTTTCCGAAGAAGACCGCAAGAAGATTGGCGTACATTCCTGTCCCGGTGGCGATCATGATTCCACACACAGCGCGGATATCGATTATGGCAGACTGCTTCCATTGCTGTTCAAAATAAAGGCCAATCAGTTTTACCTCGAGTATGCTGCGGAAAAGGACAAGCCCTCTGTACTCGCCGCCATCAGGGATAATTTACAACCTGCACAAACGGTATTCCTTGGGGTAACCAACGTCCTTGATCCACGGATTGAAAAGCCGGAGGAGGTTCTTGAAACCATTCTGGAGGCGGCCTCTGTCATTCCCATTTCCCAACTGGGAACAACCGATGACTGCGGATTTTCACCTTTTGCCGATGATGTATCCACGGCCAGGGATACGGCCTTTGCAAAAATCAAAGCACGGATCGACGGCACCCGCCTGGCTGAGACCGCCCTGGAGAAAAAGTCGGTCTATATGTAAACGTATGTCAGGCTATTTCCGAAATCAAACAATAGACCTCCTGCAACAAACGGAGGTTTTTTATTATTCAGGAACCCCGGCCTTTCCGGCCTCAGCCAAATTTTTTGTTGATATACCTTCTGCAGGGCTGTTCAATGAGATAATAGGTAAGGGATGAAATCGCTACCAGGAGAAAAAGATATGCCACGCAATAGAATAGGCCCGCCGGAAATGCAATGTTTTGTTTCCCCCGCCCATATCCGGTTACCCCTGGAAGACGAAGGCCATGGGAAAAGGGGGCCTGGAGGAAAATCTGCATAAGATATATGGAATAGGAAATGTCTCCCAGGTACTGCAGCACCCGGTTGTTGCACACAGCATGCAGGTTTCCGTTGTTGTACGCGAAGGCGAGTACAGTCAGGGCAAACAACAAGACGCAGACAAGGTCATTGGCTGCAACATGCATTGCTGCAACAGTTAAAAGAATCAGAAGCACCCCCGCGGAATCCCGTTGAAAAAAGGTTTTGAGTCTATCTGTACGGTATATCTGGTACATCAACATTCCCATCATGAAGCCCGCAATGCCACGTAAAAATCCATAATCGTAGGTGGAATTGATGTTATGAGGAACCGGGATAGAAGGATTGTAAGGATTTGTCCTTGGCAGCAGGTACATAATGGAGAGAAATGCTGCCGGAATGAAGAGGCAAAAAATGATAAAAGTCATCTTCTTCCCTTTTCCCGATGCAAGGGCAAGCAGCGGAAATAGCAGATAAGCCCCCATCTCGGCACTGATGCTCCAGGCTGGTATGTTCCATGTATAAATTTTGTGAACCCCAAAAGATTGGAGGAGTAAGACATTTGTAAGTATGGCTGCGGGCCCTTCAATGGATTTTGGCTGCGTGGCCGGTGGCATTACAAAAAAAACCAGGACGACCAGCAATGCCAATGTGAAGAAATGAAGCGGATATATACGGGCAAATCTCGCTACGAAAAATTTTCGCAGGTTCCTCCTTTCCAAGGTTAGCCGAAAACTGTCCCCATATACGTGGAAAATGATAAATCCGCTCATGATGAAAAAGAGATCTACCATCAGGTAACTTTTTTCAAAAAACATCGTATACCCTGCAGGCACAAACCGGGCTATGGCCATTTCAAAATGAAATACCGCTACGAGCAGCGCAGCTATCCCTCTTAAAGGAGTCAGATTAGTGAGGTACGTTACTTTATGATCCATGTGGAATGTTAAGGGAGTAAATATAAGGTTTAAGCTCATTGACGCTCCGTTCAGGGAGAAAGACCTATTCATTTCCTGCTCCTGAGCACAGATCTATCCTCAAGCCGGCCTTCATTCTCCAGCCGGTCAACGAGGAATTCCAGGGTCAACCATTCCTTTTTTGACTATGTTTGCCAAAACGGCATTTTGCAATCCACTCAACAGTCAAGGAGAGGGGCAAGCTCTGTATTTTCCATAAAGAAAATGCTCCTGCTTTACTATGGGCTGACCGATCCCAGGACTCCCGCATATGCGGTCCTTCCGGCCCTGGCTGCCCTGCTCTATCTGGTAAGCCCCGTCGACCTGATCCCCGATTTCATACCTGGTGTGGGATTCCTGGATGACCTGGTCATAGTTCCTTTGTTGCTGAGGATGTCCGTCCGGTTGTTCCCACAGGAGGTTCTCCAGAGCAGCATCGCTAAATCTGCGAAACAATCCCTGCGAATACACATTTTTCTTTTTATCATGTTATTGACTGTGGCCCTGATGGTGGGAGTCTTATTTTTTCTGGCATTTAAAATTGCCTCCCGGATTTTCTGAAGAAAGCACAGGCACAAACCTTCCTTACTCATCTGCCCTTTTGAAAAAGGATTATTTTCCCCTTTGCCAGTCGTGATATCTTTCCTCCAAAAATTGGTAGATCTCTTTCCTGTACTGGGGAGTGGAAACGGTAAAGTGGTCCCCTGGGTAATATGTGAATTTAAACCCCGAGTGGATTTTATTCATCTCATTATCCAGCATATGGACGGCATAATTCAGCAAAAAGTTGTCCTGTTCACCCACCGATACACGGACCTTCCCGTCCAGATCATGCCTGAGGGCATCCCAGTTATTTCGGAGGTATAGGGAAATGTCGTACTGTTTCCAATGATTGACAGTTAAAGAATCAATGTCACCCGTCAAAGGGTCGCACAGTCTTTGGGGCATTCCATCCCTTGCCTTCCCACTAAAGACAGCGTCAAAGGAATGCATCTGTTCTCCCCGGTAAATCACATTCTCCATCTGGTAGATTGTTTTCATGGAAACCCACTGAAAATAACCAGCGACAGTCGCCACAGACCGGAGCGAACTGTCCTTTCCATAAAACATATTCCTGTCTTCATAGAGGTTCACTTTTTGAAAGTTGCGGAAATCAACCGGGTCCGGGGAACTCGATCCGCATCCTGCAAAAATTTTTGGATAATGGGTCTGGAGCCAAAGTACAGTCCATCCTCCACTGCTATGACCGGTCAGGAGCCGGGCACCATTGCACCTGAATTTCTTCTCCAGCATGGGAATAAACTCACTTGTCAGCGCATCTCCCCAGGGGCCGTTGTTGTCACTATTCGCATACACCGAATGGCCGAGTGAACAATTGCCGTCAAGAAACACCCGGATACAGACGGTTGTATCAAACGGATTCCCCGGCACCGTGTCGCCGGACAGGGAATGATAATCGCCTCCATATCCGAATACGATAAACAGAACAGGAAATGTCCTCCCCGGATCCGCCTGATATTCTTTTGGAAGCAACACCGCTGCATCTACGCTCACCGGCCTGTTCAGAGATCGACTTAGCAAGGCAGAAGGGACCTTCAATTCCTTTGCAAATGCGGTTTCCTGGAAACGCGGACTATCAACTACCTGATCACATTCAATAGAATAGACACGTGAATGGTCAGTCGTAAAAGCCACATTTCTTGTTTTATTAAAAAAATTACCTGCGCTGGAGGCAATGGATCTGCCTCCCAGATTCCTGTCCCAAACAATTTGGGCATAATAGTTTCCCCTTTCCATGGAACTCAGTGGAACAGGATAAGAAACCGCGTTGTCGTCAAAGACCACTTCTTTGCCGGGGGAAATATTTGAAACCAAGATGGAGGCACAGGGAAACGATTCCAAACCAACCTCGGCATCTTTAGGTGACTTGTTTTCCTTGGATAAATAAAGAAAGACATGTCCGGTAAAGGGCTTGCCCAGGACCGAAGAAGGAAAATGGGCCCTGAATAGCTGAGGGAATGCTTTCCCTGAAAGGTCAAGGACAAGCAGCCATAACAGTATTTTTTTCATAACAGACAATTGCGGATGATTGAAGGTGGACATGTTAACTGATGAAACCCACGTGGATATTCAGGAGGGATAAGACAATTTTTAGGTACACCCAAAGATAAGGCAATATACAAATGGTAGAATCCACGCTTCCTTACAACAGTTCTGAAACTGTCAAATTCCCCGTTTTTCCAAATTTTAATTTGATTATTTACGGTTTCGGTTATACGCTGATTCCCATCCCTCTAGGCACTGATCGTAGATTTACCTCGTAGAAGGCCCAAAAACATGCAATTCCCTGTGCTTATCTTGGGGCCGGAATAGGGAATCATCAAAAGCTCTGATTTCCAATTACTGAAAAACCGCAAAACGTCCGAGCCCTGGAAATCTAAAGGCTGAATGGTCTGCTATTCCCACAGTTAAAGTCATACCCTGGTAATCCAATCCCTGAGGGTCGGCATTGTTTTAATCAAACCCTGAAACGATGTTGAAACCTAAGTTATCAAAAGCATTTTACCTCTGGAATTCATTGTTCTTGATCAGTATTACTCCCGACAGTCATCATCATGACTGCCTGCGGATGAGCACACCCGGGCTTGAAGTCAGGAGCGGGACTGTCCGTTCCGGCAAGCAGAATGAGACCGGAGTCGTCCTTGCCGAAAGGAAAAAGATCATCGTTTCCAAAAACCACTCAGCCCGCCACATTCACAGGTCCGTCTATCGAACCCCGGGGGTAAAGCTCAATAAGAAGGGGGTTAAATTTGTGAGGAATTATCTGAGGAAAAGCAACAAACGCCTTTACAGAATCAAGAAACGGAGCACAATTCCTTTCGAAATCATTGATTCTGTTTTTGACCAGTATGGACTTCCTACTGAACTGCGTTACCTCGCCGTTGTCGAATCCGAGTTGATGCCCGCAGCAACATCCAGGGTTGGGGCCAAAGGACCCTGGCAGTTAATGCCGGAAACAGCCCAAATCCTGGGTCTTAAAGTGGATGACCAGGTCGATGAACGTACAGACTATTACAAGAGTACCCCGGCTGCTGCCAGATATTTAAAGGATTTGTATGCCCAGTTTGGCGACTGGTTATTGGTCCTGGCTGCCTATAATGGCGGTCCTGGTCCGGTTTATTATGCCATTCGAAAATCTCGCAGCAGAAACTTTTGGACCATGCAGCACAGTCTGCCTGCTGAAACCAGGGTACACGTAAAAAGATTTATTGCGACCCACTATTATTTTGAAGGACATGGAAGTGTTACCACTTTAACGAGGAAGGAAAGAATCGCCTATCTTAAAACGGTTAAACGATTTGAGAGAGCCCATCCAGGGGGTCAATTTGCAGCAGTCGGCGGGAACCATTCCAGATCCACCGAAAAAAAGGTTATTCCCAGGTCAGCCACGGAGCAACAGGGCGTTGCCAACCGCAACAGTGCTGGTCATGATGCCGTTGCATTAGCCGCTCCTGCAAGAAATACGACAGCAGAAACTGAAAATGAGAAATTCAAACGGGTAATGGCCAGTGCGGAGTCTGCCATTCTGAATTCAACTTCCTCCCCATCCAGGGAGAAAAGAAAATAAAAAGGGGCCCGGATAGAAATCCAGCCCCGGTTTAAATCCAATATCCTATGAAAAACCAATCAAGAAAGAACAAGCTTCATACCAAAGTGATTCTAAGGCTAAAACAGCGTTTTTAGTCGCATACTTCTTCCCGTTATAGGACAATTTATCTTGATTTGGGAAATCCCGTGGATCAGGAGCCTCTGTAGATGGCCTGCCAGCAGATGACAGAAAAGAAGATTGGCAGGGATGCAGGCGCCTAATTTGCCAGGATTCGTCAATATTGAAAATCGTTTGACCTGTATACCCCAGCACATGTTCTATAGCGTGCCTGGGAAAAAATAGTGCGATTGTCCTTTGGGCTTCCCCAATCCCGTCGTTCATCATCCAGCAGTCCCTGACCAGGGGTCGGGTGTCTTTCCGGCAAAATCTGAAAAATATACCTTGATATGTTTTTGCATAAAATGCAAGAGGGGATTTTTGTCTTTAGTAAAAAATGCATTCTCCGGTTCCTTAACCCGGATTTTTTGCAATTGGGAATCCAAAGGAATATCGATTTGTTTCAGATAACGTAATAAACCCTACTGGTCTGGGATCCCTGCGCATAAACCAATTAGGAATCGGTCGTAGTCAGCAATAGATTTGGATCAGATCCGTAAGCGCCCTGAAAACTCCAGTATCCGGCCACCCGCAACTTGATCTTGCTATTAATCATTAAACCTCCAATGATGAAAGAGCCCCTGCCTTCGTTCCCATTCCACCCCCCGCTGCATCAGTCGCCCCACCATGACAGCACCCGAATGAAAGTGCGTTACTACTTCCAGTTCAATCCGCAGGTATCTTCCCGGGAACGGGCAGGGGTTTTCCAGGTTAACCGTTACGGACTCCGTCTAATGTGGGTTTTTGAGAAACTCCATTCCGGGGACCATCAAACAACCAGCAAATTTTCCAAAAACTTAACACAGGACAGATGCACCACCTGCTTCTGATTTGGCTTTGATTCTGAACAAGCTTTCCCTTCTGTCGCCGGGCCAGACCCCTTCAATTCTTCGTGTCCCTTCCACTTAATAGAAAATCACGGAAAGTATAGGCAATCTTCAGTAATTTTAGAAAAAATAGCATTATGTCTAAGAATTTGTTTGTCGCAGGCCTTCCTCATGATTTCGATGATGTGGATTTGAAAGAAATGTTTGAACTGTATGGGGAGGTGAACTCTGCCAAAGTGATACTTGACAGGGAGACTGGAAAGAGCAGGGGGTTTGGGTTTGTGGACATGTCTGATGACAATGAGGCACAACAGGCTATTGAAACCCTGGATGGAGCGGGATTGAAAGGGAAAAAGATGTCTGTGAAGGAAGCTGAAGCGCCATCCCATTCAGGTGGAGGAGGGGGATTCAAACCCAGGGACAAGAGAGGTCCCAATCAGGGCGGGAGAGGTGGTTTTAACAGGGACCGAAGGGGCTTTTAAAAGAACACAGTAAAGGGCTGTTCGTAAAAATTATACAGACTTTTTTGACAATAGGTTCTCTCCATTCATTCAAAACCGTTTCCTCCATTGGTTTTGATAAAGTACTGATTCAGCAGGAACATTTTTTTTCTGTAAACCAAATTCAATCCGGGGCTCAAGTGGATGGCTACTGTGCGGTCCACCGGTCATGGTCGCATGGTCATAACTGCAGCATTAAAACATACCGCCAGGATCCGAAAAGCTGAGCTATGCTTTTGTATTAAGTATTCTTGAAGTCTTAAGGTAGCGCACCTGAGGTGAGTAGATGAAGAGACAGCTGCCGTTTTTTATGCTGTCGATAATATCCCTTGATTCTTCGAGAGGCACTGCCGGGCAACCCCAGCTCCTGCCCAGACATCCGTTTGCGTTGATGTACTGTTCACTGACGTATTCTGCACCGTGTAGGACAATTTCGCGCCTTAAAGCATTGTTGTTAAAGCCAGCTTCCATACCGTTTAATTTCAGGGAATATCCATTTGTCCCCACATAAGTGTCAGCCGTTACATAAAACCCGACGCTGCTTTCAAGAGACCTGGGTCTGTTGGAAAAGCGCGTGGCCAGTTCCTTGCCCGATCGCCTTCCGTGGGCCACATAGGTGTTAAACAACAATTTTGGATTGGAAAGGTCGATGATATAGAGTCTTTTCCTATTGGAAGGCTGGCTGAAATCAACAATGGAAAGAATATCGTCCCGGAAAATCCGGCCGGAGGTCTTAAGCCGGGTCCAGCCCTTATATGCCATTTCAAAAACCTGTCTGGACAGTCCATACTGTTCAAGATTAAGGCTGTCGTAAACCAGACGACCAAACAGTCCGGACCTGACCTCTACGGCATAGTTTCCTGGACCCCGGTTGTCCATTTTTTTGAATTCCGGTGCCTTCCAGGAAAGCAGGGGATAAAATATTACAGCAAGAAGAAAAACATTTCTCATTTTGTCACCGTTTCTGAATAGCTCCTGCTATTCCCGCCAGGTTTTTACTTTAATAAAATTGGAAAACTAGCAAAACTAAAGAAAATTGTATTAAGGCCGCATCAGGCAGTCTTTTTAACTGATTTTTACCTGAATCCGCAGGGTCAATAACCCTCCAAGTCCGTCAAATGCTCCACCAGGCTACGTTTCATTAAATTTCGCTCCAACTTCCCTGCGAACCACCGGGGCATTCTTTGATTCGAACAATTAGATGGAAGGCAAGCCCGATTTCTTCCATCAGGTTTCGGATGCGCCCCTGGGCGCTGACTTTCCTCACGGATACCTGCCCGGTTCCGATTTCGGTGAACCTGTATAATCCGAATTTCATTTTTTCCCAGGATTTTCATCCCTTCCCCTTCAACAGGATAAGTTGGCCTGTGTGATAAGCCAGGTGGCTGGTCCTGGCCAGAAGGACACTTAGTTTGTTCCGATGCGGTTCCCTGAGGAAATCCTCTGCTGAAATATTGTGATGTTTTTCAAACCATTGCTGTGGTGACAATTTTGAAAAATTGCCGGTAAGTCTGCTGTTTGTTTCCTGCCAGTATCCCCGCAACGTGGGCACGGAAGGCATCTGAATTCCTGCCTTGTCAGGGTTTGAAAGAAAAATCTCAGTGAGTGAAGCGTACTTTCTTTCGCCCAGCTCAAGTATTTCACCCATCGCATCGTGCACAGCCACCAGGTGGCCAAGCAGGTAGATGCCCCTGTTGCGGCCTGGGGCAATTTCCTTTATGATCTGTTCGTCTGTTAACGTGCCCAGCAACGCATCAGCCCTGTTGATATTGACTTCCCAGGCCAAGAGGGCCAATTGTACAAAAAGTTGTTCCTGTTCCATGAAAATTCATTTTTTAATGATCTTCTGCAATTTACTGAATAAGGCTGCGAATAATCCTCCCTCTGCATCCGTGTTGCCTTTCAAATCGGAGCGTGTGAAAAAAGCCGGATGGGAAATTATTTGATGAGATTTTTCCAGGTGAACCTCCAGAGTAAGGATGCCCGATGCAGCCGTCAGAAACACAAAAATGCTTACCTTAATGCTTCCAATTTTTATCTACTATCCAAATTTCTCCATATGACAAATAACAATGATAAAGCTTCGAGGAGAAAATTCCTCCAGCAGATCGGTGCAACGGGCCTGGCTTTTGCGGGCACCCCGCTGACCACCCTCTCTGATGCGGGGAAAGCAGAAGAAAGAATCCTCCGGTACGACCGGAAAATCTCCGCCAATGATAAGGTTCGCCTGGCAGTCATCGGGTTTGGCATTCAGGGTCATTTTGATCTGGGAACAGCCCTGAAGGTTCCGGGAGTAGAACTGGCGGGAATCTGCGACCTCTATTCCGGGCGGCTTGACAATGCAAAAGAATTGTATGGCAAAGACCTTTTCACTACAGGAAACTACCAGGAAATTCTTGATAAAAATGATATCGACGCCGTGATCATTGCGACGAGCGACCACTGGCATGCAAGAATTGCCACTGAGGCGATGAAGAAGGGTAAGGCCGTATATTGTGAAAAGCCCATGGTCCATAAGGTCAGCGAAGGAATGGGAATCATTGAGACCCAGCATTCGACCAATAAGATCATGCAGATCGGAAGCCAGCGTGTGAGCAGTATTGTATACGCCAAGGCCCAGGAATTGCTAAAAGCCGGTGAAATTGGGAGGCTGAATATGGTCAATGCCGTGTATGACCGCCAAAGTTCTATCGGTGCCTGGGAATACACCATGCCCATCGACGCCTCGCCGGATACGGTTGACTGGATCCGTTATATAGAGGGGATGCACAAATCGCCCTTTGAGGCAAAACAGTTTTTCTGGTGGCGCAACTATCGAGATTTTGGCACGGGTGTCGCAGGAGACCTTTTTATACACCTGTTGTCAGGTACCCATTTCATTACCGGGTCAAAGGGCCCTAACCGGATTTATGCAGCCGGTGAACTGGCATACTGGAAAGACGGCCGGGATGTCCCCGACGTCATGACTGGTATCCTGCAATATCCCGACAGCCAGGCGCACCCTCCATTTATGCTTTCCCTGCAGGTAAATTTCATCAGCGGGACCGGCGGGCAGGAAAGTATCAAACTGGTTGGAGAAGAAGGAGTCATGGAGTTGAAAGGGAATGGTCTCATGGTACATCACAGCATAATGCCCAAGGCACCCGGATTCGGCGGGTATGACGCGGTGTTCACCTATCCAAAAGCGATGCAGGAAAATCTAAAACAAACCTACAAGGAAAAATATTCCGACGAAGACAAAAAAACACCGACCAAGCCAGACATCGAATTTAAAGCCCCGATGGGTTACAGTGATCATCTCGATCACTTTACCAATTTCTTTGACTCGGTACGGTCAGGGAAACCTGTGGTAGAAGATCCTGTTTTTGGTCTGCGCGCAGCTGCCCCGGCGTTATCTTGCAATGAAAGCTACTTCCAGCAGAAAATCATTGCCTGGGATCCGGAGAATTTGAAACTGCTGAAATCCTGAACATCTCCGGAAATGGCCGCGTCTGTAGCCTCCAGGCTGACGGGGCATACAGCCGGAAACTTTCATCATTCCGGATGATAGACGCGAACCGCTTTTCGAAGAATTTCATTTTGGTCAAGGGTCATCCGTTTTGTTTCCTGACGCTGAAACATGGAAAGCTGATCCCTGAAGTGAGGTGAATCAGGATGACTGGAGGCACCAAAAGTGTTTACCGATTCAATCAGGGGGAGACCCCTTACAGGATACCGGACAAAACAAATGTAGGCATCACCTGAAACCACCCTGCGCCTTCCATTTTTATAAGGATCCGTGTAGGACGAAGCCATTACATCGGGAAGTCCATCCGCTGGTCTTTCCTCATTTCCCCTCACCAGCTTTTGTATATCTCCGAGGGTCGGATGGAGGGATCCAAAATATTTCAGCATGTAGTCATGCACATATTGGAATTCCTCTATCGATTCAGCCCTGGTGAGCTGGCGGGAGGGTACAGAGGAAAATTTCGAGGAGACATGTTCATAGACCAAGAGGAAAACGGCAGCACCCTGGCTGCCTGCCACGGCCTGGTGGTCCCAGTGCTGAAGGCTGACAATGACCTCCTGCAGCTGGGGATAATCGGCTGCGTTCAGGCTCATCATCGTGTCAATTCCATAATTGTACCGCAGGCGGGCGGGCAGCCTCCGGTCAAATTTGATCCGTTTAAAGGATTCATAATCCATCTTGTCAAAATCTTTTATCAATTCTCTGAAACGTATACTCCTGTTGTTTTGATAAGTTTCATACCCATCGTTGGGGTCAAATTTCCTGCTGTCCAGATCATATTTTGGATCTGTGGCCAGGAAGGGAGAATGATTGGTATTATACAGATAGCCGGAGGGGGGATTTATATACTGTGGCAATGCCGTGACCGGTTTGAAATTGGTCCAGAGTGTTGCAGAGGTATTCCCCGGTACGGTACTTTTCCAGTGAAACTGAGGATTGGAATTCCGTATGGGCATTTTCCCGTTGCTGATAAAAAAGATGGTGTCATACCTGTCAGCATACATGATGTTAAACATCGGCAGACTGGTCATGCTCAGGGCTTTGTAGAATTCTGTAAAATTCCTCGCTTTATTCATTCGGTACCACTCTTCCATCGCCCGGCAGTCCATATTTGCGGCAAGGCGTATGGCGAAGACACCCTTTTTCGTTTTTACAGTAGCGCCATACTTGCTCCAGTATACCTTTTTACTAATGGTTATGGGTATCCCTTTTATGGTCAGTCTTGCTTTTTTGATTTCAAGATTGGTCCAATGACCGTCAAACAGGTACTGATTGCCATTAGCCGGATTCATCTGCATCTGAAAAACATCTATTTTATCCTGGTAATTCACTGTGTGAGCCCATCCCAGATTCTCATTGGTGCCGTGAAAAATGAGACAGCCTCCCGGAAATACTCCGCCGAGCATATTCCAACCTTCCTCACTGTGGACGTGTGCTTCATAAAAAGCCGTAGGCCCCTCTATGGGCTGATGGGCGTTTATGCAGAGAAATGTCTCTCCGGTGGTAGTTCGGGAAGCTTGAAAGGCAAATGCATTGGAGCCCTGGGAGGAAAACCCGGGGATCGTGGCAACCTCCCCGCCGAGGATATGTGGCAGGACCTTGTCTGCTCCGGAAAAAACACTTAGCGAAAAGACAACCGCCGTCAGGTACTCCCGTTCATTGATGGGAAATGCTTTCTTGTATTTCAATTCTTTCGGGTGAGACTTTGCATAAGCGTTTATACCGGCAACATATCCCTCCACCAGGCGTACAAAATCCGGACTTAATTCATGCCACTGGTCGTCTACAAGTTCCCGGCACCGAAGGAGATTGACCACATAATCTGCCGCAGCTCCCCTCTTTCCCAGGGCAGAACCCAGTTTTGCCTTGGCAGTAAGAGCCACCAGTTGCAGGTCGTTGAAATCATCCTCCGCGTGAGCCCAGGCAAGACCATAGGCCACCTCAGCATCGGTGGGTGCAAAAATATGGGGAACCCCAAAACTGTCCCTGGCAATACGGATATTCAGCGGGTTGATCTGGGCAGAAGAAGTAAGGCAAGGGAAAAGGAGGAATACGAACAAAGCTCTCATCTGGAAAATTAAGGAAATCTGGCAAGAACACAGGCCGGAGGAAGTAATAAGAAGGGGCCCGCGACCGGTACTGAAACCAATGCAGACGGGCCCTTGGAGGGAATTATTCCTTGTTCAGCTTGTATGCTCTTCTTCCCGGATAAACCGGAACAACAGGGCTTTGTGGATTAGATAGGTCTGTTTTGTGGAAGGGTCGGTATAGCCACCGTCTTTTGCATAATATTCCAGGCAGTAAACCGGTGATGAGGTTATGAATTCATTATCCAGGATAATTTTTCTTTTCAGGCTCATGAACTCCTTCAGACCAGCCTGGTTGATCCGCTCCAGCATTTCTTTTTTTGCCGCCTTTTTAAGCTGCTGGTAGGAAAAGGGAAGATCTATCAGGCGGATTTCTTCGGGCGTGCTGTAGGAGTATCGGTATATACCACCTCCTACTGACTGGGCTTCTTCGCGGCAACTGGCGAGAAACAAAGCAATTGACGAATAACCCGTATGAATAATGTCCGAAATACTAATGGTAAACATGTATACCCTTTTCACCAGATTTAGTCGCAAACCAGGTCCCCCGGGATACAATCCCTGAAAAATTTCACAAGAAAATCACTTTTGTATTTCGCAGCCAGCAAAAAATTCTGGTCCGGAAAAACGGTGATCTGGTACAGTCCTATGGTTATTCACAATTTATTAACATTTAATATTAATATTTTATGATATGTTTAATCCCCTTTAAACCCTGCTGTGATGAAAAGTTCTGCACTCATTGCCCGATTGATTCTTGCTATTTGTGCGGCCTTATTGACTGCCTACATCATATTAACCGTGCTTGCTGTGTAAACTTTCGGGGATCAACCTTCCCCGATAAATATCCTTGTCACCGGCCGGCACGGAGGGGCGTCCTGTTGTCTGTGCACAGAAAACCACCCTTCATTGCTGGCAATCACTCTTCTCCCCATTCACTAACTGTTTGAGAATACTGACGGTCACCTTCACCAGAATATGAGCGGTCTACCCGGGGTATTCCTGATTTTCAGAACAGCAAGTTTCGGAACTCCCGGAACACGGACAAGAGGTAATTTTGTCCCCTTTACGGCCTCGATTATCCGACTAACCGGGAAAAATGGCCATTCACCCCAACCCCTTATTCCGGGTTCCTGAAAAAGAAATACATGCAGTTCTCCCTATTCAAAGAGACGGCCAATCTCCTTCCACATCCGGGTGAATGTTATTACTATCCCGGTTTCCTCTCAAGTGCTGAAGGTGACCAATATTTTACCCAGCTGGCTGAAGAAATTAACTGGAGGCAGGAGCCCATTACCATTGCCGGAAAAAAGGTAATGCAGCCGCGGCTTACTGCATGGTATGGTGACCTAAGCAGGAACTACCGTTATTCGGGCATCACGATGAAGGCTATCCCATGGTCGAAGAACCTGCTGGAAATCAAAAAAAGAACAGAAGATTTTTCAGGGCATTTCTTTAATGGCGCCCTGCTTAATCTTTACCGCACGGGGATGGACAGCATGGGCTGGCATCGCGACAACGAAAAGGAGCTCGGGAGCAGACCGGTCATTGCATCAGTCAGCCTGGGGGCTGCCAGAATTTTTGAACTGAGAAGATGGCATGATAAAGATTTGAAAATATCTCTTGAGCTGGCTCATGGCAGCCTGCTGCTCATGCTTGGTGAGACCAACCATTACTGGGAGCACCGAATTCCAAAGACAAAACTGACAACCGGAATCAGGATCAATATCACCTTCAGGATCATCCTGTGAAGACAGAGATGGGAGTATAGCTGCCAGCCACCAGGGTTACCGAGCCTTGCATAAAGTCTTCCAGCGATTAGGGGAAGCGCCATTTAAAGGATTTTTCATCCATGGCCCGCATGGTGCACAATACCCCATTGAGGTGGTCATATTCATGCTGGATCAATTCTGAAAGATCATCAGTCATTGTCCATTCCTCTTGGCTCCATCGTTCGTCCAGATACCTGACGGTAACAGACCTGTATCGTTTAAGCCTTACCATCAGGTTGGGAAAACTCATGCAGTCATCCCATAATTCAAACTCCTCGGTACTGTGATTGGTAAATTCCGGGTTGATAAAAACCCGGGGTTGGTCGATATTCATATAGACGACCCTTTTCATGATTCCGATCTGGGGGGCTGCGATGGCCCTTCCAAAATGATATTTTTTACGAAAGTCCTGCATTACTGAATCCAGGTCTGCCACCCAGTCTTTTACCAGAGGCAATTCAGTTTGCAAAACCGGATCGCAGACCTGGTATAAGCGGGCATCTCCCAGATAAAGAAGATCATCTAATGATTTTGCCATAGCTGGATGCAATATAGCAGAATTCTAACCTATCTTTTTAAGGCAACAGAAAAGGGATCGATTCCTGATATCCGAACCTTTCTGCAGGCTGGGTCCCATACCGTGCTGCAAGCAGAAAATCCGATAAATACCGGTTACCAGGGAACAGCATAAAAAAGGGCCCCCTGTCCGGAGGCCCTTTCTATTCATCGCACACAGCTCACTTGCTTTTTGAGCAACATCCCTTGTTGCACACATGCTTACATATCGGGCTGCAAACTTTCCGGCTGCATTCCTTACAGGCATTGCCACTTGATGAAGCCAGGGCAAGCGGTCCGGCAAGGACAAACCCCGATACTACAAGCAATAGTATCTTTTTCATAAAAAAATATTATGATGGTTAATAAATCAAATTGTTTAATGAGGATATCAGGAAATATCCGGTGGTTTCCATGGCTGGCAATAAAATCCACCGGGGAGAAAAGCGTGAATCTGCGGGTAGTCGCAATCAACCAGGTTTTCGATCTGGTAAGCCCAGGGAGATGATGTCAGCACTGCCGTATAACACAGGGGACAACCTGAACATATGGCTGTACAATCATTTTCCGGTTGGCGTTCTTTTCCGTGATGGCAGTTTTTCACCGGGCCCCCGCCGCCATCAGGCAAAGTCTTCCCCGTCATTGTATGACAACAGTTCGCCCGGGGTCTCTGCACGTCCAAGGATAGTCGAAGGGGGAGCTGAATGGTTTCAAATAAGTAAACCATCCCGCATATCAGGCATATGAGGGCTTTTAAATACATTTCTGTACTTTCTGCATATATGTAAATATCTTTCCCGGGTTTCCCCGTTAACCAGCTATCCATGATGCAAGCTGGCCTGCACCTGATTTGGGATCAGCTGTGTACTGCAAATTTACTAAACAGACAATCGGGTCATGAGTTTATTTGGCGGGTCTTTGCGGCATGTCAAAATGGTAGGTGCCGGACCCAACTTTGACGGCAATCGAGTTTTCCTGCTTCCCTCCGACTTTAATTTCCTTTAACGCATCCAGAGGGCGGCCCTGTTCAAGGACATCACCTGCCTGGTCGGCCGGAAGGAAAATCTCGGCCGTGGTATTGCAGGGAATCTCTACCGTAAGGGTGAGCCGCCCCTGGTCCAGCTTCCATTCCGAAACTACCTGGCCATAATACGTTTGCAATTTTGCAGAAGCGTACGTCAGATTCCCGCCCGGCTGGGGTTTGATCTTGATGTGCCTGTATCCGGCGCCATCCTCGTAGGTATCAATCCCCGCGATTACCCGGTACATCCAGTCTCCGATCGCCCCATAGGAATAATGGTTGAAAGAATTCATAGAAGGGGTCTGGAAGCTGCTGTCCGGTTTAATTCCATCCCATCTCTCCCAGATGGTGGTGGCTCCCCTCTTAACCGGATATAACCATGACGGGTAGGTCTCCTGGAGCAGGAGCTTATAAGCTGTTTCGTTGTATCCGAATCGGGTCAGAACGTGGCAGAGGTAAGGGGTACCCAGAAACCCTGTGGTCAGATGTGTATTGTAACTTTTGATGTTTTCCACCAGCCTGGCAGCGGCCTGGGCCCTCAGGGAATCAGGCAGCATGTCAAAATTCAGGGCAAGTACGTATGCGGTCTGGGTTCCCGAAACAAGCCTTCCACTGGGGGTCATGTATTCTCTGACAAAAGCTTGTTTTATCCTGGTAAGAAGGGCTGAATATTCTGCAACATCAGCCGGAAAGTCAAGTACCCTGGCTGCGTCCGTAAGCAGTTCCGTTGAATGTGCATAAAAGCATTGTGCAATCAGGTATTTGTCTGTTACAGCAGCCCGTCCGTCATTATCATCCTCAGGCCTGTAAAACAGCCAGTCTCCAAAATGAAATCCCGACTGCCACAAATCCCTGACACTGCTTTTCCTGATATATTCGACCCATGCTTTCATGCTGCTGTACTGGTCGGCAAGCAGTTTTCTGTCTCCATAGGCCAGGTACATATTCCAGGGAATGATCGTGGAGGCATCCGCCCATCCTGCAGATCCTACCGGCACCCGGAGTACGTCCGGAATAACAAATGGTACAATGCCCTGCTTCTGGTCTGCAGCAAGATCCTTCAACCACTTGGCAAAGAAGTTATTTACATTCATGTTGAAGGTGGCCGTGCGGGAAAACACCTGTGCATCACCCGTCCATCCGAGACGCTCATCACGCTGGGGGCAATCAGTGGGTACATCCAGAAAATTTCCTTTTTGGCCCCATTGGATATTGTGCTGCAACTGGTTCACCAGTTCGTTAGAACAGGAAAAACTCCCGGCCGTCCTCATATCTGAATAGAGGGCGACGGCCAGAAAATTTCCTGAGGTCAGTTCCCCCGGATATCCTTCGACCCGTATATACCGAAATCCGTGGAAGGTGAAATGCGGTTCAAAAAATTCCTCGCCCTTCCCATTTAAGACATACGTGTCTTCCGCTTTTGCCATCCGCAGGTTTTCTGTATAAAAATTTCCCTCTTTGTCCAGTACTTCCGCGTGACTGATCCGGATGCTGTCACCCGGGTGACCGGCAACCCTGACCTGTACCCATCCGACCAGGTTTTGTCCAAAATCGATGACCTGCTCACCCTTCGGGGTGCGGAAAATCCTTAACGGCTTAAATGTTTCGTGTTTGGTAACGGGCTCATTGTAGGTGGCCAGCAGATTGTCCATGGCCATCGAAGCGGTCTTCACTCCTGTCCACCCGGAATCGTCGTAACCAGGATTGGTCCAGCCTGCTTTGTCCATCCGGTTATCAATGCGTTCACCATAATAGATTTCCGAACTCCTGATAGAACCTGTTGCCGATTTCCAGCTTTCATCAGAAAGGATATGTTCGGTTGTGCCATCTGTATAGGTTATATCGATTTGCAGCAAGAGCGCGAGGCTCCTGCCGTAAAAATTCTTCTTATTGGTAAAACCGATATATCCACGGTACCACCCACTGCCCAGGATTATACCGATTGCGTTTCCATTGCTCCTGATTGACCCGGTTACGTCGAAGGTTTGATACTGCAGCCGGTTGTGGTAGCTGGTCCATCCCGGAGTGAGGTAATCCTTCCCGATCCTGCTGCCATTGATGAAAAACTGATACAGGCCATAGGAGGTCACATAGGCTACTGCAGACCTGATTTTTTTTTGGATGGTAAATTCTTTTCTCATCAGGGGTGAAGGTCTGAGCAGGCTGTCTTCCTCATATCCCGGTTGGATCCATTTCGCCTTCCATTCACTTGTGGCAACCAGTCCCATTTGCACGAAAGCGGGACTGCTCCATGCTGACAGCTCTCCAAAATTGTCCCAGATTCTTACCTGCCAGTAGTATTTTTCACCCGATTTCAGGTCAGGCCCAGCATACCCCACATGAACGGATGAATCCGAGACTATTTTACTGCTGGCCCAGTAGAGCTTTTGTCCTTTTACCACAGCAGCCGAGTCCGCTCCCAGCCGGATTTCGTATGCTGCCTGGACAGTATTTCTTCTCCCGGAGAGCAATTGCCAGGAGAACCTCGGATGTGAAATATCCAACCCGACGGGGTTAGAGATGTTTTCACAGAGCAGATCCTGAACCTTTGGTTGGGAACGGCTGCAAAAACTGAAAAGAAGCAGGACCGATTGAAACCAGATTATTTTTCTCATGTTATTATTTTAGAAGGACAAATTGAATATGACCCCCCATTTCTTAGGGTTCATAAAAATAGCTTGCATTCCCCTTACCTGCAATCCCGAATTCTTCCCGAATCAAATCAGCTGCCCTCTTAACCAATGCCCGCAGATGAAAGGGTCAAATCAAATTTACATACCTTCGGCGGTTGTACAGATATCCGCTTTTTTATCCCGCGTAACAATTCCCTAATCCAGTTTCGGCTGGTGCACCTGGTCAGTTCTGCCCGATCACTTCGCCCTTTATACTTATATTTGATGCTTAAAATCACAATAGATGTTGAAAGTAGCCGTATTCGGCACCGGCCACCTGGGCAAATTTCATCTGAACAACTGGAAGGAAATCAAGGAAGCCGAACTGGTTGGTTTTTATGACCCCCATGACCCTACTGCAGCGGAAATTATGGCGAAATACCATCTCCCCCGTTTTACTGATATCGACAGTCTCCTGGACCGCTGTGATCTGGTCGATATTATTGCACCAACCAATTTCCATTTTGAACTCTGCGAAAGAGCCATCAGAAAAGGAAAGCATGTATTTGTGGAAAAACCACTCGCCAATACTATGCAGGAAGCCCGGGAACTGGTCAAACTGGTCCGGGAATCCAACGTAAAGCTTCAGGTGGGTCACGTCGAAAGATTTAATCCGGCCTACCTGGCTGTTCCGGCCGGACAATTGAATCCCCTGTTTATCGAAGTTCACCGGCTCGCCCAGTTCAATCCCCGGGGGACTGAAGTAAGCGTAATCCTGGACCTTATGATCCACGATATTGACATTATTCTCAGCCTGGTCAAAAGTGAGGTCAAGAACATTTCGGCAAGTGGCGTAGCCGTTATGACCGATACACCGGACATCGCCAGCGTGCGGATTGAATTTGACAATGGTTGCGTGGCCAACCTGACCTCAAGCCGCATTTCCATGAAAAGGATGCGGAAAATGCGTTTTTTCCAGAAAGACGCTTATATAGGAATAGATTTTCTCAACAAGAAAACGGAAATCATCCGGTTAAAGTCCCCATCGGATGTTGACGTCTTTGCCTTTGATATCGAAAGTGTAAATGGCAAGAAGACCATTGCTGTGGTCAATCCCCAGGTTCCGGAAGTCAATGCCATCAGGATGGAACTCGAAAAGTTTTGCGAAGCCATATGTAACAATACAACTCCTATTGTTTCCGAAGTGGATGGTTACCGGGCAATGGACATCGCGCACCAGATTCTTCAAAAGATAAAACACAATATCCTCCATTCCTGACCGACTTGCATGACCTCACCCAAGAAGATTCATATAAGCTGCTATGTATTGAGCGATTACCTGGCCGGGGTTTTGGCATGGCTGGTACTCTATTTCACCCGGAGGGCCCTACTTTCAGAACCCATCGTCATCGAGCACCATCTTTTTCTTAACAATCGCTTTTGGATAGGCCTGATCCTGATTCCGCTAGCATGGCTTTTCTTTTACACGCTGGTGGGGTCCTACAAGCACCTGTACAAAAAATCAAGGCTGAATGAATTCACCATTACCGCCATTTGCAGTCTCATTGGCTGCACGATCCTGTTCTTTTCAATCGTGATCAATGACCCCCAGACTGATTACAGGTATTATTATAAGGCCTTTTTCGGGTTTCTCGCATCCCAGTTTATCTTCACCTCGGTCGGAAGATGGATTATCCTGGACATTACCAAGAATCATCTGGCTGCAGGCAGGGTCAGGTTCAACAGCGTTCTGATCGGAAGCAATACAGTATCTTCCAGAATATACAGGGAAAGCAGGAAGGGGCTGGAAAGCATCGGTTATCATTTTGTGGGATATATCCCGGCCGAACCAGGAAATCCCGATGACCACCTGGTCAACAATCTCCCCTGCCTGGGATGCATCAGCAACCTGGAAAAAGTCATACGGGAGAATGATATCCGGCTCGTCGTCATTGCGCTCGAGAAATCCGAAAAGGACCAGGCTGAAAGAATCATCGAACGACTCAGTGACCTGGACGTGGAAATAAAAATTATCCCTGACATCCTGGATATTCTTTCCGGCACGGTGAAGACCAGCAATCTTTACAGCGCCGTTCTCTCGGATATCCATACCGGTCTTATTCCGGAATGGCAGGAAAATATCAAACGGCTGATCGATGTGTTTATTTCTCTATTTGGTCTGATCTTTCTTTCCCCCTTTCTGTTGTATGCAGCCATACGCATCCGGCTCTCCTCACCCGGCCCTGTCATCTATGCCCAGGAGCGAATCGGATACAAGGGTAACCGGTTCACGATTTATAAGTTGAGGTCCATGTACGAGAATGCCGAACGTGAAGGGCCTTTGCTTTCTTCGGTTAATGATAACCGTGTTACACCCTGGGGCAGAACCATGAGAAAGTGGAGAATCGATGAGCTTCCCCAGCTTTGGAATGTCCTGAAGGGGGAAATGAGTCTGGTAGGTCCCCGGCCGGAAAGGCAATTTTATATTGACCAGATTGTTCCCCGGGCACCCTATTTCAGATACCTGTTAAAGGTAAAACCGGGGCTGACCTCCTGGGGTATGGTACAATTTGGTTATGCAGAAAATATCGACCAGATGATTGAGCGGATGAAGTATGACCTGATCTATATTGAGAATATTTCCATCGCCCTGGACCTGAAAATCATGTTGCATACGCTGCGAACGATCCTGACTGGAAAGGGGCAGTAACCTTTCATGAGCAGAACCTCTGCGAGGCTTTTTACATCCGTCTTGAATGGTTATTTTTGATAATATGCCCCTGGTGAAAAAATTGCTGTTCCTGCTTGCCTCTTTAACCCCGCTGACCATGGTCGCGCAAATGGACCATCACTGGCAGCAGGAAGTGAACTGGCGCATAGATGTCTCGCTGAATGACACCGAAAACAACCTCAGGGGGTTCATCAGGATGCAGTACATCAATCATTCACCGGACACCCTGCATTTCATTTGGTTGCATGTATGGCCAAATGCATACAAAACAGACCGGAGCGCATTCAGCGACCGGATGCTGGAGAATGGCAGGACTGATTTATATTTTTCCGGTGAAAATCAGCGTGGATATATCAACCACCTCGATTTCAGGATAGATGGCCGGCCCGTCCAAACTGAAAACGATCCCCAGTATATAGACATCATAAAAATCATTCTTCCCGAACCCCTGACGCCAGGGCAGCAGGTTCTGATCACTTCTCCTTTCTTCGAAAAAATCCCATTTGATTTTTTCGGGGAAGGACATCGCGCCCAATCCTATCACCTGTCACATTGGTATCCCCAGCCCGCGGTGTATAACCATTATGGATGGCACCAGGCGCCATACCTTGCCGAGGGTGGAGATTTTGCCGAATATGGCAGCTATGATGTGTATATTACCCTGCCACGCAACTATGCTGTGGCAGCGACCGGGGACCTTATGGATGAAGGGGAGAAAGACTGGCTCAGAAAAAGGGCTGCCCGTCACTGGCAAGCAGGGAGCCTGATCGCAAAATCTGCACCCGCGTATCACCGGGGAAATCCCGGCATGCAGGCCTTAACCCCAGAAACAGGAAATCGCAAGGATGGCGTTGTCTCTGACCCGCAGAGCAAAACAGTTCACTTCCGGGCTGACCAGTGCTTTGATTTTTCCTGGTATGCAGACAAGGAATTCATGATTGATTATGACAGCCTTGAGCAAGCCTCGGGCAGAACACTTGATGTCTATTCTTTTTATCCGGCCAGAGACTCAAATACCTGGAAAAGGAGCATCCCCAGCATAAAAAATGCAATCGAATACCGAACTAAATTCATCGGGGAGTATCCAGGCCGAACCATCATGATCATAAAAACCAGTACCGGCCAGCTCCCCTGGGAATGTAACCCGTTGCCAGGAAGGGTTTCCTCCCTAAGTGAAGATGACAGGTTTGCCCTGGCTATCGAACGGTCGGTGGGAAGCAGGTGGTTTGGCGAAATGATGGGATCTGACCAACGCCTCTTTCACTGGATGAGTGAAGGACTCAACTACTACTACGATTGCCGTTATGCAGATTCCCTGGCAGCAAGATCGAAAATTAGGCCAACGGAAAAATCCTCAGCCGCGGAATGGCTAAAGCATAAATTACCGGATAACCCGGGCAAACTATTGCTTGATATACAGATAAAGGAAAGGGCCGATCAGCCCGTCACTACAAATGCTACTGAGTTTACCCTGACAAACTACTGCCTGGTTCCATCCGTCAAAACGGCGCTCTGGCTCAGGCTGCTGGAGGATTCCATCGGCAAGGAGCTTTTCGACAGCTGTATGAGGGCCTATTTCCTGAAATGGCAATTCAGACATCCAGACCCCGCTGATCTCATGTATTCTCTGGAAAAAGGATCAGGAAAGGATTTTCACCGGGAATATTCGTTTCTTGAAAAGCCGGGACCCGTACCGCCGGGGGAAGAAAAAAGGAAAATTCGACCGACCTTCCTGTTTTCCCTTCGCAACACGGACAATACAGATTATATCAATATTGGTCCCGGACTGGGTTATAACTATTACGACCAGTTTATGATCGGAGTTTTTGTTCACAATTACAATCTCCCACCAGACCGATTTCAATTTTTTATTGCCCCTCTTTATGCGACTGGCAGTAAACAATTTGACGGATTGGCCGATTTAAGTTACAACTGGCTGCCAGACGGATATTTCCAGAAAATAAGAGCGGGTTTGTCCGGTTCACGATTCTCGAGCCTGTCCGGAACGGACTCCCTGGGAAACAGGATATTTGGAGGGTTTTATAAAATAGTCCCTTCCCTGAGACTCGACCTCCGCAAGAAAACTGATCGCAGTACATTGAAAAAATGGATTGGATTAAAGACTTTCCTTATCGGGGAAAAGTCATTCAATTACTATTTGCGTTCTTCCGATTCGCTGTATTACCCCACTCCCCAGTCCTATACTTTCAGGTACCTGAACCAATTCGATATCAACTGGAGAGAGGAAAGGGCCCTTTATCCTTACAGCGCCCAGATTCAGTTTCAGCAAAGCAATGATTTTTATCGCGTGAACCTGACCGGAATTTATTTTTTCAATTATGCATCGGGGGGAGGCCTCCAGGGCCGCCTGTTTGCCGCCAAATTCGGATATATCGGGGAAAAGACCAGCCTGAAGACATTTGAGACGAGCAGCTATCAGCCAAAACTGACCGCTGTCAGGGGATCCGAAGACTACACCTACAGCAACTATTTTTTAGGCAGAAACGAGACTTCCGGGTTTGCCAGTCAGCAGATCATGATCAGGGATGGAGGATTGAAATTGCGCACGGATTTATTTCAAGGGCTTCAGGGACGCTCCGATAACTGGATTACATCCCTGAATGTGAACAGCACTCTTCCCGGTGCATTGATTCCGTCCATTATACCCCTCCGGATTTTTCTGGATGTCGGAACCTACGCAGATGCCTGGACGAGTAATCCCCCTACAAGCAGGTTCTTGTACGTAGGTGGATTACAGCTGTCCCTGCTCAAGGGGCTTATAAATATATATGCCCCCATTATCTACAGCAAGGTTTTCGGGGATAACCTGAAAACAGTGCCTGAAGAAAACAGCTTCTGGAAAAAAATCTCTTTCAGCATCGATATTCAGGATTTTGATCTGAGAAAATTCCAAAGAAAAATCCCCATCCAGTGACGCAAAACATCCATCATATCCGGTTGGTCCGCAGGGATTCTTTGGATGTCGGCCTCTGGGACCAGTGTATTGACCAGTCTGCTAACAGGGTAATCTATGCGTTCTCCTTCTACCTTGACCAGATGGCAAGTCACTGGGATGGACTGGTGTTCAATGATTATCAAGCTGTAATGCCCCTGACCTGGAACCGGAAATGGGGGGTATCCTACCTGTATCAGCCTCCTTTTACCCAGCGGCTTGGTGTTTTCAGCAGGATGCTGTTAACCCCGGACCTGCTGCAGCAGTTTATCAGCCGGACCGGGCAGGAATTTTCCTTCGCTGAAATATTCCTGCATGAAGGTAATCCCCTGGCCAATGCTGAAAGAAGGAATAATTTCTGCCTTTTCCTGCAGGCCGGCTACGAGAAGATCCGTTCCGGGTACAGCAAGAGTCTTACGAGAAACCTGCAACAGGCCCTTGAAAATGATCTTGTCTATAAGGAATGCTCCGATTACCAGGAAGCGATTGATGTTTTCAGCTCCCAGTATGGGGAAAGACTGCCTCATCTTCTGCGAGGCGATTTTGAATCCTTTTCAAATGTCTGCCAGGAAGCCCAACGCAGAAACATGCTCCGCGTGAGAAAGGTTGTTTCGGCAACAGGCAGGCTGCTTTCCATCGCCGTTTTTTTTCACGACGGAAAAAGAATTTATAATATCCTGCCAACCACCCTGCCAGAAGGCCGGTGGTTCAACGCCAATCATCTATTGCTGGACCGGGTGATTCATGAATATTCAGGACAGGAACTGGTCCTTGATTTTGAAGGATCAGACATCCCCGGAATCAGATCATTTTACGAAAAATTTGGCGCCGTAAACCAACCCTATTATTTCCTCCGGTATAACCATCTCCCCTACCCGATCCGGATTTTTAAGAGAAAAGGAATTTAACGAGTCCCCCTCTCCTCCAAAATTCGTCCGGCAACCAAAAGGTCGATGGGTCGAGTGATCTTGATATTGGTTTCTTCCCCTTCCACAAGATGAATTTCTATTCCGTGTTTTTCCACCACGGCTGCCTCATCCGTAAAAGCCCCCTCTGGTTGCTGGTCAAAAGCAGCCAGCAGCGAATGACTCAAAAATGTCTGGGGAGTCTGGACAATCCTGACGCAGTTTCGGTCGACCATGGTATTTATGCCATGCAACTCGATTCGAATACTGTCTGTAGACTTCATGACCGGGATAGCATTCCCGGAGGCAATGGCCATATCATAACAACGGTAAATCAGGTCCATGGTTACCAGGCAACGAACCCCATCATGCACAAACACGACCGATGGGTCTTGTACCAGCGAAAGCCCGCGTCTGACCGAATCAAACCGGGTTTCACCACCTGTGACCAGCCGGATGCGCCCGGGAAAAGCCGAGGAATGGACAATTTTTTCCGCCATTTCCAAATATTTTTCAGGCACAACCAGAATGATTTCAAGGTCAGAGTAGGCATCCAGGAACACCCGGAGAGTATGCCACAATACAGGCTTGCCCGCCAAAAGCATGAATTGTTTAGGGAGTGACCCACCCATGCGCAAACCTGCACCGGCGGCAACGATTACAGCATATTTTTTCATCGGGACACTAAACTAACAAAAAGAGAGGAGATAAAATTTTAGCGCATGATTCATTTTACGGCAAGGCCCAGTGTTTATGGTTCAAGCAGCAACTTGCATTCTCCCAGCAGCCGGTTCCGGTCAATGGCGACTGTTCCCACTTCCTCGCATACCAGGCCACCGGCAACGTTGGCCATTTCGGCCATCAGATCAGCGTCTCCGGTAGCCGCAAACACCAGCGAGGCGACGGCAATCACCGTATCTCCTGCGCCCGAAACGTCGGCTATATTGCGCAGGTGGGAAGGGATAACCCGTGAAGAATGGTCTGCATGATAATAAACTCCTTTTTCAGATAGCGTGATCAGGGAAATATGATGATGTAATTTATCGGCGAGCTGGCCATGAATGTGATCAAGGGTAGGCGGATTGATCTGCTCAAGAAGCAGGTTCAGGCCATCGCGAACTTCCTTGAGGTTGGGTTTGAAAATATCCACCCCGCGGTAGGAAAAAAAATTTTTCCGTTTGGGGTCTGCCGAGGTAAGCACTCCATGTTCCCTGCAGAGACTGATCACCTCCCTGATCACATTTTCTGTCAACACCCCCTTGTTGTAGTCTTCGAATATGATGATCTTCGGATGCTCCTGTTCGAGGTATTTTCTCACCGCCCCGATGATCTTTTGTTCATCCCCGGGCGAAAGATCCCTGGTTGTTTCCGAATCAAGTCGCATCATTTGCTGGTTCATACTGATGATACGGGCCTTGTTGGTCGTAATGCGGTTTTCGCTCCTGATCAGGTAATCGGTTTTAATATCGTTTTTTTCCAGTAAATCCGTCAGGGTAACACCGTCGTCATCGCTGCCGATCACAGAAAAAGTCGTAACCTCGGCCTTCAGGGAGGCCAGGTTCAGCGCCACATTCCCTGCCCCTCCTATGCGGTACTCCCTCCTGTCCAGGCTTACCACCGGCACAGGGGCTTCGGGTGAGATTCGCTCCACATGACCCCACCAGTAGGTATCCAGCATGACATCACCAATCACGGCTGCCTTAATTTTGAAAAAACTCTCGAATAATTTCTGGAAATCCCTCATGGTTATAAATTATTGACTGCTGACGGTGACCTGATGGCATGGAACCGCAGTAGCCGATCAACCTCCGTCTTTTTCGACCGGCAGCACAGGTTTTACGCTTGTTATAGCCAGATAATATAGCGGAATGCCAGCCATCACAATAACCAGACCCCAGCCTGTATAAGTAGGCTTCTGGATGATCAGGGCTATACAAAAAGCGGTGGCCAGGATGATATAGATAAAGGGCAATACGGGGTAACCGAATGCCTTGTATGGCCTTTCTATTTCCGGGCGTTTCTTGCGCAAAATAAATATACCGCCGATGGTCAGGGCATAAAACAGGACGGCCACAAGCGCTACCATTTCCAGAAGGTCACTGTATTTTCCACTGGTGCATAGAATGCAGGCCACGACGCATTGGGCCCATAGGGCCCACTGGGGGACCGCAAACCGGTTAAGAGCACCGGCATTTCTGAAAAACAGGCCGTCTCTGGCCATGGTATAGTACACCCTGGCGCCTGCCAGGATCAGCCCATTGTTGCAACCGAAGGTGGATATCATGATCATCACGGCAATAATATAGGTCCCGGCGTTTCCAAAGATTACATTGGCAGCTGATACCGCGACCCTGTCCTGCGGCGCATACGCTATATCATGCATTGGCATCACACTGGTATACATGATATTGGCCGAGACATAAATTATCGAAACAATCAGGGTTCCGAGGAAAAGGCTAAGGCCGATATTTTTCTTTGGATTCCGGATTTCTGCGGCAATAAAGGTAACGTTGTTCCATGCGTCACTGGAAAATATTGATCCAACCATGGAGGCGGCCAGGGCGCCCAGAATACCCAGACCGATCACGGGTATCCCTTCCTGGTCGCTACTGATATTTTTCATAACCCATGGATGATCCCAGTTTTTGTGCCATACGCTGGATTTGGAAGCCATCAAAAATCCAAAGAGGATCAGTCCGAACAGGGATAAGAGTTTGGTTACGGTAAACGTTGTCTGGATGATCTTACCGCCCTTGATCCCCCTTGTATTGATATGGGTCAGGAAAATGATCAGCAGAATAGACACCAGCTGGGCCGGATACAATCGAAACGATCCTACATGGAGCAGGATGTTCTCGTCTCTCAATTCCAGGGCAGGGATAAAATAACCGGCAAACTTGGAAAAAGCCACTCCGACGGCTGCTATGGTACCCGTTTGGATGACCGAGAAGAAACTCCATCCATACAGAAATCCAACCAAAGGATTATAAGACTCCTTCAGGTACACATACTGACCTCCTGCTTTGGGAAACATGCCGCTCAGTTCCCCATAACTGACTGCAGCCGTCAGGGTCATGAAACCCGTGAGGGCCCATACAAATATGAGCCAGCCGGCACTGCCCACATTCCGGCTAATGTCCGCACTGACAATAAAAATTCCCGAACCGATCATAGAGCCGGCAACCACCATGGTGGCATCCAGTAAACTTAGGGAGGGCTTAAAGGAAGTAGTGTTCTCAGTCATAAATGCAAAATTATGCGGAAGATAAGCAAATAGGTGGAAAGAGCTGTACTGGCCCGAACTAAAAAAGTGCAGCCTGAACTGCACTCTTTATATCGTCCGTCTGACATTTAATGCCGGAACTATTTTTTGTATCCTGCATTCAATCCGTCAATTAAATCCTGGGTAATGTTGTAGGTAGTATCCCTGTAATAAATGAAGGAATTGGGGTCATAGGCAAAAATGAAGGAGAAATTCTTCTGTTTGTTGTAGTCCTTTAAAAATTCCTCAATCTTTTTTTTGATATCCGATTTCACATCTTCGCTGTGCTTGAACAATTCTTCCTGAAGGGTCTGCTTGCGTGACTGATAGTTTTGTTGCATCGTGGCATATTCCTGCTGGACCTGATCACTTTCCGCCCGGGTCATTGTATTGCCCTTTTGCTGCCATTCGGAGATCTTCTTCTGGTAACCTTTTTCCATACTGTTCAGCTCCGCATTCATGGCATTCTCCTTCGCTTTTACCTGGCTCTGGGCATCTTTGAAATAATTGTAATGGGCTTCCAGGGAGTCAATATCGAAATAGGCTACCCGAAAATTGGATGGAGTCGGTTTATCTGCCTTTATGGCCAGTTTTTTAATTTGGTCTGTGTGATTCAAAAACAGATAAAACAGGGCACCGATCAAAAGAAGGCACAATAAGGACAGAATAATGGAAAAACTCTTCATTTATTTTTTTTGCAAATTATAGTCTTTAGCCTATACAAAATTGTTAAAAATACACATTCCCGGAGGGTCTTTCCGGAGGGCGCAAGAAAAGAGGCTGCCTCCAAATTCAGGGACAGCCTCTGGTATCTATTCAGTCAGTTTGCCTTACAGATTCCTAAAAGCCTATTCTTCATCATCAAACTGCATCGCTTCGCGGGATGTCTGCAGCAATTCATATTCTTCCTTGCTGCCCACGATCATATTTTCAAACTCACGCAACCCGGTACCCGCCGGAATCAGGTGGCCCGTGATCACATTTTCCTTCAGTCCAAGCATTTCATCGGTCTTTCCCTGTATCGCAGCAGAAGAAAGGACCTTGGTCGTTTCCTGGAAGGACGCGGCAGATATCCAGCTTTGGGTTCCCAGCGAGGCCTTGGTTATTCCCAGAAGCAGGGGAGCAGATGTCGCTGTTTTCGCTTCCCTGAATTCTGCCAGTTTCTTGTCGTTGCGGCGCAGAATGGAGTTCTCCTCGCGGACTTCCCTCAGGCTTACGATCTGCCCGGGTTTGAGTTTGGATGATTCCCCTGCATCGGTAACGACCTTCTTGTCAAAGATCCAGTCGTTCTCGTCCAGGAATTCGGATTTGTCAACCGTTTCTTCCTCAAGGAACCTGGTGTCTCCCGGGTCTACAATATTGAGCTTCCGCATCATCTGGCGTACAATGACTTCAATATGCTTGTCGTTGATCTTTACACCCTGCAGGCGGTAAACCTCCTGGATCTCGTTGACCACATATTCCTGAACGGCAAAGGGACCTTTGATCGCGAGGATATCTGCGGGTGCCGTCTGCCCATCCGAAAGTTGAGCGCCTGCCTTGATAAAATCACCATCCTGGGCAAGGATTTGGCGGGTAAGGGGCACGAGGTACTTTTTCACGACCCCGTCTTTTGCCTCCACGATGATCTCGCGGTTACCTCTCTTGATATTGCCAAAGGTTACCACTCCGTCAATTTCAGACACAACGGCCGGATTACCCGGGTTACGTGCTTCAAACAATTCCGTCACCCTGGGAAGACCCCCCGTGATATCTCTGAGTTTACCCAATACACGGGGTATTTTCACAATTACCTGCCCGGCTTTCACATCCTCGCCTTCATCGATGATGATGTGGCTGCCTACGGGAAGGTTGTAGGATTTAAGTTCTTTGGAACCCTCCACAATCAGGGAAGGGATTTTTGTTTTATCTTTTGTTTCGATGACTACTTTTTCACGGTGGCCGGTTTGCTCATCGGCCTCTTCGCGGTAGGTAATGCCTTCAAGTACATTGTCAAATTTTACTGAACCGGTAACTTCAGCAATCACCACATTATTAAACGGATCCCATGTACAGATAACATCTCCTTTGTTCACCCGCTGTCCGTCCTTTACGGTAAGGGATGCCCCATAGGGAACGTTGTTGGTGATCAGGAGCCGGTCATTTTTCACATCCATAATCCGTACTTCTCCGGTGCGTCCGATCACCACGTGAATCTTGCTGCCTTCATTGTTCTCGGTTGTAACGGTTCTCAGACCGTCGAACTGGATGGTGCCTTCAAATTTAGCCGTGAGCGAGGATTCAACCGAAGCAGAACCGGCCACACCACCGACGTGGAAAGTGCGCAGGGTAAGCTGAGTTCCGGGCTCACCGATTGACTGGGCGGCAATGATACCTACAGCATCACCTTTCTGGGCCGTGTATCCGGTGGCGAGGTTCTTGCCATAGCATTTCACGCATACCCCCCGTTTGCTTTCACAGGTCAGTACAGAGCGGATTTCAATGATCTCGATGCCTGACTCTTCTATGCGCTTGGCAATTTCTTCCGTGATCTCTTCTCCAGCCCTCGCAATAATCTGATCATTTTGAGGATCATATACATCATGGAGGGAGGTGCGACCCAGGATCCGGTCATACAATGGTTCTACAATATCCTCGTTGTCCTTCAGCGCCGAAGTGGCAATGCCTCTCAGCGTTCCACAATCCTCTTCGGTGATTACGACATCCTGCGCAACGTCAACCAGACGACGCGTGAGGTAACCGGCATCAGCCGTTTTCAGCGCCGTATCGGCAAGACCTTTTCGTGCACCATGGGTAGAGATGAAATAATCCAACACGTTCAGGCCACCCTTGAAATTGGAAAGAATGGGGTTTTCAATGATTTCACTGCCCGTAGATCCTGATTTTCTTGGTTTGGCCATCAGTCCGCGTATTCCAGCCAGCTGCTTGATCTGCTGCTTGGAACCACGGGCTCCGGAATCCAGCATCATATAAACAGAATTGAACCCCTGTTTATCGGAACTCAGTTCCCTGATGAGGGTTTCGGTTATGCGGGTATCAACCCGGGACCAGATATCCACAATCTGGTTGTACCGTTCGTTGTTGGTGATCAGACCCATGTTGTAGTTTTCCCACACTTCATCAACTTCTGCCTTTGCATTGAGGAGCAATTCTTCCTTGGTATCGGGAATAATCAGGTCGTTGATGTTAAAGGAAAGACCTCCGCGGAATGCCATCCTGAAACCAAGCTGCTTGATGTCGTCCAGGAATTTGGCCGTTTTCGGGACATTGGTCCATTTAATGATATCACCGATAATCTCCCTCAGTGATTTCTTGGTAAGCAAGGCGTTGACAAAACCGACTTCAGCCGGCACGAACTGATTGAACAATACACGTCCGACGGTTGTCTCAATCAGTTTTTTCTGCAATTCGCCGTTTTCATTTCTTACATTGGCCTTCACTTTGATGTATGCGTGGAGGTCAAGCTGGGCTTCATTATAAGCTATTATCACTTCCTCGGCGCTATAAAAGGCCTTCCCCTCGCCCTTTACCTTTTCTTTATCTGTAGATTTTTTTCCTTTGGTTATATAGTATAAGCCAAGCACCATGTCCTGGGAAGGAAGGGTGATGGGCGTTCCATTCTGTGGGTTTAGGATATTGTGACTGGAAAGCATAAGCAATTGCGCTTCCAGGATGGCTGCGCTACTGAGCGGTACGTGAACAGCCATCTGGTCACCATCGAAGTCGGCGTTGAAGGCCGTACAGACCAGGGGATGCAATTGAATAGCCTTACCTTCTATCAGCTTCGGCTGGAAGGCCTGGATAGAAAGCCGGTGCAGCGTCGGGGCACGGTTCAACATGACCGGGTGACCCTTCAGGATATTTTCAAGGATATCCCATACAATGGCCTCTTTGCGGTCAACCAGTTTACGGGCAGACTTGACGGTCTTGACGATTCCCCGCTCAATCAACTTTCGTATGATAAACGGCTTGAATAATTCTGCTGCCATATCTTTTGGCAGACCGCATTCGTGTAATTTCAATTCTGGTCCTACGACAATGACTGAACGGCCGGAGTAGTCTACGCGTTTACCCAGCAGGTTCTGACGGAAGCGACCCTGTTTTCCCTTCAGCACATCGCTCAATGATTTGAGTGCCCTTCCCCCTTCCGCCTTCACCGCGTTGGATTTACGGCTGTTATCAAAGAGGGAATCGATGGCCTCCTGCAGCATACGTTTTTCATTGCGCAGGATGACCTCGGGAGCCTTGATTTCAAGAAGGCGTTTCAACCGGTTGTTGCGGATGATGACCCGACGATACAGATCGTTGAGATCTGAAGAAGCAAAACGTCCGCCATCAAGGGGTACCAGGGGACGGAGCTCAGGTGGTATTACAGGAATGTACTGCATGACCATCCACTCGGGGCGGTTGGTAATACGGCTGTTGGCATCCCGGAAAGCTTCTACCACGCTTAAGCGCTTCAGGGCATCGGCCTTGCGTTGCTGTGACGTTTCATTGGCTGCTGCATTGCGAAGATCAAATGACAACTGGTCCAGGTCAATGCGCTGGAGCAGGTCATGGACGGCCTCGGCACCCATCTTGGCAATGAATTTATTGGGATCATCGTCCGGCAGATACTGATTGTCCTTGGGAAGGGTATCGAGGATTTCCAGGTATTCCTCTTCCGTAAGAAGGTCGCCGTGGTTCTGACCTTTATCGGTCCTTATTCCCGGCTGAATCACGACATACCTCTCATAATATACAATGCTCTCCAGTTTTTTGGAGCTCATGCCCAGAAGATATCCCGTTTTGTTGGGAAGGCTTTTAAAATACCAGATATGCACTACCGGCACAACCAGTTTGATATGTCCCATCCGTTCGCGCCGCACCTTCTTCTCCGTCACTTCCACACCGCAGCGGTCACACACAATACCTTTATAGCGGATGCGCTTGTACTTTCCGCAAGCACACTCATAATCTTTCACCGGTCCAAAAATACGCTCGCAAAACAAGCCGTCTCTTTCTGGCTTGTAGGTCCGGTAGTTGATGGTTTCAGGCTTTAGCACCTCTCCATAAGATCTTTCGAGTATGGAATCGGGCGAGGCCAATCCGATGGTGATTTTAGAGAAAGTGGCTCTGGGACGATTTTCTTTTTTAATAGCCATATTACTATTTGAGGTTTTTAAATCATTACGAACCCACACGCAAAACGGGGAAAATAGGCAGCCCTGCCTCATTCGCCTGAGATGCGGCTATATTGTTGAACACTAAATATTTAGGGTGAAAATGTTTTTGTAAATGCCAGCATACCTAAATTAAGGAGGGCAAAGGTAAGAATTAATATCTGAAAAACCATAAATCCTTGCCGTCCCTGCTGGGGTCCCCGGTCCATCTCCAGTATGGACTCCGACGGCATCTTACAGCCTTTTCCAGCCTTCGAGCTCCAACCCGGTCCTTTTAAGGAATTTTTCCCGGATGATCTCCTGAACCGGTACATGCCTGATCTTGCTTTCCAGCCAGGAAATAACATCCAGGTAGACGAAGGCCCTTGTCTCGAAACGATTCTTCTCGTATTGCCTGAGCTTTTCCAGCAGTTTTTCAAATTCCTGCTTTAACTCCCTGGGAGACAGTCTGAAGGACTTGCGTAAAAAAACAAATATTTCTTCTTCTACGAGACTCAGATTTTCCATTTTGGCCATAAAGCGGTACACAGATTTAATGAGGTATTCCAGTAACTGGTAGTTGCCCAGCTCGTAATGTGCGATCAGGTGCAACAGACGGGCATAACATTGAAGATCGGTCCTCAGGTCGACTTTCCAGTTGATGATCAGGTTGAGATATTTGATGGTGTTTTCATAATCCCCGCTGCCGAAATAAAGGGAGGCAAACTTGTAGTAAAAGACCAGCACACGGTGGCGGTCGAGGTATCTCTCGTATTCCCTGAGTTTTTCTTCGATAAATGGCACCAGTTTGAGTCCTTCGGTGAAGGTCCCGTCGATGAAGTGTTTGTTGATCTTGGAGATATACAGGTATACAAAGGTCTGTATCCGGTTGTTGTCGTTGTTTTGTACCACGTCGGAGCGGAAGAATTTTTCAAAATGATGCATCGACTCGATGAACTTCGGGTAATTCAGCAGGTCAAAATGAGCGCCGAGCAGGTTGTGCATCCCTTTAATATAGTGTGCCGTTTCAATGGCAATCATAAAGGAATTCTTGTCAAAAAGGTCCACCCATTTTTGGGCATACCTGTAATAAAGCAGGAAATCCTGGCCGATGAAGGCATACCAGCAATAACTCTGAAACAGGTACAGTTTTTCGTAAAAGCCCTGGCACCGGGAAAGGTCGGGCGGAAGACCCCGCTCAAAAAATTCCTGGACCGCCTTTTCATCTTTTTCATTGCGGGCATGGCCGTTTCTGATGTACCAGCTGTACAGTTGCAAGGAAAGATTGGACAACTGACCGATCAGCCGGAGGGTAAGATTGACATCATCGACCTCCTGGGCCAGTTTGTCTGCCCGATCCTGCATGCTCCTGGTGATGTGCAGCGCCTCGATTTTTTGCTCAAAGAACAGCGCCTGGAGCTGGTAGGTAACCTGGTTGTTTGATCTGGCATTTTCCTTGATTCTATCCAGCACACGGAGGCTTTGGAGGTAAAGGCCCTTGTTGTAGAGAATCCGGGCATGATCCAGCTGCTCATGCAACTGGATATCCACGTTGTTTTCGTTTTTGATCAGCCGGAGGCTCGAAAGGACCTGCCTGTACAGCAACGCCCGCAGATTTGGCAACTGCTGTTTCTTGATGCTTTTATTCTTTTTCAGCAGCTGAACCTCGTCGTAGGCATCCATTTTGTCTATCGCGTCAAAAAGCTGGATCACCTTTAAGTCCACGCTAGAGGAGTTCCTCTTTACATATAACTTAAAATTGCGTTTCTCCGACTTTTCTAGAGATTTAACCAGCTGAAATAGTGCGTCTGATGAACGGTTGGGCATAGTAATTTAAATTCTTTAAAATCCTTTACCGGCGGCGGTTTCAACCCCTTTTCGGACGTTTATAAAGCGTAAACTGGGCCATATTTTGATTTCCCGCTCCCGTAAAACCTGGTTAATTTCGGCAAATTGGCTTTTTCCCTATTGCCCTGATGACCAGTGCAAAATTAAAAAGCCGGTATCTTTTTATCAATTCTTTCAATAAACCATATGTCTAACGGTAGCAAGATCTTCATATTTGACACGACACTCCGGGACGGGGAACAGGTTCCAGGATGTAAACTCAATACCAAAGAAAAAATTGAACTGGCCCTGAAACTGGAGGAACTGGGAGTGGACATCATTGAAGCAGGGTTTCCCATCTCGAGCCCGGGTGACTTTCATTCTGTGGAGGAAATTTCCAAGATAGTCAAAAACGCTTCAGTCTGCGGATTGAGCCGGGCCGTACAGAAAGACATTGAAGTCGCGGCACAGGCACTCAAATACGCCAGTCATCCCCGCATCCATACCGGGATCGGAACTTCCGACCTGCACATCAAATCAAAATTCAATGCCACCCGCGAAGAAATCCTGGAAAGAGCTGTCCAGGCTGTAAAGTGGGCAAGAAATTTTGTAGCCGATGTGGAATTCTATGCAGAGGATGCCGGCCGCACCGAGAATGAATATCTCGCCCGCGTTATAGAAGCCGTTATCACTGCCGGAGCTACGGTTGTCAATATCCCGGACACCACCGGATACTGCCTCCCTCATCAGTACGGCGAAAAAATAGCCTACCTGGCAAACCACGTAAAAAATATTGACAGGGCCATTATTTCCTGTCACTGTCATAACGACCTGGGTCTGGCAACGGCCAACTCCATTGCGGGTATTATCAGCGGGGCCAGGCAGATTGAATGTACCATCAATGGCCTGGGTGAAAGAGCGGGAAATACTTCGCTGGAAGAAGTCGTGATGGTGATTAAGCAACACCACGATCTTGGTTTCCATACCAGTATCAAGACTCCGCTGCTTAATCCCATGAGCCGCCTGGTGGCAGATACCATGCGCATGCCTGTTCAGCCCAACAAGGCGATTGTCGGCTCAAACGCATTTTCCCATTCTTCCGGCATTCACCAGGACGGCTTCCTCAAAAATTCACTTACCTATGAAATCATCAATCCCGAAGAAGTGGGAGCCGATGGTTCCAAAATAATCCTAACGGCCAGGAGTGGCCGTAGTGCGCTGGCCCACCGACTGCATAAACTCGGTTACCAGTTTTCGCGCAACGATATAGATGTGCTCTATGTCAGGTTCCTGGAAGTGGCCGATACGAAAAAGGAAGTAGTGGAGGAGGATCTGCACCAGATGGCCAAGGCCTATCTGGCTACGGTTGTGGAGGCATAATCCGGATTTGATTGCCCGTAGGCCTTCTGACCCGGACCGAAATGCCCTTTATGAAAACCAGGAATGTTTAACTAACCTCACACATTTGACGATATGAGTAAAACACTGTTTGAAAAAATCTGGGACCGGCACATTGTCAAGACCATTCAGGACGGTCCTTCTGTTCTGTATGTTGACAAGCACTTTATTCATGAGGTGACCAGCCCCCAGGCATTCATGGGCCTGGAGAAGAGGGGATTGCAGGTGTTCCGTCCAGAACAGGTCGTTGCCACGGCAGATCATAATGTCCCGACAATCAACCAGCACCTGCCCATCAAGGAGGCCTTGTCACGCATTCAGGTCCAGACTCTAAAGGAGAACTGTGAGAAATTTGGAATTGAACTCTATGGCCTGGGCCACCCCTACCAGGGCATCGTTCATGTTATTGGTCCGGAACTGGGCATCACCCAACCGGGTATGACGATCGTGTGTGGCGACAGCCACACCTCCACCCATGGGGCCTTTGGCACGATTGCGTTCGGGATTGGGACCAGCGAAGTGGAAATGACCCTGGCCACCCAATGCCTGATGCAAACCAGGCCAAAACTCATGCGCATCAACATTGAAGGTTCCCTGAACAAGGGAGTCGTCTCCAAGGATATTATTTTATACCTCATCTCCCTGATCTCCGCCAGCGGTGCGACAGGCTATGCCGTGGAGTATGCGGGCTCTGCCATGAGGAGTCTTTCCATGGAAGCCCGGATGACCATCTGCAACATGAGTATTGAAATGGGTGCCCGGTGCGGACTGATTGCTCCGGATGAAACCACATTCAACTATGTACGGGGACGGGCCTTTGCCCCTGCCGGAGAGGCCTGGGACAAAGCCCTGGAATTTTGGAAAACCCTGTACAGTGACGCGGATGCTTCCTTTGATAAGGAAATCGACATCAGGGCATCCGACATACAGCCCATGATCACCTATGGCACCAACCCGGGAATGGGCATTGCTGTCACCGGTCACGTACCGGCGCTGAATGAAATTGACGAAAAGGAAAAGCCTTCCTTTGAAAAGTCGCTGCAATATATGGGTCTGGAGCCCGGTAGCAACATCATGGGAAAGAAGGTGGATTACGTGTTTATAGGAAGCTGCACCAACAGCAGAATAGAAGACCTTCGCATGGTGGCGTCCTTTGTGAAAGGAAAACATAAAGCCCATGATGTCGAAGTCTGGATTGTCCCTGGAAGTCACCAGGTCGAACTACAGGCCAGAAAAGAGGGCATTGATAAAATATTTGAAGAAGCAGGGTTCCAGCTCAGGCAACCGGGCTGTTCAGCATGCCTGGGCATGAACGAGGACAAAATTCCAGCCGGAAAATATTGTGTATCTACCAGCAACAGAAATTTTGAAGGAAGACAGGGACCAAATGCGAGAACCTTCCTGGCCAGCCCCCTCACCGCAGCAGCGGCAGCAATCACGGGGGAGGTGTCGGACGTTCGTGAACTGATCTGAAAAGGGGAAAGCGGTATCGTTGACAGGATCTGGGAAGAGCAGGACCGGATATTGAAAAACCGACATAACGATCATTTTTTATGGCAACAGCAGCAGCGGCTTTCAACAGCACCCAAACCTTTACGCTGAAGAGCAATGACCTCGGCGGACAGGCAACCGTTCGCCAGGTATTCAAAGGATTTGGATGTACCGGGGAAAATGTATCTCCGGAACTCCATTGGGAAAATGTGCCCGAGGGAACAGGGAGTTTTGCAGTGACCATGTACGATCCGGATGCGCCGACCGGAAGCGGATTCTGGCACTGGCTGGTTTTTGACATCCCGGCTGGAACAACAGGTCTCCAGGCTGATGCCGGAAACCTGGCAAAAAACATCGCTCCAGCAGGATGCGTGCAAAGCAATACCGACTACGGCCAGCCTGGTTATGGGGGACCATGTCCGCCTGAGGGGCATGGGTTCCATAAGTATATCATAACAGTCCACGCACTGAAAGTGGAAAAACTAGGGCTCGACAAATCGGCCACACCGGCCATCGTAGGTTTCAACCTTCATTTCAATACCATCGCGAAAGCTTCGCTGGTGATCTATTACAAACGCTGAGCGAAAGGAGACAACAAAAATTATGAGCAAACAAATAGATATCATTCGGTCAACGGCTGTTCCCATCAACATCGAAAACATCGACACGGATCAGATCATTCCGGCCCGTTTTCTGAAGGCCACGAGCCGGGAGGGTTTTGGCAAGAACCTGTTTCGCGACTGGCGCTATGAAAATGACGATGAGCAGCGCCCGCGCAAAGACTTCGTCCTGAACAACCCTGTCTTTTCAGGCAGGATCCTGGTTGCTGCCAAGAACTTTGGCTGCGGGTCGTCCAGGGAACATGCGGCCTGGTCCATCAAGGACTATGGATTTGATGTGGTTGTCAGCAGTTTTTTCGCGGACATTTTCAAAAACAATGCCCTGAACAATTTTTTGTTGCCCGTGACGGTAAGCGAGACCTTCCTTCAGCAGACATTTAAGGCATTGGAAAGGAATCCGCAGACGGAGATTGAGGTGAATCTGGAATCCCAGACAATCCGCCTTCTGACCGACGATCCCGGCAGGTCGGACAAGAAAAACCAGGAAGCAACATTTGACATCAACCGTTACAAAAAGACATGTTTGCTGAATGGCTATGATGATATTGATTATCTCCTCAGCATCAGAGGTGAAATCGAGGCGTTTGAAGCATCCCTGGTTGGGGAAACAACAATTTAAGATACATCTGATAAAATAAATATTTTATAGTTACTACCATGACAATTGAGCAACAGTACGGGGCCAGACCCAATCCGCTACCCCAGGGCCCTGAAGGCCGGAACCAGGGTATTCAAAAAAATATCGTGGTTATCGAAGGCGATGGCATTGGTCCCGAAGTGACCCGTCAGTCACTCAAGGTCCTTGATGCAATCGCCAAACAATTCGGTCACCATTTTCACTATACCTATTGCCTGATGGGTGCTGATGCAATTGATAGAACAGGAAGTCCGCTTCCTGAGGAGACGATCGAATCCTCCCTGAAAAGTGACGGAATCCTTTTTGGTGCGATCGGGCACCCCAGATATGATAATGACCCGACAGCCAAGGTAAGACCGGAACAGGGTCTGCTGAAACTGAGAAAGTCCCTGCAGCTTTTTGCCAATATCCGGCCCATTACGACCTACCCTTCCCTGCATCATCTTTCCCCGCTCAAGACAAAAAATATCGAAGATGTAGATTTTATCATCTACCGGGAACTAACCGGTGGAATCTATTTTGGTAAAAAAGAGATCAATGCGGAACAGACACAGGCCTCTGACGATTGCGTTTATCATCGCGATGAAATAGAAAGAATCGCCCATCTGGCCTTCCGGAAGGCACAGCTCAGGAAAAAGAAACTGACGCTGGTGGACAAAGCCAACGTGCTTGAAACTTCAAGGCTTTGGAGAAAAGTAGTACAGGAACTGGCGCCGCAGTACAGGGATGTTGCGGTCGATTTTCTTTTCGTGGACAATGCCGCGATGCAGATCATTCTGAACCCCAAACAGTTTGATGTCATTCTCACCGAGAACATGTTTGGAGACATCATCAGTGATGAAGCCAGCGTGATCAGTGGCTCACTGGGCCTGCTGCCGAGCGCATCTGTCGGAAAGGGCGCGGCCTTGTTTGAGCCCATTCACGGATCTTATCCCCAGGCAGCCGGGAAGGATATTGCCAATCCGCTGGGTTCGATTCTTTCTGCCGCCATGCTGCTCGATCATTTTGAATTGCATAAGGAAGCGGACCTGGTGAGGGAGGCAGTCAACTGGACGCTTTTGAACGGATTTGTAACAAAAGATATTGACCCGATAAATTTTTATTTCACTACAACCATCGGCGAACTGATCGCAGATTATGTCGGAGGTAAAATACCGGTGGATATCAACAAGGCAAATATTGAGTTGAGAAAATCAACCATTATTTAAGCCGGCTGAGAAGGTCATTGCCTGGATGGATGAATTGCGGCCGGCGGCCGGCAGTAATCCGGGGTTTTGGACTGAGTGCGGAAAAGTATAAAGTTCTTTGTATATTCTATAATGGTTCGTATATTCGCTATGCAGTGTCAACCATGTTGAAAAGAATCTTACATAGTATTATGGTTACGATCTCCCTGTCCGGTGTGGTGGTCATTATTATTAATGCTGTGCATGGAGGAGGCTGTTAGCAAATCAAATAATATCATAAAATGAATATGCGACCCGCCTCAAAAAGGCGGGTTCTTTTTTTCAATAGAGTTCTGGGCGGTCGGATCCTGTCAGGCAACAGGGAGGATGCTATGCCAGCAAGCAGATCAGAAGACGTATAAAAAAACTTTGGATATGGAATATTACAATCAGGATACACTGTTATATCTGGACGGAAATTATCAAAAGGCCTGCGAGGCAAAAATTGACCTGTACAGTCAGTCCCTCCATTATGGTTACGCCGTTTTTGAAGGAATACGGTCATACAGGACCTTGGCAGGAGAAACCAGGATATTCAAAGCCGATCTGCACTTCGAAAGGCTGAGGGCTTCTGCGGAAGCGATGAATATACCTTATCCGTATGACAATGAGGAGCTCAAACAGGCGACCTACCAGCTGCTGAAGCTCAACGGCCTGCAGGATGCCTATATCCGCCCATTGATTTATGTTCCGGCCAACATGAGTTTCAGCAGGAGCAGCCAGTCCCATATTGTTATAGAAGTCTGGCAAATGCAGCCTTTCCTGGGAGAAAAGTTACTTAAGGTCATGAGCTCCCCTTTTCAGCGCCCCAATCCGAGAGGATTCAAGATTGAGGCCAAGGCAACCGGACATTATGTGAATTCGATCCTTGCCAGTCAGCATGCCAAGGCTGCCGGTTATGACGAGGCCCTGCTCTCGGACATGCATGGAAATGTTGCGGAGGGCCCCGGCGCCAATATGTTCTTTGAAAAGGACGGGAAATTGTTTACCCCGGAAAGGGGAAATATTTTACCGGGGATCACACGGGCTACCGTCATTGAGATATGCCAGGCCTTCGGAATACCCGTTGAGGAGAAACTTTTTGGGGCCGATGAACTCAAAGGTGCCGACGCAGCTTTTTTCTGTGGAACAGCAGCTGAGGTGATCGGATGGGAATCCCTGGATGGCGTTCCCTTCAGGAAGACCTGGAACACTACCCTGGGCCGCCTGGTTCAGCTGGCTTACAATAACCTCGTGGTGGAAAGTGACCTGAAATCCGGAGTAGAACTGGCGGACAGGAAAGCGGAAAATGAAAAATGGGCGGTGGCAGGATAAACACCCAGGCAAATGACTGTTATTCATGGTATGTATAACCGAAATTTTTCACAAGCTGATTATTTAAAAAATGACTGAACTGAACAAATATTCAAAGACACTGACTCAGGATCAGACCCAGCCTGCGGCCCAGGCCATGCTCTATGGAATCGGGCTGACCGAGCAGGATCTGAAGAAAGCCCAGGTGGGGATTGCCAGCATGGGTTATGATGGAAATACCTGTAACATGCACCTGAACGATCTTGCCAAAATAGTAAAGCAGGCTGTGTGGGACAACGACCTTGTGGGACTGATATTTAATACAATTGGAGTCAGTGACGGTATGAGTATGGGCACCGCCGGCATGCGGTATTCCCTGGTGAGCCGGGACCTGATCGCGGATTCCATTGAAGCTGTTTGCGGAGCGCAGTACTATGATGCCCTGATCGCCATTCCGGGCTGCGACAAGAACATGCCTGGATCGGTGATGGCCATGGGCAGGCTCAACAGGCCCTCCATCATGCTGTACGGTGGGACTATTGCCCCCGGCCATTATAAAGGGCAGGACCTGAATATAGTGTCGGCCTTCGAAGCCCTGGGCCAGAAAATCGCGGGGCAGCTCGACGAAGCAGACTTCAAGGGAATCGTGATGAATGCCTGCCCTGGCGCAGGAGCCTGTGGAGGGATTTATACTGCCAACACCATGAGTTCGGCCATTGAAGCACTGGGCATGAGTCTTCCCTACTCTTCTTCCAACCCGGCCCTGAGTGAGGCCAAGCAAAAGGAATGCAGGGAAGTTGGACAAGCCATCCGGCTTCTGATGGAAAGGAATATCAGGCCCCGGGATATTATGACACGCAAGGCATTTGACAATGCCATAGCCGTGGTCATGGCGCTGGGCGGATCCACCAATGCCGTCCTGCACCTGATCGCCATTGCAAAAAGTATTGATATAAAACTTACCCAGGATGACTTTCAGGCTGTCGCCAACAAGGTTCCTGTGCTTGCTGACCTGAAACCAAGCGGAAAATACCTGATGGAAGACCTGCACCGGATCGGAGGAGTCCCGTCAGTGATGAAGTATCTCCTGGCACAGGGTTTTTTATATGGAGAGTGCCTGACTGCGACCGGCATGACAGTGGCCGAAAACCTGGCTCAGGTTCCGGCCCTGGATTTTAAAACACAGAAGATCATCATGCCGGTTTCCTCGCCAATCAAGGCCACCGGCCACCTTCAGATATTGTACGGGAACCTGGCTGAAGGAGGTAGTGTCGCCAAAATCACCGGAAAAGAAGGAGAACGCTTTGAAGGTCCTGCCCGTGTGTTCGAAGGAGAATTTGATCTCATTGCCGGTATTGAGAATGGAAGAGTCAGGTCGGGCGACGTGGTGGTTATCCGGCAGGAAGGTCCCAAAGGAGCCCCGGGAATGCCTGAGATGCTGAAGCCCACTTCTGCGCTGATGGGTGCCGGGCTTGGAAAAAATGTGGCCCTGATTACTGACGGCAGATTCAGCGGAGGTACCCACGGATTCGTGGTGGGCCATATAACACCCGAAGCTTATGAAGGAGGTTTGATCGCTTTTGTTGAGGACAATGACATCATTGAAATTGACGCTGTTAAAAACAGCATCACCCTGAAGGTTCCCGGGGACATCCTCGCAAAAAGAAAGGCTGGCTGGAAGCAACCGCAGCTAAAAGCTACGAAAGGCATTCTTTTCAAGTATGCCAGGTTCGTGAAAACAGCGGCTGAAGGATGTGTGACTGATGAATAGCCGGTCAGGGCCGAGGAGTAAAAAATCTTTTCAGAAATTTTAAAATAATATTATGCAAGCAGTTGCAGTCAATAAAGAAAACAAGACAACGGGTAAGAAAAAAATTATCAATATCACCGGATCGGTTGCCGTCCTGGACGCATTGGTTGAGGAATCGGTGGACACGATTTTCGGCTACCCTGGAGGAGCCATCATGCCCATATATGATGCCCTTTATGATTACCGGCATAAAATCAATCATATCCTGGTCCGTCACGAACAGGGCGGAATCCATGCCGCCCAGGGGTATGCACGAACTTCCGGGAAGACAGGGGTTGTCTTCGCTACCAGTGGCCCCGGAGCCACCAATTTGGTGACCGGTCTTGCTGATGCCATGATAGACAGTACTCCCGTTGTTTGTGTAACGGGACAGGTATTTGCCCACCTGCTGGGAACCGATGCCTTTCAGGAGACCGATGTCATCAACATCACCACCCCGATAACCAAGTGGAATTACCAGGTTACCGATGCTACTGAAATACCTTCGGTACTCGCAAAAGCATTCTATATTGCCAGGAGTGGTAGACCGGGCCCTGTACTCATTGATATTACCAAAAATGCCCAGGTACAGAAATTCGATTATGAAGGATATACTCCCTGCGAGCATATCCGCAGCTATCGTCCCAAACCCATTGTGCGTAAAGAATACCTGGAGCAGGCAGCAACCCTGATCAACGAGGCGCAGAAGCCTTTTGTGATCTTCGGTCAGGGCGTAATCCTGGGCAGGGCCGAAAAAGAATTCAGCAAATTCCTGGAAAAGTCAGGGATACCTGCTGCTTGGACGATCCTGGGCATGAGCGCTATTCCAACGGATCATCCCCAGGCTGTTGGCATGCTGGGCATGCATGGCAATTATGGGCCCAATGTCCTTACCAACGAATGTGATGTCCTGATTGCTGTGGGTATGCGTTTTGATGACCGGGTCACCGGCCGACTGGATAAATATGCCAAACAGGCAAAAGTCATTCATCTGGACATTGACCCCGCCGAAATAGACAAGAATGTGAAATCAACTGTCCCGGTCTGGGGCGACTGCAAGGAGACTTTGCCCCTCCTGACAGATCTTATTGAACAAAAAACATATCCGCAATGGATTGAGCGCTTTTGGGAACACCGCCAGCAGGAGGAAGAAACCTGTATCATTCCGGAATTGAATCCTACAGGCGAGGTGCTGACCATGGGCGAGGTGATCAGGGAACTCAATGAGGTTACAAAGGGTAATGCCATCATCGTGACGGATGTCGGGCAGCACCAGATGGTCACCTGCCGGTACGCACAATTTAACCAGTCAAAAAGCAATATTACTTCCGGTGGACTGGGCACGATGGGATTTGCCCTGCCGGCTGCCATAGGAGCAAAATTTGGAGATCCGGGCCGAACGGTTGTCGCCATCATTGGAGACGGCGGCTTCCAGATGACGCTTCAGGAACTTGGAACGATCATGCAGGCACAGGTAGACATCAAGATCATCATAATGAACAACCACTTTCTGGGAATGGTGAGGCAGTGGCAGCAACTCTTCAATGACAAGCGTTATTCCTTTGTCGATATTGACAGCCCTGACTTTGTGCAACTCGCCAAGGCTTATGGGATCGCAGGCAAGTCTGTGACAAAGCGGGGTGACCTGAAGTCCTCCGTGTCTGAAGCCCTGCAACACAAGGGATCCTACCTGCTCGAAATCATGGTCGGAAAAGAGAACAATGTATTTCCCATGGTTCCCCAGGGTTGCAGCGTGGCGGAAATAAGGCTAAAATAATTCAGTCAATCATGCCCTGCCGGATTTCCAACGGATCGGCAGGGGAAATAAAGCAGCATATATGAACAAGCAGGAGTTTACTATAACGGTCTATACAGAGAACCAGATCGGTTTGCTCAACCGCATCGCCATCATTTTTTCCCGCAGGAAGATCAATATTGAAAGCATGAACACATCTCCCTCCGAGGTAGAAGGGATACACCGTTTCACGATTGTGATCAACGAAACAGAGGAAGTCGTCAGAAAACTTTGCCGCCAGATCGAAAAACAGGTGGAGGTCCTCAAGGTATATTACAATACCAGCGACGAAATTGTGTGGCAGGAACTTGCCCTTTACAAAGTATCTACCGATGAAATCGCTGAAAAAGTGAAAGTAGAGAGGTTGTTGCGTGAATACGGAGCCCGAGCCGTTGTGATCCGAAAGGACTACACGATATTTGAAACCTCCGGTCACCGCGAGGAAACCGATAAACTCGTGGAAGTGCTGGAGCCCTATGGCCTGATAGAATTTGTCCGGAGTGCCCGTGTTGCCATCATCAAGGCAAGCCACGGCTTTCATGAAAAACTGAAGGAATTTGAACAGTTCGAACCAGGAGAAGTGGTGGTGGAAAATGAATACCTGGACAAACAGGATGAAGTGTTCACCATGTAAGGCAGCCATAATCCGGCTGCTGTACCCCGAACGCCATGCAGCCAGGGTGGTCCGGATAATCCAAACCAAGTTACCTGTAGTTGTAACAATACTGGAAATATTTGAAATCGATCAATGAACCAACAACTCTTCTCCCAAAAGAGCATTTTTAGATACAAACAATTTTATAACCCCTCCTTCCTGGGAAAGGAGGCAAACAATAGAATATGGCACAATTAAATTTTGGCGGCGTTGTAGAAAACGTTGTTACCAGGGAAGAATTTCCACTAAGCAAAGCACAGGAAGTGTTGAAAAATGAAATTATAGCCGTGATCGGATATGGCGTCCAGGGGCCCGGACAGGCACTGAACCAGAAAGACAATGGCATCAATGTTATCGTAGGGCAACGTAAGAATTCAAAGACGTGGGACAAGGCGGTGCGGGATGGCTTTGTGCCGGGTGTTACCCTCTTTGAAATTGAAGAGGCCCTCCAGAGAGGTACCATCATCTGCTACCTGTTGAGCGACGCAGCCCAGATTGAGCTCTGGCCAACGGTCAAAAAACATCTTACTCCCGGCAAAGCATTGTATTTCTCCCATGGTTTTGGAATCACTTTCAAAGAGCAGACAGGCATTGTTCCTCCCAAAGAAGTTGATGTATTTCTGGTAGCGCCGAAGGGGTCCGGAACTTCCCTGAGAAGAATGTTTTTACAGGGCCGCGGGCTGAACAGCAGTTACGCTATCTTCCAGGACGCGACCGGAAGGGCAAAGGAAAGGGTCATCTCGCTTGGGATTGCGGTGGGCAGCGGCTACCTCTTCGAAACGGATTTCAGAAAGGAAGTATACAGTGACCTGACCGGGGAAAGAGGTACGCTTATGGGAGCTATCCAGGGAATTTTTGCGGCACAGTACCAGGTACTCCGCGATAAGGGTCACAGCCCCTCCGAGGCCTTTAACGAAACCGTGGAAGAACTCACCCAGAGCCTCATGCCACTGGTGGCCGAAAATGGAATGGACTGGATGTATGCGAATTGTTCCACAACAGCCCAGAGAGGTGCCCTGGACTGGTGGAAAAAATTTCGTGATGCAACAGCTCCCGTATTCCGGGAATTGTACGAGAGTGTAGCAGCCGGCAAGGAATCCCAACGATCCATCGACAGCAACAGTAAGCCCGATTACCGCGAAAAACTGGAGTTGGAACTAAAGGAATTGCGGGACAGCGAAATGTGGCAGGCAGGCAAGACCGTTAGAAGTCTCCGTCCTGAAAACCAGGCCCCTGCTGGCTTATCCGGAAAAGGATTAGGGGAAAAGCCGGCTTCGAAACTGGAAACCGCAGGATAGCCAAACCGCAGTGGCCGGTATGGCGTTTACGCATGCCGGAAAATGATAAACCATACAGGACTTCCTGACCCCAGGAAGTTAATCAATATTGAACCCATGAGCATGAAAGAAACTGTTACTGGAAAATCGGATTCCGTCTCCGAAAGGAGCCTTGATTCGTCGCTGGATTTCCGCAAAGCGGCTGAAAGACTCAGAAAGGTGGTTACCAGGACTCCCCTGCTGCTCAATCACAACCTCTCCAGGAAATACCAGTGCAATGTCTATCTCAAGCGTGAGGATTTGCAGCCGGTGCGTTCCTATAAGTTGCGGGGAGCGTACAACATGATGAGCAGCCTGCCCCAGGAAACACTCCAGCGAGGAGTCGTTTGCGCCAGTGCCGGCAATCATGCACAGGGTTTTGCATTCTCGTGTAAAAAGCTCAATGTCCCGGGGGTGGTGTTTATGCCGATCATTACACCCAGGCAAAAGGTAACACAGACAAAGATGTTTGGGGAAGACAAGATAAAAGTGATCCTGGTAGGGGACACTTTTGATGATTGTGCCATCGCTGCCAAGCAGTATACGGCGGAAAACAACCTCACCTTCATCCCCCCTTTTGATCATCTGCGGATCATCGAAGGACAGGGTACGGTCGGGGCTGAAATACTGGAAGACCTATCAGAAATTGATTTCCTGTTTGTGCCGGTAGGTGGTGGCGGGTTGAGTGCAGGAGTTGGAAGCTATTTTAAGACCTATTCTCCAAAAACAAAGATCATCGGCCTGGAACCGGAGGGCGCCCCTTCCATGTATGAAGCCATAAAGGCCGGGCACCCTGTTACCCTGGAGGCCATCGACCGGTTTGTGGATGGGGCAGCCGTCAGGAGGGTTGGTGACCTGACCTTTTCCTTTTGCAAGGATGTCCTCGATGAAATGCACCTGGTACCAGAAGGGAAAGTATGTTCTACAATCCTGAAACTGTACAATGAGGATGCCATTGTTGTGGAACCTGCCGGGGCGCTGTCCATAGCCGCCCTGGACAATTTTGCCCCCCTGTTGAAAGAAAAGAATGTCGTCTGCATTGTCAGCGGCAGCAATAATGATATCGACCGGATGCCCGAAATCAAGGAGCGGTCGCTCCAGTACGAAGGTCTGAAGCATTATTTCCTGATCCGTTTCGCCCAGCGGCCGGGGGCCCTGAAGGAATTTGTCGATAATGTGCTTGGACCAACCGACGACATCACCCGCTTTGAATACATGCAGAAAACCAATAAGGAGACCGGTCCTGCCCTGGTGGGGGTTGAATTACAGGATAGGGGCGACTATGACGCCTTACTGGACAAGATGAACAGGGCCCATATAGACTATTCAGAGATCAATAAAGATGATACCCTGTTCACCTACCTGGTCTGAGGTCAGGCCAATCTGGTGAATATGTGGATAAATGAATCCAATTCCTGTTTAGAAATTCACTAGTTTTTTGTACTTTTATTCGATTGTTTGCTATAATTGTTAGATGCCGTTCGGTTTTTGTAAATAATTTTTGAACAAAGATTAAACAATTGTACATTTTCTTATGATGGTAAACAATGAGGGTTTGTATCATCCGTCTTTTGAGCATGATGCCTGCGGTATTGGATTTGTAGCAAACATCAAAGGAAATAAATCCCACCAGATCATCTCCGACGGACTGACGATCCTGGAAAACATGGAGCACAGGGGCGCCTGCGGTTGCGAAAGCAACACGGGAGATGGCGCTGGGATCATGATCCAGGTTCCGCATGAATTCTTTTTCGACGAATGCCTGAGGCTGGGAATTCATTTGCCTGCCTATGGCAGATATGGTGTAGGAATGTTGTTCTTTCCCCGTGATATCCGTCTGAAAGAAGAATGCAGGGATATTTTTAACCGGTCTGCAGATAAGCTGGGACTGGAAATCCTGGGGTACCGTAAAGTGCCGGTCAATCCGGACGGGATCGGTCCGACGGCACTCAGTGTCGAGCCGGAGATGGAACAGGTGTTTATCGCCTGCCCGGATCATATCAACCAGCCGGATGATTTTGAACGCAAACTGTTTATACTGCGCAATTACGCCAGTCACACCATCAACAATACGGTCAAGAAAGACCAGATAGGTTTTTATGTTGCTTCCCTTTCCTACAAAACGGTTGTCTACAAAGGACAACTCACGAGCCTCCAGGTGAGAAGTTATTTTCCGGATTTGAGCAATAACCGGGTGGTTTCCGCATTTGGGCTCATCCATTCACGTTTTGCCACCAACACCTTTCCTTCCTGGAAACTGGCCCAGCCATTTCGCTACATTGCCCACAATGGGGAGATCAATACTCTACAGGGAAACCTGAACTGGCTGAAGACAAGCGAAAAGGGATTTGAGTCGCCCTACTTCAGCAAGGAGGAAATGGACATCCTGCTGCCAATTGTTACGGAAGGGCAGTCAGACTCAGCCTGCCTGGATAACATGATCGAACTGCTCACCCTTTGCGGCAGGTCACTCCCCCATGTGATGATGATGCTGATCCCCGAAGCATGGGATGGAAATGACCAAATGGACCCGGTCAAAAAATCCTTTTACGAATTTCACGCGTCCTTTATGGAGCCCTGGGACGGCCCTGCCTCTATTTCCTTCTCTGACGGAAAGATCATCGGAGCCACCCTGGACCGCAACGGTCTCCGCCCTTCCCGTTACTGCGTTACCAACGACGACCGGGTAATCATGGCCTCCGAATCGGGTGTGCTGCCCGTAGATCCGGAAAATATCCGCGAAAAAGGGAGACTGCAGCCCGGCAAGATGTTTATCGTCGATCTGGAACAGGGTCGTATCATCAGTGATGATGAACTCAAGCAGTCCATCTGCTCTCAAAAACCATACGCCGAGTGGCTGAATAAATACAAGATTCGTCTGGAAGAACTCCCTGAACCAAGGGTTCTTTTCACCCACCTGGAGCATGACCAGATATTCAAATACCAGAAAGCCTTTGGATACTCAACGGAAGATATTGAAACGATCATTTCTCCCATGGCCCTGGATGGAAAAGAGCCTGTAGGATCCATGGGATCTGATGTACCCCTGGCAGTCCTCAGCGATCAGCCCCAGCACCTCAGCAATTACTTTAAGCAGCTGTTTGCACAGGTGACCAACCCCCCCATAGACCCGATCCGTGAACGTCTGGTCATGTCTCTGGCAACCTTTGCGGGAAACAACGGGAATCTCCTGCTGGAAGATCCTCTCGCCTGCCACAGTGTGGCCTTAAAGCATCCGGTACTTACCAATCATGAGCTGGAAAAAATCAGAAGCATAGATACCGGTATATTCCAGGCAAAAACCCTGCAAACTTATTTCAGGGCCGACGGCAAGGCCGGTTCCCTCCAGGCGGGCCTGGAACGACTTTGCCGGTATGCCGTGGATGCCGTCGAAGACGGGTTCGAGGTCCTGATCCTTTCCGACAGGGCCATTGACTCCGACCACGCCCCCATCCCTTCCCTGATGGCCACCGCGGCGGTTCACCATCACCTGATCCGCAAAGGGTACCGGGGACAGGTGGGCATCATCGTGGAGGCCGGTGATGTCTGGGAAGTTCACCATTTTGCCTGCCTGGTCGGTTTCGGTGCAACAGCCATCAACCCCTACCTGGCTCTTTCGACGATCCGTGACCTCAAGCTGAATGGCAAGCTGGAAACCAGCCTGGATGCCGAGCAATTGAAAAAGAATTATATCAAGGCGGTCAGTGACGGACTGCTGAAAGTATTTTCAAAAATGGGGATATCCACCCTCCAGTCTTACCAGGGTGCCCAGATATTTGAAATCATCGGCCTGAATAAATCTGTCGTCGATAAATATTTTACCGGGGCAACCTCCCGCATTGAAGGGATGGGTCTTGATGAAATTGCCCGGGAAACACTCGCCAAACATCTCTTCGCGTTCAGCAGGAAGGATCTTCCGGTCGAGCGGCTCGTTGTTGGCGGATTGTATCAATGGAAGAGAAAAGGAGAATTTCATCTTTTCAATCCTCAGACCATCCATCTTTTGCAATATTCGGCCAGGATGAATGATTATGCGACATTTAAAAAATATTCCAAACTGGTCAATGACCAGTCTGAAAAAGCGGCTACGCTCCGCAGTATGTTCAGCTTCAAAAGAAACCGGCCCTCGATTCCCTTAGAAGAAGTGGAGCCGGCCGAAGATATCCTGAAACGTTTTGCGACTGGTGCCATGAGCTTTGGCTCCATTTCCCACGAGGCCCATTCCACCCTGGCCATCGCCATGAACCGGATCGGTGCCAAGAGCAACACCGGAGAAGGCGGCGAAGACGAGTTGCGTTATGAGACCCTTACCAATGGTGATTCCATGCGCTCTGCCATCAAGCAGGTCGCTTCCGCCAGGTTCGGGGTAACCAGCTATTACCTGACCATGGCAGATGAACTCCAGATCAAGATGGCACAGGGCGCCAAGCCCGGGGAAGGAGGACAGTTGCCCGGCCACAAGGTAGACGAATGGATTGGGAAGGTTCGTCATTCGACACCCGGTGTGGGGCTTATCTCACCACCCCCTCATCATGACATTTATTCCATTGAAGATCTCGCTCAATTGATATTCGATTTAAAGAACGCCAACCGCGACGCCAGGATCAGTGTCAAACTGGTGTCAAAGGCCGGCGTCGGAACCATTGCAGCGGGTGTTGCCAAGGCAAAATCCGATGTCATCCTGATTTCCGGTCATGATGGCGGAACGGGCGCTTCACCAATCAGCTCGATCAAGCATGCCGGTCTCCCATGGGAACTCGGCCTTGCTGAATCACAGCAGACGCTGGTTAGGAACAAGTTGCGCAGCAGGGTCATTCTTCAGACAGACGGCCAGCTGAAGACGGGCCGCGATATAGCCATTGCGACGCTGCTGGGCGCAGAAGAATGGGGGGTCGCGACGGCTGCCCTGGTGACAGAAGGTTGCATCATGATGCGCAAGTGTCACCTGAATACCTGCCCGGTCGGTGTGGCCACCCAGGATCCTGAACTGAGAAAACGCTTTAGCGGCAAGCCGGAATATGTCGTCAACCTCTTTAAATTCCTGACCCAGGAATTAAGGGAAATCATGTCTGAGCTTGGTTTCCGAACGATTAATGAAATGGTTGGCCAGGTTGACTGCCTTGGCGTTAAGGAGGATATTACTCACTGGAAATACCATAGGCTGGATCTCTCTCCCATCCTGTATAAGGAACCCCTGTCCATGTATACTGGCCTTCACAATCAGGAACAACAGGATCATGGACTGGCTGAAGTGCTGGACTGGAAACTGCTTGAGGCAGCCGGACCGGCGCTGGAGGAACGGCAGAAGGTATTTGCCGCCTACCTGGTTAGAAACACTGACAGGACTATCGGAACCATCCTCTCTAATGAGATCTCCAAACGCTACCAGTCAGCGGGCCTGCCGGAAGATACGATACATTTTAAGTTCACGGGTACAGCGGGGCAAAGCTTTGGAGCATTCGGCGCCCGGGGACTTACCCTGGAACTGGAAGGCGATGGAAACGATTACTTCGGAAAAGGTCTGTCTGGAGCCCGCGTTGTGGTGTACCCTTCCCCGCAAGCTGGTTTTGTTCCCGAAGAGAATATCATCATCGGCAACGTGGCTTTCTACGGGGCCACTTCCGGTGAAGCATTCATCCGGGGGAAAGCAGGGGAGCGATTTGGTGTCCGGAATTCAGGCATCAGGGCAGTGGTAGAAGGAGTTGGTGACCATGGATGTGAGTATATGACGGGAGGTAAGGTTGTTGTTCTGGGCAATACGGGTAGAAATTTTGCGGCTGGCATGAGCGGTGGCATTGCTTATATATATGATGTCAATGGCAAATTCCCCGGCCTTTGCAATAAGGAAATGGTGGATCTTGATCCTCCGGGGTACGATGATGTGGCAGAAATAAGGGATATGATCCAGAAACATTATGCCTACACCGGCAGCACAGTGGCCAAATTTGTCCTGGACGATTTTGAAAACCAGTGCAAAAACTTCATCAAGGTATTTCCCAAAGATTACAAGAATGTCCTTGTTGAAAAGAAAGAAAGAGAAAAAGCTAAAGTAAAAACTGACAAGTAGATATTGCGGACCACAGAGCACAGAGATGGCAAGATACTGAGAACGCGGAGTAGGCTCTCTCATGTGTGACTGAACCTCTCCGTTGTTCTCTGTGGTCCGGACAGGGAGAATCTGTTTAAAGAACGCATTGTAAATAAATAAGAGCAGAGATGGGTAAACCTACCGGTTTTTTGGAATTTACGCGGGAATTACCTGCCAAGCGTCCAGTGCAGGACAGAAAAAATGATTACAGGGAGTTTTTGTCATTATATTCTTCCGAGCAGCTGAATCATCAGGCTGCACGATGCATGAATTGCGGCATCCCTTTTTGTCATCACGGATGTCCGCTGGGAAATGTTATTCCGGAATTCAATGATGCCGTCTACCGGAAAGACTGGAAAGAAGCCTATGACGTCCTGAGCTCCACCAATAATTTTCCGGAATTTACCGGGCGTATCTGCCCAGCCCCTTGCGAGAGCAGCTGCGTATTAGGCATCAACCAGCCCGCGGTCACCATCGAGGAAATTGAAAAGAATATCATTGAAATTGCCTTTGACAAGGGATTTGTGAAGCCCCGCAAACCGAATGTACGTACCGGCAAGAAGATAGCTGTCGTCGGGTCCGGGCCGGCCGGACTCGCGGCTGCAGTCCAGCTCAACTATGCTGGCCACCAGGTTACTGTATTTGAACGAGACGACAAGCCCGGCGGACTGTTGCGGTATGGCATACCCGACTTCAAGCTGGAAAAATGGGTAGTCGACAGGAGGATCAAACTGATGGAGGATGAAGGAGTGGTATTCCGCTGCAATGCCAATGTGGGGGTCAATGTAAGCATCAATGACCTGCTGAGAGAATTCCACGCCATCGTGCTGGCAGGCGGTTCGACCATTCCCCGGGATCTCCCCATTGCCGGCAGGGAACTGGAAGGAATCTATTTTGCCATGGATTTTCTGAAGCAACAGAACCAACGGGTAAGCCATATACCCTCGGGAGAGCGGGATATCCTGGCTGCCGGAAAAAACGTGGTGGTGATCGGAGGAGGTGATACGGGAAGTGACTGTGTAGGAACGTCCAACCGTCAAAAGGCAAAGTCAGTTACCCAGTTTGAACTGTTACCCAAACCACCGGAGTCCAGGACACCCTTCATGCCATGGCCAACCTACCCAATGACCCTCAAGACTTCATCTTCCCATGAAGAAGGTTGCGAGCGCCAGTGGGCGGTTGCCACCAAGGAATTCATAACAGATGGAGAAGGCAGGCTGAAAGCCTTGAAAATAGTGGATCTTGAATGGAAGTTCACCGAAGACGAGAAGCCGGCCCGGTTTATGGAAATACCCGGTACCGAAAGGGATCTGCCCTGTGAGATCGCACTGCTCGCTATGGGCTTTGTGCATCCCCAGCATGATGGCCTGATCAATGAATTGGGTGTTGAACTGGATGATCGCGGGAACGTCAAGGCCTCCGATAAACATTATCAGACCAACATCGCCAAGATTTTCACGGCGGGCGACATGCGCCGGGGACAGTCCCTGGTTGTATGGGCAATCAGTGAAGGGCGGGAGTGCGCACGGAAAGTGGATGAATATCTCCTGGGCGCTTCCCTGCTTGAGACAAAAGACAATTCAATCATCGCATCGTCTTATTAACACAGCGAGCGACGGGTTCTCAAACCAGACTCTTTAAATCGACAACCCGGAGGGTTTTTGATATATTAAAGATCTCAGTAATATAAATTTCCGCCCTTATCCGGGTCATTCTTCGTTTTGCGGAAGCCGGCCTTTCCATTCAATTTTTAAACAAGTCCTGTATTTATAGATTATATTCACCAAAGATTTCCATTACACGTCGCAGACTGCATAATAACTGCCATGCATATGCGCCAGGAATCACAGCTGATTGCATATGATAAAATATCCGGGTCAAAAGCATTTTCTTGCTGCAGTCGATTGTATTATTTTCGGGTTTGACGGCTATGATATCAAACTGCTGGTCATCCAGCGAGGAATGGAGCCAGAGAAAAATAAATGGAGCCTGATGGGCGGGTTCCTCCAGGCCGATGAAAGCCTGGACGAAGCAGCGAACAGGGTTCTGAAAACGCTGACTGGCCTGGATGGCGTATATATGGAGCAAATGCTCACCTTCAGCGATCCCAAACGGGACCCTGTTGAAAGGACCCTTTCCACGGCCTACTATGCGCTTATCGATATCCATCAGTACGAGAAGCAAATCAGCCACGACTATCACGCTGAATGGTTTTTGCTGAAAAAAAGACCCCAGTTGATTTTTGATCATGACCAGATGGTGAACATGGCCCAGGGAAAATTGCGCTACAAGGCAGCCCTCCATCCCGTCTTGTTTGAACTGCTGCCGGAGCGATTTACCATCCCGCAATTGCAAAGCCTGTATGAAGGCATCTACAACACCACCTTTGACAACCGCAACTTCAGCAGAAAGGTCCTCTCCACGGGATTACTCATCAAACAAAAGGAAAAGGACAAGGCCCACTCCAAAAAAGGTGCATTCTATTATAAACTGGACAAACGCAGGTATAAAGCCAATTTCCAGTCCTTCCTGAATTTTATTCCCAATCCGGACAAATTGCTGCTCTGATCGAAAGGGCTTCCCGTAAAAATATATTTGACTAGATTGAAAAATAAATGTTATTTTGACATTAAATAATGGCAGCGATAGTCATATGGAAAAGGACGCATTTGTAATAGGCGTGGATTATGGTACCGATTCGGTCAGGGCAGTGCTGGCAGATGCAGAGAACGGAACGGAGATTTCTTCTTCTACATTTCATTATCCCAGGTGGAGGGATGGTCTTTATTGCAACCCCTTGGCCCACCAGTTCAGACAGCATCCCAAAGACTACCTGGAAGGACTCGAGTTTACGATTCGAAATTGTTTAGCCCAGGCTGGACCATCGGCCGCAGCTCATGTCAGGGCAATTTCTGTGGACACTACGGGCTCCACTCCGGTGGCTGTGGACAAAAGCGGCACTCCCCTTTCCCTGCTTCCCGGCTTTGAAGAGAATCCTCATGCGATGTTCGTGCTCTGGAAAGACCACAGTGCCGTCAGGGAAGCGGAGGCCATCAACGAGCATGCTGAAAAATCTGATATCGATTACCTGCAATTTGTGGGTGGCATATATTCCTCCGAATGGTTCTGGGCCAAGTTGCTGCGTACCCTTCGCGCGGATGAAATGGTCAGGAAGGCCTGTTATTCCTGGGTGGAGCATTGCGACTGGATCCCTTTCCTGTTAACCGGAGGAAAAGATGTTGCCAGCATGAAACGCGGCGTTTGCGCTGCCGGCCACAAAGCCCTGTGGTCTGAAAAATTTGCCGGGCTCCCCCCGGATGGCTTTTTTTCAACCCTTGATCCGCTGTTGAAAGGCTTCACGGGCAGGTTGTTCAACAAAACGTATACATCCGATCAGCCAGCCGGAAACCTGTGCCAGGAATGGGCCGAGCGGCTGGGACTCACCACCAGTGTGGTTATTGGCGTAGGTGCCTTTGATGCCCACATGGGTGCTGTAGGTGGACAGATTGAACCTTACCATCTGAGTAAGGTAATGGGAACCTCCACCTGTGATATGCTGGTGGCTCCTGCCGGGGATATCCAGGAACAACTGGTTAAAGGGATATGCGGCCAGGTACCCGGGTCGGTCATCCCCGGTATGATTGGCATGGAAGCAGGCCAGTCAGCTTTCGGTGATGCGTATGCGTGGTTTACCAGAATCCTGGCCTGGCCGCTGCAGAATCTTCTCCAGCAGTCGTCCTATATCACTCCGGACCTGGCCCGGACACTGGCCGATGAGGCTGGCGGGAAAATGATTGCCGCACTCAGCCAGAAAGCGTCGGCCTTACTCCTTGAGGACGATCAAGAACTGGGCATGGACTGGTTTAATGGAAGAAGGACGCCGGATGCCAATCAGGCCCTGAAAGGCGCCCTCACCGGGCTGAACCTGGCGACAGATGCCCCAAGGATTTACCGGGCGATTGCGGAGGCTACCTGCTTCGGGGCAAAGAAGATTGTAGACAGATTTACCTCTGAAGGCATTCCGGTAAAAGGCCTGATCGGACTGGGCGGGGTCGCCAGAAAAAATCCCTTTATCATGCAGATGATGGCAGATGTACTGAGTATGCCAATCCGCATTCACCGTTCCGAACAAACCTGTGCCTTGGGGGCTGCCATGTTCGCGGCAACTGCAGCAGGCATTTATGAAAAAGTGGAATTGGCCATGGATGCCATGGGACAGGGTTTTGACGCAACCTATCATCCCGACCCGCATAAATCATCCGTGTACTCAGCCCGCTACGCAGCATATGGCAGGCTGGGGAAGTTTATGGAACAGGAGGCAAAACCGGTTTAACTGGCCGAAAATAACCATCTCCGGATCCGCTCCCCTGCCATACGGGTTACCCCGGCAACATTATCCAACGATCAGCAGACAGCAACAGTATATGGAAAAATATCAATTCATACAGAAGGCCGCTTACCAAGCCAACATGCAGCTCCCCAAACTCGGGCTGGTCATTTTCACCTTTGGCAACGTCAGCGTGATAAACCGGGAACTGGGTGTATTTGCGATCAAACCTAGCGGGGTTCCCTATGAGGATCTTACGCCGGAGAAAATGGTAGTCGTGGACCTTGGCGGGCATATCGTTCACGGAGATCTCCGGCCTTCTTCCGATACCCTGACCCATGCGGTCTTATACAGCCAGTGGCCCCTGATAGGCTCGGTTGTACACACCCATTCTGTTTATGCAACAGCCTGGGCGCAGGCCCAGAGGTCCATTCCCATTTATGGCACCACACATGCTGATCACCATACTGGCGATATCCCCTGTGCTCCTCCCATGGACGATTCGATGATTGCCGGAGATTATGAATACCAGACCGGATTTCAGATCGTCAATCATTTCAGGGATCTGAATCTGAGTTATGAGCAGGCAGAGATGATCCTGGTAGCAAATCACGCACCGTTTACCTGGGGCCGGACGCCTGAGAAGGCCGTATACAACAGCCTGGTACTGGAAACCATCGCCAAGATGGCTTCCCTGACAGAACAAATCAACAACAAGGCACCTACCCTGAAAGAATCACTCATAAGAAAACACCACCAGAGAAAACACGGACCAGATTCCTATTATGGACAGGAAGGTCATCAACAATAGCCCGGGAAGGCCTGCCGCAGGGAACTGTGGCTGTCTCCTACCTGGAAACGATCAATCAATCTAAAACCATCTACATCTAATGACTCATTTGAAGAAACTTGAAATATGGTTTGTAACCGGAAGCCAGCATTTATACGGCCCTGAGACCCTTCAGCAGGTCTCAGATCATGCAAAGATCATTGCCACGGCCCTGCACCAGTCATCCAGGCTCCCGGTATCCGTCATCTTCAGGCCGACGGTCAAGACACCCGAGGAAATATACAGCACCTGTCTGGAAGCGAATGCTGCTTTTCAATGCATCGGCATCATAACCTGGATGCATACGTTTTCTCCCGCCAAGATGTGGATCAGCGGACTGAAGGTTCTCAGCAAACCGATCCTCCATCTGCATACCCAGTTTAACAGGGATATCCCCTGGGGAGAACTGGATATGGATTTCATGAACCTCAACCAGTCGGCTCATGGCGACCGTGAATTCGGATTCATGATGACCCGCATGGGAAAGAGGCGTAAGGTAGTCGTTGGTCACTGGCAGGACCCAGCTGTTCAGGAAAGGATCAATGTATGGGCCAGGGCTGCCGCGGGATGGCACGACTGGCAGGGAGCCAGGTTTGCGCGTTTCGGGGACAACATGCGCGAAGTGGCTGTTACCGAAGGGGACAAAGTGGAAGCCCAGTATACGTTTGGGTACTCCGTAAACACCTATGGGATCGGAGACCTCGTAAAAAGAGTGGGCGACATCACGGATTCGGCGAGCGAAAAATTGGCTCAAGAATACGAGGGACAATACAGCCTCTCCGATTCATTGAAAAAAGGGAAATCACATCGCAGGTCCCTTGTGGAGGCGGCCAGGATAGAACTTGGCCTCAGGGCTTTCCTGGAAGAAGGGGGATTCAAGGGATTCACCGATACATTTGAAGATCTCCACGGCCTGGCGCAGCTTCCCGGAATCGCCGTGCAAAGACTGATGAACAGCGGATACGGATTTTCCGCGGAAGGGGACTGGAAAACAGCAGCCCTTGTACGTGCCATGAAAGTGATGGCCAGCGGGATGGCCGGCGGAAATTCTTTCATGGAGGATTACACCTATCATTTTGAACCGGGAAACGAACTGGTACTCGGAGCACACATGCTGGAAATCTGTGAATCCATTGCAGACGGAAAACCTTCCTGCGAAATCCATCCGCTGGGGATCGGAGGGAAGGATGACCCTGTCCGGCTTGTTTTTAATACGGCAGCAGGATCAGCCCTCAATGCATCAATCATAGATATGGGCAACCATTTTCGGTTACTGGTAAACGAGGTGCAGGCCATCGCTCCGGTTCACGACTTGCCGAAACTTCCCGTAGCCCGCGTGCTCTGGAAACCCCTGCCGGATATGCAGACGGCTTGTACGGCCTGGATTCTGGCTGGCGGAGCACATCATACCTGCTATAGTCAGAACCTGCACGCAGAATACATGGAGGATTTCGCCAATATCGCCGGAATTGAGTTTGTTTTAATAGGCAAGAATACTGATATTTATCAATTCAAGAACGAATTACGCTGGAATGAGATGTATCATCTTGTTCACAGGTGAGTACTTCCCCCGATTACATAATATGACCATCAGATCTTTTGATTCATTTTAAATAATCATCAACGAGCCGTTTGCTTATGAACAACAAATTGGTATTGGCAGATTACCTGGTATTCATTTTTTATTTTCTGGTGGTGTCCGGGTATGGATACTGGATTTATCGCAGAAAGAAAAAAAAGGTAACAGATACCCACGATTTCTTTCTGGCGGAAGGATCCCTGACCTGGTGGGCCATTGGAGCATCCCTGATCGCCTCGAATATCTCCGCAGAACAGTTTATCGGCATGAGTGGCAATGGTTTTTTTGTGGGAATTGCCGTTTCTGCTTATGAATGGATAGCTGCCCTCGCCCTGGTCATCGTAGCTGTATGGTTCATGCCGGTCTACCTGAAGAACAAGATTTTTACCATGCCCCAGTTTCTCAAAACCAGGTATAATGAAACGGTGAGCCTCATCATGACCATTTTCTGGCTGTTCCTCTATGTGTTCGTCAATATCACCTCCATCATGTATCTCGGGGCCCTGGCCATCAACAATCTCTCCGGCGGTCAGCACCTGCATCTGATCATGATATGCCTCTCTATTTTTGCCATCCTCATAACCCTGGGAGGCATGAAAGTGATTGGTTATACAGACGTGATCCAGGTCCTGGTCCTAATTATCGGAGGACTGGCAACGACCTACATGGCACTTACCATGGTGAGTGAAAAATTCGGGCTGGGCAGGGACCTGATGGCTGGGTTCAACCAGCTGCTCAAGGATGCCCCGGACCACTTCCACATGATCTTGAGCAAACCGGGAGCAGGCACATCCCAGGGAGAAATCAACAAATACCTGATCTTGCCGGGTATCGCGATGTATTTTGCCGGTCAGTGGATTGTGAACCTCAATTACTGGGGCTGCAACCAGTATATCACCCAGCGGGCCCTGGGTGCTAACCTGCCCACTGCCCGGACAGGTATCCTTTTTGCTGCGCTGCTCAAACTCATGATGCCGGTGATCGTGATGCTTCCGGGGATTGCCGCCTATGTGCTCTATAAGAATGGATCCCTTCAGACCGAAATGACTCTCGGCGGAAAATTTAACCAGGACAATGCCTACTCATCGGTCCTGAGTTTCCTGCCCAATGGATTCAAGGGCCTCTCCCTGGCAGCCCTGACTGCTGCCATCGTTGCCTCCCTCGCGGGAAAAGCAAACAGCATTTCTACCATATTCACGCTGGATATTTACAAAAAATACATCAATAAGGAGGCGGGCGAGAGACAAATGGTATGGGTCGGGCGGATTGTCATCCTGGTAGCAATGTTTTTTTCCGTGGCATTTACCTGGAACGATTTGCTTGGAATCAGCCGTGAAGGCGGATTCACATATATACAACGGTACACCGGTTTCATCAGTCCGGGTATATTTGCCATGTTCATCCTCGGTATGTTCTGGAAGCGCACTACAGGTGCCGCGGCCATCGCTGGCCTGATCACCGGATTCCTGGTCGTTTTTATTTTTAACAACTATGCGCCAGACTGGTTTGGGCACGAAACGTTGTTCTATACTGCTTTTCTTAATGACAAGGGCGTTTATGAAATACCGTTCCTGATCAGCATGGGCTGGTCGTTCTTCTTCACCGTGGTTGTTATGGTGGTGATCAGCCTGAGGGGACCCGCGGAGAACCCCCATGCATTTGCCCTGGACAGGAAGATGTTCCGTCTTCAGCCTTCCTCTGTCGCTCTGATCATCCTGATCCTGTTGATATTGATGGCCCTCTATTCAAGATTCTGGTAGTCGAAGTCCAGGCTTACGGGGAAAGGAAAGTTCCCTGTAAGCCTGGGCACTCTTTGATTCAGTCTCGGTAATTCAGGGCAGGCTTCCTGTCTCCCAAAAGTGCCTTATACTGGTAGTCACCCTTCTCTTTCAGAAATTCCACCCTGGCCTTTTCAATCAGCTCGGGATTGGCCAGGAGATCAATCCCGGTAAGTGTCATTGTCTTGGCTGCCACCATCATTCCTTTTGCGCCGATGTCCTTGCTTCCGCAGGCCACCGCCTGCCAGCTATGGGCCGATGTGCCGGGTATCCATGTTGCCGCTCTTAGTCCTACAGTGGGGACTGTAAAACTAACATCTCCGACATCGGTTGATCCTCCGCCTGCATCTTTTTCTATTTTGAGTGGCTTCACAGAATCAGCATTTGAAAGTGGTGGTGCTTTACAGGTGAAGGTCGCCTGGATTCTGGTCCCAAAGGAAAGTTCGTCCGGACTGTACGGAACGCCCCCGACAAGTTCCAGATTTTTCTGCATGTCTTCTGCCAGCGTTCTGTTCAACAACAGCTCATGCGTGCCGCCGATGATTTCATAATCCATCGTGGTACCCGTTCCCAGCGCAGCTCCCTGGGCAGCTTTTACGACTCTGTCAAAAATCTGGCGGACCATATCTCTGCTCGGATGACGGACATAATAGTACACTTCCGCAAAATCCGGGACGACATTAGGAGCCCTTCCCCCATTGGTGATTACATAGTGAATCCTTGTTTCCTGCGGAACATGTTCGCGCATCATATTTACCATGTAATCCATGGACTCCACCGCATCCAGGGCTGAACGGCCCTTCTCGGGAGCAGCTGCTGCGTGTGAAGCAATCCCGTGAAACCGGAATTTTGCCGAAACATTGGCCAGGGCGCTGGTCATAGTCACAGAATTATCATCACTGGGATGCCAGTGGATTACTGCGTCCACATCATTAAATAATCCCTCCCTCACCAGGTAAACTTTTCCGCTCCCACCTTCTTCTGCCGGACACCCAAACAGTTTTATCGTCCCCTTCCATTTTTTTTCTTCCATTATTTTTTTCAATTCAATGGCTGCCGCCACCGAGGCAGTTCCAAAGAGGTTGTGACCGCAACCATGACCGGCATCCTGGCCCGGAAGAGGTTTCCGCTCTGCGACAGAATCCTGGGAAAGGCCGGGCAATGCATCAAATTCGGCCAGGATTCCAATAACCGGCTTGCCACTGCCATAGGTAGCCACAAACGCCGTTGGTATGCCGGCCACACCCGGTTGCACCGAAAATCCCCGTTCAGTCAATGTTTTCTGGAAAAGCGCAGAACTCTTTACCTCCTTGTAGCCAACCTCCGCAAAGCTCCAGATTTGAACGGCTATTTCTTTATAGGTATTGAATTGCCTCTGCAGGTCATCCATGGCTTCGGTTTTCACGGAACCGGTCTGGGTTCTGGCCGGCTTCTCCTGTGCATTAACAATTCCTGATACCAGGAGTATAAATACAGTGATCGACAGATATTTAATCATGTGCGGGTTGTTTTAGAGGAGAAATATAATCAAAAAAATACCTTTTCTGCCGCCCTTGATTGCAGAAAAGGCAATATGCACATGGAGCGACCGTCAATAGCTCAGCCCGAAACCAAAAGGATATAAAGGGTTTTTGGAGTCATAAGGCATGTCCTCTTTCTGATTTCTTACAGCTTCCATGGAAGAAGGCAATTCAATGGGCAAATGACCACCTGGTTTATATTTTCCGAAGATCACATCCATTACCGCTTCGTCAGAAGCGCCAAAATCGGCCAGCAATCCCCTGGCCTGTCTGCTTATTTCCGGAATGACAGCCGGGCGATCCAGGTAAATATCGACGATCGTCGGAACCATCCTCAGCAGCATCAGGATACTGTCTCTCTGTTTTCCTTTAAAATCGAGGTCTCCATGATGAAACATCCTGGCCATCGGTATAGAAGATTCCACCGGGTAAAAAGGCGTGTTGAGACGTAGAATGGCGACATCTGCTTCCTCCGGCCTGTTCACGACAGTTCCGTATTGTGACGCCACTTTGGGGTTTACATTTCGTACATAGATTTTTAATTTCCCCTGCTGGAGAGGCAGCATTTTTTTATCATTTTTGAGCAACGTGAGCGCCCTTCTCTGTGCCTCTTCCCCTGCCTTCATGAATTCCGGGTTGCCAACGACCTGGGCTGCCCTGGAGGAATCAATAAAGGGATTGTCGAATAAACCCAGTTCAAATTTCTGACGCAGGAGTCTTTTAACGGATTCGTTGATGCGCTGCTCATTCAGCTTCCCGTCCTTTACCAGTTTGACGACCACCTCGGGAATATTCTCTCCTCCAAACTGGTCTACACCGGCGTCAATGATTTTCCTTACCCTGTCCTCCGTTCCCAGACTTTCCACCCCCCATGCCCTGGCCGGCCAGACAACATTGCCCATATGGGCATCAGAAACCAGCCCCCAGTCCGTACAGACAACACCTTCAAAATGGTACTTGTTCCGCAACAGTCCCGTGATGATCTCCTTATTATAGGAAAAACCGACATCCTCGCTGGTTTGCCCCATCGGCACACCATAGTACGGCATGATGGCAGCCGTATTTGCCTTAAAAGCCGCCTCGAAAGGAATCAAATGGTAATTGAAGTTGTGCCCCGGATAAACCTGGCCTTTCTGAAATGGAAAATGGGGATCCAGTCCCTCTTTCTGGGGGCCTCCCCCGCTGAAATGCTTTGTCATACAGGCTACACTGTTAGAATCCAGTTTTTCACCCTGGAAACCGAGGATATACGCGGTAGCCATTTTTGCTGTCAGGTTGGCATCTTCTCCAAATGTACCTGCTATCCGGGGCCAGCGTGGTTCTGTAGCCAGGTCTACCTGGGGATGAAGCGCTTCCCGGATACCTACTGCGAGGTATTCCTGCCGGGCATCGTCTGCAAACCTGCGGGTCAGCTTTTCATCTCCGATCGCGGCCAGGCCCAGAGGTTCAGGCCATTGGGAAAAACGGTGGGCACTCAGGGCAAAAATATTATTTGAAAAGTGGTTCCTCGGATCAGAAGCGATGGTGATGGGTATACCCAGTCTCGTTTTCTCGGCAAACTGCTGCATCCGGTTGTACCAGATGGCCAGTACCGGGGCATCAGGAACCGCCCACAGATTGAAATGATTCATGTTCTTATCCGTCATCAGCTTCAGCGCATTGGGTGCAAAGGCAAAAAGACCCCTGGCTGGTTTGTCCTCGATCGTGCCGTCCTCATTGACCCGGGCCCCATTGATGAACATCATTCCGGCTTTTTCTTCCAGGGACATCTGGGCCAGCAAATCATTGACGCGAGCCTCAACGGGCTGGCGGCTGTCTTCGTATACGTCCAGTTTTCCGTTCTTGTTGAGGTCGCGGAAAATATAGTTGTCCACTGTTTTGATGACAGCGGATTGCCGGCTCACATCGGCGGGCAGGACATTTGACGGTTTGCTGTTACAGGAGATAATCAGCGCAGCCGAAAGCAAGGCTGCTGCGGGCAGAAATAATTGTTTGGCAGGCATAATTGTCTGGTTTTGGATATACTAGGTTTTATTGTGTCCCGATGAGGCAATATAATTTCCGGAACTTCCCTTGCACAACGGTCAGCGACAGACGTTAACCGGTCCGCCTATTCATTTCAAATTTATCCCAGCATTTTGTGCAGATTGTTGAAACTGGTGGTGATACTGGCAAACGGGTCTTTGGGCATGTCATGCTCTACAAAAAAATGCTGCATCCCGGCCTTGTCAGCACTGGCAAAAATGCGCTTGAAATCAATGATGCCGTCGCCAACCGGTTCGGGGGATTTCAATTCCTTGTCAATATCCTTTACGTGCCACAACGGGAACCTGCCCGGGTGTTCATTGAAAAGCTGAACGGGATCTACCCCTGCTTTGGTAGCCCACGCCAGGTCGAGCTCCATTTTGACAAGTTCCGGACTGGCCTGCTGCAACATCAGGTGATAAGGCAGCTGTCCTTCCACTTCATGAAATTCCATATAATGGTTGTGATAGGCAAAGCCAATACCTGCTTTCCTGCATGCCTCCCCGGTTTTATTCAGAACGTCAATGGAAGATTTTATCTCGTCCAGGGTGGAGATGGGGGTATTGGCACAAACAAGGTAGGACACCCCGCCTGCTGCTGCCTCATCGACGAGTTCCTGCATGTTTTCCCGGAGGTTGCGCATGGGCGGAATCGTCATAGGCTTGCCGTCAGGAGTTGTCGGCATTTTGGCACCGGGCGGCAGTTTAAAGGGAGCACCGAGCACGTGATGCGATTTCCAGGAGAGTCCCAGGCTATTGACCAGCGAGGCAAATTCTTTGGGCTTCATACCATAATACCCGCCCTTCCTGCTGAATGCAGACTCCAGTTCCCTGTACCCGATCGCGGCGATTTTTTTCAGGGTGCCTGTCGTATCGTCATCAATTACATTGAAAAAGGTAAACAATTGTACTCCCACCGGCCTCTCTGTCTTGCCCCACAAGCCTATCGCGCCGACCCGGTCCGCCAGCAGCAGGCTTCCGGCCGCTGCAGCTGAATTTCTCAGGAAATTTCTTCTGTTTATGGACATAGTCTTTGATTTTTTACAGATCAAACAGGGTCATCAGGTCCATCCCGGTGGCGCATAATCGCCTCCCTCGCGAGTACCCGCTGGATATACCTGCGGACCGGGTCCGGACGTGCCCCTATGGCTTCTTCCACTCCTGGATAGCGACCTGCGGAACAAGCACCTTATCGACTTTTTCAGCTGTGATATCCCTGGGCACCGCGAAGCTGGCTGTCTGCCTGATATCCTGCGAAGAAGCTGCTGCCTTGACGGTATAGGTGCCAGCTTCTGTCAACCAGGATTCGCTGGACGTGTCAAAAGAGGCCAGGTCATCAGCGCGCAGTGTGAAGGTCAGGGTTTGCCGGGCTCCTGGCTGCAACAGGTCTGTTTTTGCAAAAGCCCTCAATTCTTCCCTTGGTTTGTCGAGTTTCCCTGCAGGAGCGGCCACATACAATTGAACCACTTCCTTTCCGGCCACAGGCCCATCGTTGGTAACGGTAACGGTCGCAACTATTTTTCCATTAAATGTGGGAGAACTGACTTTCAGGTTGCTATAACTAAAATGGGTATACGATAACCCGTATCCGAATTCGTATGCAGGCTTGACATGAAAGCTGTTGTAGTAGCGATACCCAACATAAATTCCTTCCTCGTAGGTTACTTCAGAAGGCTTACCCTGAAACATGGAAGAAGAGGTTTTTTCGCCGGTTGGATTCAATTCTTTTCCGGGAAAATTCCTGGCCGAAGGGACATCACTGTACTGAACCGAAAAACTGGTGGCCAGTTTTCCAGAAGGATTGACTTTCCCGCCCAGCACATCGGCAATGGCATTACCTGCTTCCATTCCGGGCTGCCAGGCCAGCAGAATCGCATCCGGAAGATCTTTCCAGCTGGCTACCTCTATAACGCCTCCTACATTCAGCACCACGATTACTTTTTTTCCTTTGCCGTGAAATGCTTCGGTTATTCCTTTGAGCATGTCTGATTCGGTGGAAGAAAGGGTAAAATCATTCTCCACTTTCCTGTCGGCGCCTTCCCCGGCATTTCTTCCGATCGTGACAATAGCAGCATCAGCACCTGATGCTTCCTTCTGTAAAACATCCTTAATTTCAAATTCCGGAATAGGTGGAGGAGCCTGGAAGAAGAACCTTTGTTTGGGTTGTTTTGATTTTACATCGGCAATATAATGTTCGTACTGACCACGAAGATCAGCATCGACGGAGAATCCGGCATTGGTGAGGCCTTCTGCCAGGTTTACTACATAGGCTTTGTTGACAGCCCCGCTCCCGGTGCCACCCGGAATGATATTATAGGATGTGTTGCCGAACAAGGCGATGGTCCTGACATTTTTCAGCGGAAGAGCCTTTTCCCTGTTTTTAAGAAGCACCATGCCTTCCGCTGCAGCTGACCGGGAAATTTGCGCGTCTTTGACCAGGTCCGGCTTATCCGAGTTCTTAAATCCTTTGAATGATGGAGATTTCAGGATAATGTCGAGAATGCGTTCCACATTTTTATCCAGGATCTTCACATCCAGGCTGCCACTCTGAACCGCATCAACAATATCCTTTGTCTGGGTCGGGGTCCCAGGCATGAGCAGGTCGTTACCGGCCTTCATCTGTTCCACCGCATTCCTTCCACCGAACCAGTCGGTCATTACAAATCCCTTAAATCCCCATTCTTTCCTCAGTACGGTAGATAGAAGGTCATACCTCTGAGAGGTGTAGGTTCCATTAACCAGGTTGTAGGAAGACATTACCGTCCAGGGCTGGGATTTTTTGACAGCTATTTCAAAACCTTTTAGGTAGATCTCCCGAAGTGCCCGCTCACTGACAATGGTGTTGACACTATTCCGGTTGGTCTCCTGGTTGTTTGCTGCATAATGTTTGATGGAGGTACCTACCCCGTTGGCCTGAATGCCGTTGACCAAGGCGGCAGTAATACTTCCTGCAACCAGAGGGTCTTCGGAATAATATTCAAAATTGCGTCCTCCCAGGGGATTGCGGTGAATATTGAGGGCGGGGGCCAGCAAAATATCCACTCCGTATTCATGTACCTCACTGCCAAAAGCCTTTCCCACTTTCTTCACCAGGGCAGTATCCCAGGACGAAGCCAGCAGCGTACCCACAGGCCAGGCCGTCGCATAATAGGTCCGGGAACTATCGTCGTTGCGTATAGGTTCAATCCTTACCCCTGCCGGACCATCAGCTACCGTAATGGAAGGGATACCCAGGCGGGGAATGGCATGGGTTCTGCCTGCAGCACCGGGCACTTTTTCGGGAATCTTTGCGGCGTCCGGGTCGGCAGCCGGAAGTTTGAACCCTTCAGTTACAACTGATGTTTTGGCGGTATCTTTCTTTCTGTTTTGATTGGACGGCAGAGGTCCAAGCCTGAATCCCATGCCCACCACCAGCTTCGCTTTCTCTTCCAGGGTCATCGCTGCCACTACTTCCTTAACAGCGTTTTTTCCCAGCATCGGAACGACGTTGCCTCCATCCTGGGCAAAAATGACAACCGGGGTCAAGAAACAGAGGCCCAAACTCAAAAAATTCTTCATATTGCCAGAAGTTTTGTTTTGTATTTGTTCATTGCGTTAGTGAGACACAATATAGAATAAAGGTAGCACTATTTCATTTTAAAGTTAAAAGAAAAGGCTACCTGTTATCCTGCTTATTCATTATTGCTGCATTCCCTGCATGGCATCCTGTGAACCGGAGCTGTTCAGATTCTTCCTCTTGAATAAAGAGACGTCCATCTTCCCGAAACGCCAGGTGAAATTCACACGCACAAGCTGGGGGTCGCGCAACCGATCATAATCCTGCATGAAAAAAGCACTCTGGGAATGCTGCTTGGACCATCTTGATCTGAAAATATCCCCCATCGAAACACTGAGTGTGGCTGCATCATTCTTCAGGAAACTGCGGCTCAGGGCAGCATCTACTGCCCAGAAGGCGGCTATATAGCCCTGTGCAGCACTCTGGGGGGCTCCGCCTCCGGGAGGGCCCATCTGGCCGGTGTTGGTATTGACCGGCAAATTCGATTTTGACTGATAGATACCCGTAATCTGCAACTTCAGTTTGGCAGGCAATTTGAAATTGCTGTTCAGTTTGGCAAACCAGCTCCATAACGCACCCTGAGAGGTTTCACCCAGGTTGGAGGTATTGATGGTTGAGTTATACAGATTCACATTGGCAGTGATGTCCCACCATTTGGTGAAGTTCACAACTGAAGTCAGCTCGGCACCTACCGTCTTCGCATAGCTGGCATTTTCGTAGGTATTGATGATGTCTGTTTTGCCGGTAATCGGATTGACGGCACTGTCCTGAAACCTGGTGATGAGGTTATTGGTCTGTTTATAATATACCGAAGCAAGGATGGTATTGTTTCCTTTCAGCGTTTTGGAATAGGATAATTCAAGTGAATTGGTGAACTCGGGGACCAGATTCGGGTTTCCCCTGGTGATGTTCAGTGTATCTGTGTAATCGGTATAGGGGATTAACTGGAAGAAATTGGGTCTGTTGATCCTGCGTGTATAGCTCAGCTGAATTTCCTGCTTGTTATTGAGCTTCTGGCTGAGGAACAGGGAAGGAAACAGGCTGATCGGATAATGATTCCCATACGTTTCCTTGACATTGGTGAGTTCCCCGGTATAGGATGAACTTTCCCCCCGAAGGCCGGCCTGGTATCCAAAGTTTTTGATGGCGCTGGTAAACGAAACGTAGGCAGCATATACATAGTTGGTGTTTACGTAATTGGTAGACGCCGATGGAACCAGGAAATAGTTATTGTTCCCCAGGGTGTCCAGGTAATTGTACTGGTTGTTAAGCAGGTGCTGGGAATTCATGCGCAGGCCTGCTTCCAGTTTTGTCTTGGCATTGAAAGGTCTCACATAATCAGTCTGTAAAGTCAGGAACCTGTTCGATCCGTCACCGTTCACCTTCTGCTGGCGCAGACCTGTCCATGCACTTCCAGGGCCGTCTTCATAATAGTTGGTAGCATAGTAGGAACTGTTGTTGTTGATTCCGGAGAAAAAGTTCAGGTCCATGGTAAGGGTCTCCCCTTCCCTCGGAAAGAGATGTTTAAACCCGAATTGTAATCCATTGGCGTTAAATTCCCTGTGGCTGTTTGTGGCCCGCTGGCTATAAGCGGTTGAGCTGGTAGTATCTGGCGGATACAGGGTCGTATAGATATTGTCAGTTTCGGAAGGCGTAAACATCCCATGGACCTTTATACCGGTCAGGGAAAGTGTAGTACGGTTGGTTATAAAATAATCCAGCCCGATGCTTCCGAAAACAAATGCACCATGGTTTTTATTGTAAATAGATTCATCGATGGATGCCGGAATGTTCAGGTTGTTGAACTGGTTATTGGTACCATTTATGACACTCCTGTTCTGGTTAAAGAAACCGGCACCTGTGAAATTGAATTTGTTCTGGCGAAGGTTAAAATTGCCACCTGCATTGATACCGCCATGGCTGTCTACCCCCGTACGGAGGTTGCCGTTATATCCGGTCTTCCGGTTCTTTTTCAGGACAATGTTCAGAATTCCTGCACCGCCACCAGATGCATCATACTTGGCTGAAGGATTGGTGATTACCTCGACACTTTCAATCGCATCGGCCGGGATCTGGTCAAGGGTCAGAGTCGTCGGGCGGCCATCAATATACAATTGGGGCGTACTGTTACGCAGCGTAACATTTCCATCAATATCAACATTGACGGAGGGAACATTCTTCATCACATCCAGCGCAGTACCGCCGGCGTTAACCATATCCTTTTCCACATTGTATACTTTCTTGTCGATGTCCATCCGTAAAGTCGGCCTGCTCGCAGTGACCGTCACCGCTACCAATTGTTTTACATCCGTAATGAGCTTGATGTTGCCCAAATCCCTGTCAAAGCCATTCATCACGTTGCTCATGGCACTCATGGCCTGGGCCGGATCGCCCGATTGTCTCTGGGCAGCAGCGCCACCAGCCGGCATGCGCATCTGGAAGACGACTGCCTGTTCGAAATTCTTGTATCCGGTAGCGGAAATCTTCAGCTTGAGTGAACCAAGAATGGGCAATTCTTCAAAACTGAATTCTCCGCTCGTTTTGGTACTTACCCCCTTATACAGGATGTCCTTTCTTTTCTTGGAGACAGAATCATACTTGCTTTGCAACAGCAGTACGGTAGCATCAACGATGGGTTTCCCGGCGCTGTCAACTACCTTTCCGTAAACATGCCCTATATTCGGAACGGATTGTCCCTTGCCTGGTCCTGCACCCGGGAACTGGGCCCTGGATGTGATAACCATCATGATTGTTACAAGACATATTAGACTTCTTTTCATACAAGTATTTTTTTCACGTTTTGGTAAATCCTACTCAAAACTATCCTGCTTCCTTCTATTAATGGTACAAATGAGACAAGTGGGTAAATTCCTGCGACGAAGGAGAAAAAGTGAAATCATTTGCCGCCCTGGCCAATGATCTGCAGCAGGGAATCCTTATAATTTTCGCTGAGCGGCAGCTCAAGATTGCCCAGAAAAACAGAACCTTTCCGGATGGAAGTGATATGTGCAACGGAAATTATATAGGACTTGTGTATGCGCGTGAATTTTTTGGGAGGGAGCTTCTCTTCAATGGTTTTCATGGACATTCTAATTACAAGTGGCTTATTTCCAGTCAGGTGAATCTTGATATAGTCCTTCAGGCCCTCTACCATGATAATGTCGTCCGTTACCACTTTAACCAGGGAGTATTCTGCGTTTACAAAAAAATAACCAGGGTCCTCCTGCTGGTCAGGACCACCTGCATGCACCGCCTGGTTCTTCAATCTGAAGAACTCCCAGGCCTTGTTGCAGGCTTTGAAAAACCTGTCAAAAGATACCGGCTTGACCAGGTAATCTACCACATTGAGATTATAACCCTCCAGGGCATATTTTTCATAAGCCGTGATCAGGATTACCATGGGCTTTTGAGTCAGTGACTGAATAAACTGAAATCCGGTAAGACCCGGCATCTGGATATCGAGAAATAACAGATCAACCGATTCGGTTCTGAGGACCTCTGCTGCTTCCAATGCATTCCTGCATTTTGCCACGAGCTTCAAAAAGGGGACCTGGCGTATATTGTCCTCCAGAAGGTCCAGGGCCAGCGGCTCATCGTCTACAGCAAGGCATCGTATTGTCATGGATTGAGTTTTAGTTGCAGGGATACTTCAAACCAGCCATCCTCTTTTCCAATGGAGAGTATGTGTCTGTTTTCATACAGCAGGTTCAACCTGCGCTTGACATTGGTCAGTCCTATCCCCGAAGTTTTGTCCCTGATTTCTGTTGATTCACCATCATAACGGTTCCTGACCCTGAAATCGAGCAGGTCTTTATTAACCTGGAGGGAAATATCAATCTCCGGCTGGGAAATCATACCCGTGCCATGCTTAAAGGCATTTTCTACAAACGGGATGAGCAGCATGGGTTCAATCGGATGATAGTCATCTTTGCCATCCATATGGACATTGATCACCATATCCTCTCCAAACCGGAGCTTCTGCAAATCAATAAAGCTTCCAACATATTCCACTTCCCTGGAAAGGGGCACTTTTTCTTCATCCGACTCGTATAACATATACCTCATCAGACCCGAAAGTTTGATCAGGGACGGTTCCAGCTTTTCAGATTTAAGTCTGGCCAGGGCCACCATATTGTTCAGCACGTTGAACAGGAAATGCGGACTGACCTGGGAGCGCAGGAAGGAAAGCTCGGTTTTAAGATTTTCATTTTCCTTTTCTTTTAACAACTGATCCGTTTTAGTCTTGTCAGAGGCAAACCGGTACAGTGTACCCATGGTCCAAAGAAATACAAAAGGAATAACCCCGAAGAAAAATTCGCGGTTCAGGTGAAATTTACCATTGATTATTTCCGGGTGAAACAAAAAATTGCCAAAAAAACAAAATGCGGTCAGACAGAGTGTGATCAGCAGAAAATATTGCCATTTCTTCCTGTGGTAAAGGTAGACGGGGATAAAATAATAGGCATTGCTGTAAAAAATGGCCATGGCTGCCAAGGTGAAGCCGACATGCACCTTGTTAAATAGTGACCGTCTCCATTCCGGATTCTGGCCATGGCCATTCCCCGGACCCAGTAAAGGCAGCAGGAAAATCAGGATCCAGGCCAAAACATGAAATCCTGTAATGGCCCACCGGGAACTATACCATTGTTTTCGCATACCTTATTTAATTAATACAAAATTCATATAGAAAAATTGAATATAGGAAAAGATGCGACCAAGTCACTCGTTTTCAAGACCAAACCTGCCATTACAGCAACAAAATGGCCGGCATGTTTCTCAAACCTGCCGGCCTGTCTTTATACAGCTTCAAACCCGTTGGCCTAATATGACCTATTTTGGCATGTCAAAAATTTTCGGATCGACCTCTTTGTTCACTAAAACTTTTTTGACCGTTGAGGTCAGGCTGAACTGACCTCCGTAGGTGATTTCAACGGAATAGGGCAACACATAACCAAAATCCGTTTTGGTATAATTGCTGAAGGACCGGGTAATTTCCACTTCCTGCCCCATCATATTTCCCTTTAGTACATGCTTGGTGATGTAATAGGTGGACGGATCAATATAATAGGTTGATTCAGCACTGTCCTTGTTGGTCACTTTGATCCGGTAAGCCCCGTCTTCCTTCGCCAGCAATTCGACCTTGTTTCCCTTGGCGGCATAATTGACCAGGGGGCCTCCTATATAAATCTCGTCCTCATTTGCCTTGTACACCTCACTGGGTATTGCCTGGGCATCGCTTCCTCCCGCAAACGGATTGATCATCCATCCGCCCTTGTCCGTATAGCATTGAACCATCTTCTGGCCATTGGCCTCCGATTCAAGTTTATAGCCTTTTCCATTCAGGATGGTAAGGGTGCTGGGCGCATCATTGCCCATTACCTGTACCGATGCTTCTGAATAAAGCGACTTGATCTGGCTAAGCTTTTCTTTCCCTCCAATAGCATCGATGTGCTTATTGATGACCTCATCAACGGTCTGGGCCTGCACGTAAAGAACACCCTGGGTAGAGAGGAGCGCAAGAAGGCAATACTTTAACATTTTCATATATTACTATTTATAGGTGAATACAAAATATAAGCCAATCATTCTTTTGTACACTGATGTCGAATTCAGTCCAAAAATATTGGCAGGTTTCATTTCCGCCCTGCAAATGAGACAAAAGGTATATAAGTTGCGACAAAACTACATTCCGTGACCTGATGAAAACTTCCTCAAAATTGTATTCGTAATTCAATCCACAGCTATTCGTCTGTCTGAATAAAAATTTAATCTTCAGGCTTAGACCAGAGGCAGCCGGTGGTAATGAAAAATGGCATCCCGGAAAGAGAAGTATTACCATTCATCCTACAGGCCAGAAAATGCAAGTCATCAAAACGCAGGAATGTTGAGACCAAATCCCCCAATTCGTATGTCAGGATCAGTTAGTGTTAAAACAGCTTAACATGTACTCCCGTCAATCAATATTGGCTTGTTTCGGGCCAGCTGTAGAAGTACTTTTGTCGCGTCACATTTTTACAATCATTTCAAATCTAAAAAAAATATTATGAAAAAGACAATCTTGATCGGCGTATTGTTTCTTTCTGCTGCCCTGGCATCGTTTGCGGCCGATGGCAATAAACCCAGCCGTAAAATCACTTCATCCTTCAACAAGTCGTTTTCAGGCGCAAAGGAAGTATCCTGGCAGAAGAATCAGGAATTTGTGGTAGCTACCTTTAATATGAAAGGCCAGGTTATGACAGCCTATTATACAAAGGATGCAGTTCTGGCTGCTGTGGTCCACAATATGCTTTCTGACCAGTTACCAGTCTGCCTGCTTACCAGCCTGAAAATGACCATGAATGACCATTGGGTAACCAACCTGTATGAAGAGAGTAAAGGCGGATCTTCTCATTATTATGTTACTGTGGAAAATGCCGATGAGCTGATAGTATTGAAATCTTTGAATAATGCTCACTGGGTGGTTGAAAGCAGGACTGAAAAGTTACTGATCTGAAATTGCAGGAAAAGAAAAATGCCCACCAGCAAATGCCCCCGGAAAGAGGCATTTTTTATTTCCCCGCAAGGCGCTATCCCGGAAACACATACCCAGGCCAAGTCCGGCAGGTTGTTTCCCTTCATCCGGATCCTTACCAGCCCTTACAGGTATCCTTTATCGCGGAGGTATCTTACCCAATATGCGTAACCCGCCAGATTGATATGGAGGCCATCCAGGGCATATTCCTTTTTCAATCTTCCGCTGCCATCATTGAAAAGGGAGTAGCTGTCGATGAACTCAACCCCGGTGTCCCTGGCCACCCCCTGCAATAACTGGTTGGTAGTTACGATATGCGGGCTCTTGTCATAATGCTGGGGAAAGCCCTGCAGATCCGGGTTTACCGGCAGAATACTTTCCAGGTAGATTTTCGTCTGGCTACTTTCCCGCTGAATTCTTTCTATGATCTTCCTGACATTTTCTGCGATGACCGCATCAGGAATATCCTTTCCTATATCGTTGATGCCGATGAGTAAAAAAAGCTTTGATGGTTGGCGGCTGGTAATATCATCGAGTCTGCGCAGCAAACCAAATGTAATGTCCCCTCCTATCCCCCGGTTGATAATCGTACTATCCCCCACGAGTTTATCCCATCTGGCCATTTCCGTGATGCTGTTCCCGACAAAGATGATCCGGTTTGTTACAATCGGTTCTTTTTTGAACATCCCCAGCTTTTCGGTATAATGATCAGGCAGGAAGGGAATAGTATCAAACAGTCTCTGGTTGGTCAGGCGATTCTGGGTGAATCCACCGGCAGGAATAAGCGATAATCCGGTGAGAACGGAAAGGAAAAATATCTTCTGTTCAATTTTCATCCTGGGCTTTATTTTCGGGCAATTTACACCTTAAAAGACAATGGACAGCTGCGGGTGAACCCATTGAATAGCTTATTTTCACAACCATTGCGTGGCAGGATATGCGCTGACTGAATTCTATTTTTTTTATATTGCACAACTTATGCAACATCCTATCCGGGTCGGACTGGTGGGATATGGTGTGGCTGCCCAGGTCATGCACCTTCCCTTTATCACGACACTTGGTGAATACCGCCTGGTTTCGGTGCTGGAGCGTCATCAGCAAAGGGCACAGGAGAAATATCCCTGGGTCCGTACGGTAACCACAATCGGTGACCTGACTGATGATCCCGAAATCGATCTGATCGTGGTCACTACACCTAACGACACCCATTTCCCTTATACTGAACAGGCCCTGCTGGCCGGGAAACACGTAGTGCTGGAAAAACCGTTTACCATTACCACCGATGATGCTGCCAGGCTCATTGAAACGGCCAGACAGTGCGGGCGAACGCTCAGCGTATTTCAAAACAGAAGGTATGTCTGCGACTTTCTGACTATTAAGAAAATCTTAAGTGAAAAATTATTGGGGGAGGTAGTCGAGTTTGAGGCACATTACGACCGATACAGGCCGGATCCAAAACCAAATGCCTGGCGTGAAGAAAACAAGCCGGGGAGCGGGATTCTCTACGACCTGGGCTCGCATCTGATCGACCAGGCCCTGTATCTGTTTGGCGTCCCCAGGTCCCTCACGGCAGATGTCCGGCTGCAACGACCACATGCCCGTACGGACGATTATTTTGATCTACGGCTCGATTATGGATTTACCAAGGTCATTCTGAAATCAGGCATGCTCGTCCGGGAACCTGGTCCCCGTTATATGATCCATGGAACCAGGGGATCATTTCTCAAATACGGGGAGGATCCCCAGGAGGTTATGCTGAAAGCGGGTGTCCTTCCCAATATTCCCGGCTGGGGTCAGGAACCGGAGGATCAATGGGGATTGCTCCACACTGACCTCAACGGAACGATCATTCGCACCAAATATCCTTCCCTGGCAGGCAATTTTGGCTTTTACTATCAAAATCTGTACAGGACGATTGCCCAGGGAGAACCGTTAAAGGAAAAACCGGAACATGGATTCAATACGATTCGAATGGTCACGCTGGCCTTGGAAAGCAACGAGAAAAAATGTACGCTCCCCTGTACCGGTTTTATGAATTCAGACTACCAGTAAACTGCATCCGCGCATATCACTTCGGTCCACTCTGCCTGAAACCTCAAAAATGCCGTTTTCAGATACCACCCCCGAATCGTCACTTGCAATAAAGGAACAGGAATAGATATTGGCGAGGTCTATGATGTTCAGGATCCCTTCCCCCGACAGAAGAACAGAAAGTGGATCATCCTCCGGCCTGACCAGGATCTTCATCCAGGGCACCGGTTCAAACAAACCCGCCGAGCGGGAATAAGCCTGGGACAGCATTTCTGTCATGCCGTATTCCGAATGAATGGGCCTGGCCCCAAAGCGTTTCTGAAGTAGTTCGTGTACTTCTCTTCTGGTCAGTTCCTTCCTTCTTCCTTTCATTCCCCCCGTTTCCATCACAATCGTGTGCTCAAGGGGTAAAGAAAATTGTTCCGCAAAATCCAGCAGGGCGAAAGTAACACCGACAAGCAGGGTTTTTTGCCCGGATCTTTCCAGTTCTTTCAAAGTATAAAACAGCCTGTCAAAATCGTTGAGATAAAAGCCACTCATCGGATGGCCGCTTCTTCGAATCAGGTTATCCACCATAAAAACCAGGGAAGAATTTTCCCGCTCCAGGTAGGAAGGAAGCAGACCAAGGATACACCAATTTCCGGCAGGACCATAGAACCTTTCAAAACCGGAACGGAAACTCCTTTCATAAATCCGGATGTCCCTGACGCAATGTCTGCTGCTCTCCAACCCTGTGGTTCCGCTGCTTTCAAAGGTGATTTGTGGGACAAATGAAGTGGTCTTCACTTCGTGTGATTTAAAAAAGCGTACTGGAAGAAAGGGAATTGCTGAAATGGAATCCACGCTTTGAGGACGAACACCCAGCGTATCCACAAATGCCTTGTAGATGGGGTTGTGGCTGTATTGAAAATGGAAAACTTCGATAGCATATTGGGAAAAACCCTCTTCCCCCAGGGCAAAAATACCATCAGGATTTACCGCCATAGCGTTGAAAATGCCTTTTATTGGTTAAAGGTAAAATTTGATTGGCGAACGAATACTCTGGAATTTTGACCAGCCCTGATCTACCGGCCAGCCAGCAGGTTTTCCCGGCCACACCCGGACTGGTAAACGAAATGCAAAAAAAGGTCCTCCAGTAAACCATTTCAACAAAAATCACGTAGGTTTGTTTATATTCTCCTGAATATGAAAATAAAATGTTTACTGGCGACCCTGACCCTGCTTATTGTTGTTTCCTGCAATAAAAACCCCAATAGCCAGCTGACCTTAAAAATAACTTCTGTAAGTGGCAATGTTGTACCCATTGGCGCACAACTTCAGGTTACCTTCGATTTTACCGAAAAAGATAATGTGATTGACACCATCGGGATGATCAAGCTTCGCATCAACCAGGACCAGACTCCTACCATCCGGGACACTATTTTTTACGGTGTCCCAACATACCCCAAAAGTTCGAAGGGCCAGCTTCAGTTGGTTTTGGATCACGATTTTGACCTGGCCTCAGCCATATCGCCGCCCACTGTAGGCAATCCACCGATCAATGAGAGTGATTCCCTGATCCTCAGGTTCTTTGCAAAGGACGCAGGGACCAATGTGAGTGACACCGTAAATTCAGGCTTAATCATTGTTCTAAGGTAATTTTGTATACATCCTGATTAACGGGACTAGCCTTGCTAAAGAAATTCTTACAAAGATTTTTCGATTTTTTTCTTTTCAGCAGCCTCTTCATTGCGCTATGCGCGGTGGTGATGGTATACCAGACAGCTATTTTATTTTCACACAGCGAACCATTTGGCGGCCTGATAGCCTTTGTATTTTTCTCGACCATTTGCAGTTATAATTTTCACTGGTACCTCACTTCCCATTCCTTAACCTCTTCACAGCGAATCCGGTGGGCACAGGAACACAGGGGATGGCATCTGATTCTATACTTTGCCGGGCTTGCCGGCGCAGCCATTTCATTTTTCACGATTATCGAACACTGGATCGCCCTTGCATTTGGCGCATTTCTGACTTTCCTCTATTCTGCACCAAAACTCCCCCAGACTTTTTTCAGGTCATTGAAGAGAATCGCCATTGGCAAAACCATTTTCCTCTCTTTTGTCTGGACCTACGTAACGACAATTCTTCCGATCGTGGTAGCCGGTTCCGCCTGGAGAATAGAATACTCGGTGTTTGTGGCCAACCGGTTTTTTCTGATCTATGGCATTTGCATTCTGTTTGATTACCGCGACCGGGAAGATGACCAGAGGGATGGTATTCGCAGTATGATTACCTATTTCAGTGAAAAAGGAGTTGACTTTCTTTTCATTTTATCTCTTGTCCTTTTTATCATCACGACCCTGGCATTGGCCCTTTATGGCCATTCTGCCCTTGAAATAACGGTCCTGTTGATGCCCGGCCTGATTACTGCCGGATTGTACAATTATGCCAAAAGAAATTTTTCAGACTATCTCTATTATTTTGTGCTGGATGGACTGATGGGTCTCTCCGGTCTCGTGATCCTGTTCTTCAAGATTTGATTACATTTGAAACTTAAATTCAGAAAATGGCAAAATCAGTGTCGCACAAGAAATCCGTACTCACGAATCACTCTTTATTATTCTTAAAAAATTACATAAACAATGCCTCCCCGGTAGGCTTCGAAACGAACGGTCAGAAACTCTGGCTCGAATACCTCAAACCTTTTGTCGACAGCCATTTCACAGATCCCTACGGAACTGCCGTGGGAGTCATCAATCCAAAGGCGCCCTTTAAAGTGGTCATCGAAGCACATGCGGATGAAATCAGCTGGTTTGTAAACTATATCAATCCGGAAGGATTGCTATACCTGAAAAGAAATGGCGGAGTGGATCACCAGATCGCCCCTGGCCAGCGGGTCCTGGTGCATGGGAAGAAAGGAACTGTCAAAGCAGTTTTCGGCTGGCCAGCCATTCACACCAGGTTGGGAAATCCCGACGCTAAGGAACCCCAGCCGAAGGTGGACAATCTTTTCCTGGATTGCGGGGCCAGAAACAAAAAAGAAGCAGAAGCTCTTGGAGTACATATAGGCGCAGTGGTAACCTACCAGGAAGGCTTTGATGAATTGGCTCATAACTATTTCATTGGCCGGGCATTCGACAACCGGATCGGGGGGTTTATGATAGCTGAAGTAGCCCGGCTTCTGCATGAGAATAAGAAAAAACTTCCTTACGGGCTCTATGTAGTCAATGCCGTGCAGGAAGAAATCGGGCTTAGGGGGGCAGAAATGATCGCCAGGCGCATAAAGCCGGACGTTGCCATCATTACGGATGTCACCCATGATACGGCCACTCCCATGATTAATAAAATCATAGAAGGGGATATCGCCTGCGGCAAGGGTCCCTCCCTGGCATTTGGACCCGCGGTGCACAACAAATTGCTCGCCCTCGTTCAGGAGACGGCGGATAAAAGGAAAATACCGGTGCAGATGCGGACAGTATCCAGGAGCACGGGAACCGATACTGACTCTTTCGCTTATGCAAATGACGGATGCCCGTCGGTCCTTATATCCATTCCGCTGAGGTACATGCATACAACGGTTGAAATGCTTCACAAAAACGACATCGAGGAGACCATCCGCCTCATGTATGAGACGCTACTTGTATTGACGCCAAAAACCAATTTGAGTTATCTTTGATTCAGACACTTTTATATATCGATCCGGGCAGTGGCAGCTACCTCTTGCAGGTTATTATTGCAGGCGTGCTGGCTGTATTGTTTTATTTTAAAAATACCTGGTTGAGGATCAAATCCTTTTTCAAGAGAAAATCCGGAGAAGATTCGAATAAGGGTGATATGTTAAATGATTAATCCCCCGCATCATCCCGCCTCATTCAGGGACCCGTCCGGTTTTGTATTCCAGGAAAATGACCTGTTTTACAGGCTGGTGCAGCCTTCTTACTCGGCTGACTATAGTCACCTGATGGGATCGGGGCTGTATGAAAGGCTTGTTGAAAAACAACTGATGCTATCACATCATGAAGTCGACGCCCGGGAATGGGCTTTTATCGACAGTTACAGGATACTCCTGCCTCAGCAGGTACCTTTCATCAGTTATCCCTACGAATGGAGTTTCGAAATGTTGCAGGATGCGGCCCTTCTCACCCTGCAGATTAACAGGCTTGCCATGGACCATGGCATGATACTGAAAGATGCGAGCGGTTTCAATATTCAGTTCATGAACGGTCGCCCCTTACTCATAGACACGCTTTCCTTTACAAGATATGATGAGAAAAGACCCTGGGTCGCCTACCGCCAGTTTTGTGAAAATTTCCTTTTCCCCCTCTACCTGGAATATTTCCTGAAGGTCAACGCCCAAAAATGGCTGGCCTGCTATCCGTCCGGGATACCCGTGGAGGTAACTGCAAAATTATTGCCCCGGAAAAGCAGGTTTCACCTGGGGGTATGGTTGCACGTTTACCTGCAGCAAACGATAAGTTCACGGGCGCGATCAACCGCTTCCGCTCCCCCCTTCAATAAAAATAAATTGCTGCGGCTGCTCAGTCACCTGGACAGCATCATTCAGCATTTCGGAAAATCCAAAAGTTACCCCACTACCTGGAGGGACTATTATGAGCATACGATCAGCAGCGGAGAATATCTCCGGGAAAAGGAAAACATATTTCGGCATTTCATCCGGGATATCCCGTTCCGTGCCGCGCTTGACATCGGTTCAAACAACGGATATTTCTCCGAGATCCTTGCTGAGAAAGGATCACCGGTGATCTCCATTGACACCGACAGCCAGTGCATCCGTCAGCTTTACCTGACCGTCAGAAAAAAATCAACTACAAATCTGCTTCCTCTTTGTGTGGATATCACCAATCCCTCCCCGGCTATCGGGTTCAACAACCTGGAAAGGGCCTCTTTTCTTCAGAGAATCCACACAGACCTCATTGTAGCGCTTGCACTCGTCCACCACCTTGTTTTATCGCAAAATATGCCCCTGGAGGATTTGGCGACTTTCCTGGCAGGGATCACCCAGCGGTACCTGATCATAGAGTTTGTCCCTCTCGCCGATGATAAGGCCAGGGAGCTTGCTGAAAATAAAGATCAATATCATTCGCCATACGACAGCGCCAGTTTCGAATTTCAGTTTGGACGGAAATTCACGATCGAAAAAAAAGAAGTCATTCCAGGTTCCGAAAGGGTACTGTACCTGATGGTCAAACGGTAAGTCATCTTCATGAAGATTAGTCTGCAACATACACCGCTCTTTTTGTTCCTTATCCCGGTCTTTTTTGTATGGCATGGCTTTCTTGAAAATTTTGGTTTTGTCTCTCCCGGCAACTGCCTGTTGCTGATGGTTCTTTATTGCGGGATAGCCGCAGTGCTGTATTTGCTCTGCCTGGCTTTTTTCAGGGATCAGACAAGGGCCGCACTGATGGCCTCCTGGTTTCTTTCCTTCTATCTTTTCTTTGGTGCGCTGCACGATTTTTTAAAACTGCATGCAGCCTTCCTTCACCGGTACAGCCTGATTCTTCCACTTTTCCTGGGCAGCGTGGTAATCCTGTCAATTTATTTCAGCAAATCCAAAAGTAAGTTTCGCCTGGCCACAAGGTTCATCAATACCCTGTTTCTGGTTTACCTGCTGGTTGACCTTTCAGGAATAATCTGGAAAACCCTGCGGCCACCGGCGGATATGCTGACTGTTTATTCCCCGGCGGAAACCAATAAGTATACCGCCTGTGCTGACTGCACCAGGCCGGACATTTATTTTTTGCTGTTTGATGAATACGAGAGCACATCGTCCCTGCAGGAACAGTTTCATTACGAGAACAGTGACCTGGATAGTTTCCTGGTGAC